>ERZ795056.419-NODE-419-length-54297-cov-39.985602_pt1 | contig 54297 bp, 41 predicted proteins | sample MGYA00375140_ERZ795056 | MGnify/ENA primary metagenome ERZ795056 (study PRJEB30185, sample SAMN05720227) | activated sludge metagenome | isolation source: Anaerobic digester | place: USA | collected 2015-03-09 ...
ATTTGATGCGCGACCTTAAGCGCGTGAATTCGCACTTTTGCTCGGTGGCCTACCCAATTCTGGAAGCTGCAGGTGTACTCTCCCAGAGCCGCTTGCGTGCGGTAGAACACGAGCGTACGGACGTAACGAGCACAGGACAGAATGCCAGCCACGAGGGCCGAGGCCGATGACCTCGGTCCGCCGTGCGCATTACTGAGGTTGAAGATTTATTGATTTCGCTATGGATTGATAGCGAGTCGTTTCAGCGGAATACATGCGCGCCAGTTCTTCAAGACTCATCGGTGCCGCGAGTGTCGTGCCGGTGGCTTCGAGCGCCTTGCGCGTGTCCGGATTTTGCAACGCACCGTAAAACGCGCTACGCAACCGTTCAGCGACGTCATCTGGCGTGTTCTTGGGGACTCCCACAGCTGCCCATAGGTCGAATTCGAAACCGTCGAAACCTTTCTGCGCAGCAATGGCAATGAGTTGAGGATGGCGCGGGTTCGGAGATTTAGTAGTTAGTCCAATGGCCTTGACTTTGCCGTCAGCGATCATGCTCGGGATGTTGCCAGCAAACGGCATAAAGACGATATCAATCTGGCCCCCAAGTAAATCCGACACGAGCGGCGCGGCTCCTTTATAGGGTACATGCAGCAGCTTCGCGCCAGTCACCTGGGCGAACTTCTCGCCTACCAGGTGATACAGCGAGCCAGGGCCAACACTGCCGTACGAAAGGCCTTTACCCTGCTTCGCAAGCGCAATCAATTCGGTCAAATTATTTGCAGACAAATCTTTTCGTGTGAGTAACACCATCGAGGTAGTTCCGACTCGTCCTACGAGCTTGAGGTCCTCTGGCTTGAACTTGGCGGATGCGATGCCTAGCGGTGCCAACACCAGTTCCATCGGAGTCCCGAGCACGATGTTGTACCCATCATGCGGCGCACTCAGCACCTTCTGAATTCCGATTGCACCACCCGCTCCGCCCACGTTTTCTACGACCACAGTTTGGCCCAAATGCTTGTTAAGCTGCGGCTGCAATTGTCGGGCAACGAAGTCCGAGGGACCGCCCGCTGGGTATGGAACTACAAACGTGACTGTCTTGCTCGGAAATGATTGCGCCGAAGCTAGCGTTGCGAAAAACGCGCATGCGAGAGTGCATACGGCGAGCATTAGTCTGGTGGTTACGAACATCACTTCATCCTCAGAAAAAATCTGCAGTTGCTGGCAGAGAAAAGCGGCGAACCGCCCCAAGGTGATTGTCAAGCCGCGCGGCGGTGTTCGATATCGAAAAAAAGCAAAAGTCGCCGCGGGTTTACCCATACTCGAAACCGGCGTCGTTTTCTCGAGGCCCTAATTTTTGCGCAGCGTAGTTGACGGCAATTCGCCAAACAACTCCCTGTAATCTTGCGCGAACTGGCTGAGGTGCCAAAAGCCCCAATGCGATGCGATGTCTTGAATCGTCTCACCGGGCGCGGCTTGTCGAAGCGCGCGTCGCACACAATTGAGTCGCAACGCGCGGAGATACTTTACCGGCGTGGTTCCCAGTACGTCCTGAAAGCAGTAATTCAGCTTCCGTCGGCTCGCGCCCAACTTTCCGCAAACCTGCAGGATCGAGAGCGGTTCATCGGCATGCGCCAACATCAGTTCGCATGCGAGGTTGACAAGTTTTTTTCGTCGCTGTGAAGATTGCAAGTCAGACATAACAACGAGCGGCGGCAACGCCTCAATCCACTCGATCAATATCTCATCGCGCAGTTGCATGACCGCCTGCTCGTCACGCGCTCGATCACTTAGCACGCTGGCTTGTTCAAGTGCGTAGAGGTGCAACTGACGCAAGTAGTGCGCCTTATCGGGCGGTAGCCGCAGAACCAGCTGATTCTCCAACCATTGCGCAAGTGGCCGTTGATGCATCCGCTCCCAAAGCGGATTGAGTAACGAGCGTTCGACCACTACAGCGATCAAAGTGAAGCTTGGCGGCGTAGTGAGGTCAACATCGTCGCCTTTGCCGCACATGATGGCGCTCTCCGGTACACGGTGTCCGTTAAAGAATAGGTCCTGGGACTCGACGAGTGCAGTTGCGAAACCGTATGCAGTTTCGACAAGGCGACCGCGCTGGCGCAGCGCGAGCGAAGTGTCTTCACGAAACAGCGTGACCTCGGGGAGATTCACGGAGTGAATCCGCCCGACGAAGGGGCCGGGGGATAGCTGCTCGTACTGCAGGGCCCAACCAGCTTGAGCTGCAGCATGGAGGTCGATATCGTGGGTGTCGATTTTTCGAACCCAAGAATTCGTTGCAAGTGCAGAAGTCATTCTGAAATGGTGGCGGCGTTCAAGTTTATTGACACAAGTTTGCCTCTTCGGCGCGGGGGCAGCGCAATCTGTGCGCGGATGTGCTCAAAGTTGATATCCGCAATTGCGGCGAAAGCCTAGCATGCCCCATATCAGAGCACTAAGCCATGCCAGTATGAATCAAGATGTTATCAACGCGTTGCGCCACCAACGCGTGCCGGATCAGGGGCTGCTGATTGACGGACGCTGTATGCCGGCTGCGGAGCAACAACTACTGCACGTAGTGTCGCCAATCGACGGGCAAACGATCTGCACGCTTGCATCGGCTCAAGCTTGCGACGTGGACCGCGCAGTTATGTCGGCGCGAAATGCATTTGAGTGTGGCGCTTGGTCGCGCATGGCGCCGGTCGAACGCAAGAAAATCATGCACCGCATCGCGGACCTGATTGAGGCGCATCACGCGGAATTGGCCGTGCTGGGCGTTCGCGACAACGGAACCGAAATCGCCATGGCGTGGAAAGCCGAACCGGGCAGCGCGGCTGCAACTTTTCGCTTCTACGCCGAATGTGTCGACAAAATAAATGGCGAGATAACCCCAACGCCGCCCAACACCCTAGGGCTAGTTCATCGTGCGCCGGTCGGTGTCGTCGGCGCAATCGTTCCTTGGAACTTTCCACTGATGATTGGAGCATGGAAGATTGCGCCCGCCTTGGCCGCCGGGAACTCGGTGGTGTTGAAGCCTTCCGAAGACGCCTCGCTGTCGTTGCTGCGATTGAGTCAGTTATGCCTCGAGGCGGGTTTGCCGCCTGGTGTGTTGAACGTAATAACTGGAAGCGGTGGCACAGCTGGCGACGCCCTTGCAAGACATATGGACGTCGATGTTTTGACGTTTACCGGCTCTGGGCCGGTGGGGCGTCGCTTGCTTATCGCCGCCGCCGAATCAAATCTCAAGCGCGTTTATCTGGAACTCGGCGGAAAATCGCCCAACATCGTATTTGAAGACACGCCGGACATGGCTCATGCGGCGAAAGTTTCGGCCATGGGCATCTTCCGCAATAGTGGGCAGGTGTGCGTGGCGGGTTCCCGTATTTTGGTTCATCGTTCCATTCACGACGAGTTTGTTGAGCGATTGCGAACTATTGCAGCGAGCCTACGAGTAGGTGACCCACTCGACGTGAACACGGAAATCGGAGCCGTAAGCAGTTCGAACCAGCTCGCGAAAAATCTTGCTGCAGTACAGAGGGCGCAACGCGAAGGCGCACGGCTACTGGTCGGTGGAGACGCGTTAGCGCCGGTAGCTGGCGGCTATTACATGGCCCCCACACTGTTCGATAACGTTACGCCATCGATGGCTTTGGCACGGGAGGAAGTCTTCGGGCCATTGTTGGCCGTGTTGCCATTCGACGATGAAGCTCATGCTGTGAGATTAGCTAACGATTCTGTGTATGGCCTCGCCGCCGCGGTATGGACAATCAATCTTTCGCGAGCACACCGAATGGTGAACGCCATTAATGCGGGGGTCGTGCATGTCAACACCTACGGCGGTGCGGACATGACGGTACCCATTGGCGGCGTGCGCCAGTCGGGAAATGGTTATGACAAATCAATGCATGCGATAGACAAATTCTTAGATTTGAAAACCGCATGGATTCAGCTTTAGGAAGAAACATCGAATGAACAGCACAGACCAACTCAAGGCAGACAACGCACAATTCATGTGGCACCCCATGGCGCACCCCGGTGCCATGAAGAAAACGACGCCCGACATCATCGCGCGTGGTGAGGGGTGCTGGATTTGGGATGTCGACGGCCACAAAATGCTCGATGGCGTCGGGGGGTTGTGGGCGTCAAACCTCGGGCACAGTAACAGCGCCGTACGCGACGCCATCGTGGCACAACTTGACGAACTACCGTTCTACAACGTATTCCGCGGCACATCCCATGTGCGAGCGATCGAACTTTCCACGCGATTGGTGAAAATGATGGGGCCAGAAGACGTGGCGACAGTCATGTTTTCTAACGGTGGTTCGGACGCCGTGGAAGGGGCGCTAAAAATCGCGAGGCAGTACTGGAAGCTCAAAGGTCAGGCGGATCGCTACAAATTCATCAGCCTCCGCCAGGGCTACCACGGAGTGCACTTTGGAGGAATGAGCGTAAACGGAAACACGAATTTCCGGCGCGCATACGAGCCGCTGCTCCCCGGTTGTTTTCACATCGACACCCCCTGGCTTTACCACAACCCATACAGCGACGACCCGATCCGGCTTGGAGAAATGTGCGCCGAGTTACTTGAACGTGAAATTGTGTTTCAAGGACCTGATACCGTCGCCGCGTTCATTGCCGAGCCTGTCCAAGGCGCTGGTGGCGTCATTGTGCCGCCAGCTAACTATTGGCCGCTGGTGCGAAAAATTTGCGACAAGTACGGCGTGCTGCTAATCGCAGATGAAGTTGTGACCGGATTTGGACGCACGGGAGAGCTATTTGGCACGCGGCTCTGGGACGTCAATGCAGACATGTGGTGCCTAGCAAAGGGAATCTCGTCTGGATACATACCGCTGGGCGCCACGGCGATTAATCACAAAATCGCCGATGTGTTCGACGCCGACACCTCAGGTGCAGCCTCTGTGTCGCATGGCTATACGTATAGCGCCCACCCGGTGGCGGCCGCAGCTGCGTTAGCTACGCTTGATCAGATTGAAGCACTCGATATTCCCGGCAACGCAGCACGTGTCGGCGGGCATTTGCAAGCGCGACTTCGTCGGCTCAACGACACTTGCGACTTCGTTGGCGATGTGCGCGGAGTGGGGCTAATGCTCGGCATAGAAATGGTGTCGGATAAGGCCAAACGCACACCGATGGCGCGCACAAGCGACATCCCAGCGCGCGTGGCGAAAGCCGCTTACAACGCGGGATTGATGGTGCGCGTTTCTGGTCCGAACCTGATCCTGTCTCCTCCACTCATCATTAGCCGGGAAGAGATTGATTACCTATGCGATGCGCTCGAAGGCGCGTTTAGTGCAGTGCAATCGGGTAAGGCGTAATGCGGCCCAGCATCCTTTTGGTCGGCACGGTCGACACTAAAAGCGAGGAAATTGGGTTTCTCAAAGACCAAATACACGCGGCAGGCGGCGATGCGTTGGTCATGGATGTGGGCGTGTTGGGCAAGGGAGCGCTGATACCGGACATTTCCAACGCGGAGGTCGCGGCGGCAGCCGGTGTCACGCTTGCAGCGGTGATCGCGAGCGGCGACGAGCACAGCGCAATGCGTCTCATGAGTCAAGGCGCGAGCGTACTGGCGGCGCAGGCCTATGCTAGCGGTCGCATCAATGGGTTGCTCGCATTGGGTGGCACCATGGGCACCGATCTGTCACTGGATGTCGCATCCAGCTTGCCCTTGGGGGTACCGAAAGTGGTACTGTCGACGGTATCTTTCTCTCCGCTCCTGCCCCCGGAACGACTGCCGCCCGACCTCACGATGCTGCTCTGGGCAGGCGGTCTGTACGGACTCAATAGTCTCTGCCAATCAACCCTCGCACAGGCGGCTGGTGCCGTGGTTGGTGCCTGTCGTGTCGCACAGCGGCCCCGTTTTGAACGTCCGGTCGTGGGTATGACGTCGCTTGGCTCAAGCGCGCTCAAATACATGATTCACCTCAAACCTGCGCTTGAAGCGCGCGGGTTCGAACTCGCAGTTTTTCACACTACCGGCATGGGCGGGCGCGCATTTGAGTCACTAGCGGCGCGCGGTGAATTTGCTTGCGTCATGGATTTCAGTTTGCAAGAGCTCGTGAACCACTTAGGCGGCTCGGTTGTCAGCGCGGGGCCGGACCGATTGCTAGGCGCTGGCTTAAACGGCACACCGATGATCGTCGCTCCCGGCTCTACAGACATGTTGGACTATCCTGCGTGGAGCGAGGCTCCGGCGCGTTTCAAAGATCGGCCATCTCATACCCACAATCGCCTCATCGCTTCTGTATGCATTGATGAAGCCATGCGTCGGGAGACAGCTCGCGAGATCGCCGCGCGCATTGCTCGCGCGCGCGGCCCTACACACCTCGTGCTTCCGCTAGGAGGGATTGAAGAGTGGGATAGGCCTGGCGCCCCACTACACGACCCGAGTGGACTCGCTGCATTTTTCGATGAGATCGTGCGAGCGAAACTCGGCGGCGCAGAGGTAAGCTCACTCGATGCGCATATCAACGATGCGTCGTTTTCCGAGCATGTGCTCTCCGTGTTCGATCAATGGCTCAGCCGAGGGCTGATTAAAAAAAGCACGCATGAATAGCAACCGAAACGCAACAAAGGCGCTCGTCCTTGACTTCGGCGGCGTAATCAGCCGCACACTTTTCGAAACACACGCGCTAACCGAAACCGCACTCGGGCTAGCCGCTGGGACGCTGACGTGGCGCGGACCATTCGCGCCAGAGGATGACGCACTCTGGCAGGCCATGCAGGCTGATGAAATCAGCGAGCGCGACTATTGGTTAACACGATCGAGAGAGGTCGGGCGATTGGTCGGAGAAGACTGGGAGGATATGCAAACCTTCGTACAGCGTGCTCGCGGAAACGATGTGAACGCAGTGATTCGACCCGAAGCCATCGAAACCATCCGCACGGCAAAAGCCAGCGGCTGCAAACTCGCCATTCTTTCCAACGAATTGGACTTGTTTTACGGCGCAGGTTTCAGGATGACTCTGCCTTTGCTCGCGGAATTCGACGTCATCGTTGACGCCACGTACACAGGTATTCTTAAGCCTGATCGTCGCGCGTACGATCTGTGTGCCAGCGAGCTCGGCGTCTCCGGCGAGAACTGCGTTTTCGTAGACGATCAAGCGCGCAACATCCTTGGCGCGCAAAAAGCTGGCTGGGAAACCGTCCAACTTGATGTGAAACGACCGGGAACGTCCTTCGCTCTCGCGCTTGAACTGCTTCGCCGCTAGCGTCGCGTGACACACCGGCACCGGTCGCGGCCAAGTACGTGCTCACCGCCGCAATGCCCCTAGAAGTCTAGGTCTTGTCTCGCGCTGCTGCGCGGCGCTCCTGTAGCACTTTAATCGCAATCGGCAGCACAGACACGATAACGATTCCAACGACAATTAGGCTCAAGTTATTCTTGACCCATTCGATGTTGCCGAAGAGATAGCCCGCGTATGTGAGCGAAGTGATCCATGCCACACCGCCGATCACGTTGTAGAGAAAAAACGTTCGGTACGGCATCTGCGCCACGCCCGCGAGGAATGGTACGAAGGTGCGCACAATAGGCACAAAGCGCCCCATCACAATGGAGAAGTTGCCGTATTTAGCGTAGAACTGTTGCGTGCGCTCCAAGTACTCCGGCCTGAAGACGCGGGAATCTTTGTTCTCAAACGCTTTCATACCGAGTTTGCTCCCGACGTAGTAGTTCACCGCGTCACCCGCGATCGCGGTGACGATGAGTATCGCAATCAACAGGTGAACATTTAAGCCCGATATCGCCGTCACGGCCCCCGCAACGAAAAGCAACGAATCGCCGGGCAGCAACGGCATGACGACCAGTCCAGTCTCCGCAAAAATAATTGCAGCGACAACTGTGAAAAACATCACGGGCGAGCCCTGTGCGAGGGCGGCGAGGCGATCGTCTAGTGTCGAGAAGAATTGTAGTAGGTCATTTAGCATGCAAACCTTTGTTGAATCCGCATGCGCGGCGAATGTGAATACCTAGCGCCACGCGTTGAGCAGGACCGTGGCGAAAGAGCGCTGAGCTGCGCGCACGTCGGGGCGGCGCATCAGGTGAGCCCCTACCTGTTCACACCTACCTTCGCACCCGCAGCGATGAAGTGCGCGCGACCTTGCTACGGCAGAATTTTTTCTGCTTCGAGTGCGTCTTTTGGCTTGCCCTCGGCCTTGACCAAATTCTCGCGGGACACGCCTAACCAGCGGACGAGCGGCGCCATCACCAGCACCGAGGAGTAAATACCGAAGCAAATACCGATGGTGAGCGCAAGCGCAAAGTAGTGCAACGTCTCACCACCAAAGAACAGCATCGAGAGCACCATGATCTGCGTTGAACCATGGGTAATGATCGTGCGGCTGATGGTGCTGGTAATGGCGTTGTCGATGATTTGATCGACGCCAGCTTTACGCATTTTGCGGAAGTTTTCGCGCACTCGGTCGGCGACAACCACCGATTCGTTCACCGAGTAGCCCAGAATCGCCAAGATGCCGGCGAGCACAGGCAGATTGAACTCCCACTGGAAAATTGCGAACAGCCCGAGGATGATGATGATGTCGTGCAAGTTCGCGATGATGGCCGCCACTGCGAAACGCCACTCGAAGCGAATCGCGAGGTAGATCATGATGCCCGCGATCACGAGCAGCATGGCGAGTGCGCCGCTCTCAAAGAGTTCTTTGCCGACTTGGGGGCCGACGAATTCGACGCGTTTCAGCTCGATTTTTTCAGCCGCATCACCACAGGCAGTTTTGGTGTCCGACATGGCGCGTGCGCCGCAGACCGCTTTGAATAAATTCTCGCTCATCTGTGCGTTGGTGACATTCGGCACGAGCGGCAAGCGCACCAACACGTCTTGCGCAGAGCCGAAGTTTTGAACTGTTGCTTCGCCGGTTTTTAATGTCTCGATGGCGGTGCGCGCTTGCGCAATATCGGCAGGTTTTGCGTAGCGAAGCTCGGCCACCGTGCCACCGGTGAAGTCGATACCAAAGTGCAGACCTTTGTAGCCCAATGCGCCGACGGCCACGAGGAAGGTGAACAGTGAAATTGCGTTGAAGATCAACGCATACTTCATGAAGGGTAGGTCGCGCTTGAAGCGGAAAAATTCCATGAGTGTCTCCTGTGCTTCTTTCGCTTATTTCGCGTCTGTGTTGACAGTGGCGACGGTGTTGACCGCTGTCGCCGTGTCATCGGCAGCGTCGACAATTTCCGCTGTACGAGGGTTCTGACCACCGCGCCAGATGGTGCCGATAGATATCTTTTCGAGTTTCTTTTTCGCACCGTAAACAAGGTTCACGATACCGCGTGAGAAAAACACCGCAGAGAACATCGACGTCAAAATACCCAAGCAATGCACAACCGCGAAGCCCTTAACCGGACCAGACCCGAACATAAGTAGCGCAAGGCCAGCGATGAGTGTCGTGATATTTGAATCGAGAATCGTGGCCCACGCCAACTCAAATCCGGTTGAAATGGCTTCTTGGGGCTTCGCGCCAGCGCGCAACTCTTCCCGAATACGTTCGTTGATCAATACGTTGGCGTCAATGGCCATACCAAGCGTGAGCGCGATAGCGGCGATCCCAGGCAGCGTTAACGTCGCCTGCAACATCGAGAGTATCGCGATGAGCAACAACAAGTTGACCGACAGCGCGAGTGTGGAGATCAGTCCCATCACGGCGTAGTACACGCAGATGAACGCGGCCAGCGCGACGAAGCCCCATGTCACGGAGTTGAAACCGCGCTCAATGTTCTCAGCGCCTAGGCTTGGACCAACCGTGCGCTCTTCGATGATTTCCATCGGCGCCGCAATGGAGCCCGAGCGAATCAGCAAAGCCACGTCGCTGGTTTCGCGTGTGGACATACGGCCAGATATCTGGAAATTTGAACCCAGCTCACTTTGAATCGTCGGCGCGGTGATGACCTCGGGCTTGCCCTTTTCGATCAACACGATGGCCATCCGATTGCCGACGTTTTGGCCGGTGATTTCGCGCAGGATGCGTGCCCCTTGGCTGTCGGTGCTTACGCGCACAATCGGCTGGTTGTTTTGGCCGTCGAACGCGGGTTCCGCGCCGTTGATGCGCTCGCCCGTGATCACATATTGCTTCTTCACGAGAATTTGGCCGCCATCACGGTCGTTCATCAACTCGGTGCCGAACGGCACGTTGCCGTTTTGCGCAGCGGCGAGTGCGGCGCTATTTTTCGTATTGTCGGCTTCGACCATACGCAGCTCAAGCGTTCCGGTACGACCGATCACGTCTTTCAAACGCGCGGGATCAGACGCACCCGGCACTTGAATCACGATGCGATCTGCGCCTTGCTTTTGGATGATCGGCTCGGTCAGGCCAAGGGCGTTAATCCGGTTTCCGAGGACCTTTTGGTTTTGCTCGATTGCAGCGTCGGCGAGCTTGCGCTTGGCGTCTTCTTTGAGCGTTACGATGAGGCTCAAATCTTGCGCGGCGCCAGTTTCTTTAATCAGCAAATCGGCGTTGCTCGTTGAAATGGCAGCGGACGCTTTTTCGCGCTCAGCGGGTTCGCTGAACTTCAAAACGATCGTGTCGCCCGATTTGTCGAGCCCGTTGTATTGAATCCTCTTTTCGCGAAGCAACGTGCGCACGTCAGAAGCGTTGCGATCAGCCGCCCGATCCAGTGCGCCTTTCATATCCACCTGCATCAGGAAGTGCACACCGCCGCGAAGATCAAGGCCCAGCGCCATCGGCTTCGCGTTGAGCGATTGCATCCAATGCGGCGTCGTCGATTCGTTGGTCAGTGCGATGATGTAGTTGCCCGTGCCGTCCGCGTTGCCTTGATTGAGATCCTTAATCAGAAGATCTTTGGCCTTCGACTGCGCGCCGAAATCACCCTTCGCGAAGCGAACGTGAACGCCGTTGGCAACGTCAAGCTCCGACGACGCCACTGCGAGTCCCGCACCTTTGAGCGTTTTTTCAACCCGTTCCAACAGCGAAGCGTCAAGCTTCACGGCCGTCTTGTTGGTGGACACCTGCACCGCAGGCACCTGCGGGAAGATATTAGGAACGGTATAGAAGAGCCCAATCAAGACCGCAGCGATCATGACGAGGTATTTCCACAGGGGATAGCGATTCATAGGCTTGGGCTCTATGCTGAAGATTTGACGGAGGTTGGGACGAATTTAGCCATCCCAACCCGCCACGAAAAAGCCATTGCGCAGACCGACGAACGGCGTCCAGCGGCGCGCGGACTCACTAAATTTGCTTAATGGAGCCCTTAGGCAGCAGCGCGGTCACTGCATTGCGCTGGAAGGCGATCTCGGTGCCAGCGGCAACTTGAATGGTGACGTAGTTGTCGTCCAACTTCGTGACCTTTCCGACCATGCCGCCAGCGGTGACGACTTCGTCGCCTTTTTGCATAGCGTCGATCATCGCCTTTTGCTCTTTGGCGCGCTTTTGTTGCGGGCGAATCAAGAGGAAATAGAAGACAACAAAGATGCCGATCATCGGCAGGAGGGACAGGAGCTGACTCCCTTCCGCGCCACCACCGAACATAGATTGCGCGTGTGCAGTGCCAAACATGAGAAAACCTCAGTAAATCAAAAAGTTAACCATGAATTGTAGCGGGGCATGGAGGCGGCAAACTGAGCCGAAAAACGCGGCGGCGGTCCGATACAGCTTTTGCGCTCAAGTGACTACCAGGCGGTCATTAGCGCTTCTTTTGAAGCTATGTCGACATTCAGAAAAATTCAGCCGAAACGACCGCCAGGCGGTCGCTAGCGCTAGAAAGTCGTTTGCATACTCAGCGGTGTTAAGCCGCTGGCACCGCCAGCGCTGTGACGTCGCGCACGTCCGTCGCATTACCCAACGCCCAGAGCGAAGCCATCAGCGGCGCGAGCGAGCGCTCACCTAACACCGGCGCGGCGAGCGACGTGAACTTGCGCTCGAGGTCACCGTCGGTCAGCGGGCGCTGCAACGAGCCAATCGCATGCTCCACGTGCACCGCCTTCTTGGAACCATCGCGCAGCACGGCCACCGCGCGCACCTCAGCCTCGTCAATCGTCGCATCGACGGTCGCGATCACTTTGCGGCGAATCGCGACCACATCGGAGCGGCTCACAAGCGCATCGTCAAACTCGCCCTCGCCCGCCTCGCCAAACAGCAAGCCGGCCGCACAACCGTGATACACGCTGAATTTCGCCTCTAAGCCATCCTTCGGTTCTTTCTTGCCAGTGAGCTCAAGCACCAGCGAGTGCACGGAAAGCTCAATGCGCTCCACGTCTTCCGCCTTTACGCCCGCAGCGCGAAGCTGTGCGCAGGCGTCAATCGCGGGGTGAATCACGATGCCGCAGGCAAACGGTTTGTAGGTGTTGAATGAAATTTCAAAGCGCGAGCCCAGCTCGTCGGTGATTTCGTTCCAATCGCATTTGGTTGACGCGACTTGCATAAAGCCACGCGGCGCTTCGAGCGCGCGCTTGCTGGCGGTGAAACCCTCACGCGCCATCAGCGCCGCGAGCATGCCCGCGCGCGCTGCCGCGCCCGGATGAAACGGTTTGGTCATGGTGCCGAATTGTTCGCGCAGGCCGACGGGGGTGGACGCGGCGATGCCGAGCGCCATTTGCGTTTTGTCGGCATCAAGCCCCAGCAAACGCGAACACGCGGCTGCCGCGCCGAGCATCCCGGTCGAACCTGTAATGTGCCAGCCGCGGTCGTAATGATCGGGATACATAGCGTTGCCGACGCGGCATGCGACATCAATGCCGAGCACCAGCGCATCGATCACCGAGCGACCGCTCGCGCCTGAGACTTCAGCGAGCGCAAGAATCGCAGAGGCAACCGGGCCCGCAGGGTGGATGATGGTCTTGAGATGCGTGTCGTCGAAGTCAAAGGTGTGCGACGTGATGCCGTTCACCAACGCAGCGCCTGCGATGTCAATACGCTCGCGACGCCCAAGAACGGTAGCTTGCGGCGCGGGTTGCATGACGGCAAGCGCGCGCAGCACAGCGTCGGCCGCCTCGTGATGCGCGGCACCTACAGCACAGCCAAACCAATTGAAAAACGTGCGATGCGCCTCGTGATCGACCGCGTCACTCCATCCTCGTGAGGGGTGGTTAGCGACAAACTCAGCGAGCGTGCGCGTAACGGGAGGCGGATTGTGATCGGCGGAGACTTGAGTGTTGCGGGCCATGTTTGAAAGGTGAGCAGTGAGTGGTGAATAGTGAGCGGGGCCGGCTATGTGGGACGCGAGTTTCTACCCCTTCAAGGGTATGACCTCTCGTGGCTAACCATTCACCTCAATATTTCGTTCGCGAACGAGCTTGGTCCAGCGTGCGACTTCGGCCTCGATAAATGCGCCGAACGCGGCGCTCGTCATCGGCATGGGCTCCAGCGCTTCGCCAGAGAGGCGTTCGCGCAGCTCGGGCGAGTTGATCGCCCTGTTAATTTCTTCGTTGAGCTTTGCAACGATAGGCGCGGGCAATTTCGCTGGGCCAACGATGCCGTACCACTGCACGGCGGTGAATCCGGAGAAACCCAACTCCTCAAACGTTGGCACGTCGGGAAGCGCGGCGTGCCGCTTGCTCCCGGTGACCGCGAGCGGACGCAGTTTGCCGCTCTTAATGTGTTGCAGTGCTGCGGCGAGGCCCGGCATCATGAATTGCGTTTGTCCACCGAGCACGTCAGTGATGGCGGGCGTGATGCCACGATAAGGCGCGTGCGTGGCTTGAATGTCCACGGCTAGTTTGAATTGTTCGACCAGCAAATGCGTGAGCGAGCCTTGTCCTGCCGTTCCGAAATTGAGCGGCGTCTTCTTCGCGAGCGCGACGAGTTCCTTCACATTGTTCGCAGCCACACCTGCGCCAACGACCAACACGTTTGGCGTGCCGGCCACCATCGCAATCGGCGTGAAATCTTTCACCGCGTTGTAGGGAATATTGCGCATCGCGGGGTTGGTGCCGTGCGTAGCCACGTAGCCAAGCATCAAGGTGTACCCATCCGGCGCGGCGCGCAGCGTCGCTTGTGAAGCGATCACACCGCCGCCACCACTCATGTTCTCCACAATGAACGTTTGGCCCAACGCGCGTTGCAGGCGTTCGGCCACGGTGCGTGCCACCAAATCTACGCCACCGCCGGGCGCGACAGGCGCGATGATCTTCACGGTGCGGTTGGGATAGGGGCCGGATTGGGCGAGGGCATGGCCAGTCAATGCAACGGCCAATGCCGTCACTGCGGATTGTGAAAACTGCCGACGGTTCATATGCGCTTTGGTCACAGTGAAGAATTGCGACCGATTGTAGGAGCGGCGCCACTACGATCAGGCTCGCAAATTCGATTCTGGTTACGTGAACGCCGTCCATGCAGTGCGCCGGGCTGTTGCGCCACGTAAGCGTTAACGCCGTTCGGGTTAAACCATCCGCCGCCCTGCTTCGGGCATTGTGCAGGGCGTGACGAGCCGCTTAAGCGCAGGGTAGGCACTCAGCGCCCACCCGACATGTCTATGGATAGGCCGTGCCGCAGTTGCGGTTCATGAAATCGCGGAGCGCCGTGTAAGTCGTTCGCGTGGCGCATGCACCCAGCGCGTTTGCAGTCAGTGCGCTGCCGCTCATCCCTGACGCCAGCCGTATGGCGAGCAGGCCATCCGTGAGCGGACTCACCACGCCGTTGCCATCCAAGTCACCGTTGCAGGCTTCGGAGATTGCGGCAGGCGTGCCCGCAGTCGGTGGAACGGCGCACGCTTGCGCCGCCGCTACTGCGCTCGCAGCGTTGACTATGCCGTCGCCGCAACGCTGAATTTGGCAGTCGACGTCACGCGTGGCGTTGCTCGGGAACGCAGTAGCAGTGCCCCGGATCATGGCAGCTAAGTGATGCGGCAACAGCGTGGGACGTACGGAAAGCATCAACGAGGCAACGCCCGCGACGTGGGGCGCGGCCATGGAGGTGCCCTGGTAGTTCACGTAGGTGTCCCCGACGGGGACTGTCGCGCCAGTGTTAAGCGTCGAAAGAATCGACGAGCCCGGTCCGGAAATTGTGGTGGGAGCGCCGTAGTTACTTGACCCCGTAGAGCTGAAAACGCTGCGTGCCCCCGACTGCGCGGTCGCCCCAACAGCCATGACGCCGGGGCAATTGGCTGGCCGCGAACCGGCGGTACCGACGCCGCTATTGCCCGACGAAACCACCACCAAGGTGCCATTGGCCACGGCAGTATTGACTGCGTTCACATAGGAAAGCGGACACGGGCCTGTTCCACCGAGCGACATGTTGATGACTTTGGCCGGCGTGGCATTGGCGGCAACACCGGCGACCGTACCGCCCGCAGCCCAGGTGATAGCGTCGGCAATGTCGGACGTCCATCCACCGCATTTTCCGAGGGCGCGTACAGGCTGTACTTTTGAAATCCAGTTAATGCCCGCCACGCCGAGGCTGTTGTTGCCAATCGCCCCGATAGTGCCCGAGACATGCGTGCCGTGCCAACTGCTGTTGGTTACCCTGCACCCCTCATAATCGCCACCGACCGTCGTCGATTCGACCGATGTAATCCAATCTCCTGGGTCCGACGGATCGCCGTCGCGAGCCGTTGTGTCGTTAGCGGTCGGAATATCGGCGATGAAGTCGTAGCCGGCCACCGTTCGTCCGGCGAGATCGACGTGGTTGGTAATTCCGGTGTCGATCACCGCCACCACAATGCTCGCAGAACCGGTCGTTGTGTCCCAGGCAGTTTGCGCGTTGATCCCGTAGTTGCCCACCGTGGGGGGCTTCAACGCCCAGAGGCTGGGGTAGCTCGTGTCATTCGGCACAAGCATCGTAAACATGCGACTGTCGGGCTCGGCGTACTCAACGCCGGGCTGCGCAGCGATCTGCGCGGCAAGTGACGCAGCCTCCGGCAACGTCATTCTTGACGTAGTCTTCAAAATTGCAGCGCCAAAGCCCGTTTGGTGCGAAAAACTGAGCGTACGTCCAGAGGCAGAGCTCATGGCTACAGCAATCTGCGCGCCGTCCGTAGCAGAGAGGGATGGACCTTTTGCCGATGACTGCGCCATTTTTACGATCAGGCGATTCGTGAAATTTGCCGCGTCTGGCAACGCCTCGGGGCTGACGCCGCCCGCACTAACGCCGGTGAGGGGCAAACAAAACAGCATCGTCGCGGTGATAGGTGCGCTTACGTGTCGAGCAAGCGCGCGCAAAGAGACATTCGGATACATACGGGCTCCGGGAGGATATAGAAATAACGCGAGTTTTCTGTTTCGCAGCGAAAACGGCACCGCACTCGCAAGCGCGGCACTTCACGCAAAGCAGAAAAATCTTATGCAGGCGGCAGTAGAAACGAAATCCAACAAAAAAGCACGCCAAATCGCATCAAAGTAGTTGGCGCCGACGCAGCCTTAACGAGGCAGCGTCAATCCGTTCCTCGCGCCCGATCGCGTTGGAATTGTTCGCGCCACGCGACGAAGCGTTGCTCCTCTATCGCCTCGCGCATTTCTTTCGCGAGGTTCAAGTAGTAGTGAAGGTTGTGAATCGTGTTCAACATCGCGCCGAGAATTTCACCCGTTTTGTTGAGATGATGCAGGTAGGCGCGACTGAAGTTCTTGCAGGTGTAGCAGGTGCAACTCTCATCGAGCGGGCGATGATCGTCGCGCATCTTGGCGTTCTTCAACTTGATGTCGCCGAAGCGGGTGAAGAGCCAACCGTTACGCGCGTTACGTGTGGGCATCACACAGTCAAACATGTCGATGCCGCGCTCCACGGCGTAAACCAAATCTTCCGGCGTACCGACACCCATCAAGTAGTGCGGCTTATCCGCTGGCAAGCGCGGCCCGATGAAGTCGAGGATGCGATGCATGTCCTCTTTCGATTCACCAACCGAAAGACCGCCGACGGCAATGCCATCAAAGCCTATGTCATTCAGGCCCGCGAGAGATTCCGCGCGCAGCGACTCGAACAGCGTGCCCTGTACGATCCCGAAGAGCGCGTTAGTGTTCTCCAAGCGAAGGTGTTCGTCTTTTGAGCGCTGCGCCCAGCGGAGACTGCGTTGCAGCGATGTTCTTGCCTCATCGACGGTAGCTTCGGCTGGCGTGCATTCGTCGAGCTGCATCACGATGTCGGAATTGAGCGAGCGCTGAATCTGCATCGAGACTTCAGGCGAAAGGAACAACTTATCTCCATTGATTGGCGACGAGAAGTGCACGCCCTCTTCCACGATCTTTCGCAACTGGCCAAGCGACCAGACCTGAAAGCCGCCGGAGTCCGTGAGAATTGGGCCGCGCCAGCCCATGAAATCGTGCAGGCCTTTGAACTGGTCGATGATCGCTGTGCCAGGCCGCAGCCAGAGGTGAAACGTATTGCCGAGAATAATTTGCGAGCCAATATCGGTCAGCATCTGCGGCGTCATGGCCTTGACCGTGCCGTAAGTGCCCACGGGCATGAAGATCGGTGTTTCAACCACGCCGTGATTGAGGTGCACGCGACCGCGTCGCGCGTGGCCGTCAGTGTTTATGAGTTCAAATTTCATATTCAGTTATCTAGGCGCTCGGGCGAGAAGCATCGCATCGCCATAGCTAAAAAATCGGTAACGCTCTTTGATCGCGTGCGCGTAGAGCGCGCGGATGTGCTCGTAACCGGAGAACGCGGAAACGAGCATCAAGAGCGTTGATTTCGGCAAGTGAAAGTTGGTGAGGAGCATGTCCACTACTTTGAATTCGTAGCCCGGCGTGATGAAAATATCGGTCTCGCTCTCATGGGCGCGCAGCTCGCCGCATTCACGCACACAACCTTCGAGTGTGCGCACGCTGGTGGTGCCAACGGCCACCACGCGACCGCCGCGCGCTTTACACGCCTTGATTGCGTCGACGGACGCTAGAGGCAACACATAACGCTCGCGATGCATTTTGTGTTCGGCGATGGCGTCGGTTTTCACTGGGAGGAAAGTTCCTGCGCCGACGTGCAGCGTGACTTCCGCCATCTCAATAACGCGCGCTCGGCATGCGTCGAGTGTGGCTTCATCGAAGTGCAGTCCCGCCGTTGGTGCTGCGACCGCGCCCGCGTGTTGCGCGTAGACCGTTTGATAGCGTGCTGTGTCGCTGTCACCCGCTGCGCGCTGCATGTAGGGCGGCAACGGCAACTCGCCTGCGTCGCGCATCATTGATTCGAAGTCGCTGCCAGCATCCAGTAGTTGCACCTGAAAAAAGCGATCGTCGCGACCGATGATTTCGGCGTTGTGCTTACCCGCGATAACGATGCGCGTGCCGGGCTTGGGCGCGTGACTTGCGCGGAGCTGGGTAAGCGCGAGCTTCGGCGTGAGCAAGCGCTCAACCAACACTTCAACGACGCCACCGCTGGTCTTTACCGCGCGAAGTCGTGCGTTGAGCACTTTAGTATTGTTGAACACGAGCAAATCGCCGGGCTGCAGCAGCGACGGCAGCACGGAAAACGTACGGTCAACGGGGGCGTCATCGCGGCCGTCGAGCAAACGGCTCGCAGAGCGCACGGGCAACGGATATTGCGCGATTAGCGCAGGCGGCAGCGCGTAATCAAAATCAGCGAGGGAATAAACAACGGGTTGGGGCACTGGACCGGCGCTCCGAATCAGAATTGAAAAGACGCTGCGCTCACCACGTTGGCGGCGAGCAACAGCGTCATTCTATTCGTGCGTTCGGTGCCAGCTGCGGTACAGCTATTTTTTTCCGTCGGTCTTCGCGGGTTCTGGCATCGTGCGAACCGTGCCGATTTCTACGGAACTGCTCTGAGTGGTGACCGAACGCAACGCCGAGGTTTCAACAAAACGCTGAATGTGCGAAGCCAACTGCTCGGGCGTAAACGCAGCCTCAACGTCGAGCGCGGTGGACTCTTTATTCACGATTTTGCGAAAGTCGAAACGTGATTCAGTCTTGTTGACCTTGAGTGTTTTAGCGTCGAGCCAAGTCACCTGAACATAGAAGAACGGCGCGACGAAACGTCGCGACGTGGTGCTTTCACGGTCGATGGTTTCGGCGGCGTCCGGCAGTAGGCCTTCGTCGAACGCTTCCGTCATGGCGCCCAACGGTTGCACGTAGAGCCCCAAGCCAGAGAGCTTCGCGCCCATACCTTCACGTTCGGACATCAACCATTTCGGCGTAACAACAATGATCTCGTCCCACTTACTACGGTCGGCGCTGGCTTCCAACATTTTCATCACACCAGCCATCGCCATGGCTTCTCGGTCTTGCGGCAGCGCGAGTTGCACCGCAGGGTCCGGCCGCATCGCCATGAGCACGCGTTCGGAGTTTGGGTATTCGAGCGCAACCGCACGATCAAGCCCACGCAGCACCGCGTAGTTCAGCACTTGATCGGGAATAGTTAGCGTTCGGCGAGAGTACGGCTCAAGGTGCGAGCCTACTGATTCTTTCTGCCGCACATGCTGAAACTGATCGCCAACGGCGGCAACAAGACCGAAGGTGCGCGGTGCGGTGACGTTTGCCGCGGCAACGGTTGGCGTCGCCGTCCCACTAGTTTGCGCGGCCGCCGGACTCTGCCATGTGATCAAGCCGGTGACCATTAGTGGTGCGAGCGCAGCAAGCGCGGCAGCTGCTGTGTGTTGCGTCAAGGATGAAAATTGGGTTGGCATAGAAATCTCCGTCGTCTGAGCCGCATGAGTACTGGGGCAACGAAGTCTGATTCGTCGCGATGGATGGAGTTTCCGTGAAAGCGCGTTGGTGGCGCATGCCTCTTGCGACGAACTGCGAGATTTCGACGGCGAAACGCATGATGCGTGGGCGAGCGCGAAGTTCGCGGCGGCCGACTTAGGATGGACAGTCAATCGTTGCCTTACACCTTTTTGTATCCGGCGACAGCTGTGTATGGCTTACAACGCCATTTTAGCTTTAGTCGACTATTGATAAATTCGTAACGTATCCACCGTATAACTGTCGCTCCACCTTAAAAGCTGTTACCACTATTTCGTGCGACATCTGTAATAGGTTGCCCTCGCACTGCCCATTTGAACAAATCAATTGTTGCACTGCAAAAGAGCGAAATCCAACAAGAGCGCCACGCTCACAAACGAGCCTCGAACGCTGCGCCGCAGCAGTTTCAGTCGGGCAAATCCGCTTGCAGTCGCGAATCAATATAGTTACATTTAATAATCAATTAGGAGGAAAGCTATGGACGCGTCGTCCACATCCCAAACGTCCCGGTCATCGAATCTTCCCGGCAGCGACGTAAGCGTTGAGGTGCGAGGCGCGATCGCCATCGTACGTTTGCAGCGTCCGCACAAGCGCAACGCATTGAGCGACGGTCTCATGGCGCAAGTCGACGCCGCGTTTGCCGGACTGCCGACGACGGTCGGCGCGGCGGTACTCACAGGTGACGGCGAACACTTCTGCGCGGGACTCGATCTCTCCGAACTCAAAGAGCGCGACGCGGTTGACGGCTTACACCATTCGCGCAGTTGGCATCGCATCCTGACCAACATTGAATTTGGCCGCATCCCGGTCGTCGCGGCGCTGCACGGCGCGGTGGTCGGCGGCGGTTTGGAACTGGCAACGAGTTGCCACATTCGCGTGGCGGACGACACATCGTTTTTCGCGTTACCTGAAGGTTCGCGCGGTATCTTTGTCGGCGGTGGCGGTTCTGTGCGTATTCCGAAACTCATCGGTGCGCATCGCATGCTCGACATGATGCTCACCGGTCGCGTGTACAAAGCAGCCGAAGGCGTGGCGCTTGGTTTCGCGCAGTATCACGTCGCAGCGGGTGAAGCCTTGGCGAAGGCCATCGCGATCGCTGAACGCATCGCCACCAACGCGCCGATGACGAATTATTCGCTGATCCACGCCTTGCCGCGTATCGCCGAACAGCCCGCAGACCACGGCTTTCTGACCGAAGGCCTGATCTCCGCGATTGCGCAAAGCGCACCCGAAGCCAAAGCCCGCGTGCGTGATTTTCTCGAAGGCCGTGGTGCAAAGGTCAAGGCATCATGAGCGCCGCCAACACTCCCAAATACCGCGATTTGCACTTCGGCGTGGATCGCGTGCATGTACGCCGCGACGGCGAGCACGCTTACGTGCGCGCCGAGCAACCGCTCGAAAAATTTGCAGATCGCATTACGGATCGCCTCGTGCACTGGGCAACACTCACGCCCGAGCAACCGATGATGGCGCGGCGCGCGTTGAACGCGGACGGCTCACGCGGTGACTGGAAGTACGTCACGTACGCCGAAGCCTTACGCGCCGCGCGCAGTATCGGACAAGCGCTCCTCAATCACGGCGCGAGCGCCGACCATCCGCTGGCGATACTTTCGGAAAACAGCATCGAGCACGCCCTATTGGGACTCGGTGCGATGTACGTCGGCGTGCCGTATTGCTCGGTGTCCACCGCGTATTCTCTGGTGAGCCAAGATTACGACAAGCTCAAACACGTCGTGCGCACCATCACACCGGGCGTGGTCTACGCGGCCGATTTGCAGCGTTACGGCAAAGCGATTGACGCCGCGATTCCCGCCGAAACGCCTGTTGTCGTTGACGCGCTCGGTGAACGTCAACGCGCGAACGGCAGTGTGGAAACACTTGCTTCATGGCTCGCGACCGAGCCCACCGCCGCCGTCGACGCGGCGATGCACGCCACAGGCCCCGAAACCATTGCGAAGTTTTTGTTCACAAGCGGGTCGACCAAACTGCCGAAAGCGGTGATCAACACCCAACGCATGTGGTGTGCCAATCAACAGCAAATGCGCCAATCCATGCCGGTGCTCACCGAAGCACCACCGGTGCTCGTCGACTGGCTGCCGTGGAACCACACGTTCGGCGGCAACCACAATTTCGGTCTCACGATCTACAACGGCGGCACGCTCTACATTGACGACGGCAAGCCCACGCCTGCGTTGATGCACGAGACGTTGCGTAATCTGCGCGAAGTTGCTCCCACGGTGTACTTCAACGTGCCCACGGGTTTCGAAGCCATCGCGCAAGCCATGCACACCGACGACGCGCTGCGCCGCACGATGCTCTCGCGCGTTCGCATGTTCTTCTACGCCGGTGCGGCGCTTGCGCAGCCGGTGTGGGACAGTCTGTTCACGCACGCCGAACGTGAAGTCGGTGAGCGCATCGTGATGACCACGGGCCTCGGCATGACCGAATCCGGACCGTTCGGAATTTTTGTCACCAGTCCCAATGTGAAGGCAGGCGACCTCGGTGTCCCGACGCCCGGCATGGAGCTCAAACTCGTGCCCGTCGACGGCAAGGTCGAAGTCCGCTATCGCGGTCCGAACATCACGCCGGGATACTGGCGCAACGCCGAGGCGAGCGCGGGTGCGTTCGATGACGAAGGCTTCTTCTGCACCGGCGACGCCGTGAAATGGATCGATGAAAGCGATCTGCACAAAGGTGTGCGCTTTGATGGCCGTATCGCAGAAGACTTCAAACTCGCCACCGGGACCTTTGTGAGCGTCGGGCCGCTGCGCGGCAAGATCATTGGCGCAGGCGCGCCCTACGTGCAAGACGCCGTCATCACCGGCATCAATCTGCACGAAATCGGCGCGATGATTTTTCCGATCGTTCCGGCTGTGCGCAAACTGAGCGGATTGCCGGACAGCACGAGCCTCGCAGATGTGCTCGCGTCGGCACCGGTGCTCGCACATTTTCAAGGTGTAGTTAACACTCTGGCTGCCACCGCAACAGGCAGCGCCAATCGCGTCGCACGACTTTGCCTGCTCAGCGATCCGCCTTCGCTCGACAAAGGCGAAATCACCGACAAAGGATCGATCAATCAACGCTCGGTGCTCGCGCATCGTGCTGCGTTGGTAGATGGACTGCATGCGGGCACCATCGCAAATATTTTGAAACCGCAGTAGGTAGGTGCACTGACACCAAGGTGTTGGCGCATCCACGCGTTGGTTCGTCAGCAAGCATCAACCGAATGCCGTTGAGTAATCTTTTTGACGGTTGCCCACGACAGATAGGGGCTTGCTGGCAACGTTAAGGAGCGTTTGTGCAGCCACCACTCTCTTCGCATCATCAAATTCTTTAGGTGGAAACATGATGAAACGCGCCCCACTGGCCAGCGTGTCACTGCTCGTGCTGCTCGGCGGATGTAGCACCACGGGCACGTCCGCGCCCACTGTTCCGCAGCTAAGCGGAGCCAAAGGGGCAGCCCTCGATAGATGCACGGACCTGAGCACGCAATTTAGATTCGCCAACACCACCATTGCCTCTGCTGCTACGGTAGCGGCTGGCTCGTTAACGCTCGCCGGAAAGCCGGTAGCAGAGCACTGCTTGGTGAAAGGCTCGATGTACAAGCGCGTTGGCTCAGATGGCAAAGATTACGCCATCAGTTTCGAAATGCGCCTGCCGAAAGACTGGAGCGGCCGCTATTTCTATCAGGCCAATGGTGGACTTGATGGCAACGTTTCCACGGCAGTCGGCGCGTTCGGCGGTGGCCCGCTAACCCATGCCCTGCTGCAAGGCTTCGCGGTGATCAGCTCAGACGCTGGGCACACGGGCGCGCAGACAACAGCGTTCGGGTTCGAGCCTCAAGCTCGCTTGGACTACGGCTACCAAGCCGTCGCGAAACTCACGCCGATGGCCAAAGAGCTCATCAAGACAGCGTACGGCAAAGCGCCAGATCGCTCTTACATCGGCGGGTGCTCCAACGGCGGCCGACACGCGATGGTCGCGGCGGCGCGCTACCCAGACCAGTACGATGGTTACGTGGTCGGCGCGCCGGGCTTCAACCTTCCCAAAGCAGCCGTCGCCAACATTTGGGGCTCGCAGCAGTTCGCAAAGATCATGACGGCAGGCGCTACCGTGGCAAACGGCAAGCGCACGATCGCAGACCTTTCGACAGGTTTCACGAACGCGGAACGTGCGCTGCTGAGCAAAAAAATCCTAGATAGATGTGACGCGTTAGACGGCTCGACGGACGGGCTCGTGCAGGACACCAACGCCTGCCAAAAGACATTTAGCCTAGAAACCGACGTCCCCACCTGTAGCGGCGAGCGTGATGGCCGGTGTCTAACGGCGGCGCAAAAAACTGTGATGGCCGGCACGTTTGCGGGCGCAAAGACAAGCACCGGTACGGCGGTCTATAACAAATTCTGGTTTGATCCGGGCATTTCCGGAAATGGCTGGGCACTGTGGAAATTCGTGAACTCTCAAGCGCTTGATCCACTCGCGGCTGGCACTATTTTCCGCGCGCCTCCAGCGTTCATCGCCAATTCGTTGACTGTGTCGATTGACGATCTGGCAGCGCAAATTTACGCGACGAATGCCACCTATCCCGAAGCCGGTATGTCCTTCATGACACCGCCAAGCCCAACTGATCTCGGCACGCTGAAGCTTCGCGGCGCCAAGATGATGGTTTATCACGGCGTATCCGATCCAATTTTCTCGGCGGCAGACACGCTGACTTGGTACGACGGCCTCACTACGTCGAACAACGGCGATGCCTCATCGTTCGCTCGGTTCTACCGCGTGCCCGGCATGAACCATTGCAGCGGCGGCCCAGCTGCAGATCAATTTGATATGGTGACACCCATTGTTAATTGGGTAGAAAACGGCATCGCACCTGATTCAGTTGTTGCTACGGCGCGTGGCACGGGCAATGCAGGTGGCGTCAATGCGGAGCTGCCTGCCGATTGGTCTGCAACGCGCACACGTCCGCTGTGTCCATATCCAAAAGTGGCTCGCTACGTGAGTGGCGACAAGGAGAGTGCAGCAAGTTTTAGCTGCCAATAGGTTCGATCGCCGCTCCGGCGTGTCCAATAGCCGCGGCGCTTGCGCCGCGACCTTAATCGAGAATAAAGGATTAAACATGACTTCACGTCGTCAATTCAACCAATCCCTAATGTCGCTATCTGCGCTCGCAGCGCTCAACCCACTTGATTCGTTCGGGCAATCAGCCGCCGTTGACGCAGTGAAAATTTTCTACGGATTTCCGGCGGGCAGCGCGGGAGATGGCGTCGCTCGCCGCGTTGGCGAGCGTCTGGGCTCGACGCCTTACTCAAAAAACGCGGGCGTGGTGGAGAACAAAACCGGCGCTGGTGGACGCATCGCGCTAGAAGCGTTGAAGGCTGCGCCCGCAGACGGAGCCGCGCTGGCGCTTACGCCATTTTCTCAGGTTGCAATTTTCCCGCATATTTACGCCAGGCTTGGTTACGATCCTCTTAAAGATTTCGTGCCGGTTTCAATCGCTGCTGTCATGCATCACGGGTTCGCAGTTGGCCCGCTGGTACCTGCTAGCGTAAAGACGGTGAAAGACTTTTTGGTGTGGGCAAAGGCCAATCCGAAAGACGCTAACTACGGCTCGCCTGCCGCTGGTTCAACGCCACATTTCATCGGCGCGCTGATGGGCCTGAATGCGGGCGTTGACCTGAAGCACGTCGCATACCGCGGCTCAGTGCCAGGCGTCACAGACGTAGTGGGTGGACAGCTCGCGTCGATGTGCACGCCAAGCGGCGACTTCTTACAGTACCACCGCGCAGGGCGTCTCCGCTTATTGGCCACTTCCGGCAAGCAACGCTCGCCGTTTTCGCCGGATGTTGCCACGTTTGCCGAACAAGGCTTCCCCGAGCTGACGACGGAAGAATGGTTTGGTTTTTATGCACACTCAAAAACACCTCCCACGGTTGTCGCCGCTGCAAGTGCTGCAATTAACGCCGCACTCAGGGAAAGGGCTGTCATAGAGAGCTTAGCGGTTACGGGTCTCATTGCGCAAGGCTCAACACCAGAAGAGCAATCGCGCTCGCAGAAAGCCGAATTTGAGCGATGGGGGCCGTTGGTCAAACGTATCGGCTTCACAGCGGAATCGTAAGCGGGATGGCGCAACCATCTAACCGCGCGAAGTCCGTGACGATTGCGGTGCCAACGGCCGCGGCGAAGCCAAGCGCGGTGACGGACGTCGTCAACGGCGACCCGCCGGTCGATACTTCGTTCTTGGAGTCATTGCTGGGGTACAACGCTCGACGCGCGGCGCTTACGGTGATCGAAGTATTTCTAGAACGTATGTCGATCTACGGGCTACGGCCCGTAGATTTTTCGCTTCTATCGTTGGTAGCCCACAACCCCGGCGTGACCTCGCGCCAGCTCTGCACCGCGTTAGGCATTCTTCCGCCAAACCTTGTCCGACTGGTGGCAGATATGGATAAACGCGGCCTCATTGTGCGTAGACCTCACCCGACCGACGGCCGCGCCATTGGATTACACCTCACCGCAGACGGCAAAAAATTGATGCGTGACGCCGAAGCAACGGCTCGAGATTTGGAAGATCGTGTGGCGGCGGGTCTTACGCCAGCTGAGCGCGAGACTCTGATGTCGCTATTGCAAAAAGTTTACAAACCCAAAAGACCTTCGCCATGAACCACAAAGACCTAATCGCCATCGACATTCACACGCATGCCGAGGTGAGCTGCTGGAATCCGTTTGATGCATACGGCGAGGAGTACGACCGCGCAGCCGACAAGTACTTTCGCTCAAGCAATCGCCCCACGATTGCAGAAACCATCGCGCATTACCGCGAGAAGAAAATCGGCTTGGTCATGTTCACCGTTGACGCCGAAGCCAACCTAGGCCGCAAGCGCATACCGAACGAAGAAATTGCAGCTGCCGCCAAAGAAAATAGCGACATGATGATCGCGTTTGCGAGCATCGACCCGCACAAGGGCAAAATGGGGGCGCGTGAGGCCGAACGCTTGATCAAGGAAGAAGGCATTAAAGGCTTCAAGCTCCATCCGACGGTACAGGGCTTTCATCCCAACAACCGCATGTGCTGGCCGCTCTACGAAGTGATCAACGCACACAAAATGCCCGTGATTTTTCATACGGGCCATAGTGGCATTGGCTCTGGAATGTATTGCGGCGGCAAGCTGCGATTGGAGTATTCCAACCCGATGCACCTTGATGATGTCGCCGTGAATTTCGGCGACATGCAAATCGTGATGGCGCACCCGAGTTTTCCTTGGCAAGACGAAGCCCTTTCGGTCGCTACGCACAAGCCCAACGTTTGGATCGACCTATCGGGTTGGAGTCCCAAGTACTTCCCGAAGCAGCTCGTGCATTACGCCAACACGATGCTCAAGGACCGCGTGCTCTTCGGCTCCGACTATCCGCTCATCACACCCGAGCGGTGGATGAAAGATTTCGAGGAAGCCGGGTTCAAGCCCGAAGTGATGCCGGGGATTTTGAAAGGAAATGCTGTGCGATTGCTTGGGTTGCCGGAGTAGCTCTGCCGCAGCCTCCTGAAACTTCGCTACGCTTGACGCCAATGGCACCCGATTTGCGGAACGTTGACCACTTCCAATGCCCGTCCGTGTACTACTATGCTTCGTAGTAACACGCAGAACGGGTAGGAGCAGCGCCTTTGGTAGCTAGTGAGTTGAAAGCATCAGGTAGCGCGCCCACCGTCCTCGCCTTAAACAGCGGTTCGTCGTCGCTGAAGTTTGGACTGTTTCAGCTCGTTGATACCGAGCTCAAGACACTCTTGATCGGCGACGCCGATGCGATTGGTTCGAGAAGCAGCAGCTTTAGCGTGAGAGACTCGACTGGGAATGTAATTTTCCGAGGACCTTTGACCATCGCTGATCAACGGGCGGCGATGAACTGTGTCGTCAAAGCGATGGTTGATGCAGGCACGCCAACGCCAGACGCCATAGGCCATCGAATGGTGCATGGTGGACCTTTATTGCGAAGCGATTGCCGCATTGACGCCGACGTACTCGCGCAGTTGGGCGCAGCAAAAGGATTCGCGCCGCTGCACACGCCAGTTGCTTTGTCCGTCATCGCGGTGGCGCAGGAGAGTTTTCCTAACGTTCCGCATATCGCGTGTTTTGACGGTAGTTTTCATAGAAACATGCCGGAGCGAGCACGTACGCTATCGCTCCCGCGCATATTCAAAACCGAAGGTATTGAACGCTACGGGTTTCACGGTTTGTCGTGCGAATCGATCCTGCGTCAATTTACGGCTTCAGTGCCTGAACGGCTAATCATTGCGCATCTCGGCAATGGCTCCAGCATCACGGCCGTGAGCAATGGGAAATCGGTCGACACCAGTATGGGGCTCACCCCGACCGGCGGCATCATCATGGGTACTCGCACCGGCGACCTAGACCCGGGTGTGCTCGTGTATTTGTTGCGCGAAAAGAAGTTCGACGTAGAACGACTCGATACTCTGCTACAACGCGAATCCGGGTTGCTCGGTATTTCAGGTGTGAGCAGCGACATGCGGCAATTGCGAGCCGCCTCGGCGACTAACGCCGATGCGGCACTCGCCATTCAAATGTTCTGCGTATCTGCAGCTAAGCAAATTGCAGCGATGATCGCGTCGCTTGATGGGATAGATGCTCTCATTTTTACCGGCGGCATCGGCGAGAACGATCCTCTGACCCGGGAGGCGATCTGCGAACGATTACGATGGATTGGCATTAATCTCGATGCGGGTGAGAATACAGTTTCCAGTCGCACCATTAGCAGTGCGAAATCGCGATGCATGGTGCATGTAATGCGATCCGAGGAAACACAGCAAATCGCGCGGCGCACACTCTTGGTCGCAGAGATGTAGCGGTCTCGCATTGTTGGGCCTATTGCGATTTCGGGCTATTTGATTGCGCGTTGTGCCCGATAAGCGGAACTACAAAGTGCGTCTCTGTAGCAAGGCTCACCCAGTTCAATGGTTCGTCCGGGAGCAAGACAGTCGCCGCTACCGGTGCGACGGCGTCCAGGGCCTCTGTCGTGCCTAATTGCAGAAAAATGAAGTGCATCGTTTTTTTCTCCCGCGTCAAAGTCAAATCAGCGCGTTGCCAAGCTGCTGGGAGGCACGGCGAAAAATAGAGTACTTCCGCCGTTTGCTGCAAGCCAAAAAGAGACTCTATCGCGGCCCGATGCATCCAGGCTGCGGCGCCTGTGTACCAGCTCCACCCTCCTCGACCGACGTAAGGCGGCTGCGTATAGACGTCACCCGCCATCACATAGGGTTCTAGACCATAGTCGGATCTATGCGCTCCATTCTGCGTGCGGTGCGCGGGGCTGAGATAGCTAAAGTAGCGATACGGCAGTTCGCGAACGTCACTGCGAGCCGGCGCGCCTTTGGCCAGCTCCGCTTGCGCCATCAACGCCCACACCGCACCGTGCGAATATTGTCCGCCGTTCTCGCGCACACCGGGTGGATACGCTTGAATGTAGCCCGCGCTGGGCATCGCGTTTACGAGCGGCGGGTCGAGTAACTTGATGAGGCCCGTGTCGTGATCAACGAGATGGGTTTCGACCGAGGCCATTGCGCGACGTTGCATCTCAGGCTGGGCCGTGCCCGATAGCACCGACCATGCCTGCGCGATCAAATCGATACGAGCCTCAGCGTTGTGACTCGCGCCGAGTGGCTCTCCATTGTCAAAGAACGCGCGGCGAAACCATTCCCCGTCCCAGGCGTTGTCATTAAGTGAAGCCTTCCAGCCTACGACGGAAGACTCCCACCGCGCGGCTCGCGTGTCGTCACCGCGCTCGCGAGCAACGGGTGAAAAGTCTGCGACCACTTTACAGAGAAACCACGCCAACCACACGGATTCGCCGCGCCCTTCGGCACCCACGCGATTCATGCCGTCATTCCAGTCGCCGCCGCCCATTAGCGGCAGGCCGTGAACACCGACGCGCAGACTGTGATCAATCGCCCGTGCTGCATGCTCGTAAACAGATGCCTGAGCCATGCTGATCGTCGGGACGTAATAGGCGTCCTCCGCACCAGCGGGGATCGCAATACCCTCCAGAAATGGCACGCTTTGGTCTAGCAGGCTTACGTCGCCAGTCGCACGCAGGTAATGTGAGCACGCATGCGGTAGCCACAATAAGTCGTCCGAGAAGTGGGCTCGCACGCCAGCGCCTGTGGGTGCATGCCACCAGTGCTGAACGTCACCCTCAGGAAATTGCCGTGACGCACACAACTCGATTTGCGCACGCAACGTGTGAGGCGCGGCCCACGCCAGCGCCATTGCATCTTGCAATTGGTCGCGAAAGCCTGTCGCTCCACCCGCCTGATAAAAACCTGCCTTCGCCCACATTCGGCAGGAAACAGTTTGGTAAATCAGCCATCGGTTAACTAGCGCGTCAAAAAGCCGATCTGGCGTCTTTACCGTGGTTTTGCTCAAGAGTGCATCCCACTGCGTTCGCGACGTCTCAAAGCGTTGCATCGACGGTGTCGCAGCCGCACTGGCCGCAAGCGTTAGTGCGGTTTCAGCGTCTGCCGCATACCCGAGCAGAAAGTTTCGTTCCAGATTTTCGCCTGGCGCGATTTTGATGACTAACGAAAGCGCGGCGCAGGGGTCGAGACCACTTCCAGAACGTCCGCCGAATTGTTGCGGCAACCGAATTTGGCCTTGTGAATCGATCATTTCACGGCGATCACAGGTCCAATCAACGACGTCCACCATCGCGCTTTCCATCGCGAAAAATGCGGTTCCACCGCCGAAGCCAGCTGCCTGTTCATTTTGCGTGGCTAGCAGGCAGGTCAAAGCTTTGCGTGCAGCGAATGGATCACGCGTGCTTTGGTGCGTGGGGCTAACAATCGACTGACGACTGTGTGCGGTGCTCACGGTGCCTCGGTCAGCGCGATTGGCACCCAACAGCCATTCCACCATCCCAACGACACGAAGCCGCACCGTTTTGTGACCGCGATTGACCATTCGCAAACGGACTTGCTTGACCGACAGCTCAGCATCAACGCACCAAGTCGCCGAGACGTCAATGTCGTCAAGCCGGTGAGTTATGAGACTGTAGCCTTGTCCGTGACAAACGCGATAGGTCGTGCCTGCATCACGACTGTCACGGGCAGTGACGTTCCAAGTGCGCAGAGTGTGGATGTTTTGTAATAAAAACCATTCAGAGGGAGGATCCGACACCGCGTCGTTAGACCACCCCGTGAGCTGATTTAGCCGGCTGTTCACGGCCCACGTGTACCCGCCGCCTGCCTCTGAAATCTGACCGCCGAAATGCGGATTGGAGAGCACATTTACCCACGGGCGTTGCGGACGGCTTTGTCGAGACACTGTAAAGCGAAACTCGCCTGTGTCACCATCAAAGTCACCATCGTGTGAGGTCGTCGACCGCTCCACTATCCTACTGGGCATCACAGATAGTCCGGGCATCGCGCGCCGCGCGCTGAGCGCAGCATCGTGTTGGTCATTCCACTCTTGAACGTGAAACGCCAACGGCCGCCCGTCGGCGTTGAAGCGTAGGCGTGCCAAGGCATGCAAAGTTCCAAGTTCTGCCACGCTCAATTCGTCGGCTCGCAATAAGTAAAACCCCGTTGACGCGGCGCCGGGTTGACCGTCGCGGTCGGCGGCGTCTCTGCCGCGCAACGCGGCGATATCACGATTCACCGGCATCAAATATGAAGTTGGCTCTGCATTGACAACGACTAGGTCACAGGCGACGCCACCCCATGCAAAGACGCGCAGTGCCTGCGCGAGCGATCGCAATAGACCCAACCCCTGCGGCACCCCCGTCGCCACAAGGATGATCGGTCGGTCACCGGAAATTCCAAAACGCCAAAGCAGCCGCCGATCACATACAGGCCGTAGCGCGCCGTCCGCTTCCATTCCGTTAGTGTGCGGTCGCGTAACGCTCAGTAGCAGCGCAGTCGTGATCGACTGGATCGCTGAGAAGCTCTCGGGGCGGATGCGCAACCCACGCAGCCTGATGCCCGTGAGCGTCGCTGACATGAGCGAGGCGCGCTGCACGTTGCTGCCTTGCCGGTATTTGTCAATCACAGCACTCAATGTATGGCGGTCGTCGGACGCTGCTGTGGCGAACGTAAGCTTGGCTTTGGCATTGGGCGCGATGCGTACTTGAACGGCAAGCGCACACATTGGATCAAGGCCGGTTACAAGCAGCGTATTGGCTTCAGTCGCTTGACCCCGAGCGGACGAACGCAGCTCGTCAAGTTGTGCAACAGGTTGATCGGCTTGATGATTGCGCCCCAACCATTTTTTTCGGTCCGTTTGAGCGCGAATGCCTACGACATTTGAGTCGCTCTCGGTCAAAAAGTGAGCTGCGCACAAGCGTTTTTCATTGCTAAGACGCGGTGTGCGCTCGAAGATAAGTGCCTCGTGCTCGCCTTGCCACTCGGCACTGATGAACAGATTTGAAAATGCGGGATGAGCCTCATCCGCCATCGGGTCCGCAAGCGTCACCTCAAAGGCCGACATCAATTCCAGGTCCATAACCTGATCACTCAAATTGCGCAGTTCAATGCGGCGAAATTCGACGTCATCTTCCGGGCTGACCCACACAGTCATATGCGCTTCGAGATCGGGCCACGCAGCTTCAAAGCACACGCGGTCCGAGTGATAGACGCACTTGTACGTTGCGGCGGCGTCGCGCGCAGGATGATGCGTGATCGACACCAGTAGGGTCTCGCCGAGGCGGCGCAAATAGAAAAAACTACCGTACGCATCCCGCAACACGTCGTCACGGCCTCGGTAAATGCCTATGCGGCCCAAGCGACTTGTACCTGAACCGTTGGGCCGCAATGTGACGCTATAACGGCCATTCGACAGTACATGCGTCGGTTCGACGCCATTCTGGCCCGGTCGTAGCTCCCGCAGCATACTCGCGCTTCTTCGGCGTAAGACGAGCGAAGGGGACGCGGCCGGCAGTGAGCGCAGCATCGAAACCTCTTGCGGTGCCCGTTCATGAAGCAGTGAAGCGACCGCTTCGATGTGCGCATTTGCCATACACCAACGCTGCGGCGCGTTGTCGAGGAGCAAATTACTCAATGCAACGATTGTCATTCCTTGATGGTGTGCCATGAAGGTGCTGACGGGTGTGTATACATCCGCGCCCTCGAGCCTAGCGGGTGAAAAATCTAGCGCGTCGATGAACCCAAAGGGTCCTAATCCGCCCATTTTTTCTATGGTGCGCAAGTTCGTGCAAGCTCGCTGTGGCGAAAGCTGCGCGGCGAGTGCAGTCGCGTAAGGTGCAACCACAATTTCGTCAAGTGGCGTACGGCGCAATGCAAGTCTGGGCACCCCCTGTGGCGCGTATTGAAACGCCAAGGTTTCATCCCGTGCAGCGTATGCTGATTCAGACATTCCCCACGGCACATTCCGCACTGTTCCATAGCGCACCTGCTCATCTATCGCAGCTAGACAAGCGTCGCGCAGTACGCTGTCCCTCGGCTCAGCGAGCACCAGACCAGGCATTAAGTACTCGAACATTGAACCCGACCACGACCGGAGGCTCGAGTTGCTGCCCACGGCAAAAAACGGACGCCCCAGCGAAGCCCAGTGATTGACCGGAGCATCGCCCTTAGCAATCGCCAGAAGACTCGTGAGCCGCGATTCGGAAGCCAATAGATCGTAAAAACTTGTGTCGAGCTGCTGTTCGGCGACGCGATAACCGATGTGGAAAAGATTGCGCTTGCGGTGATACAAAAAACTGAAATCAGCTTCCCAAGCAATACGTTCGCATTCGCCCGCCAGGGTGCATAGACGCGCGCGCAACGCCGATGTTTCAACGTCCGCGCTAATCGCCACGGCATCGATATTGGCGGACCGCAGCATGGTGATGTGATCCGACAGCATTTGCAGCAATTCAGTCCGAGAAGTGACCTGCTGGGCCGAAGCCGAGCCATGCTGCTCAAGAGACATTCGCGCGATCTCTGCAGCTGCTTCGGACAAGTGTCGCTCTGACAGATCAAGCGTCCCCGGGCTGCCTATCAATCGCTCGGGAATCGTGAGCAACATGAGAATCACAGCGTCATCTGCCAATGCCGGTAGAAGCTCGCGCCGAATTGTGAGTAGCGGCCCGAGTCGACGAAGTGATGCCACGAGCGCGCGCCTTGCTGCGCCGTTTGCATGAGGAGATTCCGCGATCTCGAGGCAGGCTTGACTTACGGCAAGCAGATGACCACTCAGATTGCCGCTATCGACCGTAGAGACGTACGTGGGCGTCAGTGGAGAGAGGCTTTGCGTGTCGTACCAGTTAAGGAAATGACCTCGGTAACGCTGCATTTTTTTAAGTGTTGCGAGGGTTGCCTCAATGCGCGCAACCATATCCAACGTACCAATCCAACCAAACTGCCGAGCGCACGCGGCGCTCAATAAATACAGTCCAATATTGGTCGGCGAGGTGCGGTGCGCCACGCTTTCATGTGGCGTTGTTTGCAGGTTGTCCGGCGGCAGGTGATTGTCGTCCGATGTAACACTGCGCTCAAACAGCCGCCAGGTTCTACGAGCAATGCCTTCCAGGTACTCCGCATCTTCGGTTGGCAACTCGGCTCGTTCTAGGAGGGGTCGTGGACGACTGGCTAACCAGGTCCAAACAGGCGATAGCGCCCAGACTAAACACAGCGCGGACGCGACCGCGACGTGCGGTGTGCCAGACCACAGCAATGCGATCCAGAGGATGAACGCGAGCACGGTAACGTTTCTGTGTGATCGCACCAATGCGCTGAGATTCGTCTTCGCTTGGGACTGTGCGGTCGACGCCGTGGTCCACTGCAATAAGTTTCGTTGACTAATCGCCATTCGATAAAGCGTGCAGGCAATCGCGTCAAGCGCCATCATGGCATGCTGCAGCAACTGCGCGAGGTGCCACAAAGCTCCGCAAAGCGTACGCGCAAGGTCAATTGCGGCGCGTCGGTAAAAGTACGTAAGCGACAGGTCGTCCCGACTAGGTGAGAAGGCAGCGATAGCCCCCATCAGTGGCCCAGCTAAAAACGCCGCTGTCACCAAGCCCAATGTGCCCCAAACCGAGAGCGCGTGACCGCTCAACGCCAGCAAGAGCAACGCCAGCGACGCAGGTGCCACGAGCGAACGCCGCAAGTTATCGAACATCTTCCAACGGTTGATCGCGCCGATGCGGTGACGCATCGGACCGAGGAGGAGTGGTAGCAATTGCCAATCCCCTCGCGTCCAGCGGTGAATACGTGATGCGGCGACATCCGAGTGGATGGGTGCGTCTTCTATCAATGTGATGTCGCTCATAGAAGCACATCGCGCCAGCGCGCCTTCCAGCAAATCATGGCTCAATACTTTGCCTTCGGGAATGCGCCCGGTCAATGCCGCGTGCATCGCCTGCACGTTTAGCAGCCCTTTCCCAGTAAAGGAGCCCTCAGCGAAAACGTCCTGGTACACCTCCGAACTCGCAGCGCTGTAGGGATCAACGCCACACTGCCCCGAAAACAACCAGTGGTAGAGCGTGAAGTCCTTGGCAGTTGCAAGTGGCGCCACGACTCGCGGCTGCAAAATTCCGTAGCCACCCACAATCTGCCCGGTTGAATCTATCCGTGGTCGATTCTGAGGATGCGCCGCGACACCGACCATCTCGCGAAGCCGACCCGGCGGCAACTGCGTGTCGCTATCAAGCGTAACGACGTACTGAATACCGGTCTCTATGCGCGAGACCTCACCTAAATCCATGAACTCCACAAACGCGTTCTCAGCAAGCGCCGCGACCAGCTGCTGCAGTTTTCCACGCTTGCGCTCCCATCCAATCCAACGATTTTCGGTAACGCAAAAACTTCTCTTGCGGTGAAGCAGCGCAAATCGCGGCGTGATACTTTCGGCATCAGCGGTTACGGGATAGCGCGCGTTAAGCTGGCGGATATGGAGCGTTGCAGCGTTGACCAAGTCCAGATCGGACGTTGCTTCCGCCTCGTCAGCGTCGGCCCAATCGGTCAACAGCGCGAATTGCGCGTTTCGGCCGGCATTCGCCAAAAAGTGCAACTCCATTCGACGCACGAGCTCATGAATAGTGGCATGACTCGTAAGCATTCCCGGAATAACCACTAATACGCGATGCTCATTGGGAATGCCCGTTGCAAACGCGAGTCGCGGCAATTGGCGCGGCTTGACTGACTCACTTATCAGGCGATTTATCAACGCGACTACAGTCTCCGACGCTGGAAAGAACATCAGCATTGCGCTTGCGATAGAAAACGCAGTGAGTGGCCAAACCGCATCATGTGGCATGAGCAGCCACGCAATTAGACCCGACGTGCACGCCACCAATGTCGAGAGATAGAGCGGCAACGCTGTGCGTTGAAAGAAGTCTCGCAGCCTCACCCGCACGCCGGCGCTCACGCCGAGCTTGCGCAATAGCTGGGGTTGGCCCAATCCTAGTAACCAATGCCCCGGTGCCGCCGTCACGCAATCACTCTGCTTGGCGCTCACGGTCAATTCAACGATGACCTGTGCAACGGCAAGTTCAGACTTATTGTGAGTGTGTGCCAGACGCTCAATGGCGTGTAACGTTTGGTCACGTGTGGCGACAAATTCGGCCTTGAATACACTGCACGTCAACATCAGACGCATCAAAGCGCTGGTACGAGCGACGATATCCGGCCAGTCGGCATGATCTATGTCGCGAAGTGACGTTACGGCGTTGCTAACGCTCAGGTTGTCTGCTGTCTGATCGGCGTTTTGTTGCGCCTGCACCGTCGCGGCGTCGGGCAATTTTCTACTCAACCAATCGATATGTTGCTGGCCGGAACCCGTGTCGCCCGTCGCTTTTCGATCTCTTAATCGTTGCGCCACTTGACCTAAGAACACCTTGCTTACGCCGCGCAGACTGAGCAGTACTAAGAGTTCATTGAGTGTGTCTTCACTGTATCGATCAATGTGATCGCTGTACAAATTTGCAACTTCGCGCGCCGCCTTGTATGTGGCAACGCGTTCCGCGAGTCGGCGCAAATTTTCAATAAGAACGACGCGCAACGTGGTGGGAAGCGCCCACATCTCGCTAAGGTTGAGTTCTCGCGTTTCTTGATACGCAACGAGAAACTGCACCAACATATCTTCATCGAATGCTCCATCGGTGTGAGCAACATAGGCCCACGCTACGCCGTAAATGCGCGGCAATCCCGCCAACGGTTCGTCAAGCAACATCGGCAAGCTACGGTAGTAGCTTTTGGGCAACCCCTCGTTAATTTCTTCGAGCTGGGTATCGATCAAATGGAAGTTATCGAGTAGCCACTCTGCTGCCGGACTAATGTCATAACCCGTCGATGCCTGCGCACCGATGTAGGCGTGCGCCTCACGCAACGCTCGTATGTTGTCGCGCAGGCGAGGTAGAAAAGGCACGCTTCCGCTTATCGCATGCGTGGCGCGATGCGTCTCACCTAGACTGCGCCCATGCTGTGCGAAACGCAGAGGTCCAAATATTTCAGATCGTATGGGCGGTTGCAACTGACCGCGGGAGCTCTCAAGAATCTGACAGAGTGCTAACGGCGCTTCTGGCACCAACTTTTGAAGCGCAAGTTGCACCATACCTAGATCAGCAAGGCAGTTACGCCGATCAATCCAGCCAAAACGACAAGCGTCGAAACGAATCGCGCCGCGACAAATCCGTTCACGCGTTCGGCAGCACAGCGAACTGCGAAGACGCGACGGTTCGTAACCGTGCACAAATCAAGATGCGCACGCAGCGTCGATAGTTCGTGGGAAGTACTGGCTGTATCGGCGAACGACGCGGTGCTCCACGTAGTTCCATTGGTGAGTGGCTGCTTCATCAGAGTGCTCCATTCGACTGGCACGCATGTCAATCGCAAATTTAGAGACAAGAGGGCTAAAGCCGCGTTCCGACATTGGGTTGGCCGCCTCATTGCGCTAGAGACATGCTATGAACGGGGGGGAAACCTGTCTGTCGGACAGCGCGCATTTGGATGTAGGCGCAGGAGCTAACGCTGTTGTCGGCAAGCCGACGGCGCACGCGTGTCAGCGCCAATCAGAGGCCGAGCGCTAGGCACTTTTTGTGACGGAATACGTTACGGCGATACTCCATTCGCGCTAACGCAAACGGAGTCAGGAGTCAGCCGTCAGTCACGGTCGCCCGCGTGGGCGCGTATCCATGCAGTGTAGTGACTCATCCAATCTTGCAGAAACGCATGGCTTGCTTCGCCAATGTTTCCAACATCATCGAACAGGCCGTCTTTCGCGTGGATGAATGCTTCTGGCTGCCCGAGCGTAGGTACATTCAAATAGGCGAGCACATTGCGCAAATGCTGTTGCGCCATTGCCGTGCCCATTGCACCGACAGATACGCCCAGCACCCCAGCTGGCTTTCCATTCCACACGCTATGACCGTAGGGACGGGATGCATGGTCTATCGCGTTCTTCAACACGCCAGGGATTGATCGGTTGTATTCGGGCGTTACGAACAGAAGTCCGTCGCTAGCGGCGATCTCCTCGCGCAATCGGCGTACAGGCGGTGCGGATGAATCGTCCTCCGACTGATCGTAGAGCGGCAGGTCGCCAATTTCGACCTGAATGAACGTGAAGTCGAGGGGACCGAGCTTAGCGACTGCCGTCGCAAGCTTGCGATTGAGCGAATCGTGCCGTAGGCTGCCGACAACAACTGAAATAAGGTATTGGTTCATATGGATTTCCGCGCGAAAAAGTGTTGCCCAGCGGAAAGTAGCCGCCGCGTCGGGCGACGCAAACTTCGCGTCGTCCCGCTACGGCTGCGGCTTCTACATCAAGCGTCAAACACTTCGTCGCAAGTAAAGTGAGGAGGAGATCGACCTTCCAGCAAGCCTTCACGTACGTCTTGATGCGCACGAATCAGAGCGAAGTTGAATGCTGTTTCTGAGAGCTATTTCTAGCGCAGTGCTTGAACGGCGTCTGTGCGCTGACGAACTCTCGCTTCATTGAAGCGCATTTCGCTTGGATCGGGAATCAGCGTTTCCCATTCACCGCGAAGTGCGGAATATCCGATCCCAAAATTCGTTGGTTACGCCAAACCGGCGTAGCTCACCAGTGTGATGGTGAGCGGCATGCCATTGTTTTCGTCGACGTAACCATTGTCCGTTCGCAATCCAGTGATGAACGGCGTGGTGAGTGAGCGCGTAGCCGAAGTAACCAGTGAGAAACCCAAGCGTCAGCGCACACGCCGCCCAGCGGTTACTCAGCAATAGTGCCGGGAAAAAGTAAAGTGATGCCACGAGCCCAGCGCTGAGTGCAGTAGGCGTGCAGATGAGAGCGCTCTGGCGACCGTGATGTTCGAGATGCCAGCGATGAAATGGCTGCACGCCGTGCAACACAAATCGATGCAGCAGATATTCGGTCAGCGTCCAACCGAAAAAACCAACCAGAACCAAACCAGCCAACGTCGCATACTGTTCCCGCGCTGACGTCGCGATCAGGTAGACGGTGAGTGCAATTATTGTTGATGCATAAAACGCAAAGTCCACGCGATATGCGGTCTCGCCATGCTCTAGGCGGAAAAGCCTCATGCAGTGTCCTAATAGTGTGTGGGCGCGCGCGCAAATGCGCAGCATCCGCCGCCTTCAGCAAGCGAAGATAAATGCACAGTGCTCTGCATGACCTCGGGTTCGGAAGCTAACTCTAATTGGGTCACATCGCGTAATCTGTGCGACAGCGAACATTGTGAAAACAAATTTTTGTGTGAACGCGTTTATTACGTCAGGTCGCGCTACTATGTTCGCTATCGCACATATGCCAAGATTTCTCTTACCTATACTGTTGCGGTTGACACACTTATCTGCGACAACGCTCACACGAGCGACGCACTCAGCACATCTAATGCGCCCCCTCCCCGCCGATCCGTTTAAGAATCACCTTCTCGCCTCCCTTCCGACCGCGGAGCGAGAACGTTGGCTACCGGCGCTTGAGTGGGTACAAATGCCGTTAGGGCAGGTACTCTACGAATCTGGAAGCACGCTTCGACATGTCTACTTTCCAACCACAGCAATCGTCTCGTTGCTCTACGTATTGGAGAGCGGCGCATCTGCGGAAATCGCCGTCGTGGGCAACGAAGGAATCGTCGGTATTTCGTTGTTTATGGGCGGCGGATCGACGCCAAGTCGAGGTGTAGTTCAGAGCGCGGGTGAAGGCTTTCGGCTGAGTGCAAGCATGATTAAAGAAGAGTTCAATCGCTCCGGGCCAGTGATGCACTTACTGCTGCGCTATACGCAGGCACTTATCACCCAAATGGCACAGACTGCCGTATGCAACAGACATCACTCGCTTGATCAACAACTCTGTCGATGGCTCCTACTCAGCCTAGATCGCTTGCAAGGCACAGAACTAGTCATGACTCAGGAGTTGATCGCCAACATGTTGGGGGTGCGACGAGAAGGAGTTACCGAATCCGCGCTTAATTTACAACGGGCGGGGCTGATTCGGTATTCGCGTGGCCGCATCAACGTGTTGGATCGGAATGGACTTGAAGCGAGGACCTGCGAGTGCTACGCCGTCGTGAAAAAAGAATACGACCGGTTGTTGCCCGACAAACAGGCCTCGTAGCGTCATTTGCGTCCTACGCGAACCGCGCCGACTCTTTCGCGCGCGTCATCAAGACTATGGGCGGATGGTAGCTGTCGAATTGCGCCGTTGACGACACGAAAAACACTTTTCGCACGCCGATCACTGAATCATGCGGTGTTCGCACATCGCTGCGGCACTCGCGACACCTCGAATCGCTTCCTGACGGTGCAGATTTCCATCGAGCTATGTTGGTTGGCAGACAGTCAAACGTCTCAGGACGCGCAAGACTCGGCCGCTGATCCGAAATTCGATCGGCTTTGTTTGTCGTAGCCCCATCGTCGCGTAAGGGAGTGTTTAATTGGTGATCGCGGAAAATAGACTCATCGCCTCGCTGCCACGAGCGGATCGACTGCGGCTACTAGCCGTTTGCGAACCGCACGAGCTGAAGCTGTCCACCATACTGTGCGAACCCGACACGCCAACACGTTGCGTGTACTTCCCGATCTCCGGGTTTATCTCGCTGATCACCCTTATTGACGGGCATACTGGAATAGAAGTCGGAATGGTGGGCAGCGAAGGTATGCTCGGCTCGGAGGTGGCGCTAGGCGTGGTCACCTCCCCCGTGCGCGCGCTAGTACAAGGCGACGGCCTAGCACATCGGATAACCGCGCTCGCGTTCAAACGAGAGATTGCTGAAAGCGCCGCTCTGAGAAGGTTGCTCGGCCGCTACCTTTACGTGCGGATGACACAACTCGCCGCATCGGCCGCGTGCCTGCGATTTCATTTGATCGGGCCACGATTGGCCCGATGGCTACTGATGAGTCAAGATCGCGCGCATTCAAACCACTTTCATGTCACGCAGGAATTTCTCGCCTACATGTTGGGTGTTCGCCGCGTAGGCATCACATCAGCGGCAAGTAGTTTGCAGCGAAATGGTTTGATCGAATACCACCGTGGAGAGATGACTGTGGTTGATCGCCATGGCCTTGAATTGGCGTCTTGCAACTGCTATGTCGCGGAGCGGCGGGCGTATGCAAAGCTACTTGGGTGAAGTCCGAAGCACACACAATTATCCGATCCGATTTTTAGTGACGCTGCGCTGGCTCGCCTTGCGCGATGCTTCCTGTGTCGCACAATCTACCTCTGTACGCAATCGAACAGACAGAGTCAACGTATTCCTTAAGAATTTCCGTACGGTCGCGCTCGCGGTGAGCGCGACGCCGACTACCGTGTCTCCACAGATTTTGAAGGGGTAGAGCATGATGCCAAATGGCTCAATTCCACGCTTAGTATTTACCGACGTGCCGCCGCGCGTGTGCATGCGCGAGGGCGAGCCCTGCGCGTATGCAAAGAACTTGCCATCACTCGATGCTTGGCGGACACGAATAAAAGCAGATATCTCGATACCCGATTGGGATCCGCTTTTTAGCGCAGTCAAAGCCCGCCTTCGTGCGTCGGTCGCTGGTCAGGCTGGTACGACAGTGCGACTGAGACATGATGAAAAAAATATTGGTGACGGCACCCTTGCCTGCATTTTGGAGTGTGTCGACGCACTCGATCAACTACACGCCACTTGGATCGACGAGCTAGACCAGCGCCGTCAGTTGGAGCTCGAATTGATCGAGATCACCGCAAAACTCGAACTCGTAAATTCGAAGTTGACATGCTCATCAATAGCTCCACTGCCTCCAAAGCATTCGCCGCTTCGTGATGGTTTCAGTTCAATTCGCGACTCTTGGTTCAAATTCAGAGAGACTCGTGCCAAGTGAACGAACATGCGATGGCGCCAGCGGTTCCCAATCGCTTGAGCGAACGGTGATCAGTTGAATCCCTGGCATGACATCGTCTTTCTTCTTGACGTCGACAACACTTTGATCGACAACGACCATATCTCTGCGGATTTGCATGTCCGCCTAGAGCGAGACTTTGGAGCCATGCACGCTAAACGCTACTGGTCGATTTTTGAAGAAATTCGCGTTCAAAAGGGCTACGCAGACTACATCGGTGCCTTACAACAATTTCGGATCGAAACAGAATGCGTCGCACGTAACGGTTCACGATTGATTGCGCTATCGTCATTTCTTATCGATTATCCGTTTGTTGAACGATTACTCCCTCGCGCCTTGGATGTCGTGGCTTATCTCAACACGGTCGGGCGCGCAGTCATTTTGTCGGACGGCGAGCCGATTTTTCAAGGCCGCAAAATACAACGCGCGGGTCTGTGGGATGCTGTCAGCGGGCGGGTGCTGATCTACGTCCACAAAGAGCAAATGTTAGATACCGTGCGACGAGTCTACCCAGCTCAGCACTACGTGCTGGTCGACGACAAGTTGAGCATTCTTTCGGCGGCAAAGGCGAAGATGAGGGAGTCGCTGACAACAGTTTTCCCGCTCCAAGGCCACTATGCACTTGATCCACAAATTGCGGCAACTTACCCGCCAGCTGACATCACCATCGAGCGTATCGCGGATTTGCTTCGCGTAAACGTCGAGGCGTTGTTGGGACATACCGAGACGGCCTGCTCTTGACCGATTTCCCAAGCGATAACAAGCCGTTGTCTACTGAAAAAATTGGGCTGATGCACGCGTATTGGCGTGCTGCCAACTACCTGTCAGTCGGACAAATCTACTTGCGTGACAATCCGCTGTTGGACACCCCCTTGTCGCTTTCACACGTCAAGCCACGCCTGCTCGGGCACTGGGGCACCACGCCGGGACTGAATCTCTTGTACGTGCATCTAAATCGCTTGATCGTGGAAAACGACCTTAACGCAATGTTGGTAGTCGGCCCCGGTCATGGAGGGCCTGGCATCGTTGCCAACACCTTTCTTGAAGGTAGCTACACCGAGCGCTACCCGGCGATCGATCAAAGTCGCAATGGCCTTCAGCGGCTCTTCCGTCAATTTTCTTGGCCACACGGGATTCCGAGTCACGTGGCTCCTGAAACACCGGGTTCGATTCATGAGGGCGGCGAATTGGGATATTCGCTCGCCCACGCTTACGGAGCAGTGTTCGACAATCCGGATTTGGTCGTGGCTTGCGTCGTGGGCGACGGTGAGGCAGAAACGGGCGCGCTCGCGACAAGTTGGCATTCCAATAAATTTCTGAATCCGGCGCGCGATGGCGCCGTACTCCCGATCTTGCATCTAAATGGGTTCAAGATCGCGAACCCCAGCATCCTTGCAAGAATTAGTCGCCACGAACTGACGAGCCTGATGACTGGTTACGGCTACGAGCCGTTTTTCGTGGAATGCGACGACCCCATGGCGGTGCACCAACTCTTGGCATGCACCCTTGACGAAGTGCTCGAGCGGATTCGCAGCATTCAATTCGATGCGCGTGTGTACATGGATTCGAAGACACTAACGCGTCCGCGTTGGCCACTGTTAATACTACGCACACCCAAGGGTTGGACAGGGCCGAAGCAGGTGGACGGAGAGCCTGTTGAGGGCACATGGCGCGCGCATCAGGTTCCGATCACGGACTTCAGCAACCCGGAGCATCTGCTGCAGCTCGAAGCCTGGCTAAGAAGCTATCGACCAGAGGAGCTATTCGACAGCACGGGACGCCTTCACGAGAGAATCGCGCAGCTCGCTCCGAGGGGTTTACGCCGAATGGGTTCCAATCCGCACGCCAACGGTGGAGAACTTTTGGTGCCGTTATCGTTGCCGCACATTGAGGACTATGCCGTAAGCGTAACTGCACCGGGCCAATCTAAAGGCGAGGCGACGCGCGTACTCGGGGCTTTTTTTCGCGACGTGATGAAGCGAAATCTAACTAACGGCAACTTCCGATTATTCGGACCCGACGAGACAGCATCAAACCGATTGGACGCGGTATTCGAGGTGACCGGAAAGGCGTGGATCGCTGAGATTGAGCCAGTCGACGTCGATTTGAGCGTAAACGGCCGCGTGATGGAAGTGCTCAGTGAACATCTTTGTGAGGGATGGCTAGAAGGCTACCTATTGACTGGACGGCATGGCTTCTTCTCATGTTACGAAGCGTTCATACCGATTGTTGATTCAATGTTTAGTCAGCACGCGAAATGGCTCAAAGTATGTCGAGAGATTCCGTGGCGCGCGCCGATTGCATCGCTCAATTACTTGCTCACGTCGCATGTGTGGCGGCAGGATCACAACGGCTTCTCACATCAGGATCCTGGGTTTCTCGATCACGTCGCCAACAAGAAATCTGAAGTTGTGCGCATCTATCTGCCGCCGGACGCAAACTGTCTATTGTCGGTGGCAGATCACTGCCTGCGCAGCCGAAACTATGTCAACGTGATTGTGTCGGGTAAGCAGCCCGAATGGCAGTGGCTAGACATGGATAGCGCGCAGCGCCATTGCGCAGTTGGGGCGGGCATCTGGTCGTGGGCCAGTACGTCAACGAGCGAACCGGATGTAGTGATGGCTTGCGCGGGTGATGTGCCGACGCTTGAAACGCTTGCTGCTGTGACGCTGTTGCGCAGCTATCTGCCAGACATTCGCATTCGAGTTGTCAACGTCGTTGATCTAATGGTTTTGCAGCCACCATCCGAGCATCCGCATGGGCTTGAGGACCATGATTTTGATGAGCTTTTCACGGTAGACAAACCTGTCATCTTCGCGTTTCACGGTTATCCCGCTCTCATCCATAAATTGGCCTATCGCCGTCACAATCACGCCAACATGCACGTGCGGGGATACAAGGAAGAAGGCACGACTACAACACCGTTCGACATGGTGGTGCTCAATAATCTTGATCGCTACCAACTTGCGCTGGACGCGATCAAACGAATTCCGCGCTTCGCGGATCAGGTCGAACTAGCAACCGCGCGCTATTGGTCTGCCATACAGCGACACAACGACTACATCAGCATGTACGGGGAAGATATGCCCGAGGTGCGTGATTGGCGATGGACGACTTGATGTGCCAACTGTAGCGAGCGCGGCAATTGCGACAAACGAGAATCGTCGCCGCTGACACGCGCCTGTAAGTCGATCAAGTCGTGAGGAACTCAGCGCGCCTCATGAGAAACAAGCACCTGTGTTCGGTGCAGTACAGACCGCAAGCGCTGCAAGCCGCACTATACGCGTTCGTCGAAGACCAGTCGTTTTCGACAAGCTGAGACCTATGTCTGTCTTTCTTCGTTTTAATACTGCATTGCGTGAAAACTTCATATCCCATCGATGCGCATCGATTGGTTTCTGCGTTCTAGTCGCAAGCAGTGTCTTGCTACTGAACGGGTGTGCGTCCATGAAAAGGACGACCGATCAGTCAGCAGGATTAGTGGTGCGAATGGACTGGTCTATCGAAACGGGCGCGCCTTCTCCGAGTGCAACCTCACTCGCGCAGTGGTGGGAGCGATTCAACGACCCATTACTCACTTCGCTTGTTTTGCAATCGATGCAACGCAATACCGATGTCGAAGCCGCCAGCGCTGCGCTGCTTCAAGCTCGTGCGCTGAGGGACGTTGCGGCCGGAGCGCTGCTGCCGGTTGTTGCTGGCGCTGTCTCGGCACAACACGGTGCGTCCGGCACTAACAGCACGGGCAATAGCTTCAAACTGGGTGCCGACGCGAGTTGGGAAATTGATGTGTTCGGCGGCAGCCGCAGCGCGCTCGATGCGAGTGAGGCATCCGCCAGAGCAGGAGCTGCGAACCTTGGCAACGTACAAATTTCTATCGGTGCCGAAGTGGCACTGAGCTACATCACGCTACGCAACGCACAGGCTCGGATCGAGATCGCAACCGCGAATCTGAATAGTCAAACGGAGACGGCCCAAATTACACAGTGGCGCCTGCAGGCGGGTCTCGTTTCCTCTCTCGAAGACGCCCAAGCGCGGGCCGCCGTATCCCAGACGCAAGCTCAGCTTCCGGTGTTGCAAGTCGCTATCGATCAAGCTCGCCACGCATTGGCTGTTTTGGCGGGACAACCACCAGCCGCGCTGCTTGATGTGCTGGCGGCGCGGCGCGCGGTACCCACGGTAGCCGCCGAGCTTGCAATGAGTTTGCCAAGCGAAACGCTGCGCCAGCGGCCTGATGTACGCGCGGCTGAGTATTCAGTGATCGCCGCTTCGGCGCGTGTCGCGCAGGCAGACGCCGCACGAATGCCGAGCTTCAAACTCAGCGGCTCCTTGGGCCTAAATGCGTTGACGCTGGTCGGTCTGACCCACGGCGCGGCGCTTGTGAGCGCTCTTCTGGCAGGCGTGTCGCTGCCGATATTCAACGGCGGCGCATTGAGTGCCCAGGTGCGCGCACAGGAGGCCGCGTTGCAACAAGTGCGCGCAAATTATCGCGGTGTTATTTTGATCGCGTTGAAAGACGTGGAGGACGCGCTGCTCGCGTTACGCGGCGACCGTGAGCGCTTGGCGCGTTTGACGCTCGCATCTGAAGCGGCCAGTGACGCAGCTTTGTATGCACGACAGCGCTACACCAGTGGCATCGTTGACTTTCAGACGGTCCTAGAAACTCAGCGCACCCAACTCAATACGCAAGACAGTGTTGCAAGCGTTACCGCCGACATCGCCGCCGATCATGTGCGCCTTTACAAAGCCCTTGGCGGCGGCTGGCAACCCGACCTCGTCGCCACTCCTACTCGCGTATTGCCGTTATGACCGATCCCAAAACTTCAATTGAACCACCGACGCCAGCGATCACCGCGTCGCCGCGGAGTCCAAATCCAAGCTCGCCGATTTGTTGAACGAACCCGTCGCCATCGCTTGGTATCGCCGGCCCACGATATGGGGCAGCGCTGCGATTGTTTTGGCCGTCGCCGCTGGCCTGTGGTACTGGCAATGGCGTAACGCAGCGAACGCGGCCCCCTCCTACACCACACAAACCGTTGCACGCGGCAACCTGACGCTCACTGTCGCTGCAAACGGCACGATACAGCCGACGCGTTCTATCAGCATCGGAAGTGAATTGTCAGGCACCGTCCTCAAAGTAAATGTGGACGTGAACGACACGATCAAAAAGGGACAGGTATTGGTCGTGCTCGACACAGCGAAGCTGCGCGACCAAATTCTGCGCTCCAGAGCCGCGTTAGCGGCCGCCAGTGCAAAAGTTCAGCAAACCTCCGCGACAATTAAGGAAACCGCTGCCTCGTTAGGTCGCTTGGAGGAGGTCGCCAAACTATCAGGTGGCAAGGTGCCATCGAAGAGTGAGCTCGACGCGGGGCGCGCCACACATGATCGAGCAGTTGCCGACGACGCCAGCGCGCGCGCGGGCGTGACCGACGCAAAGGCGGCGCTATCGACTGACGAAATCAACCTTTCTAAAGCTTCGATCAGCGCACCCGCGGACGGTGTCGTGCTTACGCGCAGCGTCGATCCGGGCAACGCCGTTGCAGCATCGTTGCAGGCAGTGACACTCTTCACCGTGGCCGAAGATTTGACTAGGCTTCGACTCTGGGTTTATGTTGATGAGGCGGACGTGGGTTCGGTTAAATTGGGCCAAGATGCAACCTTCACCGTGAGCGCGTACCCAAATCGAAATTTTCCGGCCGTCATAACGCGCGTGGGGCTCGGCTCAACGATCACTGATAACGTGGTTACCTATCTCACGTATCTCAACGTCGACAACACTGACCTAACATTACGGCCCGGCATGACGGCAACGGCGACGATCATCGCGACGAAGCGTAGCGACGTACTTCTAGTGCCCAACACTGCATTGCGCTTCACCCCCACGGCGGCGGCGGCGGTGAGCCCTTCAGCCGCGAAAGGTAGCTTACTCGCGGGCCTGACGCCGCGCATGCCCGGAGGCACACGCAGGTCAGCGGCGGTGGGATCAAGCACGGCGTCAGCGAAGCAGGTATGGGTGCTGCGCGACGGCGTGGCTGTTGCGGTCGCAGTGACGCCTGGGATTAGCGATGGTCGCATGACCGAGATCACGGCGGGAGACCTGCGTGCTGGCATGATGGTGATCACTGACCAGAAGACAGCGGTGGCGAAGTGAGTGAACCGCTCATCGCGTTACACGGCATCACTAAGCGATACGGAACGGGTGCCACTGAGCTAATGGCGTTGAAGGGCATTGACCTTGAGATTCGCGCAGGCGAATTCGTAGCCATCATGGGCCCAAGCGGATCGGGCAAATCGACCGCCATGAACATTTTGGGATGCCTCGACACGCCGACGGCTGGCGAATACCTGTTCAAAGGTGCACACGTCGAGGCGCTGTCGCGCGATCAGCGCGCGAGGCTTCGCCGCCGCTATCTTGGTTTCGTATTTCAAGGCTTCAATTTGCTGGCGAGAACGTCGGCGCAGGAAAACGTGGAGCTACCACTCCTCTATCGCGGCGACAGCGCGAGTGCGCGCCGCTCCGCTGCAAGCAAGGCACTAGCGTCTGTTGGCCTTGGCGGGTGGGAGCATCACACGCCTGCAGAGCTTTCTGGTGGGCAGCAGCAGCGTGTAGCCATCGCACGTGCGATCGTGACCGCACCAGCGGTCGTACTGGCAGACGAGCCAACGGGAAATCTCGACACGCAGCGCAGCCACGAAATCATGGCGTTGCTGGTCGCGCTCAACAAAGATCACGGCATTACCGTACTCATGGTGACTCACGAGCCGGACATGGCGTCGTATGCAAGGCGCATGGTGCATTTTCTTGACGGAGGCATAGCAAGAGACATGGTCAACGCCAATCCCACGGCTGTCAACGCCAATCACGAAACACTGGCCGAATCCGTCTGATGCTCTATAGCGTTTTCATGCTTGCAGTGCGCTCCGTGCAACGCAATATGCTGCGCTCGTTTCTCACTATCTTGGGGATAGTTATAGGCGTGAGCGCTGTCATCACAATGGTGACGCTCGGCAATGGCGCGACGCAGGCGATCAAAACGCAAATTTCGGGGCTCGGCACGAACCTCTTGATGGTGAGCCCCGGTCAGCGATTTGGTGGTGGCGGAGGGGGCGGCGGCGTGCCGCAATTTGTTGAGGCCGACGCAGAAGCAATTGCCGCACAAATCGGCGGCGTCGCGGCCGTGGCCCCACAGGGGCGGGCGAGTGCGACAGTCGTTGCGAATGGCCGCAACTGGGCCACTAGCGTTACCGGAAGTACCAACGCGTGGTTTGTGACCGGCAACTGGAAACTTGCAAGTGGCCGCATTTTTGACGAGGAAGAGCAACGCGCCGGCGCGGCCGTTTGCATCATCGGTGAAACAGTGCGCCGCGAAATCTATGGCGGTAGCGTGGGTCAAACAGGCCTCGGACAGCAGCTCCGAGTCAAACTCTTTTCGTGCGATGTCGTGGGCATCCTCGCAGCTAAGGGCCAGGGTGGAATGGGCGACCAAGACGATGCGGTTGTGGTGCCCTTACGCACACTGCAGCGTCGCGTCACCGGCACTCGCAAGGTAAGTACCCTAGCCGTTTCGATGGAGGAAGGCACAGATAGCGGGCCGCTCAAGGCGAGTTTGCGACAACTGATGCGCGAGCGCAGAAAGCTGGCCGAAGGCGAGGATGACAACTTCAATATTTTTGACACGCAACAACTAGCGGAAACGTTGTCCAGCACCATGGGCGTATTGACCACACTGCTTGGTGCAGTTGCTGCTGTGAGCCTGTTAGTAGGTGGCATCGGCATCATGAATATTATGCTCGTCAGCGTGACCGAACGTACACGGGAGATTGGACTGCGGTTGGCGGTGGGTGCGTTGGAGCGCGAAGTGCTGCTGCAGTTTTTGATTGAGGCTGTTGTGCTCTCAGCACTTGGCGGCGTCGTAGGAATTGCGATCGCAACTGGTGCCTCGTATGGCTTATCCATCGTGATGAAAGTGCCGTACGCGTTCGATCCGACGATCAACGCGCTTTCGCTGGTGTTCGCTGCAGCAATAGGGGTTTTGTTCGGCTACTTTCCTGCGCGCCGCGCTGCGCGCATGGATCCGATCGAAGCATTGCGACACGAGTAGTTGGGGCACTCAATTAACTCAATATCATCAGCCCAACGGGCCAGATCATGCTTACACAACCGCGCCAAAGAACTTGCCAACGCCAGCGGTAATCCCTAACGCCAATGCGCCCCAAAAGGTGACCCGCCACGCGCTTATCCAAATGTTCGCGCCGCCCACCTGCGCGGCTATTACACCGAGTAGCGCGAGAAAGATCAGCGACGTGGCTGAAAGCCAGATAAGCAAGCCGTTCGCCGGCGCGAGCGCAGCAACCGCCAACGGAAGCAACGCCCCGACGGCAAAGCTAGCCGCTGAGGCCAATGCGGCTTGAATGGGTCGTGCTTTTACGACTTCCGTAATCCCGAGCTCTTCGCGCGCATGTGAGCCAATCGCATCGTGATTCATGAGCGCGGTTGACACCTGTTTCGCCAGCGCTGCATTGAGGCCACGTTCGACATAAATCGCGGCCAACTCCGCGTGTTCTGCCGTCGGATTTTTTTCGATCTCGGCGAATTCACGCGCGAGATCCGCCGACTCTGCATCCGATTGCGAGTGAACCGACACATACTCGCCGGACGCCATAGACATGGCCCCGGCAACCAAAGCTGCGACACCAGTCAGCATGATGCTGCTGTGCGTTGCATTCGCTGCCGCCACGCCAACGAGAAGGCTTGCGGTTGAGACGATCCCGTCGTTAGCGCCCAGCACTGCTGCACGCAGCCAGCCCACGCGCTGCGTGCGGTGCCGCTCAAAGTGCCCTCTCAAGTAGCTTGCAACGCCTTCGCGCGCTCCATCACGGCGCTGGCCATTGCCCGCTCTTCGGCACTTCCGTGCACCATGAGAACGTACTTATCAAACTTCAATGCTGACTCGTATTTGATCGCCTGTTCTTTAGGTACGCCTATTTGCGTCAGCGCTGCCCCCAATGCCGATAGGCCTCCGACGACAATCACACCTTCTAGAGCGCCAACTAATGCCGACACCACGGGACCTGCCATCGCCAAGAGACCAAGCCCTGGAACAAAGAACACCGCTGGCGCAAGCATCACACCCCAAATGCCGCCCCAAAAAGCACCGACACCGCCCCACGACTTGATGCGATCACCGGCGGTGTAGAAGCCCACAGGATGCTCTTCGGTGTGATAGCCCTTACCGACGAGCGAAAGTTTTTTTACGTCAAAGCCGGACCGGCTTAACGCATGAATCGCGTCCTCTGCTTCTTCGTGCGTTTGGAAAATGAAGATTGAGGGATGTTTTTGTTCCATAGTTTCTTAAGAATTCTTGCGTGGGAAGTGGAGACGCTAGGCGACACTTAGCGGCGCCGGCTGCGCGGCGAAATCGTGCTGCGACCAGTTTTTTGGCGCGGTTAGCTTGAGGAAGAATCGCGAGATTGCGCGCGAAGCGACTGTTCGTCTGTGCGGCATCGCTCTAACTGCGGAGTAAACGCCGCTCGAGCTATTCGTACGAGCGAAGATAGACGCACTCAGGACGCGCTCATGCGATGTTGCTTGTCTGTTGTCAACGGTCAGGACGAGTCCGCCGCTTTTCATACCCGCTCAAATACCCGCTTTTGTTTGCGCTTTAGTGGCACATTGCGGTACGCCAAGAAACGCAAAAGCCCCGTAGGACGGGGCTTTTGGGTCATTCACATACACGTTACAGGACGCTTGAATCCTTAACGTGGTGCCGAGGGCGGGACTCGAACCCGCACGATGTCACCAACGGCGGATTTTGAATCCGCTGCGTCTACCAATTCCGCCACCCCGGCGTGTGAACTTATGAGGAGCGTTGCTAGCCGGAAATTATAACCAACGCGCGAGTTCCGCCACGTCCTCATCAAGCAACTCACCCGATTCGACTTGCTTTAGCTTGCCGTCGCGGCCGATCACCCAAGTTACCGGCAGCCCTTTTACGTCGCCAAGCGCCTTTTGCCACTCGGGCGTCATCATCGCGGCGTTGAAGGTGTAGCCGTGCTGCTGCATGTACTTCGGCACTTCGGCCACGTTTTTGTCGATGGAGAGCGCGAGCACTTCAAGGCCTTTGCCTTTGTGTGAGCGCAGCAGTTTTTCAAGTTTTGGGTTTTGTACTTTGCAGAACGGGCACCACGTTGCGAAGCGCTCGACGATCAGCACCTTGCCCTTCCAGTGATCGGGCCTCAGCACTGTGCCGTCAATGAGCGTGGTGGCAGGGATCGCAACGGTCTCGCCGACCGCCGCAGCCTGCGCGGCGCGGAGCAACAACGGTCCCGCCGCCAACGCCGTGAGTAGCAGTCTCCGAACAGAACTAGGCTTATCCATACAACCTCCCACGCAGTGATCGCCAGAATCACCGCGCATTGTTACGCAAGGCCCTTATTTCCGGTGGCATTCAACACGCGCGGCACGTTAAGCGTTCTCGGCGTGACGCGCTTTTTCGATTTGAGCCATGTCTCGACGACATCCCAAATCGGCTCCGTTTTCGCGTCACGCGCCGCCTCGCCAACGGGAGCCCAACCGGCGACTTTGTAGGTCTTGCCAGCGTCAATCGGCTTGTCGCCAAGGCGCATCTCGGTGATGCGTTTGCCTTGTGCCGCAAGCGGATCGATCGTGTACTGCAGACCACCGACGCGCACCATGTCGCCGCCTTGCTGGTAATACGGATCGGGATTGAACAGGTTGTCCGCCACGTCTTCGAGAATCGTTTTGATCGTCTCGCCGGTCATGTCGGTGACAGTTGTGTACGGATACGTAATCGCTGTTTGATCCATTACGTGTTCGCGCGTGATCGCCTGCCCCGCGAGAAGCGACGTGCCCCAACGGAAGCCCGGCGAAAACGCAATCGGCGCGCCTTTACTTTCCATCAGCGCGTCGAGAATCAATTGGTCGAAGCTGCCATTGAAATTGCCACGGCGGTACAGCAAACCATCGGTCGTCGCGAGCGGTTCGGCGAGCTTCGCCTCGTACGGTGCGCGGATCTTGGTGACGAGCGCCTCCATCGTCGGATCGGCCTTGAGCAGGTTCGAAAACACCGGCAACAGCTTGTAGCGGAAGTCGGAAATTTTGCCGTCCTTCACGTCGAAATCGAGCACACCGAGGAACTTGCCGTTGCTACCTGCGTTGGTGACCAGCGTAACGCCGCCAGCGTTCTTTACGGGGATCGCATGCGGCACGCCGTCATGCGTGTGACCGCCCAAAATCGCGTCGATGCCTCGCACGCGCGAAGCCATCTTGAGGTCCACATCCATGCCGTTGTGCGAGAGCACGACCACGACTTTTGCGCCCTTTGCGCGCGCGTCGTCAACCGCCTTCTGCATGTCGTCATCGCGAATACCAAACGTCCAATCGGGCGTCATGTAGCGCGGGTTCGCAATCGGTGTGTACGGAAACGCTTGGCCCACAATCGCCACGGGCACGCCGTTCATCGTTTTCATCGTGTAGGGCTTGAAGACCAGATCTTCGAAGTCCGCCGTCTTGATGTTCTGCGCGACGAAATCGAGTTTGCCTTTGAAATCTTTGTCGACGATTTCCTGCACGCGTTTTGCACCCAGCGTAAATTCAAAATGCCCCGTCATGACGTCGACGCCAAGCGCGAGGCAAGCATCCACCATGTCTTGGCCATTCGTCCACAGCGCAGTCGCAGAGCCCTGCCACGTATCACCACCGTCGAGCAACAACGCGCCGGGACGCGACGACTTGAGTTGCTTCACGAGCGTGGCGAGATGCGAGAAGCCGCCGACCTTGCCGTAAGTCTTCGCCGCCTGTTCGAAGTTTAAGTACGTGAACGCATGCGACTCCTGCGAACCCGCCTTGATGTTGAACGCCTTCAGTAGGTGCTCGCCCACCAAATGCGGTGCTTGATTAAGCGCCGCGTTGAAACCCAAGTTCACGCTCGGTTCGCGGAAATAGATTGGCTTCAGCTGCGCGTGGCAGTCGGTCATGTGCAGCAGATGCACATTGCCGAATCGCGGCAAGTCGTAGAACGACGCCGGGTTGGTGGCGGCGAGTAAAGCCTTGGAGTCCAGCGCGGCGCCAGAGGCGGCCGCGATGGCTAGGATGTTTAGAAATTCTCTACGTTGCATATTCATTCCTTGTCGTTCCCGCGAAGGCGGGAATCCAGACCGTAAGCTCCGTTCGTGGTGAGCTTGTCGAACCATGAACACGGTTCGGTACTGCAACCTTGTTCAAAAAACTGACGCGTTTGCGAGCGCCATTGCTTCGTTTCGCCTTTCGGCGAGTTACTTTTGGCATTGCCCAAAAGTAACCAAAAGGCTAGCCCCGAACCCCGCTGTTCCCTGCGGTGCTCGCAACGGGCGGGACCCGCACAAATCGCCCGAAAGTTGCGCTAA
>ERZ795056.421-NODE-421-length-54258-cov-10.371861_pt1 | contig 54258 bp, 38 predicted proteins | sample MGYA00375140_ERZ795056 | MGnify/ENA primary metagenome ERZ795056 (study PRJEB30185, sample SAMN05720227) | activated sludge metagenome | isolation source: Anaerobic digester | place: USA | collected 2015-03-09 ...
GTGAACATCACCGCAGGTGACAACACCTACACCGAGCGTCTGGTGATCCAGCCGTAAGGACCAGCATCATTCAAGGGAACGCCCCGGACCTCACGGTCCGGGGCGTTCTGCGTTCGGGCGGGGCGGGTGAGCGATCCGCAGTGACTTTCGATCGGAATACAACGCATATTCCTGATCACGCACCAAGGCGATAGGTCCAGCCTACGTAAAGATCAAAATTGACATGCCATGGTATTGGCGGCTGTCTTTCGCCAAGCACGACCCAAGCCATTGCCTTCGCAGAGGCTATCGAATCGGCTGGCGGTTTTGATGATCTTGCTAGAGATCCCCGGCTTCCGCGATGAGCTCGGCGACGTCCTTCACCACCACCTCACCTTCCTTGTTGAAGTGCTTCACGCCATCGGTGAGCATGGTGTTGCAGAATGGACAGCCAGCGGCTATGATATCCGGAGCTGCTCCCAACGCCTCCTCGCTCCGTTCGTGGTTCACCTCGCGATCACCGGGCTCGGGCTCCTTGAACATTTGCGCGCCACCAGCTCCACAACAAAGACCATTCTGTTTACTGCGCTTCAATTCCACCAAGGCGGCATCGAGTTTCAGCAATACCTCGCGTGGTGCCTCGTATTCATTGTTGCCACGGCCCAGGTAGCACGGGTCGTGAAAGGTGATCCGTTTGCCCTTGAAGCTGCCGCCTTCCACCTTGATGCGTCCTTCCTTGATCAGTGCATTGATGAACTGCGTGTGGTGCAACACTTCGTAGGCACCGCCCAAGGCAGGGTATTCGTTCTTGAGCGTGTTGAAGCAGTGAGGACAGGCCGTAACGATACGCTTCACACCATAACCGTTCAGTACGGACACGTTCTGAAGGGCCTGCATCTGGAACAGGAACTCATTACCCGCACGTCGAGCCGGGTCACCGGTACAGGACTCCTCCTGCCCCAGCACGGCGAACTTCACCTTTGCCGCGCCAAGGATGCGCACGAAGGACTTCGTGATCTTCCGCGCGCGATCATCGAAACTTCCCGCGCAGCCCACCCAGAATAGCACTTCGGGTACTTCGCCTGAAGCGGCGAACTCGGCCATGGTGGGGACTTTGATGGGTTCCATAAGGGATCAGTTCGTGCCTGCCGGACACTTCGGTGAAACAATGCTCCGGTTCAAATTCCTCATGCGTCCTGAGCCCATTCCATGCGCCGGTCGGGACCAAATGCCCATGGCGCACCATTGTTCTCCACATTGTTGAACATGCCTGTTAACGCAGGACGCGTACTGCTCTCCTCCATCACCTTGTAGCGGCGCATTTCCATGATGATGTGAACCGGGTCGATGTTGACCGGGCACGCCTGGGTACACGCATTGCAGGTGGTACACGCCCAAAGTTCCTCCTCCGAGATGCGACTGTGCAGGTCCTTGCCATCGTCCTTGAAGACCCCTCCGTTCACATCGATGTTCCGTCCGATCTCTTCCACACGGTCCCGGGTGTCCATCATGATCTTACGTGGACTGAGCAGCTTCCCCGTGAGATTCGCGGGGCATTCACTGGTGCAGCGGCCGCATTCGGTACAGCTGTATGCGTCCATCATGCTCTTCCAACTCAGGTCGAACACATCCTTGGCCCCGAAGCGTTCAGGGACCTCCACACCAGCGACCGTTCGTGGGGGTGCGGGCTCAGGAGGGGACACCGAAGGGTCCAACATCGAACGTACCTCTCCGGTTATGCGAGGCATGTTCACCATCTGCGTCCTAGGGGCCAACTTACTGTACCATGTGTTCGGAAAGGCCAACAGGATATGCAGGTGCTTGCTGTACGGCAGGTAGTTGAGGAACGCGAGGATACCCACGATATGGAACCACCACATCGAGCGCTCCATGGCGATCACCATGCCATCGGTCATGTCGGCGAAGAATGGCCGGAGCATCGAACTCACCGGGTAACTCCCTGCGACCACATAATGATCCACCCCACGATGTGCAAGCACTTGGTCGGCGGCATTCATCTTCAGGAATGCTCCCATGAGCAGGATCTCCACGACAAGGATGATCAGGGCGTCCTTCGAAGGCCAACCGGTCATTTCCGGCTTATGGAATCGGGGAAGCCGAAGGATGGCCCGACGCGCGATGAAGACCACACACGCCAGTAGGACCCCGACCGCGAGCAGCTCGAATGCACCGATGAGAAGGTCGTAGCCCACACCAAGGAAGGCACCTACCCGGTGTGTGCCAAGAACTCCATCGATCACGATCTCCAGGACCTCCAGGTTGATGATGATGAAACCGACGTAGATGAGAATATGCATGAAGCCTGCGACCGGCCTCGCCACCATCTTGCTCTGGCCCAAGGCGACACGCGCCATCACGCTCCAACGCTCACCTTGTCTGTCACTGATCGACTGGTCCCGACCCAAGCGGATATTACGGATCAGTCTTCGGATGTTCCGGATGAAAAAGCCGATGGCCAAACCCAACACGCCTAGGAAGATCACATTGCTGATACTCATGGTCTTTCGGCTTCTCGAAGGGCCTTGGCAATACGTTCCACATCGCTGTCCGACAATTTGGGCAGCCTATCCTTCTTTCCGAACAACGATAAATGGACGTATCTGTTCGGATTCAAGCGAAGGTCCTCAAGCATCAGATCCAACTCACGACTGGCGTTCTCGAGGTTGGTGTAGAGAGTATCGTTCTTCAACAATGCTCCCAAGGAACCCTGGCCCTCTTGCAATCCGTCCATCACAGCGCGAAGCTGGGCTGAACTCGCCGACAGATCGGTAACCGCCTGTTTCAGTTCCTGTCCAGCCAGCGTACCCGAAACGGTATCCATATTGGAAAGGATACTGGTGATCCGCGTGTTGTATGCCACCAGGTTCTGGCTTACGCTCGTGAGGTTCTCAAGAATGAGATGGATGGCCTGTGCTTCTGTGGCAACGATACCATCCAAGCGCTGGGCCGTACTGTTGAACGTCTCCAACGTGGCCCTGATGTTCGAGAAACTGGCATCGATGTCACCCAAGGCCGAGTCGTTCAGCAATTTGTTCAAGGAGGTGAGAACGGAGTCCACATTTGCGATCATGCCTTCGGCCTTTCGCTTCAATGGATCGATCTGTTCGCTGACGGCGTCCGTAAGGCTCATCTGCGAGTCCCCGGTCAGCGTGTCACCTGCTTGTGCAAGATCCCCACTTTTCCCAAGCACCAATTGCAGGGCGCGGGAAAAGAGATCCGCACTGTAGATGCGCACTTCGGTATCCCTGGGCAGCTGCATGCCATCCTCGTTCAGTTGAAAGCTGACGGCAATACCTCCTCGCCCTTCGTTGACCAATGCAGTGCGTATGACCTGACCGACCTTATAGCCATTGAAGTATACCGGGCTGGCACCGGTGACTCCCGAGATGTCCCTGTACACCACGTGGTAGATGTTCCGTTTCTGGAACAGATCGAGGCCTTTGAGGTAGTTGATGCCAAAGATGAGAAGCCCGACCGCCCCAAGGACAAGCATGGCAATGGAATACTCGCGGCGGATCTTCATGAACGAAAGGACCTCAGTGGCCTTGGGCTAATTTAACGGCTTCCTGCAGATCGATGCGTTCACCACCCTTGAAAGCCACGATGAACGCCCCCTCATACCCCTTGCTTTTGCACTGCTGCTGGAGCTTGCGGGCACCCTCAAGCGTCCCCTCGTCACCTACCGTGTATTTGTAAAGACCGGCGCCCTTGTGCTCTTGGACCCCTTCCAGGCCTTTGAAATTGGACGGTTTGGGTTCGATGCGCTTGCTGCTCGTTGCTACTTGTACCTTGAAGCGCACGCCGGCCGTGATCACTACGGTGGAGGGCTTTTCAGTCGGCTTGACGGGTTGTTCAACGATCGCTGGAGGTGTGGACTGATCATCCACTTTTTCCACGATGGCCTTGTATTCCTTGAAAGCGCGATAGATGGCACTGGCCATGTGGTCCTGGCCTTCAGCCGTCTGCAGGTAATCCTCTTCGGTCGGGTTGGTGAGGAAACCCAGTTCGATCAGCACACTTGGCATCGTGGTATAGCTGATGACCAGGAATCCAGCTTGTTTCACTCCTCTGTCCGGCCGCCCGACACGGACCTTGAACTGCTTCTGGATCAAGGAGGCCAACAAGAGGCTGTGGTCCAAATGGGTGTTCTGTCGCAAACTCAGCGCGATCTGGCTTTCGGGGTCTTTGGGGTCATACCCGTCGTACTTCAATTCGTGCCCCTCCTCCAACAGGATCGCTTCGTTCTCCTTCTGAGCGACCCGCATGTTGGCATCGGTCTTGTGCAATCCCATCACATAGGTCTCGCAACCATGCGGGTCCTTGTTGTCGTTGGCATTGCAATGGATACTGATGAAGACGTCCGCCTTGGCCTTGTTCGCAATGTTCGTCCGTTCCATCAATTCGATGAAGCGGTCGTCCTCGCGCGTGTACACCACCTTAACATCCGGATAGGCCTCGTTCACATATCCACCCACCAGCTTGGCGACGTTCAGGGAGATGTGCTTCTCGGTGGTCTTGAAGCGTCCCGTGCCCAGGTTGCCGGGGTCCTTTCCACCATGGCCAGCATCGAGTACGATGGTGCGGATCCGGTTGGGATCCCGGCCATTACCTTGTCCAAGTGCAGGCCCCAAGGCAACCAGGCCACCGGCCAGGAGCAACACATACCTGAAGGAGCTGGATGATCGTTCCATGGATCCCGGCGGGCGAGTTGGTAAATTCGGCCCGCTTTTCACTATGAAAGGCAGGACCATGACCTCATCGCCACGTATCCGGCCTTCCTGGGGCGAAACTACCGGCCCCCGGATGGATGGAGGTTGGAAGTGGGTGGCAGTTTTCATCACGGGTGTGTTGATGTGTGCCGCACCGGTCGTTGTTGGCCAACGTCTGGAGGACGTGGTTTCGTACTCCGCTTTGGACAGTATGCGGTACGACCTTCCGAACCGGACCGTATACCTTTTCGGTGCCTCCAAAGTGAAATATGGGGACGTGGAACTGAGTGCCGACCGGATCGTGCTGGACATGAAGAACGAAGAGGCACGGGCCCATGGTGTGGTGGACAGTACCGGTAAGGCAGTGGGCAAGCCCACGTTCGTGCAAGGCGGGAATACCATCGAGGCTGACAGTATCCGTTACAATTTCAAGACCAAAGAGGGATTGATCCGCGAGGTGCGAACGCAGGAGCAGGAAGCCTGGGTGCATGCATCCATCAGCAAGCGGCATTCCAATGAGGAAGTGCATAGCCGCTTGGGTATGCTCACCACATGCGATCGGCCCAAGCCGCACTACCACTTCCGAGTGGCCCGAATGATGGTCATTCCCGATGACAAGATCGTCACTGGTCCTGCTTATATGAGGATCGGCAAGGTGCCCACGCCTTTGGCCGTCCCTTTTGGCTTGTTCCCCAACAAGAAAGGTGGAAGCAGCGGTGTGCTCATCCCTACGTGGGGGAACAACGAACAACTCGGGTACTTCCTTCTGAACGGTGGATATTACCTGCCTATCACTGATCATGTGGACCTGCAACTGACGGGTGATATCTATAGCCGGGGCAGTTGGGCCGCACGAGCGGTAACCCGCTACCGCACGCGATACCGCTACAACGGCTCCGTGGACCTCAGTCGGAGCACCCTGCTGAACGGTGACCCGGAATACCCCGACTTCAGCAAGCAGAACAACTTCTTCTTCCGCTGGCAGCATGCGGTTGATAGCCGGGCAAGCCTCACCGACCGGTTCAATGCCAGTGTGAACCTCGGTACCAGCCAGAACTTCACGAACAATTTCAACAGCTCCGCTTTCGATTACCTCAGCAACACCTTCCAAAGCAATATCAGTTGGACACACAGCTGGCCTGGGAAGCCCTTCAACCTCACCGCCAACCTTCGCCACAGCCAGAACACGCTCAATCGCACGTTCGACCTGACCCTACCGTCGGTCACCTTCAACCTCACCCGGGTGATGCCGATCCAATTGTTACGCACCGCATCCGCACCCTCCCGATGGTATGATCAACTGGCGGTGAGCTACTCGGCTAACTTCGACAACCGGCTGAGCACCACTGAGGAACGACTCTACTTGGAGAACCTGCCCAACCTGGCCAGGGAACTGAGGAACGGGATCCGGCATACCGCCACGGTGTCCACCACCATCAAGAACAAGTACTTCGCACTCAATCCCGAGTTCCGTATCACCGACCGTATGTACTTCGAGCAGCTGCGGAAGACCGTGTTCGCTCAATCGGGTACCACCTTCACGGTCACAGACACCGTGCCCCGTAGCGCGGCACCGTTCGACTACAGCATGGGTGCCACGCTCACGAGCAAGCTGTATGGCATGTATACCTTCCGTGGCGACCGGATCAAGGCCATCCGCCACGTGATCACACCCACCATCGGCTTCAATTACCTCCCTGATATGGGCACCGAGGTCGAAGGACCTTTCGGTACCGATGGAACGATCACGTCCTACTCCCCCTTCGATATCGGCATCTATGGTAAGCCGAACAGTACTTCCAGCGGCAATGTCAACCTGGGCCTCATCCAGAACCTGGAGGCCAAAGTGCGTGACCGCAAGGCATTGAACGATACCTCTGGTGTCGTCAAGGACCTGTACAAGAAGGTGAAGTTGCTCGACTTCGTTGGGATCAATTCCGGCTACGACCTATTGAAGGATTCATTGCGCTGGAGCCCGGTGAACATCTCAACTCGCACCTCCTTGTTCAACATATTCAACATCAACCTGGTCAGCCTGTGGGACCCTTACGCCGTCAACGACGAAGGCCAACGGTATGACCGTTCTCAGCGTTCCGTGAACGGGAAGCTCGCTCGGATGGTCTACACCAATGTCGCGCTCGGGTTCGACCTCAAAAGCAAGCGCTACGGCACATCGACCACTGGCAGTAGCACATCCGGAGCCGTGGTGGAGGACAGTGACCCGAGCAAAGGCCGGGATGTGAACTTCAGCATGCCTTGGCGACTCGGGGTCAATTACAGCTATGACATCAATCGGAGCTACAGCGATAGCGAGACCTTCGAGGACACGGAACGCCAGAGTATCCTGTTCAATGGGGATGTGACGGTGCTGAAGTACTGGAAACTCGGAGCGAGCAGTGGATACGACATCGTGGCGGGAGAATGGACGCCGACCTCGCTCAACCTGTATTGGGACCTGCATTGCTGGGAATTCAACCTCAACGTCATCCCACTCGGCTTGCGCAAGAGCTTCATGGTCCGCATCAACGTGAAGGCCAGCATCCTGCGGGACCTGAAATATGAGTTACGCAGACCATACGGCGAACAGCAGAACCTGCTGTACTGAACACGGTCAAGTGCGCACCCAATTCGCGATGATCGCATGACCGTTCGGGGTGAGTACGCTTTCCGGATGGAACTGCACCCCACGAACCGGGCGCTCAACGTGCCTCACTGCCATGACCACTCCTTCTTCGCTTCGCGCAGTAACCTTCAGCTCCGAAGGAAGGCGTAAGGGATCCGCTGCCCAACTGTGGTACAATCCCACTTCGAACCTTGTCGGGAGCCCTTGGAAAATGGGTTCTGTGGGGTCCTCCACGAAGCACTCCACTGCCACACCGTGCCGAACGACAGGTTGATTGTAAAGCGATCCGCCGTACACCTCCACGATGGCCTGCATACCCAAGCATACACCCAGGATCACATGGGCTGGGGGTGCATGTTCCAAGATCGCCATCATGATACCTGCCTCGGAAGGTAGGCCCGGCCCCGGAGACAGTACGATGCGTTCGAACCGTAGTGCCTCCTCCACCGTGATCGCATCGTTCCGGACCACCTCCACACGCGCATGCTGCACCAGCAGGTGTTGCAGGTTCCACGTGAAGCTATCATGGTTATCGAGCAGGAGGATGTCCATTGTCCACGATGTCAAATGATCCGAGGATCCCGTGTCGCGTTGCCGTCGTTCGTTCAGTTCGACAGTGCTTGATCACCGGAGTTCCCGTTGAAGGTCTTCAGTGCTCCTGGTCGTAATAGATCTTATAGAATTTCCGCCCCTGTTCATCCACCCCATGCTCGATCCTGTTCCGGTCGCCATGGATGTAGATGTGGAAGTTCTTGTCCAACTTCAACACGCTCTTGAATACCCGGGCTTGCTGCTTCACTGCCTGGGGGGAGATGGCGAACGTGTCACCGATGTCCAGGTCGTGGGTCTCCTGGAAACGCTCCCCGAACTGTTTGAAGGATGAAACGACACCTTGCTCTTGGAACACCTCTTGGGCAAAATGCTCCTGATCGAATTCCGTATGGGACTTGAAGTACTGCACGGAACGGTTCAGTAGGTCGATCTGGTCGGCCTTCGCGATCTCGAACTGTTGGGGAAGCTGTTCGGTGATGAACGTACGTGTCATATCCAGCACTTGGTGCGTACTGTTCACATGGTCCTTCTTGGGTCGGTGCCCGATGAAGTCCTTTTGCCAGTATTCGGTATTGACATGGTCATCGATGACGAACAGGGTGTACTCCCCTTCGGTGAAGACAACAAGACAGGCCTTGTTGGGTTTGCTATTGCCCAATCCACGTTTCAAGTTCATCACGAGGCTGCGACCTTTCACCTGGCTTTCGAGGAACACCTCCTTTTCATCGAACTTGTAGATCCCCAATGCATCGTATCCGGCCCCACTGAGCTCCACGTTCGTGAACTTCACCACGAAAAGGTCGCCACTATTGATGTTATGATGCTGTGAGACATCGATGAGATGGCGGGCGATGGCCACCGATCCTGCCACCAGGTCCTCCCCTTGCTCAATGGCACGGGCCAGACCATGCAATACATTATACTCGGAAGCCACAGCATGGTCGAATTCCGCCGTTCCAGCCATATTGGCAAAAGGCCTTAGGAACAGTTTCCGCAAGAACTCCTGCTCCTCTTCCCCCTGCAAGGCGGCACTGTAGTCGCTGAGGACATTCTCCACACCCACCCGATGGAGCACGAACGATTCCACCCTTGCCTCCTTACCGTTCACCATGATACGCATGCCTCCATTGCGACGATGCGTGGGAAGCGTGGGCGAAAGTACCGAAGTGCCCGTGCACGCGATCGAGTGGCTCGTCATCCAGCCCATCCGACTTGCGTTCCATGTCCTATCTTCGAGGACACCGACCACCAACCTCGCACCCATGATCCGAACATCAACACTTCTCAGCGCGCTGGCCCTGCACTTGGCCTCCTTTGCCGCCACCGGCGGTCCGGATGGCTATGGCTACACCTGGATCGACAGCAATGAACCGGACGGACCGGTCTTCAATTGGATAGACATCTCCACTACCGGACAGACCGTGATGGGGTTGGCGGATGACAATGTGGTCGGTCCCTTTGTGATGGAAACGGACATGCCCTTCTATTGGTATGGCCGTAAGCTCCTGTGGATCGGGAGCAATGGCTACATAGCGTTCAATGGCCAGGGCAATCTGGCATCACCCTTCCCCACCATCCCGCTTGCAGGTGGCGTGAACGACTATATCGCGGGCCTGACCGCCGATCTGAACTTCACCGGGGTGGGCAACAATGCACGCTGCTACCTGTTGGACAATGTGGACCAGACCATCATCAGCTACGTGGGCGTGCCCTTCTGGACCGCCACTGCGCCGAACTACACCGGTAGCAACACATTCCAGATCATCCTCAACAAGCTCGACAGCAGCATCACGGTGCAGATCCTGGAACAAGTGGGGATCACCCAGAACAATGACCTGCTCATCGGTATCGAGAGTGTAGCAGGCAGCATCGGCTTGCAGCATTCGGCAGAGACCTATCCCGCGATCAACTATGCCATACGCTTTGAAATGCCCGAAGTAGCCCTGCTGGAGGTGAACGACGGTGCTGCCAATTGGATCACAGCACCCGGTAGCGGTGGCATCCTCCGCTCGCGTAATGGAAGTCCCGTTCCGCTTGTCGCGAACGCCCTCAACACCGGTAATGTGGACCTGAGCGGCCTGGTGATCGAAGGGGCTGTGCTCAACAGCGCCGGTACCGTGTTGAACACTTACTCGCAAAGTGTGACCAACATTCTGGCTGGTGGAGATACGACCGTGGTCTTCGCGAACGCACTGGACCCCACCACCGCAGGTACGTTCCGCTTCCGGAACACCGTGAGCAACGTACCGAACGACCTGGCCGTCGATAACAATATTCGTATCCAAGAGGTGGTCGTTGTGGATACCACCACCGCCACTCAGGACCTTCGATTCCATGGAACTGGCGACGACGGGGTCGGTTTGAGTTGGAACGGTGGTAACGGCGGTGTCGCGGTATATATCCGACCGCCGTACTACCCCGCTCATGCGATCGCCACGACCACCCGCATCGTGAGCAATATCGGAGGATCGGGATTCACGATGAAGGTGTACGCCGATGATGGCTTGAACTTCGGGCCCGGCACCTTGCTCGACAGCGTCCAAGTGGCTTCGGCCGATGCGACGATCGGTGACAAGGTCATTCCGCTGAGCGCCCCGCTCACGATCACCACTGGTGGTGTGTATGTACAGTGGTACATGCTCGGGGAGAATGTGAACATAGCGGTGGATATCACTCCGCCCTTCTCGAACCGGACGTTCGAGGTCCTTGACGGGACCTGGGCCCCCTATCGCGATGCCGAGAACACCGACTTCCACCTCGGCCTCCGGTTGGAGCAAGCACCCGATCTCGACGTCAGTTGCTATGGCTTCTTCGGCCTTGCTGACGGCCAGACCATCGCCAGCCCAACGGCTGTGCGGATCTGGCTGCGCAACGAGGGTAACCAGCCCGTGTCAGGCTTCCCGATCGGTTTCCAACACGGATCCGCTCCCCCGGTCATCCAGACGTTCACCGGTACCCTCGCAGTGGGTGAACAGGAACTGGTCACCTTCAATACCGCTTTCACCCCGGCTCTTGATGGCACGGATGCCCTGTGCGCATGGGCAGCACTGCCTGACGATACGGATGGCACCAACGATACCACGTGCGTGGAACTCGTTTCCTGGGTGGGCATTGATGAACTGGCATACACCGGACTTCAGGTTTGGCCCAACCCTGTAAGCGATATGCTCGGATTCGTCGGGCTGGGACCGGGTATCCACCAGGTTCTCCTGCTGGACGCCATTGGACGTACCGTGTTGAACGCGAACGTCACAGGCCAAGGGACGGACCCGGGGCTCTCGGTGCAAGGCCTTGCCAATGGTACTTACCATGCCCTCATTTCAGGCCTGGACCGACGCTACAGGGCCACCGTGGTGGTCCACCATTGAGTCCGCCTACGACCATATCGGTTACTTTTGCGCGCCCCTTCAACCCCTTGTTGAAGGGGCGCGCTCACAACCGATGACCAAATTGAAACCACTCTTGTTCCTGGTCTGGAACCTCCTGCTCACCGCAGTACTGGGTTGGATGCTGTTCCGAAGTGCCCCGACCGAGCAGGTGGAGGGCGTTGCTTCCGACCAGGTGAAGGACGAACTACCGGTCGTTCCGTCGATATCCATGGATAGCGTTGCATTGAGCAGCGCTCGCATCGCATATTTCCACATGGATTCGGTGCAACAACGGTACGATCTCATCAAGGAGAAGGACGACCGCTTCAAGCGGGAAGGTCAGCGGTTGGAGAACAACCTCCAGAACGAATTGGCCCGTGCTCAAGCGCGCTATGATGAACTGATGAAGAAGGATCACAGCTATAGCACCCAGGCTGAATTGAAGGCGGACGAAGCGGAAGTACAAGGGCTGATGGGCAAGATCCAACAGTTGCAAGCACGTAGTGAAGAACAGCTGATGAAGCTGGAGGCGGAAATGTTGAACGAGATCACGAAGGAACTGAAGGACTTCCTGAAGGCCTACAATGCCCAAGCGGGCTTCGATTACATCTTCAGCATCCAGAACGGTGGTCAGATCTGGGTGGGGAACGAAGGATTGAACATCACCGAGGACATGGTACAAGGCTTGAACGCCCGGTACCGTGCCTCCAAGCAGCCTTCGGCCAAGTGACCCATGGACCTGCTGGCGAACAAGAAACGTGAGAACGCAGCCGCCTATGTGATCAGCATGTGGCACCTGGAGGACCTCCTTCGCGCTCAGGACCTTGACCTCCACAAAGTGGTGGAGCATCTGGTGGAACCCTTGGACGCCGACCCTCATACCAAGGCCTCGATCGCCACTTGGTATGCTTCCGTGATCGATCGCATGCGCGATGAGGAGATCGTACGATCCGGTCACCTTGCCGAGGTCGCAGAGGTTGTCAATGAACTGGAATTCCTGCACACTTCACTGGTCGAGGTACTCAATGACAAGGAGTATGACACGCTTATGGAACGAGCCGGACCAGCGCTACAGGAACTGCAACAACAGGCAGGCGAGGAAGCATTCGGCCCGGTGGAAACCGGCCTGACCGCCATTTATGGAGTCATGGTACTCCGCGCCGGAGACAAGCCTGTGAGCGCAGGTACCGCTGAGGCCGAGCAACACATCCGGGCCCTGCTCGAGCGCCTGAGCCTGCATTACAAGCAGATGCGCAAGTTGCCCGGCGTGTCCATGAACTGATCGGTCCGGCACGGCACTTGCCCTATGGCCACCATGTCCCGAGCCTCTCTCCTACGTACCGCCCTGACGGCCTTCGTTGGAGTATTCGCGTCCATTGCTTCGGCTCAATCCGACGCGAATGGTGATCGGGACCGGGTGCGTATCCAGAACGCCGATACCTGGGAATACGATGATGCAATCGCACCGGGCGCCCAACGACTGAAAGGGTCGGTCAAATTCGCCCATGGTGACGCCATCCTGCGTTGTGACAGTGCCTACCTCTATGAGGACCAACGCATCGACGCGTTCGGTCATGTTTCCATCGATCAAGGCGACAGCCTTCACATGGAAGGTGAACGGCTTGTATACCAAGGCAAGGACCGCCGCGCACGGATCGAAGGGAACGTGAGGTTACGCGATAAGGGCATGGAACTCTCCACCCCAGCGCTGGACTATGACCTACGCGCAAAACGGGGCAGTTATGATCAAGGCGGAAACATCATCAGCCGGAAGGACGGATCGACGCTCTCCAGTGATATCGGTGTATACCTGGCTGACAGCCGCCAGTTCCAGTTCAGCCGCAACGTGCACAGTGAACACCCGGAACGCACCATCCGTTGCGATACGATGCACTACGGTACAGCAACCTCCATGGTGCGCTTCTTCGGCCCCAGTACCATCGACCTGCATAAGGACAGCACGGTGATACGGACCACGCGGGGCAGCTATGACATGACCAATGACCGGGCCCGTTTCTCTCAACGTTCCAGTGTGTTGTCGCGTGGAAAACTGCTGGAGGGCGACAGTCTGCACTATGACAAGAAGAGCGGACTGGGAAAGGCTTGGGGACATGTGATCCTCAGTGACACCGCTTCCGATGTCCTCGCTCGCGGTGACCATGGCACGTATGAAGAACGAAGTGAACGATCCATCATCACCGGTCACGCGGAAATGGTCCTCCTCATGGATGCGGATTCCCTCTTCCTCCACGGTGATTCGCTCATTGCGCGCCCCGAGGAGGATGGCTCCGGTCGACACATCACGGCCCGCAGTGGTGTGCGCTTCTTCAAAGGTGACCTGCAGGGGATCTGCGATACATTGGTATACAGTGGTTCCGACAGTCTCATCCGCATGTACCATCAGCCGGTACTTTGGACCGGCGACGACCAGATCAGCGGTACGCACATCCGGATCGCTTTGGCGAACGGAGGGATCGAACGGCTCTTCGTGGAAGGTGATGCGTTCCTGATGAGCCAAGTGGATAGCGTCCACTACGATCAGGTGACCGGAACAACGATGACGGGGTTCTTCGCGAACAGTTCGCTCGAACGATTGATCGCCGAAGGGAACAGCCGCACGGTGTACTTCGCAGTGGAGGATAGTGCGGACACCAAGGTCATCAGCGCGGTGAACCGGGCCGATTGCAGCCGTATCGCGGTCACTTTGAAGGATGGCGAAGCCAATTCGGTCACCTTCCTGGAACGACCCGATGCCTTGCTCTATCCTTTGGACAAGGTGCCGCCCGAGGAGTTGCGCATGTCGGGTTCGGCCTGGCGCTCCGCGGAACGCCCTAGGGACCGTTCGGACATCTTCGTCCAGGAACCTTCCACGCCGATCAAGGAATGAACGTGCTGCCATTACGGACGGCATCGCTCAACCGAAGGCCTTCTTGGACCACGGATCTTGCATCTGTCGATCGGTCCTTCGTATTGCCCATGAACTCGTTCGTGTAGAGCATCAAACGTGTTTCTCCTCTGGTCGAGCCGGTGCTGTTCAGGTCGAACACGAGCCCGTTGTTGGTCAAAATGCTGCCGTCCACGTGGACCTGTGATCCATCCGTTGCTTTCAAAGCAGTGCCGTTGCCATCGAATCGACCATTCAGGATCAGCGCTTGCGAAGCCTGTTCAAGCACCAATGCCACACCTGCACATCGCCCCCAGGTGATCCCCTGAAGGCGGGCACGCGTACCGTTCAACACGATGCTTGCAGGGCCGGGCTTCCGGGTACTTCCAATGATCGACAAGCCTTTCAAAGTGGCTTGGACTTGCGTCAGTTCCAAACTGCCTCTTTCGATGGTCCCGCCTTCCATCGACACCTCGCCACCCACGATGTGGAGTACAGCCTCCCCAGCAGCACCATCGAGCACACAGCCTTGTATGGTGGTGTGTTTCATGCCTTGTACGCTCAAAGAGGCCGCCCCTCCGACCCCACCGCCACTCATCTGCAATCCATTGATCCGGGAAACACCGGCGCCGTCCCCAACGACATCCAGACCCACGAAAGGGTCGCCATCCCGTGCAGGTCGTATGAACACCGGATTGATCCGCGTACCGAGGATCTCCAGCGGCCCCCTGCACTGTATGCGTACACCAGGCCCTAGCTCCAAACGCGCACCGGGTAGCATCACCACCGACCTACCTGAAGGAAGTACAAGGTCCTTATCGATCCGGTACTTGCCGCGCGGGAAGACCACCGAATCCGCTGTTACACGAAGCTTTGTCATCCGCTGGAGTTCCTCAAGGAACCCCAACGATGCGTTCGGTGTGGTGGCGGCATTGGCCAGCGCCGGAGATCCAGAGGCAGCACCCATGCCCGGTACGGGCTCCAGCGGTCGCATCAAACCGTCCATCGCTGATCGGTCGGATAACCGTACATCCAGGATCGTGTGAAGGAGGCGAGCCGCCCTGGCTTTTTCGATCTCAGTGTTCCTTCCATTGCAGAGCAATGGGACCCATACGGCCGTAAGTGCCAACATCCGTTCACGCAAGTGACCACGTTCAGCGACCATTGCCTCTTGCGCAGCACGGAAACGCTCGCGCAATTCGGCATTGCCCAACAACGAAGTGATCGGTGTCGATCGGTAGGTGGAAAGAGGACCGAGCTCCTGAGCGCCCTTGCGTGCAGGGCGATGAATCGGCACTACCTGCCGTTGTCCCCAACGATAGGCCATGGCCACCTCACCGGTCAACGCCAGTTCCTCTCCTCCCAGCCACTGCACCAGTAGCCAGTTCGCGAGTTGGTCCAGGTCGATACCCTTCGCCACGTCCGCATCCTTCGGTGCTTCCGTGGACGTTGTGTTCCACCACTCCTGCAAGGAGGCAGTAGCCGCGGTATCACGTGCGATAACAGGGGTCAATGAATATCCGATACGGGGGTCGAACCAGCACGTGAAGGCCAAGCCGTCCTGCATACCCCTGCGCTGCAAGAAGTGATCGTCCACGACCTCTTCCTTCACATGAACACCCTGATCAGCACCACAAGCCACCAACCGCACCAGCGTCAATTCGGGTGTCAAAAGGCCGAGTTCCGTGGCGATCATCTCCAAGTACTTCTGCTGGATACTTTTCACATCGGCCTTGCGCAAGGTGAACGACCGTTGCTCACGCAAGTAGCTGCCCTCACGCATCCGCACCACATAGCCTCCAGGCTCGGAGCGCATGGGACGAACCCGCACGGAATCACCATATCCCGATGCTTCAAGCCAGCGAACATCCCAGCCCCGACCACTGTCCTCCATCATACAATTGCCGCTTCGCCCGCCCAGCCCGATGTGTATCGTTTCCACGCGATGATGGATGGTATCCTCGGAGGAACGATCCATCAACAAGGCATAGGCATCGACCTCGTTCGCTCCGATCCCCAATGGCCAGCCACCCGCCAAACGCCAAGTATCGGTGAATTGGAAGGCCGCGACCGATAGTCCACCAACCACTACCAGGGCCAGTAGCCAGGACTTGAACCCGATCGGTCGACGCTCATTGGACCGCTTCATCCGTAATGGCATTGGTGATACGGAGACCTGGAGGAATAGCAGGAACGAAATTCAATGTGACCTGCAATGGGTCGACCTCGAAATGCTGGCCAGGAAGGAATGGGTCCGGTGCCGGACCTGAGCAGTGTACCGTGCGATGGATCACAACGCGCTCCGTTCCATTCAAACGCTCAACTTGGAACGTTCGCCCCTCGCCGACCACTGCCACGGACACGGTATCGTTCACGGGCCATGAGACGATCACTGGACATTCGTCCTCGGTCGTCAGCATCAGTTCATTACCTGACCGCACCTGCCGTACCTGACACGCTGCGATCCGGTCCTGGAGTTGGTCCCAATGATCCTTGACTCCCGCACGCATGGACGCAGAGGAACTCGCCGCATGCACCACGGAATACCGATGCACATCCTCTGCGAACAGTGTGACGTTCGCGTACTTGTTCTTGTCCATGAGCAGGCTTGGCAACAACCGCTGCTCCTCCTGGGACCAGCGTTGCAGGAAGCGACCCTCGTCGTGTAGAACGAGAAGCGCTTGCCATGCGTATCGATCGCGTTGCAAGCGCCATTCTGGTACCTGGAGCATCCAATATGCCAATGCATCGTGTATGAAATAGCGTGGCCTACCCGGCTGCTCATACATCAGAAGCGCGTCCCACAGGATCGGTCGGAATCGTTGGTCCCGAGGATCGAATACCAGGAACTGGTTGTGGTATTGATCGATATGCGATGTATTGACCACCCAGATGGCCGCGAGATAGCGCAGGTACTGGTCCACATCCAGCAAGCGGGTCAGTGAATCGCGCCGCAACTCCATGGACATCCGCCTGTCGCCCAGGATGCCCACCAAGGCCTTCAACCGGACGTTGGCAGTGACACTATCCGCTTTGCTCTCATACTGCCAATGGGCCGCATCGGTCCACAACAGCTTTCGCGACCCTAGCTTTCGATCGCTCACCGGTCCGAAATCCCCCTTGTACACCGGCACTTGTCCAAGGGCGGAACCACGGACCTCCTCAAAGTCCCCGGTCGGTTGCTCGTACAACTCCATGACCCCAAGTTCCTTCCCGTTCAAGCGCACCTGCACGAGCTCATGATGAGGAACGCGTACACCCATGAAGCCTCCGATCCAGAGGCCTATGTGGTTATTGAGCATGTTGAAGGACTTCGGGTTGATGACGTTCACCTTCTTGAACGGCAACTGTGGTGGCGGGTCCTTGAACGTTAGCCTGAACGAGCGCTTTTCCCCCAGGAAGTGTGAGGGGGTGAGCGCACCGCGATATCGGAACTTGGCCGGGTATCTGACACCGTTCAACAGGACAGCAGCTTCACCTTGTTGGCCGCCACTCCATGGCAGGTCACTGTTCAACGCTTCAATATGCGCCTCATCCACTTCGACCTCGAGGACCCGCAAGCGGTGCGGGGCATCTGGTTCATGGAGATCATCAACCAACGTGGAAAGGGCTGAGGCAGCACCGATGCTGAGCGCGCGTCGAGGTCCGAGAATAGCCGCGAATATGATGGTGACCGCCAGTACCGCCAACAGTACCATCCACACCACGGGGCTGCTCTTTTCACGTTTCCTGCTCATCGGCGCTGTCCAGCACTGAACAATAGGGCGAGGGACGATAGCACGACCATGAGCAGGGCGCTCAAGTGCAAGTGAAGACCGATCAGCGTGGAGATGATCGTCAGCAGCATCCAAAGGCCCAGCGGTCTCACCACACGAGCAAATAATCCACCGACCAGCAGCGCCAAGGCAACCACCAACGGCGACCACCAATTCTGATCAAAGGCGCGCAAGAGGAGTACAAGTCCGAACGATCCGAGGAGCATCGGCACATGCACCAGTGCTCCTCGATCAGCGGGACGAAGTGCCCGTCCCCAGCACCAACCCAACACCAACACGATCAGGAACAACACGCCGAACAGGCTTATGAGTTCCACCCAACCATGGAACAATGCTCCCAACCAACGATCCGCCTCGGTACGCATGTGTGCTACGTTGAACGCACAAGTTGCGATCGGTACCGTCCGGTCCGACATTACTTGGCGATGAGTTTTCAAACATCGATCGGGGATGGTGCCCGTTCCTTGCGTTGACCTCCGATCACTGGATCAATACCAGGTCGCATACGGATCGAAGACCTCGGTTCCGACCACCCGCGGAACGAACTTCACGCTTCAGCCGTACGTCAGCGGTCACAGGAAGCGCTCCATCCAACTCGCACGCAAAGGCACCTTGAACCGTTCCCGCAGTTCACCCACCGTGCTAACAAGGTCGTCGTAGACCTGGGTATCCCGGGTGATCCGACCGTCCTTCATCAACTGGGAGAGGTCCTGGAGCCTGCAGCTATGCACCCCTTCCTCTGTTTCGTAGATGGCGATCATGCGGTCCGTGAGCATCAAGCGCAGGTCATGTTCAAGCGCCTTGATGAAACCCACGCTCTTGTCGATGCTGCATCCACTGGCCAACGCCTGTTGCTCATCCACAGCGATCACTACGAAATGATCATTCAACACCTCCACACAGGCATCCAATCGGGCACCGTGTGCCGACCAGCCCTGTGTGAACTCCGCACCCCGATCACGGACCAGCCGCTGTTCAGCCTGACCCAATGGCCGTGGTGCCTTGTATACCCAGAGCCTTGCATGGGCAGGCATTGTGCTCAGTGACCTTGGCTTCGAATGGACTTGCATGGTACAAAGGTCGTGCGCTTGATCCGATCATCGAACCTCCTGAACCTAGGACGTAACGTTACAACCCTATACTGTCGGGAGCCATACCATACGTTACTTCGCGGTCCTATCCAGATAACATGTACCACCGTTCCATCCTGTTCATGGTCACCGCCATGTCCCACTTGGCTTCCATCGCTCAGGAAACACCCCTGTGGATGCGCCAGCCCGCCATATCACCTGACGGGAGCACGATCGTATTCTGCTACAAAGGCGACCTGTGGCGGGTGCCGAGTGCAGGAGGTGAGGCCGTCCTGCTCACCAGTCACGACGCCTATGACAGCTCTCCGGTGTGGTCCCGCGACGGTACATCGATAGCCTTCGCAAGCGACCGAGCTGGCAACAATGATGTGTACGTGATGCCAAGTGCCGGTGGCCAAGCAGTACGTCTCACCTACCATTCCGCAGGTGACATCCCGAGTGACTTCACGCCGGACAATAGCGCTGTGATCTTCTCCAGCTCCCGCATCGATGCATCGAGTAATCAACAGTTCCCCTCCGGTGGTCTTAGCGAACTGTACCAAGTGCCCGTGACCGGTGGGAAAGCCATCCGACTACTCACCACGCCAGCACTCAATGCGCACTTCGACGCAAGCGGTAACCTGTTGGTGTTCCATGACTGGAAAGGTTACGAGGATGACCTGCGGAAACACCATCGCTCCTCGGTGACCCGCGATATCTGGGCCTATGACATCAAGAGCGGGCTGTATTCCCAGTTGACCAGCTATGATGGAGAGGACCGGGAACCCTTGGTATCGCCGGACGGCCGCACCTTGTATTACCTGAGCGAGCACGGAGCCGGCGCTGTGGAAGGGACCAACGGGTTCAACGTACATAAGATGGCGATCAGTGGAGGGCCTGCTTCACAGGTGTCCTTCATGAAGCATCATCCGGTGCGTCACCTCAGCATCAGCAAGGCAGGTGTGTTGTGCTTCAGCCATCATGGGGAGTTGTACACCATGATCGATGGAGCGGACCCACAAAAGGTGAAGGTGCGTATCGCCATCGATGCCCGGGACCTGCCTGAACGTACGGTAAGTGTGAACGGTAAGGTGAGCGAGTTCGAGGTGAGCCCGAATGGCAAGGAGGTCGTCTTCGTCCACCGGGGGGAGGTGTTCGTGGCTTCCGTGAAGGAAGGGACCACGAAGCGTATCACCAATACGCCCGAACAGGAGCGCAACGCCAGTTTCAGCCCTGATGGTCGCAGTATCCTCTATGCGACCGAACGCAATGGAAGCTGGGACCTGTATACCACGGCCATAGTCCGAAAAGAAGAGCCCTACTTCTTCACCGCCACGGTGCTCAAGGAGGAACCCTTGCTAAGCACCCCCGCCGAGGAGTTCCAACCGGCCTATTCACCCGATGGTAAGGCTGTCGCATTCCTGGAAGAGCGGACCACCGTACGCGTGTTGGACCTGGCTTCAAAGCAAGTGCGAACGGTCCTTCCCGGGGACCGCAACTACAGTTATAGCGACGGTGACCAATATTATCAATGGTCCCCGGACAGCAAGTGGCTGCTTACCAATTTCCTGCAACCTGATCAATGGATCGGTCAAGCCGGATTGGTGAACGCTTCCGGTGAGCAAGAGGTGATCGACCTGAGCCGAAGCGGATATGGTCACTGGGGACCCACGTGGGTGATGGACGGCAAGGCCATGATCACTTACAGCAGTCGCGATGGAATGAAGAACCACGCGAGCTGGGGAGGCCAGATGGACGTCTATTGTACCTACTTCACGCAGGATGCGTTCGACCGCTCCAAACTGAGCAAGGAGGAGTTCGAACTGGTGAAGGAAGCCGAGGAAAAGAAGAAGGAAAGCACCGGGGATGACGACAAGAAGGAGGAAAAGAAGTCCAAGGAAAAAGAGGAGAAGGACAAGGTCGTGCTTCCCCTGAAGTTCGAATTGGACGGTATCGAGGACAGGCGTGTACGGCTCACGATCCACTCATCGGACCTGAGCGGTGCGGTCCTGAGCAAGGATGGAGAGAAATTGTACTACCTCGCAAGCTTCGAGAAGGGGTACGACCTGTGGATGACCGAGTTACGAACCAAGGAAACCAAGGTGGCCGCCAAGTTGGGTGCCGAATGGGCCGGAGGACTGGTGATGGACAAGGATGGAAAGAACCTCTTCTTCACCAAGGACGGCGACATTTCGCGATTCGACCTGGAGAAGAACGAGACCACTGGTGTGGGCATCAGTGGGGAAATGACGTTGAACGAGACTGCCGAAAGGACCTACCTGTTCGAACACGTGTGGCGCCAGGTGCGCAAGAAGTTCTATGACCCCACGCTGCATGGTGTGGACTGGGACTTCTATAAACAGGAGTATCTCCGGGCGCTACCGTCGATCAGTAACAACGATGACATGTCGGAGTTATTGAGCGAACTACTCGGAGAACTCAATGCATCTCATACCGGTGCTGGCTATCGAAGGAGCCTGCCCAACGGCGATGCCACTGCCTCACTGGGGGTGTTCTTCGCGAACGATGCAGTGCCGGGTCTCACCATCCAGGAAGTGCTCAAGAAAGGGCCCTGTGTGAAGGAAGGTACCCGTATCAAGCCCGGTGTGGTCATTGAACGCATCGATGGTGTTGACCTCACGACCAGTGGGGATCCCTACAAACTACTGAACAGAAAGGCCGATAAACCGGTATTACTAAGCCTTCACGACCCACGGACCAAGCAACGTTGGGAAGAGACCGTGAAGCCCATCACGCGCGGTGAGGAGAACCAACTCCTGTACGAACGTTGGGTGGACCGTTGTGCCCATTTGGTGGACAGTCTGAGCGGTGGGAAATTGGGCTACGTTCACGTGCGTGGAATGGACGACCACAGCTACCGGACCGTGTATGAGGATGCATTGGGTAAGCATCACAACAAGCAAGGTCTGGTGGTGGACACACGGTTCAACGGAGGTGGGTGGTTACATGATGACCTTGCCACCTTCCTTAACGGCAAGACCTACATGCGCATGGAGCCACGCGGTCAGAAGCTCGGAACGGAGCCCCAGTTCAAATGGCAGCGGAAGAGCGTGGTGGTGATGAGCGAGAGCAACTATAGCGATGCCCACTTGTTCCCGGTCACCTACCGTGCTCTGGGGATCGGCAAGTTGGTCGGTATGCCCGTACCAGGGACCGGTACAGCGGTATGGTGGGAAGGACTTCAGAACGACATGTGGTTCGGTATCCCACAGGTGGGTATGATCGACAATGCGGGGAACTACATGGAGAATACGCAATGCGAACCCGATGTGAAAGTGGCCAACGAACCGGGTTCGGTGAGCAAGGGCCGCGACCAACAACTGGAGGCGGCGGTGAAGGTCCTGATGCAACCGTGAAGATCAAGGCATGAGCCTTTTGGAGCGTCCGGTCCGATCCGGAAATGAGAAGGCCCCGGTCATGGACCGGGGCCTTCTTGCATATGCGGGTGCGTTTCAATGCTGGATGGTCACACTACGACGGACCATGGGTATGCCGGCCGCATCGACCAGGGTCAGGTGGTAACTGCCATTGGCGAGGTCGCTCACGGGTATTCGAAGTACACTGGTCGTGTTCCCCAGGGCCCGCTCCAGGACCAGGTGACCCAATGCATCGTAGAGCCGGAGGCTTGTCATATCGGTAAGGTCACCACGCACCTCCAGGATGTCGTTTGCTGGAACCGGGGCGATACGTAACGCGTCCGCGTCAAGGCCGTCGATGGCGGTGGCGATCACGGCTATCGGCTCGGAAGCCAACAAGCACCCGGTACCCAAATTGGCAACGACGTAGTAGACACCAGCTTCAACTGCCTCATACACCTGCTGTGTGGCGCCTGGAATGAGCGTCCCGTTCAGGTACCACTGGTAGCCACTTGCAACACTGGATGTCAGAACCGCACCAGCATCGGTCACGGTAGGTTGGTCCATGTCACAGACATCCTTGATGCGGAACAAGGTCCCGCTCTCGGCATTACCCGCGTACATCTCCAAGGCACTATCCTCACCGATGCAGGTGAACCCGAATTGCCCGGTGGCCAGGACTTGTTGGTTCACCCAGGTTCCCGCGTCATTGCGTCGAACCGTGTAGAACTGCCCACCGCAGTAATCCGTGTAGATGTACAAGCCTTGCAAACGGTGGAACGCACCGCCCCGGTAAACGCGACCACCGATGACGGAGCACCATCCCTGCGTATTCTGGTTGATCGCCACCACGGGTGCGACATATCCGGAAGCTGTGAGGCACCCGGTCTGGCTCACACCAGGCGTGGCCACGTTGGCTTCACGGCAGCGCCAGCCGAAGTTGGGGCCGCTATTATCACCCGCAGGCCAGAAATCCACTTCCTCCCAGGCGTTCTGCCCCACATCGCCGATCCAAAGGTCCCCGGTCTGGGCATCGAACCCGAAGCGCCATGGGTTGCGCAGACCCATCGCCCAGATCTCCGGAAGCGCGTTCGATACTCCCACGAACGGGTTGTCCTCCGGTACAGTATAGCCCGACTCACCACTTACATCGATACGCATCATATCACCCAATGGATCACTGAGGTCCTGTGCATTGCCGTCGGGGTCGTTCCCACTACCTCCATCTCCCAAGGCGATGTACAACATACCGTCAGGCCCGAAGTCCAGGTCGCCTCCATTGTGGTTCGTATACGGCTGGGTCCACGTGAAAAGGATCTCCTCGCTCGCGGGGTCACCGATATTGGGATCGTCGGTGACGGTGAACCGGGAGATGCGCGTTGAACCGGAACCGGAACCAGCCGTGTAGTTCACGTAGAACCGGCCGTTCTCAGCATACGCCGGATCGAATGCAAGCCCGAGCAGTCCTTGCTCATTGCCAGCATCGTTCACACGCGCCTGGATGTCCAGGAAGGGGGTTGGAAGCACCGTACCATCAGGACCGACGATCCGGATCACGCCAGGTTGAAGGACCACGAACAAACGTTCGTCATCCGCATGTACGATGTCGACCATACCGGCCAGCCCGGTGGCAAAGGTTTCCAACTCCAGCGCGACCGGGCTTTGGCCGAAGGTGAGCGCTGCCGTCAATGCGCAAGGGATCAAGAGAAGAGGTCGTATCATGTGCCGTGCAGGTTTGGTACAAAGCTAGGAACCACCGGCCCTGACCGAAGGTTCATTCGCCGAAGGGCTACATTTGCGGCCCTCTTCCTACCCATCGGCCCCATCGGCCGACCCCGGTCGGGCCTGAGTTCCACCGCAATGTCCGCTACGCTTGAGATCGAACGACGGCGAACCTTCGCCATCATCAGCCACCCTGATGCCGGCAAGACCACGCTGACCGAGAAGTTCCTGCTTTACGGCGGTGCCATCCAGACCGCAGGCGCCGTCAAGAACAACAAGATCCGCCGCGGTGCCACGAGTGACTTCATGGAGATCGAGCGCCAGCGTGGCATCTCGGTCACCACATCGGTCATGACCTTCGAATATGGCGGGAAGCTCATCAACCTCCTCGATACGCCAGGTCACCGTGATTTCGCCGAGGATACGTATCGGACACTCACCGCCGTGGACAGTGTGGTCCTCGTCATAGACTGTGTCAAAGGAGTGGAGGCCCAGACCGAACGCCTCATGGAGGTATGTCGGATGCGCAATACCCCGGTGATCGTCTTCATCAACAAGCTCGACCTCGAAGGACAGGATCCCTTCGACCTGCTTGACGAATTGGAGGAGAAGCTGTCCATCAAGGTGCGACCTATGAGCTGGCCCATCGGGATCGGGGCCACCTTCCAAGGGGTGTACGACCTGTTCAGCAAAGGGCTTCGCCTGTTCGACCCGGGCAAGACCAAGGTGGAAGCCAGCAGTTTGCAGATCAGCGACCTGGCCGACGTGCGCCTTGAGCAGGAGATCGGTGACGATGCTGCGGGAAAGCTGCGGGAGGACATCGATCTCATCGAAGGGGTCTATGACACCCTGAACGTGGAGGCGTATCGGGAAGGAAGGATCGCTCCGGTATTCTTCGGTAGTGCGTTCAATAACTTCGGCGTGAAGGAGGTGCTGGAGGCTTTCACGGCAATAGCCCCCCCCCCTGGCCCGCGTCCCACCGACCAAGGGGATGTAAGCCCTACGGACCCCAAGTTCAGTGGGTTCATCTTCAAGATCCACGCGAACCTCGACCCCAACCACCGGGACCGCATCGCGTTCCTGAGGGTATGCTCGGGCCACTTCCTGCGCAATACTTATTACCACCATGTGCGCTTGGATAAGCCGGTCCGGTTCGCTACGCCGACAAGCTTCCTGGCGGCTGCGAAGAGCATCGTCGATGAGGCGTGGCCGGGTGATGTCATCGGTCTGTTCGATACCGGCAATTTCAAGATCGGGGACACCCTGACCGAGGGCGCCAAATTCAACTTCCGTGGTATTCCCGCGTTCTCACCCGAGTTGTTCCGGGAACTGGTGAACCAGGACCCGATGAAGACAAAGCAATTGGACAAAGGGATCCGACAACTCACCGACGAGGGGGTTGCCCAACTCTACACCCAGCAACCCGGCAATAAGAAGATCGTGGGCTGTGTGGGTGAGCTTCAGTTCGAGGTCATCGCCTATCGACTGGAACATGAGTATGGTGCCAAATGTGCGTTCCAAGCCATTCCTGCATACAAGGCTTGCTGGATGACCACCACCGATCAGACCGAACTGGACCGTTTCATCCGTACCAAGGCACAGCAGATCGTATTCGACAAGGACGAAAATCCCGTCTTCATGGCCCCCAGCGCCTACATGCTCGACCTTGAACGGCGGAACAACCCAGCCATCGAGTTCCACACCACCAGCGAGTTCAAGACCGCCGTTTATTGAACTTTAACAGGCCCGGTGGACGCCAAGCTGCCAACAGGCGATCGTCACTTTCCGGAACGGATCTTGCCAACACGACCTTGGTGGCGATCCTAATTTTGCTCCCATGACCGCACGTAGACCGATCATCACACTGCTCACGGCGCTGGCCCCCGCTTTGCTCCTCGCCCAGAAAGCACCCGAGGAGAATGCGCCCAAGCGCACGCTGGATGTCACCATCACAGGCTGCCCCAAGGACACCATCTACTTGGCCAACTACTATGGCAACAAGCTGTATTATGCGGATACGGCGATAGCCGATGCCAAAGGGAGAGCCTTGTTCAAGGACGAAAAGGGTTACAAGGCGGGCGTCTATGCCGTGGTGGCACCGGGACCCAAACTGTTCGAAGTGATCCTGAACGAACCCACGATCGTGGTGTCCACGGAGAAGGAGGACCTGCTCGGAAAACTCCAGGTGAGAACTTCCAAGGAGAACGAGGTGTTCCTCGCCTATATCCGGTTCCTCAACGAACGCAAGGCTGAAGGTGACCAATTGCGTGCGCAACAGGAAGCGAACAAGGACCCCATCGCCAAGGCTGGGATAAAGGCCCAAATGGAGGACTTGGACAAGCGCGTCAAACAGTACCAGCGCGACCTCATCGCGAATAATCAGGGGCTGCTCGCTGCCGATCTGGTCCGAATGAGCATGCCCGTGGAACTCCCCGAGCCACGCAAAGCGGATGGTTCATTGGATAGCGCTGCAGCCTACTATCAGTATCGAGCCCATTTCTGGGACAACTTCGACCTGACCGACGACCGCCTGGTCCGAGTATCGGTGTTCGGCAACAAATTCGAGGAATGGATCACCAAGCTGGTACCCCAAGTGCCGGACACCATCACCCGACTGGTCGATGAACTCGTCGTCCGCACGGGCACAAGCAAGGAGATGTTCCGTTACGTGGTACACAGTGTCACGCACAAGTTCGAGACCAGCGATATCATGGGTATGGATGCCGTTTTCGTGCATATGGCCCTGACCTACTATTGCCCCAAGAACGGTCAGCCCAACCGAGCGGATTGGATGGATGCCGACAAGTTGGACAAGTTGTGCGAACGCGCACGGAAGATGTCCCCCCTCGTGCTCGGGCGAAAAGCACCCTATTTAAGCTTGACCGACACCAGCGAACAGGTCTGGAAGAACTACCACGACCTGGCCGCAGAGTATGTGGTCGTTATTTTCTGGGACCCGCATTGCGGTCATTGCAAGGAGGAACTCCCCGAGATCCACAAGGTCTACACCGAAAAGATGAAGCCGCTTGGTATCGAGGTCTTCGCCGTGGCCAAGGCGGTGGACGAGACGCTGATGCGCGATTGGAAGAAGTTCATTCGTGAGAAAGGCCTTGACTGGGTGAACGTCGGACTAACGAAAACGGTTTTCGAGAACGCCAAGAAGGACCCCAGGCAGTACATCCCGAAATTCACCACACTGGAAAGCTTGAACTATGCTGACACCTGGGATGTGTACAGTACACCGAAGGTCTTCCTGGTGGATGGTGAGCGTCGTTTCGTTGGGAAGCAGCTCAGCGCGGACCAGATCGTTGACCTGGTGACCAAACTGAAGGAACGGGTTCCGAAGAAGTGACATGGGCAGAACAGGTGACGGCACCTGTTCATTGGAACCATTGGATCACGTGGGTATGCGCACCCTGGGTGACGCCCAAGGCCCGCATCATCGCAGTGTCAACGCTTACAATTGACGGTGAGCTAGAGCCCCTCGGTCTCCTTGGTCCAGATCGGATTGGTGATGCTCTGCCCGTTCTTGAAGTAGAAGGTTCCCCACTTCGCGATCACCTTGCTGTACTCATCAGCCCGGTTGCCGTTCACGACCACGCGCCGGATGATCACCTTGTTCCCCTCCGTGTAGCTTTCCTCGGTGACCCCTTGTGGATATTCAAGGGCGAGTTTGGAGCGTGTGTGGTCGGCGAACGCACGAGGCTGCACCAATGGTGTGTTGTCCAACGTGGCTTTGGTCCGTTCCCGCTGCTCAGTGGCAGCTTGGATCCGAGCCGCCTCACGCGCTTGCTCGGTCCGCTTCGCAGCCTCGATCGATCCACGTTTTTCTGCCAAGGATGCATCACCACGTACCTGCATATCGGCCTGTTGTTCACGGACCTGAGCCACCAGGTCCACTTGCGCAGAACGTTGCTCCACACCTAGCCGCTCCCGCTCTTCCTCCGCCGCGCGCACCACCTCGGTCATCTGAGCGACCTGATCCACTTGCTGTGTATGACGAGCGTTCCAGGTCTGGCCCTGGTCCCCGATCCGCTCCTCCACCGCCAACTTCTGTTCATAGTTGACCCCGCGCGTACGTTCCGAGTTCGCTCGCCGTTGGGCCTCCTCCCGGTCCAATTCCGAGCGGAAGGCATCCACTTGTTCCGCATTCCGCTTCCGATCCGCTTCACTGCCTACGTAGAGCTCACCTGATGCGCTCAGCTTATGCTCTTTCTCCTCAACCGCCTGTTCGCGCCGTCCTGCGGCATCAGTTGCGTTGGCCAGCTCTTCGGTCTCCAGATCCGCCTTCAACTTCTTGATGCGTTCGTATTTCTCCGCCTCTTCGCGTTCACGCAAGGCACGCAGGAACGATTCCGCTTCCTCCTCCTTACGGGCATCAATGGTACTTCCCCCCCGAGGTTTCTCCTGTGATCGTGCGTCACGAGCACGTTGTGCGGCCAATTCAGCTTCCGCCTTCACTCGTTCCTCCTCGGCCATCAACTTGTCGATCTGGTCGATCTTGGCCAGTGGGTAGGTTTCTTGTGGTTTGATGTCACTCGCCTCGGCGTATCGCCCACGCGCACGCAACCAATCCTTTTCGGCCATGGCCTCATCCGCCGCCAGTATCGCTGCGTTATAACGTTCATCCACAGCCTTCAGCCCTTCGCGCTCCTGACGCTCCCGCTCTTCGGCCATTCGCCGGGCCTCGGCGTCCTCCGCTTCGCGACGCTTCCGTTCAGCCTCATCGCGCTCGCGCTGTGACTCCGCCGCAAGACGGGCCGCTTCGGCATCCTGTTGTTCCTTCAAGCGTCTGGCTTCCTCCGCCAAGCGCGCTTCCTCCGCCGCTCGATCCGCTTCCGACATGGCCTGGGCCCTACGCGCAAGTTCGGCGTCAATGGCAGCCAGCTTATCCATCGGATACTTCTCACCGGGTTTCACCCCAAGGGCGCCCGTGTACTGCTCCCGCGCCTTATCGAACTGGTCCTGGGCGAATGCGATGTCTCCTGCGGCAAGGAACTCCCGATAACGGGCCTCGATCTCGGCAGTAGCTTGGTTCCGTAACCGCTCCTCTTCGGCCAAACGGGCCCGTTCGGCCGCCTCCAACTCAGCCGCCAACCGGTCCGCTTCGGCCTTGCGCGCGCGTTCAGCAGCTTCCTGCTCCGCCTTGCTCAGCTCAGCTGCGGCTTTGTCGGCCAATTCCTTCACCAACCGCTCGATCTCCGCCAGTCGCTCCTGAGGATGGCGCTCATCGGGTTTGACCCCCAAGGCAGCACCATAATCATTGCGAGCCTGCTCATACTGCTTGGCGGCGAACGCCTTGTCGGCTGAGGACACCAGGTCACCGTAACGCTTGTCCCGGTCCTGTTGCTCGCGCAGCAAGCGTTCCTCTTCGGCTTTGGCCTTGGCTGCGGCATCCAACTCCAACTCGATCGTTGCGATCCGCTCCTTCGGATGCGCTTCTTCAGGCTTCAGTAGCAGGGCATCCTTGTAGTCGTTCAGCGCAGCAGAGAACTTCCCTCCATCGAAGGCCTTGTCAGCACTGGTGATCAGGGCCGAATAACGGGTCTCGAGTTCCTGCCGTTTGCGCTCCTCCTCGGCCAGACGTGCTGCTTCGGCGATCAATGCATCCACTTCCGTGATCCGATCCTTCGGATATCGTTCGGACGGCTTGAGTCCGCTCGCCTCCACGTATTTGGCTTTGGCCACTTGGAGGTCCTTGGCATCGAATGCTGCATCCGCTTGGGAGATCACACCTTGGTAGCGAGCATCGAGTTCTGCTTGCCGGGCAGCTTCGGCGGCAGCAGCGACCAGTCGGTCGACCTCCGCGATCCGGTCCTTGGGGTATTGCTCGGCGGGCTTGATGGAGCCCGCTTCACCATATCCTGCCTTGGCCGCTGCCCAATCCTCTGCACCGAATGCCGCGTCGGCTTTCGCCAAAGCTGCTTCATACCGCTCGTTCAACTCCCGTTGTAAACGCTCTTGTTCAGCCAACTTGTCCAGTTCAGCCCGCCTTTTCACAATGGCGGCCAGTTGGTCCTTCGGGTACTTCTCAGCAGGCTTCAACCCACTGGCTTCGGTGTATTTCGATGTGGACTCGTCCCACTGTTCGGCTTGGAACGCCTGATCCGCGGCAGCGATCGCAGATTGGTACTTGGCACTGAGTTCTGCGGCCAACCGCTCCTCGTCGGCTTTCTTGGAAAGCTCTTCACGCTTCTTCGCGATCGCGGCCAATTGGTCCTTCGGGTACTTCTCTTCCGGCTTCAACCCGGAGGCTTCCGTGTATTTCGCCTCTGCTTCATCGTACCGGCCACCTTGGAAGGCGACATCGCCAGCCGCGATCACCGCTTGGTACTTCTGCTGAAGCTCCTTGGCCAAACGCTCCTCCTCGGCCTTTTTCGCCGCTTCATCACGCTTCAAGAGGATAGCGGCCAATTGGTCCTTGGGGTATTTCTCCTCCGGTTTCAGTCCCCCTGCCTCGGTGTATTTGGCCGTGGCCACATCCCAGTTCGAAGCGTTGAAGGCAGCATCCCCCGCAGCGATCGCGGCCTTGTACTTCTCCAGAAGTTCCTTGGCCAACCGTTCCTCCTCGGCCTTCTTGGCGGCATCCGCCTTCTTCACCGCGATGGCCGCCAACTGGTCCTTGGGGTACTTCTCCTCAGGCTTCAATCCACCCGCCTCGGTGTATTTCGCGGAGGCCTGATCCCAGTTCTCTGCCTTGAAAGCCGCGTCAGCAGCTGCAATGGCTGCCTGGTATTTCTCCTGCAGTTCCTTTGCCAAGCGCTCCTCTTCGGTCTTTTTCGCAAGTTCCGCCAGCAAACCCTCGATCTCCTTCAACCGTGCCTTGGGATGTGCTTCGGTCTCCTTGATGTCCAACGCGGCCTGATACTTGGCACGTGCCGGTTCGTAATCCTTCTTGGTGAAAAGCGCATCGGCCTCCTTGATCAAGGCTGCGAACTGCTCACCCACTTTCTTGTCACCCTCCTGCTGCTCCAACCGCATACGCGCATCACTCAACTTCGCGGTCGCGACCGGTTCGTTCGGCTTCAACTCCAACGCACCCGTGAACTGGTCCACGGCTTTCTTGAAGTCACCAGCGGTCATGGCAGCCGTTCCGGCCTGCATGGCCTTGGCGAACTCCGCTTCCGCATTGGCCTCACGCTTCTTCCGGTCGTCGTACTCCTTCAACAGCTTGGCCTGCGCATCGCGCATCCGGGTGGTATAGTCGATGTCCCACTCGAAGTTCCCGGTAGCCTTGTCGTATTTGGCCTTCCCGAAAGGCTCCAAGAGTATGGAATAGTCCACCCCGCTCAACTCCGCCATCATCGTGAAGTCGATGTTCATCCCATGTCCGCCCGAGCGTTCTTCCTCAGGAACCTCCTTCGTGTTGATGGTGATGTTCTTTCCGACGAAGCCAGGCTTCGAACACATGATCTTGAAGTCCGAACCGTAATCGAGGTTCACCTCGTACTTGCCGCTCGCGTTCGTGCTCACATCCACGAGCTTCGCACCATTCTTGAACACCGTAACCACCACACCGTCCAGTTTCTTGGCTGTGGTCATGTCCTTCACGGTACCGTACACCATCACATTGTCCACCTGAGCACCCACGATGAGGCTCAACTGGATGAGGCAAACGATCAAGCCTGAGCGGACCCAACGTATCGGATCAGGGCGGGGGTGTGGTCGTATGGTCGGAGTGGCCATGGTTGAACGCCGCAAAATACGACAACTTTGAGCGCTTGGCGGAAAGGGCTGGCCTTCCGAACCTGCATACCCATGCACAGTATCTGGCAACACACCGGTTTCCATGCTGCTCCCCACCTCACCGTGATCGGCGGTGGACTGGTGGGGCTCTTCACCGCCCTCCACTACAAAAGGACCTTCCCGACGCAGCGCGTGCTGGTCCTGGAACGTGGTCCATTCCCAAGCGGAGCAAGTGTGAAGAACGCCGGATTCGCTTGTTTCGGGAGCCCTAGTGAACTGCTCGCAGACCTCGACCGGGAGGGTGAGATGGCTATGCTTGCGCGGGTGCACGAACGCTATCAAGGACTCCTCGAGCTTCGTGCCGAATTGGGGGATGCCACCATCGGATTCGAACCCACTGGGGGCCATGAGCTTTACCGGCACCATGACCCGCTGTACACCCGGGTGGCCGAGCGGTTCGATCGCTTGAACGAACTGTTACGGCCCCTCTTCGGCCGGACGGTCTTCCACTGGGACCCTCAACACCTGTCGGCATCAGGCATGCAAGGTGTGGCACACTTGGCGAGCACTCCCTTGGAAGGGGGGCTGGACAGCGGGAAGCTGATGAGCGCTCTGCTCGCCAAGGCCGTGGGTATCGGAATCCTGTTCAGGCCTTCGGCAGAAGTGGTCGGCTTTGAAGAGGGATCCCAGGCCGTGCTCATTCGTCTCGCTTCGGGCGAGGAGATCCACAGTGGCCAGGTGGTCGTGGCCACCAATGCCTGGACCCAGCAGTTGCTGCCTCACCTGGATGTGCGGCCAGCACGTGGTCAGGTCATCCTTACAGCACCCGTTCCCGACCTGCGCATCAAGGGCACGTTCCATTACAAGGAAGGCTACTACTACTTCCGCGACCTTGCAGGTGGTATCCTTCTCGGCGGTGGACGCGAATTGGACATCGATGGCGAGACCACGGCTGAGGAAGGCACCACCCCGCTCATCCAGGACGCCTTGGAGACCCTATTGCGCGAGGTCATTCTACCCGGAACGAACTTCCGGATCACCCGCCGCTGGAGTGGTATCATGGGCTTGGGCCCTACCAAGGTACCTGTGGTCGAGCGCGTATCGGAACGTGTGATAGCCGCGGTCCGTCTGGGCGGCATGGGCGTGGCGATCGGCATTCGCGTAGCGCACCGGGCAGCGCGGCTGGTGGAGGGGGCCTGAACCTTGAACAACAGGCAACCCGGACACCCGATGTCCTGTCTTGTATGCAGGCACATGTCCATCGTTGGGACGACCTGCCCCTTTTGACCTAATTTCACGGGCTATTCCTGTAGTTCCATGCGCTTTCCGATGAACCGTCCGCTCCTTCTATTGGTCCTTTCGCTCACATTCGGACAACTGTCCGCACAGGAGATCTGCAACAATGGGCTGGACGACGATAACAATGGCCTCATCGACTTGAACGATAGCACCGCATGCAATTGCAGCAACTTGGCAGCCGGTTCCACCGAGTCGCTCATTCCCAATCCCTCCTTCGAGGACAACAATTGCTTGCCGACCAGTTGGAGCCAGTTGAACTGCGCCACAGGTTGGGAACAGGCCACGACCGCAACCAGTGACTACTTCAACTCCGATGGCTATTTCCCTTCGATGATCCCCTTGCCTCCTCCCGATGGGAACGGGGTGGCGGGTCTCATCATGCTGCCGGACTGGCGAGAATACCTGGGTGCCTGCCTCATCAACCCGATGCTCGCTGGTGAGCAATACAGCATCAACTTCAACGTCGCCGCAGCTGCCCCGAACGGTACCTTCTCCGGCAGCACCCCCATCTATTTCGGGCCGGTGGCCATCACGATCTTCGGATTGGCCAATTGCGTCACCTTTCCGATCAACACGACCACCTGCCCCGAGGGACAGGGCTGGATCGAGCTGGGTTCCGTGGTCTACACGCCGACCGACAGTTGGTCGCTGGAGAACATCACGTTCACGCCCACGTTCGATGTGGCCACCATCATGATCGGACCTCCCTGTGACCTGCCGGCCGACTACGACAGCCAAGGTTCATACCTCCCCTACTTCTACATCGACAACCTGCTACTGGCCGAGGACATCCCCTACGATGCCACCATCGACCCGCTCGGGGGCTGGTGTACCAATGACCTCGTTTTGCAGGCCAACCCCGACTCGCTTACGGGTGATTACCAATGGTACCAAGGTGGTGTTGCCCTGGTTGGGGAAACGGGCCTGACACTCGATATCTCCGGCAATGGATCGTCGTTGGGTACGTACCAGTTCCGATACCAGATCAATGACTCCATCTGTGTGACAGTTCCTTTCGATGTGGAACTACCGCCCACCCCACAACCCAACTTCACCATCTCCGACCCGGTCGGCTGTGCCCCACACACCACCTCCTTCACCAACACAACCACCGGGGTGGTCTCCTCATCTTGCGCTTGGTCGTTCGGTGACGGCATCACAGGGACCATGTGCGATACGGTGATCACGTATGATACACCCGGCACCTACGATGTTACGCTCACGATCACCTCCTCGGAAGGATGCGTAGGTGATACCACGTTCATCGCCGCGGTCACCGTGGTGGCGCCACCTACCGCTGCCTTCGTGCCCGACCTCACCCAAGGCTGCCAACCGTTGACCGTGCAGTTCACCAACAGTTCCACGGGTACGTGGACCGATTGCACCTGGGACTTCGGTGATAGCGGAACCTCCAGCGTCTGCGACCCGACCTACACCTATGCGGATGCCGGCATCTATTCGGTAGCATTGTCGATCTCCACCGGTGGGATCTGCGGCAATGACACGATCATGGACGCGTTGATCGAGGTATTGCCCAGCCCGGTGCTCACCCCTGTGGCCGATGACCCAGCAGGCTGCAGGCCCCACACGGTCCAGTTCGACCAAGCGATCAACTCAGGGGCTGCACAACTTTGCACCTGGACGTTCGGGAACGGTGACGGTTCCAGTGACTGTGCAACGACTGCCACCTACGACCAGGCCGGCGTGTTCACCGTGACCTTGGCCGTTGAAGGAACGAACGGTTGTGTCTCGGACACCGTCCTCACCGACTGGATCACCGTGTACGACCTGCCTACACCCGACCTGAGCGCGAGCGTCACTGCTGCCTGCCCGCCCTTTGCCACAACGTTCACGAACACGACCCCTCCCGGCCAGAGCGCATCGTGCCAATGGGCCTTCGGCGATGGTGGCACTTCCGCCAATTGCAACCCGACCTACATCTACCAGGTGCCCGGTACCTACCCCGTTTCCCTCACGGTCACCTCGCCCCAAGGTTGTGTGCAGGACACCGTCTTCGACCCCTATATCACGGTGTACCAGCCACCCGTGGCCTCGTTCACGGTGGATGACCCGACCCAATGCCGGTACTTCCCCTTCACCTTCACGAATACCTCCATCGGTAGTGTGGACTGCACATGGGACCTGGGTGACATGACCACCGTCGCTGCCTGCAACGTCGTACACACCTATGCTGCGGCTGGCATCTATGATGTGGAATTGACCGTCACCTCAGCAGAAGGATGCGTGGATGATACCCTCATGGCCGCCTTCATCACCGCAATTCCAGAACCCATCCCCTTGCTCGTGGCCGACACGGTGCAGGGCTGCGAGCCACTGGCCATCCAATTCACCAACCTCACCGTTCCAACGGATGTTGCGCAGGCCGATTGGACCTTCGGTGATGGCGTGGCCAGCACTGCCAACGACCCCGCCCACATCTACCAACAGGATGGCACCTACAGTGTAGGCCTCACCATCACCGCCCCTTCCGGTTGTGTGAGCGATACCCTCTTTCCCGCGTATATCACCGCATGGGACCTGCCCGAACCTGCATTGTTGGCCACACCTACGATCGGATGCCCGCCCCTCTCGGTGGAATTCACCAACGCGACCCCGACAGGCCAGACCACATCGGTACTTTGGAACTTCGGCGACGGCACAGGCACCGATGATCCAGAGCCCACACACCTGTATCCGTTCACGGGCATCTACGATGTGAGCCTCACCGTGGTATCCCCCTTGGGATGCGTGGGCGACTCCACCTTCCCCGCTGCGGTCACCGTGCTCGGCAAACCAGCCGCCGACTTCCTGTTCGGACCTGCGGGAGCGGATGTCTACTGGCCCCGTTACGACCTGATCGACGCCAGTTCACCCGATGCGGTGCAATGGTGGTGGTCCTTCGGCGAGGACGGTATCCTGGGAACCGATTCAACCCAGAACACCTCCTTCATCTTCCCTGGGGAGGATGCGGCTGAATATCCCGTAACACTGATCGTTGCGGATAGCAACGGTTGCCTCGACACCACCATGCGTGTGCTGCCCATCGATGGGGTCCTCACGGTGCACATCCCGAACAGTTTCACTCCGAACGGTGATGGTGTGAACGATGTCTTCGCACCCGTGGTCCGTGATGCCGTCCCCGGATCCTACCGCCTCACCATCTTCGACCGTTGGGGCCAGGAACAGTTCACCAGTTCGGACACGGCGCTGGGTTGGGACGGCAACATCGGAGGTACAGCCGCCAAGCAGGACGTATATGTGTGGCGTTTGGAGGTGCTCGGTGTGCGCAACACGGAAACACAAGAACGGATCGGGCATGTGACGCTGTTGCGGTGACCACTGGCGTTCCGAGTGGTCAAGCGAACGGTGTGGGTGGAACACACCTGTCGACACCATTCAAGGCCATCGGATGCACGAGGGCTCGCGATCTTCTGAATTGAGCCCACCCGGTTCACCCCGTCAATGAAAAAAGGGACCACCTGCCGGTGATCCCTTCCAGAGCCTCCTTTCGGATTTGAACCGAAGACCTGCTCATTACGAATGAGCTGCTCTACCGCTGAGCTAAGGAGGCCGATGCCCCGTCGGTGGTGTACCGACCGACGGGGCGGCAAATGTATACAGATGCGGGGAACTGGATCAGTCCTTCGCGAACATCAAGGTACCCTGGCCCGTGATCGTCACCATGTACACACCTGTCGGCAGGGCGTCCACCGCGATCACCGTGCGCGCTTGGTCATTGTTCACACGATGCTCCACGACCACACGGCCCGTGGTGTCCAGGATGCGCACGTTCCCGGATAGGTTCGAACCGGTGATCGTGATGTGGTCCTGTGCGGGGTTGGGGTACAACCCGAAGCTAACCCCGTTCTGGTCATCAACAGATGCAGCACTGCGGGTATCCAACGCCAAATTACCTGGAGCCACGCTCACGGGAACGGTGCTTTGCACCTGACCGTTCAGATCCATCACATGCAATTCGCCCATGGTGGTGAAATCGGTAGTGGTCCCATACAACACGCCGTTGATCGGATCGTCGATGAGCCCGTAGACACTCGGACTTCCGACGAGGGTATCGCTCACCGTGCCCGTGGCCAGATCGAAGCGTGCCAGTTCCCCTTGTTCATACTCCATGTAGTAGACCTTGTCCACCGCGCCCACCTTCAGGGATGTCGCACAACCCGAGTTGAGCGATACGGTGGTGGTGTATGCCAACGTATTGCTTGCAAGGGCGACCCGGCTGATGCTACTGCGCGTGAAATCCGTGTTGTTGAAGGCGATGATGTCCCCGTCGTACACCATCAACCGTTCGGGGTTGGTACCGTCGGGACCGAGGTCCACACCACCATCATAGGTACCGGTCACCAGGTCCAGCACACCCACGCGCCCCACCACATTGGTCCAATCGAAGGCGTTGTTCACGGCGAGGTAGGCCTTGTCCTCATGCACCAGGATGTCCTCGGCGGAGTAAATGAGACCATCTGCTGGCGTCACCGTGTAGAGCAGGTCCAGGCTGTTCTTGTCCCGCACCTCCAAGTAATGGTCCAGCCCGCCGAGCTCACCGCGGGTGATGACCAGCTGCTCGTTCCAAACGGCCAGTTTGCGCACGCCTTGCACCAGGGCTTCACCGGTCTGTACGTAGCTGTCCGCATCGAAACGCAGCACGCGGTCATCCGCCGCTACGTAAATGGATCCCGCATCGACCAGCACATCGGAGGCAAAACGGGGCCCGACCAGCGTAGCCAAGGTCATGTAGGTACCGCTGGCGGGATCGAAGCCACCCAGCGTGACGGGTACGATCTGCCCGCCGCCGCCGAAATGATCATAATAGCCTTCGTTGAGCACCACGACTTGATGCACGTAGGATTGGGCATTGAGGAACAACGCCATGGCCATCAGGCCTACCGAGAGTAATGAACGGTACATGTAAATGGAGTTAATGGTGCCGCGTTCACCGCGCAGCGTTCACAAGGGTGAAACCCCGGGCCTGTTCAGGTGCCTGTACCGCAAGCGACCTGGCCATGTCCCGTGGCCATGCTGAATTGCGTGTTGGCAGGTCTTCTGGCTCACCACCCTTCCCTGGGCGCCTTCCCATTCGCCGCGTGGCGAACAGTGGCATAGTGCCCAGAGCGTTGGTGGTTCACAGCTGCGGGAACAGCTCCCGGTTCACACGGGATTCCCTTTTCACCCGGAATTCCACCCCGAAGGTTCCTTCGGCATGTCCATCCAGGACCATCACACCGTGCGAAGGTAGATCACTTGAACTTGAACGCAAGGGAGGCTTGGAGCGCGATCCCGCGCGTGAGAAGCTCCGCGTCGAAATTGTCCAATGGGACGTTCGCACCATTGATATCGTACTCCTTGAGGGTGAAATTGTTGGCCAAGTAGTTCAGGTGGACCTGAAGGCCGATATGATCGCCGAAGTAGGCAGCGATACCGGTCCCGATACCCAAGTGCCCACCCCGATAACGAGCGGTGGTAGTGGTCCCTTCCTCCGACCGGTCGATCACGAGGGCGCTACCGCCGAACCGCAGCGAGGCCAACCAAGCGAAACGATCCCCATTCACGAGGTAAAGACGGGGTTGTAAGCCCAACATTGCCAATCCGTTGGATTCCGTGGCAGAGGAGTCCAAGTAGGATCCCGGCTCCAAATAGATCCCCAAGCTCACGGGCTTGGCCAGTCCGATGCCGAACTCCAAGGGGAGGGTCACTGTTGCCGCCCCGTCCGTACTCTTGTTGGTGAAGGATACACCCAGGACCCTGACCGTCTCCCGATACTCCGTGGCATGCGCACCGGCCGCAAGACCGACACCCAAGTGAATGGTACCGGCCTTATTCACCTGAGCCACGATCGGCCCAGTGATGAAAAGGACCAGCAGGATTGCGAGGGAAGCGTTCCGAGCGTTGTACATGATAGTAGCTGGTTGAGCTTGAAAAGGAGTGTCCGTACAGGTCAGGATCCAAAGGCAAGGCATGATCTGTGCGTACCTGCTTTACAAAGGAAAGCCCACCACGGTATATTCGCACCCCGCCCGAACCTTCCGGGCTGTAGACCTGTTCCTCCACTATGCATCCCAAGCGCAAGCTTCCTGGCATGAACAAGAGCGTCAGCACTGAAAAGGACCCATCGCCAACGGTCAATGACACAGCACGGTCGGAAGAAGGGACGACCTACGGACCCTACTCCCCTGCCAAGTTGGATTTCGACCCTTTGAAGGACCTCAACCTTCCCGGCAGTTATGATGAGGTCGTCAAACGTTTCAAGGGCCTTCAGGGTGAACGTTCGCAGGAAGTACTGAACTGACCAAGGCACGATAACACCGGAAAGCCCCGTCAATGACGGGGCTTTTTCGTTCATGTTCCCGCGTTGCGACGGGCCGAAGCCTACGCGCGAAGTTGCCCACCCTCTCCGACCCGAACCTGATGAAGGTGCTTTGCACAGGGGAACGATCGGACTATCTTCATCCCATCCTCCGCGCGTCCCGTTCCAGGTCGACGTGAATTTGAGCGGGACCTCCACGGTGGCATGAAGAACCATGTCCCACCAATCCTTTGCCCGTCATGAACACGTTCGATGCCAAGCACATCAAGAACATCGCCCTATTGGGCTCCCACGGATGCGGTAAGACCACGCTGGCCGAGACCATGCTCTTCGAAGCGGGTCTCATCAAACGTCGCGGCCGAGTGGAGGATCACACCACGGTGAGCGACCACCATGAGCTGGAGCACGAGCGTGGCAGCAGTGTGTACAGCACCGTCCTTCACACGGAATGGCGGAACTACAAGATCAACATCATTGACACCCCGGGTCTTGACGACCTCGTCGGCGAGACCATCCCGGCGTTGCGAGTGGCCGATACCTGTGTCCTGCTGTTGAACGCCCACCACGGTGTTGAGGTCGGTACGGACCTGGTGTGGGAGCACATGCAACACTACGACCGTCCGGTGATCATCGGTGTCAACCAATTGGACCACCCCCATGCGGACTTCGACGCTACCGTTGAACAAGCCCGGGAGCATTTCGGACCAGCGGTGACCATCATGCAATACCCCGTTGAACAGGGTGACGGGTTCCATCGGATCATCGATCTGCTCAAGATGACCATGTACGTGTTCAAGGACGATGGCGGTAAACCCGAGAAAGCCGCCATCCCCCAAGAAGAGATCGCTCGGGCCAACGCCCTGCACAAGGAATTGGTGGAGAAAGCCGCAGAGAACGATGAAGCCTTGATGGAACACTACTTCGAGCGTGGTGAACTGGACGAGGATGAAATGCGGCAAGGGTTGAAGCAGGGCATGATGGACCGCACCTGCTTCCCGGTCTTCTGCTTGAGCGCACTGCGCAACATGGGAAGCGGAAGGCTCATGGGATTCATTGACAATGTGGCCCCCAGTGCAGTGGAGATGCCTCCCAAGCGCCTCGCGGATGGAGGAACGCTCAGTTCCACACCTGAAGGCCCTACCGTGCTGTTCGTATTCAAGACCGTGATCGAACCCCGGGCAGGCCAGATCAGCCTTTTCAAGGTGATGAGTGGTGAATTGAGGGAGGGCATGGAACTGGTCAACGACAATACCGGTGGCATCGAGCGCATCAGCCAGCTGTTCATCGTGGATGGCAAGGAACGACGACATGTGGACCAACTGACCACCGGGGATATCGGAGGAACCCTGAAACTGAAACATACCGCCACGGCACATACGCTACATGCACCGGGCCGTCCCATCAAGCTGCGTCCCATCGCTTTCCCCGAGCCCCGTTCCTGGCAGGTGATCAAGGCTGCTGATCCTCGTTCGGAGGAGAAGCTCCATGCTGCGTTGTTGGAGATCCAGAAGGAGGACCCTACCATCGTCATGCGCTATGAGCGCGAGACCTCCCAGCAACTCGTCGGGACCCAAGGTGAATTGCACCTCAGCCTCCTCCGTTGGAAATTGGAACACCATTACAAGTTGGAGCCTGTGTTCAGCGCACCGCGCATCCCCTACCGCGAGACCATTCGCAGACCGGCGGAGGCCAGTTACCGGCACAAGAAGCAGACCGGAGGAAGCGGACAATTCGCCGAGGTCCACCTGCGCATCGAACCTTGGACGGAGGATCTACCAGAACCGCACGGTCACAGTGTCCGGGGCAAGGAGGAATACGACCTGGCGACCGGCGGCAAGCTGATCTTCTACAACTGTATCGTTGGCGGTGTCATCGATAACAAGTTCATGCCCAGCATCCTGAAGGGCGTCATGGAGAAGATGGAACGAGGTCCCCTGACAGGTTCGCCAGCGAGGGACATCCGGGTGATCGTTCACGACGGCAAGATGCATGCGGTCGATAGCAATGACCTCAGCTTCCGGATCGCCGGGTTGCATGCGTTCCGCGAGGCGTTCGCTTTGGCGGACCCGCAGTTGATGGAACCCATTCACGAATTGGAGGTGCGGGTACCCGCCGACTTGACAGGCGAGGTGATGACCGATCTTCAAGGACGCAGGAGCATCGTGCTCGGCGTGGATACCAGCGGTAGGTACCAGATCATCCGCACGCTGGTGCCGTTGGCCGAAATGGACCGGTACAGCACCACACTACGGAGCCTGACACAAGGCCGCGGCACGTATTCCGAGCGGTTCCATGCTTATCAGTCCGTCCCTCCCGAGTTGCAACAACGCTTGATAAGCGTGCATCAGGAACTGATGGAGGCCTGAAGTACCGGTCCTTGACGGCGAACCGGTCGGATCGGTCGCTATCCTGGGCCCTACGGCCTCACTATGCCTTCTGTACCCGGTGGCACTTCGACCCGGTCGTTGCTGCGATCGATATCGGCCGTTCGCTTCAATGGGTCGATGGTCAAGGCTTTGATGCTGGACAACGGGAGCGCCAGATCGAACGTGTATACCGGATCGGTCCATTGCCACGCAGGGAGAACGCTGAACGTGAACACGTCCGAATCAAGTGCCTTGTGACCGCGCTGCAAGGACAACGGGATGTGCATGTCCCGATGCGTGCCATCCTGGAGTTCCACACGCAGGTCCAATGGCATCAGCTGCTCGCCTTTGCGCTCCAATTCCACCCGCGTACGGCCAGCAATCCCCAGCACGCTCCGAATGCCATGGTCCAGTTTCCGGGTCGTGTTCAGCCAACCGTCGAAGTACCAATCCAGTTCCAAGCCACTCTGTTTCTCCATCACACGCTCGAGATCGATGGGCTCGGGATGCTTGAACTTGCATGTGGCATAGTACCGCAATAAGCCTCGAGCGAGTTGTTCCTCGCCCATCACTGTACCGAGCTGGTGGACGAAGAGTTCTCCGAAACTATAGGCCGTGGACCCGTATCCTTGATTGGTACGGAAGTGGTCGGCGTGCAGAATAGGGGCCTCTTGCTTCCCGCTCGTCACAAGGGAGAGGTAGCCATCTATCGCACTGGCATGGGGATCCCCCTCTCGTGGGAAGAGTTCTTGCATCACCTTGCTGCTCGTATATTCCGTGAACCCTTCGTCCATCCACGGGAAGCGTCCCTCATTGCTGGCGAGTACACCGTAGTACCAACTGTGCACACTCTCGTGCACGCTCACCCCCACGAGACTACCCAACCGCCGCTTACCGGTGATCAGGGTCATCATCGGATATTCCATGCCACCATCACCGCCTTGAACGAAGCTGTACTGTGGCCACGGGTAGGTACCGAAATGCATGTTCATATATCGGAAACTACGCTCCATGTAGTCGGGTAGTTGCCCCCAAACCTCCTCCAGTTCGGGTTGGTCCTTGTAGAAGAAGTGCAGTTCGGGCCCACCGATCATCGGCCGTACCGTATGCTTGAATCCGGTATCGGCCGCCCAAGCGAAATCATGCACATCCTTTGCCACGAAATGCCAGGCCAGTTTCGGCCCGATGGGCCGTTTCACCGACCGCTTGCTCGTGTAGCCGTGTCCCACCTGATCCGGGTTCTGAAGCACGCCAGTCGCGGCCACCACGAAGGCACTGTCCACGTGTAGCGTCACATCGAAGTCCCCCCATACCCCGTGGAACTCTCGACCCACGTAGGGATAGGCATGCCAACCGCGGTGGTCGTATTCGGCCAGCTTCGGGTACCATTGGGCCATGCTGTAGGCAACACCTTCGCTGTTGTTCCGGCCGGTCCTACGCACTTGGACAGGCACCTGCCCACGGAACGTATGATCCAAGGTGGTGCTCTTTCGGGGTAATAGCGGCTTGGGTAACTTCACCTTGAGGACGGTCCCCATCGGTTGCAATTCAGCGGAACGCCCATCCTGCCGCAGTTCGATCACTGTCAACTCGCCCACTTCGGACGGGGACAGGGCTGCGATCCGAGCCCCTACCCGGCTGTCTGGATCCTCGATGGTCCGTGAGCGCACATCCATCTCACTCCCGGGACGGAATGCGTTCAGGTAGAGGTGAAAGAACAATTCACGAAGGGTATCCGGGCTATTGTTCGTGTAGACCAGTCTCGCGGTCCCCGTGAAGCGATGGTCGCTCGGATCCAGGTCCACATCCATGGTGTACTTCACCCGCTGCTGCCAACGATCACATTGAGCGACGACCGGCAGAAATGGCATCAGTGCTAGACCAAGCAATAACGGGCGCGGAATTCGGAACATGGCGCAAAGAAAAGGCGGACTTGGCAGCCCGCCTTCGAACTCGTATGAACACCAGGTCAGGACAGAAGTCGCTGCCTCAGCGCGAATTCAAGCTGCCGGTTCGATTCCTCCAATCGTTGGGTATAGCTGGTCCGTGCCACATCGTCCTTGAATTCGCTATAGGCCTGTTCCACAGCCTTTACGAGCTGATCGTTCACCCAGGGTTTGGCGAAGTACTTGGATACCCCCCCGCTGTTCACGGCTTCGATGATGGCTTCGAGGTCGGCATAACCAGTGACCAGCATACGGCGGACAGCTGGGAATCGCTCCTTCACTGCGGCAAGGAACTCACTGCCCGATGCACCAGGCATGCGTTGGTCGGTGATCACCACATGCACCTGTTGGCGCTCCAGAAGTGTGAGAGCCTCCATGGAATTGGAAGCCACCAGCACCTCCATCGCATGCCGGAAGGCCGCTTTGAACGCTTGGCGGTTACCCGCATCGTCATCCACGAACAGGACCCGAGGCAGTTCAGCGGCTTGCGGAAGGGAGTGCGCAGTGTTCATGACACAGTGGTTGGATGGCGGGTATACGACCCTGGGACTGAAGGGTTACATGATAACATGTTCAAAACTTGTTAATAAGTAGAGGCTTGTTACCTTTACCCCACCTCAGAAATCTTGACCGTCACCGAACCACTCTCCATGGGTCTGCTGGACGAACGATCGAAGGCTCAAGCACCACCGGACCTCCGGACCTACCGCGCGCGATTGATGCGGTTGTCGGTCGCCGCCGATCGGGCCATGCTTGACGGACTTCTGAACGATCGTCCCGGTCTGGTCATCCATGATCATATCATCGGCCAACTGACCGAATTGGTGCGTTCCCTGAACCCTTCGAAGCGGTTCACCCCTCCAGAACTCCTTGAGGCAGCGCGTGCGCACGTGAACGGATCGCCATTGGAGGAATATGGTGTTTGGGTGTACTACCCTTGGAACGATCGACTTGTCCACATATTGGATGAATCCGAGTTCGCTTTGGTCCGTACCGACCGCAATCGGAACAAGATCACCCGGGAAGAACAGGCTGTACTATCCACGAAAAAGGTGGGCGTCATCGGTTTGAGCGTTGGGCAGAGTGTGAGTCTGACCATGGCTCTGGAGCGCAGCTTCGGCGAGATCCGCTTGGCCGACTTCGACACCTTGGAGTTGAGCAACCTGAACCGTATCCGTAGCGGCGTTCATGAATTGGGTATTCCCAAAGCGATCAACACGGCCAGGGAGATCGCCGAACTGGACCCCTTCCTGAACGTGACCATTTTCCCGGAAGGCGTCACAAGGGATAACGTGGATACCTTCCTTACCGATGGCGGAAAACTGGACGTCCTGGTGGAGGAATGCGACAGCGTGGACGTGAAGATCCTCGCCCGTCAACGGGCGAAGGCCTTCGGCATACCGGTGGTGATGGATACCAGCGACCGGGGCTTGATCGATGTGGAGCGCTTCGACCTTGAACCGGAACGACCGATCATGCATGGGCGGATGGCACATTTAGATCTATCCGTGACCGACAAGCCGATGTTGCCTGACCAAGAGCTCGAGTTCATCCTGACTATGGTGGGCAAAGAGACCCTCAGCAAAAAAATGTTGGATTCATTCCCAGAAATTGGAAAAAGTCTTGTGACTTGGCCTCAACTAGGTGCTCATGTCGTTCTAGGTGGTGCGTTGGCTGGTGATGTTTGCCGAAACATCCTACTCGGGCAGATGTCATGGTCCGGGCGGTGGCAGGTCGATCTGGATGACCTGCTTGCCATCCAAGGATCGAAGGTGCTGGTTCGTTCGGCCACCGAGGAGGATCAGGAAAAAGATATTGCAAAAAACGTTTCCTGATCATGGAACAGTTGACCTTCAAAGCCTTCAGAGCTGTCTCAGAGCCTGCACTTTGTGTAGAGTTCCTTAGGCAGCATCGTAAGGTTTTGGAGGATTTTGGCATCCAGAATGTGTCCACCAATACCGATACTTGGACCAAGGATCCTGATACGTACGTTATAGTTGCCATATCCGACATCCATGGAATGGTAGGTGGGATTCGTGTCGAGGTGGGACGAACAGGACGGAAACTACCTCTGGAGCAGGCGTTGTACCACCTCGATGACCGCATCGCGCTCAAACTGGAAGAATTTCGCCCGAATGGCAATGCAGAGGTCTGCGGTCTCTGGAACGCGAACCACTACTCTTCAAAGGGCTTACCATCGATGTTGGCTTTCGCCGCTGTTTCACTGGCCAATCAGATAGGTTTGCGGTCATTGGTTTGTCTTGTTGCACACTATACGTTACGGCATGCCGTAAAGGCAGGGTTCACGATAATCGAGGACGTTGGACAAGCAGGCACATTCACCTATCCCATTCCTAGCATCAAGGCGATCGCCATGGTCATACCAGATGCAATAACGCTACGTACCGCGCCTTTCCCGTATCGGCAACAGTTATTGAGCTTGAGACTTCGTCCAGAACAAGAACGTGTTGAATTGTTGAACGGCGAAGCGGTCCTGATCAAATATCAGCTCTACATCGAGGGTCAGGTATTGGACATGACCACCTATCAGAGCATCGTGGCACTTCGCGAGCAGTACGCGGAGTCGGCCTGACCGCTGAAACATGAAGTCGCTGGCGTTCGTAGAAGCGCCTGATGATACGCTCCCTCCTCCTGCTGCCAGCTTTCTTCGTTGCGACCATGGCGTGGTCACAAACGGAGCCTGTGATCAAGGTCAGTGAAGGCCCCTACTACGTCGGGAAACGTCTCCTGCTCCTGACCGACAGCACCGAGCGGCTTGGTATTACTGATGTCACTCCGTCCCGCTCCTTCGTCCCCATCGATCAGGATGTACCCAACCTTGGTATAACATCATACTCCTTTTGGCTCAAGGGGACCGTCCTGAACGACTCGCAGGATGGATCGGTCATCTTGGACTTGGAACATGCCGAGGTAGAATCGATCGACCTGTACGTGCGATCCGGCGACAATGTCATCCAGCACATCGCTTCCACAGGTCAGGATGCACCGCTGGCATCAAGGGATATCGAAGACCCTGCTTATGTCTTCAGCCTACCCATACCCGTGGACACCAAAGCCGAAGTATTCATCCGGGTGCGTAGTGGCAAGCAACTCCAAGTTCCCATCAAGATACACGCACCCTCTACGTTCTCGGAAAGCAGATCCACGAAGAACTTGTTGATCGGCGCATACATCGGCATCATGCTTGTGATGGCTCTGTACAACCTCTTCGTTTTCGTTTCCATACGGGACAAGAGCTATCTGATCTATGTGAACTACATCCTGTTCGTCACATTGACCCAACTTGCTTTCTGGGGAGTTGGGCAGTTCTACTTGTGGCATGGATCACAATGGTTCTCGGTCAAGGCCTCCATAATACTTACTTTCCTGACTGCAATAGCGGCTAGTGAATTCATGCGTCATTTCATCGACACTAGATCTAACGCCAAAGGCCTCGATAAGACCATACCGATATTTTATATGGCATTCATAGTAGTGATCGGCATCTACGCTTTCCTATCTCCAGGCCTAGGATATAAGATCGCGCAAATAGCCGCAGGCGCATTTGCAAGTTTTCTGTACTACACAGCTTTCAAGGTGTATCGCTCAGGATCGAGACAGGCAGCTTACTTCCTTATTGCATGGAGCGTATTCCTACTAGGGACGATGGTATTCACGTTGAAGGACATGGGTATCCTGCCCTACAACAGCCTCACTGTTTTCACCATGCCGCTCGGATCCGCGATCGAAGGTGTGCTCCTATCCTTTGGTCTTGCGGACCGTATCAATATTCTACGCAGGGACAAGGAGCGATCGCAGGCTGAAACATTATCGGCCCTCCAGGAGAACGAACGTATCATCCGCGAGCAGAACGTGGTGCTAGAACAAAAGGTGAAACAGCGTACGCATGCCCTGCAGGAATCGAACGATACCCTCAAGCGCACGCAGACGCAGTTGGTCAACTCCGAGAAGATGGCCTCGTTGGGTCAGCTCACCGCAGGCATCGCCCATGAGATCAACAACCCCATCAATTTCATCACCAGCAATGTGCAACCGCTTCGCCGCAACATCCGCGAACTGGTGGAAGTGATGCAGGACTACCGCTCCTTGGATCCCAAGGAGGCTGGCGAACGACTGAAAGCGATACGTGCCAAGGAAGAGGCCCTGGGACTTGATGAGTCCATCGCAGAACTGGATGATATCATCGACAGTATCGCCGAAGGCTCATCGCGTACAGCGGATATCGTGCGTGGCCTGCGCAATTTCTCCAGGCTCGATGAGGACGACCTGAAGAATGCCGACCTCAACGAAGGATTGCGCAGTACCCTAACCGTACTGGCACCACAGTATCGCGACAAGGTGACCATCGAACTGGACCTGGGTACCATTCCCTCCGTGGAATGCTACCCCGGCAAGTTGAACCAGGTGTTCATGAACGTGATCACGAACGCCGTCCAAGCAACCGTTGGTCGTCCAGGAGATCGTCCAAGACTCGTGCACGTGCGCACCTCCACCTTCGAAGATCGTGTACGAGTCATCATCAGTGACAACGGTGTCGGGATGACCGAGGATGTGCGAGCACGACTGTACGACCCCTTCTTCACCACCAAGCCTGTGGGTGAAGGGACCGGGTTGGGCATGGCCATCGTATATGGCATCATCCAGGACCACCAAGGTGATATCCACGTGGAAAGTTCCCCTGGTGTTGGCACCGTGTTCACCATCGATATACCCGTGCGTCACCAGCGCGCCCAAATGCAACGCGCCTGATCCCATGAGCGACAACCGCATCAAGGTCCTCTTCGTGGACGACGAAGAAGGTAACCTCAAAGCATTCAAGGCCACTTTCAGGCGCGATATGGATGTACGCACGGCCGCATCCGGGCAGGAAGCGATCGTCCTGCTGGAGCAGGAACCCGTGCATGTGATCATATCCGACCAACGCATGCCCGGAATGAGCGGTGCGGAGTTCCTGGCCATTGTTCGGGAAAGGCACCCGCGTGCCATGCGTATGCTCCTCACGGGTTATGCCGACCTGGAAGCAGTGGTTTCCGCGGTCAACCAAGGCGGTATTTATGCGTATGCCACCAAACCTTGGGATGAGAACGACCTGCGATTGCGGATCCAACAGGCCTATGAGATCCATCAGCTGCGCGAGGACAAGGACAAATTGCTCCATCAGTACCGGCAGGTCTTCGATGCTTCAGGCGACCCGATCGTGCTGGTCGACCACAAGGGGACCATCCTAGAGGCCAATGGTGCTTGCTTGAAGCTGATGGGGTTGGATCGGGATGCCCTGTTGAGGACCCGATTCACCGACCATATCGATGACCCACGATCGTTGGTGAGGGCGTTGAGAGAGCGTCGTAGAGGTAGCGAATTCCTCAATGTGGACCTCACGATCAACACACCCTCCGGTCATGTCATCGATTGCTTGATGACCGCGACCTACTTGGGCCATCAAGAACTGGGTCGGGATGTGTTCCAGGCCATCATCAAGGACGTATCGGACCGAAAGCAGGAGGAACACCGCCTCCGCAAGCTCAATACCGACCTGGACCGCCGAGTGGCCGTGCGGACATCGCAATTATTGGAAGCGTTGGAGGACCTCGGTTCGTTCTCCTATTCCGTTGCTCACGACCTTCGCTCACCCTTGAAGAACATCGTTGCTCTCAGCGAGCACTTGCATTCCCACGCCCAGGACCGGGCCGACAACGAAGCGGAAGCCTTCACGGAGCGGATCCACAAAGGGGCCCAGCGCATGATCGAACTGGTGGATGACATGCTGCGGTTCTCACAGACCAACAGTCGCGAGTTGGACCGACGAAGCGTATCACTGCATGCGCTCACCATGGAGGTCATCGAGGAACAGGTTCCGCCTGAACGTCGGGCTCAGGTCCATGTGCTGGCCTCACCCGGGACGACGCTGTTGGCGGATGCGCCCTTGTTGAAGGTGGTGCTTCACAACCTGCTCTCCAATGCGGTGAAGTTCACGCGGACGAGCGCTTCCCCGAATATCGAGGTCGACCTCCTCTCGGAGGCTGAACGTGATGTACTTGTGGTGCGGGACAATGGAGTAGGCTTCGACCCACAACATAAGGAGCAGGTTTTCGGCGCTTTCAAACGCTTGCACAAGACGGATCAATTCGAAGGAACCGGCATTGGTCTCGCCATCGTCAGCCGGATCGTCCGAAAGCACGGAGGGACTGCTTGGGCTGAGAGTGAACCTTCCAAAGGGACCACCATGTACATCGCCTTCCCGCGCGCCACAACGATGAGGACCGACCTGCCTTTCGGGCAAGTGGCTTGAACGTAACCCTTCGCACCAGGGATCCGTATGACCACTCATATCCATCTCCCCATGGTACGTACCCCCCATACCTCGATCGACGTGAAACATACCGCACTCCCATGGGTCCTCCTTGTTGCCTCCATGGCAGCAGCCACCCTGGTCTCCGCTCAAGGAAAGTTGGTTGACCGGCGAGATCAGGCGGAAGGGTGGTATGTACCCGTGCGCGGCCATGTGACCGTCGACGGCCAGGACATGGACGGTGTGGAGATCATGCTGTACAAGGACAACACGGAGATCGGTAAGGTGCCGGTCAAGAAGAACGGGAATTTCGAGATCAACATGGACCTTGATCAGTTCTTCACCGTGATGATCACCAAACAAGGTTTCCAAACCAAGATGATCTATGTGGACACCACCTTACCACAGGACTTGGTCACCTATCCCGATTACGAGTGCTTCGTCAACTTGATGCCGTCGGAAGCTCGCAACATCGAGACCTTCTACACGGACTTCCCCAGTGCGATCGTCCGTTGGAACCCGGATATGAACGGTTTCTACCACAGTGATAATTACCTGACCCATATCCAGACGAAGCTCAGTGGCTTCGCCAGCGCGGAATTCTGACGATCATACCCTCTTCTTCCCGCCTTACAAAACCAACAAACCAAGGCCGGGAAAGCAACAAGGCGGGCCCGTAAGCCCGCCTTGCTCGTTGAAATGACCGTGATCAATGTTGATCGTAGTCCACGACCACCTTGGATGAACGGGGGTGCGACTGGCACGTGAGCACGTAACCGTCCGCTACCTCTTCATCGGTGAGCGCATAGTTCATCATCATCTCCACCTGGCCCTCGGTCACACGCGCCTTACACGTACAACAGACGGCACCCTTACAGGCGTAGGGTACATCGACACCCCCATCCAGCGCTGCATCCAGGATGGCATCGCCCTTTGCCGGTATGTCCAGGACCGTCTCTCGGCCGTCCATGATCACGGTCACGCGTGCGACCCCTGTGAACGCATCCGGTCCAACGGCTTCGGTAGGGCGTTTTGCTTCGCTGGTCACCGGGGTGGTGAACAGTTCAATGTGGATGTGCTTCTTGTCGACACCGGAACCTTCCAGCGCTTCGCTCACATTCACCATCATCTGCTCTGGGCCACAGATGAAGAACTCCTTGTCGAGCCCATCGCTCACGAAGCGTTTCAGCAGCGTGATGGCCTTATCCTTGGTGATCCGACCGTTGAACAGGGCGTCCTCGTCCATCCCCTTGGTGAGGATGTGGAAGACCGACAGCCGATCTCCATGTGCCGACTTCAGCTCCTCCAGGCGTTTCCGGAAGATGATGCGATCCTGGTCCGTGTTCCCGTAAAAGAGCGTGAACCGGCTCCTGGGCTCCGTACGGAGCACGGTCTTGAGGATGCTGAGGATGGGCGTGATGCCGCTGCCTGCCGCGAAGGCCACGAAATGGCGCGCTTTGGCCGGGTCAAGGGCGGTGGTGAAGTTGCCCATCGGGGTCATCACCTCCACACGCATACCGGCGCGCAATTTCTCCACCAGCTGTGTGCTGGCCCGCCCGTTGGGCACCCGCTTCACCGCGATGCGAAAGTGGTCCACATCCAGCGGACTGCTGCAGATGCTGTACGAACGGCGCAGCTCCTCCCCGTTCACGGTCAACTTCAGAGTGACGTACTGGCCGTGGACGAAGCGGAACTCCTCCCGAAGGGACGGCGGGATGGCGAAACCGACCACGATGCTGTCGGCGGTCTCCTGGTGGATCCCGGTGACCTCTAGACTATGGAAACGCGCCATGCGGGGAATGCTCATGTTTGGGCGGCAAAAGTAGAAGTTGCGTCGCGGGTTCGGACGTTGGAAGGAACCAAGTGCGATCCGGCATTGTTCATCGGCTGATGTTGGTCATTCGCAACGGACCTCATCCCTCTATCTTAGCCACCCGTATAAGTGAAGCCTGCCATGACAGACGTGAAGAACCTGGAAGAGCTCTTTCAAGCCAAGATCGACGCCGAGCAGAAGATCGAGCCGAAGGACTGGATGCCCGATGCCTACCGCAAGAACCTGATACGCCAGATCAGCCAGCACGCGCACAGCGAGGTGGTGGGCATGCTGCCCGAAGGCAACTGGATCACCCGCGCGCCTAGCCTGAAACGTAAAGCCATTCTCTTGGCCAAGGTGCAGGATGAGGCGGGTCACGGCCTTTACCTCTACAGCGCCGTGGAGACCATGGGCACCAGCCGCGAGCAGACCATCGACGACCTTCTGAGCGGAAAAGCCAAGTACAGCAGCATTTTCAACTACCCCACGCTGAGTTGGGCCGACATCGGCGCCATCGGTTGGCTGGTGGATGGTGCCGCCATCATGAACCAAGTGATGCTCTGCAGGACCAGCTACGGCCCATACGCCCGCGCCATGGTGCGCATCTGCAAGGAGGAGAGCTTCCACCAACGCCAGGGCTACGAGATCATGGCCGTGCTGGCCAAGGGCAGTGCCGAGCAGAAGGAAATGGCGCAGGACGCCCTGAACCGCTGGTGGTGGCCCAGCCTTATGATGTTCGGCCCCACGGACGCCAACAGTCCGCATAGTGAGCAGAGCATGAAGTGGAAGATCAAGCGCCAGAGCAACGACGAACTGCGCCAGACCTTCATCGACCGCACCGTTCAACAGGCTGAGGTGATCGGCCTCAGCATCCCCGACCCGGACCTGAAGTGGAACGAAGAGACCCAGCACTACGACTGGGGAGCCATCGACTGGACCGAATTCAACAACGTGGTGGCCGGCAATGGCCCCTGCAACAAGGAACGCCTAGCAGCACGCAACAAGGCCCACAACGATGGCGCCTGGGTGCGTGAAGCAGCACTGGCCTACGCCGCCAAGAAAGCGAAACGCAAGGCAGCATAGTTGTTAGTTGTCAGTTGTCGGTTGTCCGACACTGACATCTGACAACCAACAACTGACAACCAGACCATGAGCAACAACCCCAACAACTGGCCCCTCTGGGAGATCTTCATCCAGAGCAAACGCGGCCTGGAGCACAAGCACGTGGGCAGCCTCCACGCCGCCGATCCCCAAATGGCCATCGAGAACGCCCGCGATGTGTATACCCGCCGCCAGGAAGGGAACAGCATCTGGGTGGTGCTCGCCGAGCATATGCATGCCTCGCGTCCGGAAGATGCCGAGAGCTTCTACGACCCGGCGGATGACAAGGTGTACCGGCACCCGACGTTCTATACGATGCCTGAGGGCGCGAAATACATCTGATGCATAGTTGTCAGTTGTTGGTTGTCAGTTGTCCGTCGCCCAGGCGACCGCATGACGCCAACTAGGTCGGCACCCTGACCACTGACAACGGACAACCGACAACCCATGAGTTCAAAGCTCTTCACTTACACCCTCCGCCTCGCCGACGACATCCTCATCCTGAGCCAACGCCTTGGGGAATGGTGCGGCCATGGCCCCGTGCTGGAGGAGGATATCGCCCTTACCAACCGCGCGCTGGACCACCTCGGTGAGGCCCGCAACCTGCTGGCCTACGCCGGCCAGGTGGAAGGCAAGGGCCGCTCCGAGGACGACCTCGCCTACCTGCGCATGGAACGCCAATTCACCAACGTGAAGCTAGTGGAACAGCCCAACGGAGACTACGCCCACACCATGGTGCGCAGTTTCCTATTCGATGCCTACCACCTGCCGATGATGCAGGCGCTGACCAAGAGCAAGGACGAACAATTGGCGGCCATCGCGGGCAAAAGCGTGAAGGAGGCCACCTACCATCTGCGCGCCAGCAGCGAGTGGATCATCCGCTTCGGTGATGGGACCGAGGAGAGCCACCAACGCGCCCAGGCCGCCCTCGACGACCTGTGGACCTACACCGGCGAGCTTTTCGAGGGCGATGCCGTGCTGGAGGAGATGACGAAGGCAGGCATGGCGCCGGACATCGCCTCCATCAAGGAAGCGTGGAGCAAGACCGTGGACCAGGTGCTTGCCGAAGCCACACTGAAGCGCCCCGCCGATGCATTCATGATGACCGGAGGACGGAAAGGCCTGCACAGCGAGCACATGGGTTTCATCCTGGCGGAGATGCAGCATGTGACGCGGGCATATCCGGGGGTGGAGTGGTAGCGGACGCCTTCAGGTTCCGTGAACCTTGATCCATGCAACCGTACCGTCGACCCACTGGGTCGACATACCCCAATGAACTCCCCGGAACCGATCACCAAACACCGCATCCTCGAGCTCCTCGACTACGTGAAGGACCC
>ERZ795056.425-NODE-425-length-54116-cov-23.519358_pt1 | contig 54116 bp, 44 predicted proteins | sample MGYA00375140_ERZ795056 | MGnify/ENA primary metagenome ERZ795056 (study PRJEB30185, sample SAMN05720227) | activated sludge metagenome | isolation source: Anaerobic digester | place: USA | collected 2015-03-09 ...
CACGAATGGTTCGTGTCCATTCGTGAAATTAGTGGCCAAATCAAAATGACGGATTATTAAAACAATAATTTTTAACACTCACCCCTAATCTGCATATTTGCTTTTTTGCAAGTTTGCACATTTATCATCATGGGAATAGAAAACGATATCAACCAGCGAAAATTCCGGAGCGAATATCAAAAGGCTATCGTCAATTTAATTTATACCTACAACTGGACCACCGAACGGCTCAAAAACATTTTTGATAAGGAAGAAGTAACAATGCAGCAGTTCAATATCCTGCGTATTTTAAGGGGAAGCGAAAAGCCACTATCAACCCTGCAAATAAGAGAACGGATGCTGGATAAAATGAGTGATACCAGCCGCATTGTGGACCGGCTCGTTATTAAAGGCCTTGTGAAGAAAGAAGTCTGTGCATCAGATAAACGGCTGGTGGATGTAACCATTACTGAAAAAGGACAGCACCTGCTTCAAAAACTGGATGCATTTGAACCCGATATGGAAGCGCTGGTAAATGCACTTACAGAAGAAGAAGCCACCACATTAAATAACCTGCTGGACAAACTCCGGCAGTCAAATTAAGGAACCGTATTCATGAAAACTACAAAGGGCATCATTATACCTGTTTGTGTATTATTATTCTTTTCAGCAGCAGTTACCGCTCAAAGTCCCGCAACAGAATTTCGTGGCGTGTGGGTGGCCACCGTAGATAATATTGATTGGCCCTCCCGGGGTAACTTTGACAGTGACTCACAAAAAGTGGAGTTCATCAGATTGCTTGATATGCACAAGCAAAATGGCATGAACGCCATGATCGTACAGATACGGCCCTGCACAGACGCTTTTTATCCTTCGCAATATGAGCCCTGGAGTGCCTGGCTCACAGGTGTGCAGGGATCGCCCCCAACACCTTACTATGATCCCCTGCAGTTTATGGTGGAGGAAACACATAAACGCAATATGGTTTTTCATGCATGGATCAATCCGTACAGGGCAGAGTTTAACCCCAAAGATGACCTTACATCGGCAACGCATATTACCAAACTGCACCCGGAGTGGTTTATCAATTATGGTGAAAAAAAATATTTTGATCCCGGGAATCCTGCTGCCCGGGAGTATGTAGTAGATGTGGTAAGGGATGTAGTTAAAAGATATGACGTGGATGCCATCCATTTCGACGATTATTTTTATCCTTACCCGCTGGAAGGCAAAAAATTTCCTGATGATGCCAGTTATCAATTGTATGGCAAGGGAATGAAAAAAGATGACTGGCGCAGGAGCAATACAGATTCCATCATCCGGCAGTTGTGGCTGGCCATTAAACAAGAAAACAGTGAATGTATTTTTGGCATCAGCCCCTTTGGTGTATGGCGCAATGCCGACAAGGATGCAGTGAATGGCAGTAAAACCAACGGATCGTTATCTAATTATGATGACCTGTATGCAGACATTGTATTATGGTTAAAAAATGGCTGGATCGATTATGTAGCGCCGCAGTTGTACTGGGAATTCAGTCACCGCCAGGCACCCTTTGGCACATTGCTTAATTGGTGGAGCAAACATACCTATGGCAAACATTGTTATATCGGCCTGGGTATGTACAAAGCTGGGAGCAATGCGGCATGGAAGGATAAAAAATTATTGCCACAGCAAATAGAAGCTATCCGCAATACCCCCAACATCCAGGGCATGGCTTTTTTCAGCAGTAAAAGTCTGGAAAAGAACCTCAATGGCTGGAGCGACAGTTTGCGGCTGCATTATTTTAAAGAAAAAGCCGGCATTCCGGTAATTGAATAAATGAACAACAAAAAATACTGGCTGATTGCAAAGGCTGTATTGCTGATCTTATTTGTGGCTTCGGTCATCGCCAGTCCATCACAGGATAACACACAATTGATCTGGCGCACTTTCATGCTTATCTTTTTGGCCGTCACTTTTTTCTATGACTTAAATGATTTTAGAAAAAGGAAGTAGGCTAGGCTATTATCTTCTTTTCCCCTCCAGCCAGTTACATTGCTCTACACTACCTAATCTAAACCTGAAAGGGATCTTGATAGCTTTATCCATTTTTATCTCCTGTTTGCAAAAGAAACCCAATTGTTTACTATAGAAATCAGCGGGCAGAAAGGGCTTGTAAGTTGGTGTAGAGAAAACTGCCGGTTTTACAAATAAAACTGGTGAACTGTCCCTTAAAATCGTTAAAGTGGGGAATAACTTACCCTTAGCAGGTGACCAGGTTTGAGAATAAACATCGCCGCCCACAATAATCATGCAAAAAAATAAAATTTTAAGTTTTTTATTCACAACACAAGGGAGTTTGTATGTAAATTTACGCCGTTACAGACTGAATGGTTTGCTTTAAACGTTAATAAAATAGGCATTGGCAGGATTTTTTTTAACAGCAGATCATCCAGGAGCTGTTTATCTGGAGAATTAATTTATAAAACCACTTCGTTTACCCCGAAGAAAACAAAGGAAGCAAATGAGTTTAAGCCAGGGTTTATACCAAAAGCAGCTACAGAAATTATCCCCCCAGCAAATTCAGTTAATGAAGTTGCTGCAGATACCTACAGCCCTGCTGGACGAGCGTATAAAAGAAGAACTGGAAGAAAACCCGGCGCTTGAAACAGGCGATGAGGAAGAAAAAGAAGAATTTGAGAATGATACAACTTCCGAATTTGAGGAAGAGCGTAAAGAAGGAGAAGAGGATTATGAAGAAAAAGACGGCAGCGAAGACGACTACGAAAATATAGACATCAGCGAATATGTGCAGGATGGCGATGATGATATTGCTGATTATAAAATGCGGGATGAAAACTACCCTGATCCCGACGAAGAAAAAACAATTCCACACAAAGTAGAAACAGGTTTTAATGAACTGATGCTGGAACAGCTTGGCCAGCTAAGCCTCAACGAACATGAACATAAAGTAGCAGAACAGATCATCGGCAACCTGGATGATGATGGTTACCTGCGCCGTGAGTTGCCAGCGATTGTGGATGATCTTGCTTTCCGCCAAAACATTCAGACATCAGAAGAAGAAATAGAAAAACTGGTATTGCAAATACAGCGTTTTGATCCGCCAGGCGTATGTGCAAGAGACCTGCAGGAATGTCTATTGCTGCAGTTAGAAAGAAAAGTGGAAGAAGGCGACAGCGTGGATCTTGCCATGCGGATACTGGAAAAATACTTTGATGAGTTTACGAAAAAGCATTACGAAAAGATACAGCGTGGGTTAAATATCACCGATGAGCAGTTAAGGGATGTGATCAACCAGATCATCAAACTGAACCCTAAACCAGGTGGTACCGTTGGTGGCAGCAATGCAGGCGAAGGTTATGTGATACCCGACTTTTTTATCTTAAACAACGCTGGCAAACTGGAGCTTACACTCAATAGCCGCAATGCACCCGACCTCCGCATCAGCGAGGGATACAGGGATATGCTGAAAGATTACGATAAGGGCAGCAAAAAAGACAAGCGTCAAAAAGAGGCAGTGCTTTTTATCAAACAAAAAATAGATTCGGCCAAATGGTTTATTGATGCCATTAAACAACGGCAGCATACTTTGTTGAGCACCATGGAAGCCATCATGAATTACCAGTATGATTTCTTCCTTACCGGTGATGATACGGAACTAAGGCCAATGATATTAAAAGATATTGCCGAAAGAACCAATCTTGATATCAGCACGGTGAGCCGTGTGGCCAACAGCAAGTTTGTGCAAACAGAATTTGGTACCTACCGGCTGAAATTCTTCTTTAGTGAAAGTTTACAGACAGACAGCGGCGAGGAAGTAAGTACAAGGGAAGTAAAGAAAATTTTAAGCGACCTGATTGAAGCAGAAGATAAGAAAAGCCCGCTCAGCGATGAAAGGCTTACCGAACTGCTGCAGGAAAAGGGTTATAATATTGCCAGGAGAACCGTTGCTAAATACAGGGAACAATTATTTATTCCCGTAGCAAGGTTGAGGAAAGAGCTTTAATTTTGAGGGATGGTGAATAGTCAAGGGTCAATGGTGAATGGTGAATGGTCAATGGGCAATGCTGATAGCCGGCTGGTGCAGGAAAATAAACAATCAGCTATCGTACGGTTCTTTGCGCATTTGTTTTCCTATGTTTTTCATCCGCTGTTTATTCCAATCTACGTTACCTGGTTTTTGGTTTTTGTGCATACCACTTATTTTGTGGGATATGGCCATGGGCAAAAATTATTCATGCTGGCCAGGATGACCTTGAACATGGTTTTCTTTCCCTTGATCACCGTGCTGTTGTTAAAAGGCCTTGGTTTTATACAGTCTATTTTTCTGCGAACGCAAAAAGACCGCATCATTCCTTATATCGCCAGCGGCATCTTTTTCTTTTGGGCCTACCTTGTTTTCCGCAAGCAACCCGAAGTGCCTTCCATCATGACCGTTTTTACCTTCGCTGTTTTTATATCTTCTTCTGCCGCATTGATCGCCAATATTTATTTTAAGATCAGCATGCATGCTATTGGTATGGGCGGAGTCATAGGACTATTCCTCGTCATCATGCGGCAGGATAATTTTTTAATGACCGTGCCGCTGAGTATTGCTTTTTTACTTACCGGTATTGTATGTACCAGCCGCATGATCGTAAGTGATCATACGCCTAAAGAGATCTATGCCGGTTTGGTGATGGGGATTGTATGCCAGTTGGTGGCGGCGGTGATGTATCTATAGGGTCGGGGCGCTTTGGCGACCTGAACCATACAAAAATCTGGAATTATTTTACTCTGTCCCGGCGGTGGTTTCCGCTGCAGAATCTTTTAATTATAGGACACTTGTTGAGGAACCCCGCCGCTGTGTGAGGTAAGACTTCGGATGTTTGCTGATATTATAGCACCAAAATTTTCATATGGGGGGGTGAAATATTGAAAGTGCTTTTATATGCGGTATAATAGGACCTATTGAGGCAAAAATTCTTCCTTTTTTGGTTCATTTACTTTGAAATAAAACGCATCAGCAGTTCTGTATCCATTAATAGAACTCCAGTTTATTTTGAACAGTCTGCTAATGTAAAAGTTGTTATCAATAATACATGAATTTCCCGTAAAAGATTCGTTGGTATTTAAACTTAAAAAATTTCTAAAAGAATAAAATGAGTTTTCTTGAGCAAATACTTCTGATTTAGGTATGGCCAAAATTTGAGGTATTATTTTGTAAGAAATTTTTGAAATCGAAGAATGTGGAGGTATTGAACTTATTCTTTCTGGTTTTATTGAAGTCGAAGATAAAGCTCTTAATGATACGCCAGATTCTTTTGACCATACCGCATGGTTGGCCGATAGTGAAAAAGTGTTAGTCTCATCTTGCCAATAACTAATTGTAAAATCTTCGGCAATAAAAGAAGAATTTTTCCAGTCAATATAAATAGGAATATCTAGTTTATTATATATCTTAAAGTTCATAGCACCTCTTTCCTCCCAGAAATCATAATCTATTTTAACAGTGTCATTTTCGAATACTAATGAATTGCTTTTTGCAGACACATTACGAGAGCTTGAAGAAATCGAAGCTATTTTTGCTGGAGTACATCCAAATAAATATGTTGCAATCACAAAAGGGAGTAAAAAAAATTTCATTTTTGTTTTTGATTGAAAAATACGAAAATATTACTTTCGACATAATATAAATATTCCTAAGTTGTGTTGAATTTTTAAAAGGAATAAAAAAGTAAGTACACTCATCACTGTCCATAATCAACTAATACCACGATGAAGTTGCAACTATATTTTGTATTGTTTAGTGTAATTTTCTATAGCTGCTCCGAACGGAAAGTGTATAATCAAAGTGAAATCTCCGACTATGAACGGTCAAAAATAGAACTGCTTAATGAATATGGATTGGTATCATGGGACACACTGCGATATACATATCAACTACAAGAATATTCAATAAAAAACAGTGGAATTATTCCTATTGAAGGTAAATTATCGGATTTGATGATGATGACAGATAGTAGTTTTATTCTAAAAATAAACTCCACACTTAAGCAAAAAACTGAATATGCCTGTCTTATTAGTTTAGGTTATGCAGATTTTAAAGTAATCAAGCATTATTTAGAAAATAGAGACACAAAAAAAGAGGGTTTTTTATAATACATATCGAAGATGGTATTTGGACAGAAGATTTAAAAAAATATGATGAGGAGTTACATCGAGTCGGTATAAGTTTGAGAGGGGAATTAAAAGATTTTTGTTTAGATGGACATAGTAGAGTTGGTACAGAGAGGAGTACAAGCAATGCTTCAATAACCAATTGTAGTTCATTACCTGTTACTTTTAGCAATTATAATGATGCAATACAAAACGTATTAAATGCAGAATTTAAGACTGTTGATCATTTGCCCCTAGGCAAAAGCTCTTGGATCACAAAAGCTCATTACTACTCTTGTGATTCTTTTAGCGGTTATTTGATTATTGAAACTGCTACCCAAAAATACATTCATAGTCGTGTGCCAATAAGAGTCTGGAGGGAATTCAAAAATGCAACCTCTAGTGGTAGCTATTATGATTATCAAATCAGAGGAAGGTACCGTCTAATACTAGATTAAACTTTCTGAATACAATTAGAACAGATTAACAACAGAAATTTGAAAAAATAAAGAAACGAAAAAACCCCGTAATTAAACGGGGCTTGATCTTCATCTGTCGTGCCTAACAATTAGAGTTTTCCTGCTGAACACTGTCTCTTGTTCATGCAGCCGCTATCAACTGTTGATGATAGCAGATAGGGATAAATATTGTTTGGATGGAGCGTAGATAAATAAACAACTGCCATCTTTTATAACATCAATAATTTTTTTACTCAGGTGGGTGGGTACCGCAGGACAACCATGACTCCTGCCCAAATATCCATTCTGCTCAAGGAAACTGTCGCTTACATAATCTGCCCCATGCATTACCACGGCTCTTTTATAAGCGTTGTCATTAAAGCCCTTTTCACAACCATTCAATCGTAAGGAAATGCCGTGTTTGCCATTATATACTTCACTGGTGGTATAAAATCCCAGGCTGCTGGCAAAAGAAGAAGCGGTGTTAGAAAATGTTTTCGCCCATTCTTTTCCTGAATTGCGGCCATGGGCTACGAGTGTTTTGAAAACCACATTGCCCGTAACTGTATTGATTACAAACAGTCTTTTTTCTGAAGAGGGTTTGCTGAAATCGATGATGGTGATAAATTCTTTGTTAGCGATCCTGTTGAGCTGGTTAAGGTATTCATAACCTTTAATGGCATACGCAAACAGGTCAATTGAAATACCTTGCTTGTCTAATTGCCAGGAAGCATATTTTTCAGAAACGCTGTTGGAAATTTTTTTGCCCGCAGAAATAAATGTAGAGAAGCTGTTATTATCACCCTTCCCGGTAAAACCGCCTGTAAGGCTGTTGGTGCTGAGCAATAAAGTAGCTGCCACAAAGGGCATCCGGATAAGGGATAACATCAATTTTTTTTCTTTGGTTTTTCAGTAGGCAGCTTTGCAGCCGCTGGACAATCTATTAGCGAAAAACCCGTGGCTTTATTGCAACACAAGGCTGAAAAATTTTATTGTGTCTGCATCCGATATTTTTCTTACTTTCAAACACGTACTTTACTTCGGTTGCCTGCCATCAACATACATTATTAAACGAAGTAATACATGCACCTATCACCAAGAGAAACGGAAAAACTGCTGCTTTTTTTAGCTGGGGAACTGGCTGAAAAACGCAAAGCAAGAGGCTTAAAGCTCAACTATCCTGAATCTATCGCACTTATCAGCAGCCGCCTGCAGGAAGCCGCCCGTGACGGTAAAACAGTGGCAGAATTAATGCAATACGGCACTACTATTCTCACACACAATGATGTAATGGAAGGCATCCCGGAAATGATACATGAGATACAGATAGAAGCTACTTTTCCTGATGGCACTAAACTGGTGACGGTACATGACCCAATCAAATAAGCAATTAGCAAACAGGCAAGAGAAGACAGTAAACAGCTATTCCTCATAACTAAACTTCTCAACGGCTAAACTCCTAAACCAACCATCAACTTTAAACAATTAAACTTTAAACTGCTCATGATCCCTGGTGAATACATAACAGCCAAAGGCAGCATTAAAATAAATGCAGGAAGAAAAACCGCTATACTAACTGTAGTGAATATGGGCGACAGACCGGTACAGGTGGGCAGCCATTTTCATTTTTTTGAGATCAATAAACAAATGAGTTTTAACAGGGATAAATCTTTTGGAATGCGGCTGGATATTGCTGCTGGCACGGCGGTAAGGTTTGAACCAGGGGAAGAAACAGAAGTGCAGTTGGTGGAATTTGGCGGCAAGAAAAAAGTAACCGGTTTTAATAACCTGGCAGATGGAAAAATAAATAAAGAAGCTAAAGCAAAGGCTTTGAAGAAAGCTTACCAGAAAAAATTTAAAAACAGCAACGATGAGTAAGAATATCAGGAGGGCCAATTATGCTAAAATGTATGGTCCCACTACTGGAGATAAAGTACGATTGGGAGATACAGAACTGTTTATAGAAATTGAACACGACCATACCGTTTATGGCGATGAAGCCAAATTTGGTGGCGGCAAAACCATCCGGGACGGGATGGCACAATCGGCTACGGCTACCCGAAAAGAAGGGGTGCTCGATTTTGTGATCACCAGTGTAATGATCATTGATCACTGGGGCATTGTAAAAGCTGATATCGGAATAAAGGATGGAAAGATCGTTGGCATCGGCAAAGCTGGAAATCCTGATACGATGGATGGAGTTGATTCCAATATGGTGATCGGTGCATCTACCGAAGTACATGGTGGTGCTGGATTAATTGCAACAGCTGGCGGCATTGATACCCATATCCATTTTATTTGCCCGCAGCAGATAGATCATGCTTTGTTCAGCGGTATTACCACCATGTTTGGCGGCGGAACCGGTCCTGCTGATGGTACCAGCGCCACCACTGTAACGCCCGGTGCCTGGAATATTCAGAAAATGCTGGAAGCAGCTGATGCTTATCCAATGAACCTCGGTTTTATGGGCAAGGGAAACTGTGCCACTACTGCGCCATTAGAGGAGCAAATTGAAGCGGGTGCATTGGGATTAAAAATTCATGAGGATTGGGGCAGTACACCTGCCGTAATTGATGCCTCCCTGAAAGTGGCTGATAAATATGATGTGCAGGTGGCGATACATACTGATACCTTAAATGAAGCCGGATTTTTAGAAGATACGGTGGCAGCAATTGCTGGCCGGGTGATACACACTTTTCATACAGAAGGTGCAGGTGGCGGTCATGCACCGGACATTATTAAGATTGCAATGTATCCTAATATCCTGCCTTCTTCCACCAACCCAACAAGACCTTACACTGTCAACACAATTGATGAACACCTGGATATGCTGATGGTTTGTCACCACCTGAATCCGTCGGTAGCCGAAGATGTGGCTTTTGCTGACAGCCGTATCCGCCCGGAGACAATCGCAGCCGAAGATATTTTGCATGACATGGGTGTCATCAGCATGATGAGCAGCGACAGCCAGGCCATGGGCCGTGTGGCAGAAGTAATCACCAGGACATGGCAAACGGCACATAAAATGAAAGTACAACGTGGAGCCTTACCCGAAGATGAGGGAAATGAAAATGATAACTTCCGGGTTAAAAGATATGTGAGCAAGTACACGATCAATCCTGCGGTAGCACATGGCATCAGCGATCATGTGGGTTCTATTGAAAAAGGAAAACTGGCCGATATTGTGTTGTGGAAGCCATCGATGTTTGGAGCAAAACCTGAAATGATCATCAAAGGCGGCATGATCATCGCCAGCAGGATGGGCGACCCGAATGCTTCGATTCCCACACCGCAGCCTGTTATTTACCGCCACATGTTTGGTGCTGCGGGTAAGGCTTTGTTTAAAACCTGTGTCACTTTTGTATCGCAGGTATCGATAGATAAAAAGATCGTTCAGAAATACGGATTGGAGAAAATAATATTGCCGGTGAAGAACTGCCGTACGATTGGTAAAAAAGATATGGTGAACAACAGTGCCACTCCGCATATTGAAGTAGATCCGGAAAAATATGAAGTAAAAGTGGATGGGGAACATATCACTTGTGAGCCGATGAAAGTATTGCCGCTGGCGCAGCGATACTTTTTGTTTTAACCAGGGAAGATTTTTAAATGATAATTAATTTTTGATTGATATGATTTGTATGATTATGCATTCCCCGACAGCGGCTCTGGCCCTGTCCGCGGTTTTCAGAGATGGATTTCAAATAAAATGATCTTGTGATGCTAGTACTGAAAAAGATTGGAAACATAAATTATTATACGATTGATAACAAAGCAATCGACTGGATGCAATTAGAATGGCATGAAACAAGAAAACGGATATTACGAAAACAAACAGTCAGCGGAAAAGATGTTTCTATAAAATTTCTCAATGAGAATCCTGACCTGACAGAAGGTGACATTTTATTTGAAGATGACAACAATATTATTGCTGTGTCGGTTTTGCCTTGTGAATGTATTGTGATAAAGCCAACAAGCATGTTTGAAATGGCTTCTATATGTTACGAGATCGGCAATAAACATTTACCCTTGTTTTACGAGGAGGAGTCATTACTGGTGCCATTTGATGCGCCGTTGATGAAATTGTTGTCAGCGCAGGGTTATGAAGTAAAAAAAGAAGAAAGAAAATTATTAAAACCGTTAAAAACTACCGTGTCTCCACATAGTAACAGCAACAATAGTTTATTCTCTAAAATTATGAAATTAACCACACCTACTTCTAAAGAGGGCTAAAACAACAACTGAAAAATAATCTCCTTTAAAATGTATGAGTAGAACTGCTGAAGAAAATAAAAGCCATTTACAACCGCCGGTTTCAGAACCCCATTTGGGGGCGAAGGGGGCCTTGCTTAATCTTTTACATTTATCAGACCCAACTTTACCAATCGGAGGCTTTTCTCATTCGGCGGGTTTGGAAACCTATGTGCAGCAGCATATTGTAAAAGATAAAGCGACCGCAAAAGTATTTATAACAGAAATGCTGAGCCGGAACTTGAAATATACCGATGCAGCATTTGTTTCCTTAGCTTTTGATGCTGCAGAAAAAAATGACCTGCAAAAGATACTGGAGCTGGATGAAGAATGTACTGCTGTAAAATTGCCTATGGAAATGCGACAGGCCAGTAAAAAACTAGGTATGCGTTTGCTGAAAATATTTCAGCCACTTAATAAAAATGAACTGGTAAAAAATATCGCTGAAAAGATTGCCGCACAAGAAACAAACGGTAATTATTGTATTGTATTTGGTTTGGTTGCACAATCATTACAAATCACAAAACTGGATGCATTGTATGGCTTTTATTACAATGCGCTGGCTGGTTTTGTAACCAATTGCGTAAAGTTAATTCCGCTTGGCCAGCAGGATGGACAGGATATCCTATTTTCATTGATACCATCCATTCAGCAATTGGCAGAAGAGTCAATGAATATCGATGAAGATATGATCGGTCTATGCTGTACAGGATTTGACATCCGCTGCATGCAGCACGAGCAGTTGTATTCGAGGTTGTATATGAGTTGAGGCAAGATTTAAAGTTTAAAGCTGAATGTTTAAAGTTCTGGATGGTGACATAGCCGGTAGACAGTAAGTATTTCATGAAAATATTAAGCGATGTATTAACAATTCGTGTTTATTTGTGTAATTCGTGGCAAAAAAATTATCTGTGTTAATCTGTGTAATCGTCCGACGCCAAAGGCTCTGGCCGACGGCGTCTGTGGCAAAATAGTCTGTGGCAAAAATTATGAGTAGAAACTATATAAAAATTGGGGTAGCCGGTCCTGTTGGTTCCGGCAAAACGGCCTTAATCGAAAGACTAAGCCGGGCTATCAGCAAAGAATACAGCATTGCAGTGATCACGAATGATATCTACACAAAGGAAGATGCGGAGTTCCTCACTAAAAACTCCCTGCTGCCTGCTGAAAGAATCATCGGCGTTGAAACTGGTGGCTGTCCGCATACTGCTATACGGGAAGATGCCAGCATGAACCTGGAAGCCGTGGAAGAAATGGCAGCCAGGATTCCCGATGTACAGATCATCTTTATCGAAAGCGGCGGTGATAATTTATCAGCTACTTTTAGTCCTGACCTGGCAGATGTAACCATCTTTGTTATTGATGTGGCAGAAGGAGATAAGATACCACGCAAGGGCGGTCCGGGTATTACAAGAAGTGATCTGCTGGTGATCAATAAAATTGATTTGGCGCCGTACGTACATGCCGATCTCGGTGTGATGGAGAGAGATGCCAGGAGAATGCGGAATGGTAGTCCGTTTGTCTTTACAAATTTGATGAGCTTGCAGGGTTTAGATACGGTGATTGGCTGGATAAAAAAATATGCACTATTAGAAAACGTTGATGAACCCGCTTTACTCCGATGATTACCCAACTGCACATACAAGTGGGCGAAAGAAAAGCCTGTTCTTACCTGAAGCAGGTATATTTTACCACGCCCTTTAAAGTGGCGAATATAACTGAAGATAAAACAGGTCATGAACTGCATTTGATGCTGATGAGTTCGTCTCCGGGTATTTTGGATGGAGATGTGTATGATATGAAAATTGAATTGGAGAAAAATTGTTCTTTACAATTGCATACACAGGCCTACCAGCGTTTGTTCAATATGCAAATGGGCGCTTCACAACAAATGACCGTGCATATAGCAGATGGAGCCTCGTTTGTTTTTTTGCCACATCCATCTGTGCCTCATGAGCAATCCATTTTTACCAGCCGCAACAATTTTCATATTGGCAGCAATGTTCATTTTGTGTATGGTGAAGTTTTAACCTGCGGAAGAAAACTGAATGGCGAGGCATTTTTGTTTTCAAAATACCACAGCATCAACCAGGTTTTTATAGATAATAAACTAGTGATAAAAGAAAACCTGTTGATGCAGCCTGCATTGATCAATGTACATGCTATTGGTCAACTGGAAGGTTACACACACCAGGCCAGTTTGATTTTTTTACATGAATCCGCTGAGATAAAAAAAATACAAACAGAGCTGCTGGAATTATTATCTGCAGAAAGAAATATTGCATACGGTGTTACACTGGCTCCTGTAAATGGTTTGATCGTTCGTTTATTGGGGCATGGGGCAGAGCAGTTGCACAAGCTCATAATAAAAATGAATACGCTTATTGAGATTAACCACAAAGCCAGCGATAAGCAGTGTGAAGAAGATCTTCCCTTTGCTGTTTTATAGTTGCTTAAAAATTATTGTATGAATCCTGAGATGCAGGCTTTATTGATCACCGCTATTTCTATTGCCTGTTTGCATACACTTACGGGGCCAGATCACTACCTGCCCTTTATCGCCTTATCAAAAGCAAGAGGCTGGACCATTGGCAAAACCATCGGCTGGACTGTCGTTTGCGGTATTGGACATGTACTTAGTTCCGTTGCACTGGCATTGGGTGGTGCAGCGCTGGGCTGGTCGTTAAGCAAAGTCAGTTTTTTAGAAGATGTAAGGGGTGGCATCGCAGCCTGGGTAATGCTGGCATTTGGCATTGTATATACCATCTGGGGATTTTATCGCCTGTACAAAAACAAACCACACAAACATTTTGATGTGGAGGATGATGGGGTTTATGTGTATGAACACCGGCACAATGAAGCTGTAGCGCCTGCCGAACGGTATCGTGTAACCCCCTGGGTGATGTTCATTATTTTTTTACTGGGACCCTGTGAACCGATGATCCCGTTATTGTATTTTCCTGCGGCGCAAAACAGCTGGGGAGGAATGCTGGTGCTGGTGTTAGTGTATACCATTGTAACCTTGTTGACCATGCTTACATTGGTGCTGCTGGGTTACTATGGCATCGGATTTACGACAACAAAAAAACTGGAAAAGTACATGCATGTGCTGGGCGGATTGACCATATTTATATGCGGGGCAGGGATGTTGTGGATGGGATGGTGATGAAACAAAACATCCGAAGTTTTTAAAACTTCGGATGTTTATTAACGATGTTCACGGATGCTTTTCTTTTGGAATAGTTGTATTAGAAAGATGACTATAGCGGTGACAAAAAGCAAGCACCCAACTATAAACGAAAAAAACATTACAACAAAACCATCAGTAGCATGCAAGTCGCTGAAAATATTAAAAAGTGACAGGACTGTTACAAAGATGGTAAGGAAATATAAAATTAAGATGGTCGAGTAAGAGAATAAATTTTTCTTTTTTCGTTTGGCCCAGAAACGAAAAAACAATATTATAATGACAAATAGCAAATGTATACACACTAAAGATAAACTGTCTTCATTCATTTGAGGGAAACTTTAAAGTGAGAGTTAGCGGATATCTTATCAGATCTAATATTGTTAATTCAACGAACAAAAAGCCCGGCAATCACTTACCGGGCTTTATCATTATCCATCCAACAATTTAATTGATGCATTGTTTGTTCAACCACGCATTCCGCACTGTCAATTGCTCCTTTGTAGCAGCTGCATCAAATTCCAGTAAGTGCTCTTCTGTTTTATTAATCTTCTGTGCCGGTGCAGATAAGGTTACATCTTCTTCTTTGCCCTCAGCATTCTTTCTTTTAACCACCACCGTTACCATATCCCCTTCTTTAGCAGTCTTCGTAAATTTTTCTGCTGCTTCCATAAAGTTGATGGCACTGATGGCTTCGCCATTCAGGCTCACATACACATCGCCTTTTTTGAAACCTATCTTTTTCCCAAAATCATTCAGTCTTACCACGCTTGTTATGGCAGGTCTTCCCGACTCATCCGGCATCACAGAAGCGCCACCCAACGTAATGGCACTCACTTCTCTTTTAGCAAAATAATTGATACCTGCCAGTTTAAAGAACTGGTCATAAGGCAGCGGCTCTTTTCCTTCTACATACTTTGCAAAAAATCCTCTCACTTCAGGAAAAGTAAGTTTGGTTATTTCATCAAACAACCTGTCATCTTCAAAATAATTAGTGGGTCCGTATAATAAGGAAAGGTCATGCTTTAGGTTGTGTACACCATAGTTACCCTCTGACAAAGATTCAAGATACAGATCAAGACAGGCATTTATCAGGGCGCCCTTTTGATACACATTGATATATTGTTTTGAATGTTCATCTGCGCTGCCCAGACTTAATTGTGTAAAAGGCAGGGTATCATTAAAATACTTTCTTGATACCATCATTTTCTTACTCAGTCTTTTTAAATATTCCTCGGGTGTTATCAAACCCTGTGTTACCTGCGTGTGGTGAGCATCATACTCGGTGCTTCCTTCGTATAACCATAAGTGTTTGCTCAGGATAGTTTCATTAAAATTGAACTCCCTTACTTCTTTTGAACAGATGTTGAGCGGCGTTACAATATGGAAAAACTCATGCGAAGACACGTCCATGATCTGGCCAATAAAAGATGCCTGCGGTAGTTCTGGCAAGCTGTAAAAACTGGAATAAGAATGTTCCCATGCGCCTTGCCCCTGCACCGAAGGTTGCTCACTATTGAAATAATACAGGAACGCATATTTATCTACCGGTAATTTGCCCCCCATATAATTTTTAGCAGCATTCAACAACCCTTTTAAATTTTCTGCCACAAATTTTGATGTGATCTGTTTTTTGGGTGAGTACACCGACACCAGCACATCAGTTGTACCCACTTTTAAAATAGTGGTATCAGGAATACAAAACATGATGGGTGAGTCGTACAGGTGATCAGCATTATCACATACAAAAACATCTTTAGTGGAACTACTGCTTTTTGCCACGAGACCGGAAGAAGCATAAAAACCTTCGGGCTTGGTGACCGTTAATTCAAAAGGAAGCTTTTTTAATCCATCGAGGTAACCAAAAATGCCACAGGTATTGAACACAAAATTTTTATTCGGCTCAAAGTTGGTGCCAGCCATTTCATACACACCATGTTTAAATGTTGCATCCCAACTGTCTTCCACATTGTATTCTATTTTATACAAAGAGGCCGCTTTATCAATCTTCCAGCCATTGGAATCTGGCGTTTGCTTTACTACCAGGGATTTGCCTGCTTTATCAAAGGCCTTTACATTTTTTACAAACTTGCCAAAATCGCTGTTGGTATACGTGCCGGGAACGATCTTGGGCATATAGAAGATGATGCTTGCTGTTTTCACCTTTGGTGTAAGCAGCGTGATGGTCAATTCATCGTTAGCTGTTTTAGTTAGATCAACCGTGTACTGGTACTTGTCCTGTGCCAGTAGCGAAAGGGAGCAGGCAATAAGCAAGGTGGTAAGCAACTGAATTTTCTTGTTCATATCAACTTTTATTTGGATGCAAAAATCGGCAAAAAAAAGGCAGCAGGCTTGCCGCTTGTCAAGTAAGGGAAAAGACGATTTTATTCTTCCTTTTGGGAAATGGTATTAAATTTTCTGATTCATAATTATTTCAGGAACTTTCCCGCCCGTAAATTTAACGCATGGGCTTTTTTAAGAAAATATTTGGCAGCAAAGATGAGGACACCGTGATCAGCAATTATGCTGATTTTTGGCGTTGGTTTCAACGGCATGAAAAAACTTTTTTTAAAGCTGTAAAAGAGCATGAAAAAGTGGATGAGCATTTTTTGCGCAGGCTTACGCCAATGCTCCGGCAATTGAGTGAAGATTTTTATTGCGTTACCGGCATGACGGATGATCATACTGCAGAACTGATCATCAGCACAGATGGTATCATCAGGGAGTTTGTATTTGCAGAAGAAATGGTGGCGGCGGCACCAGCATTAAAAAGCTGGAAGTTTACAGCGTTAAAACCATCCACTGATATTGATACCATGGGCATTGAAATGGACGGGCATGAATTCAATAGCAACAATATCAGTTTTTTCAGCAACGATCTTCCGGACTACCCTGATGAGATAGACATTACGCTGGTACATAAAGATTTTACAGAAGAAAATAAAGACAGCATTACCAGCGGCAGCCTGATCTACCTGGATAACCTGTTAGGCGAGTACAACACCGCTATCATGGTGGATATAGTAACGGTGGAAGGTCCGTCTGAAGGACAGGACCTGATCCCTATTGAGAAACTGCCGGGCTATTTACTCTGGCGTCAAAAAGAATTTGTGGAAAAATATGAAGGGGTAAGATATGGAACGGAGGAAGACAGCTACACTACCATGGAGGCAGAAGATGAGAACGGCCTGCCCGTTTTTGCAATCATCAACCAGGACCTTATGAACTGGGATGCAAAAGCATCGCACCCATGGATGATGGTGGTGGAAATTAAATTTGATGGTGGCAGGCAGGGACTGCCGGACGAAGGAGCCAATAACCTGATGAATGAAATGGAAGATGAAATATTAAAACAACTGCCTGACGGTGACGGTTACCTGAATATTGGCAGGGAAACGTATAATAGTGTAAGAACGATCTATTTTGCATGCAAAGAATTCAGGCAGGCTTCAAAGAAGGTAAAAGCAGTGGTTGGTCAGTACAACGGAAAACTGTCAGCAAGCTATGATATTTTCAAGGACAAATATTGGATGTCATTGAACCATCTTAAGCCTGGAGAAAGCCTCTGATTGCATGGAAATTCTGTAAAAGCAAAAGGATAAAAAAATGGGGCGCCTGTGGCGCCCCATTTTTTTATCCAGCATACAACTACTTAATTAATGTCTTAAACAATACTTCATTCACTATCACCGGGTATTTCTTTTTCAACTCAGCAATCCATTGCTCCTCCATCTCTGTTTGATAGTCATTTATCACCAGCCCCCTTGCTTCCTCAAAACTGCGTTGCTGCCCGGCAGGGAATAATTGTAAAATTTTTATAAAGCCCGCCCTGTTATCTGTTTCGTTCAGCTGCGGAGCTGTTGTTAATCCGGCTACCGCAATGGTCCCTTCTGGTAACTGTAGCTGGTTTATCTCATACCTGCCCGAATCTGCCTGTATCCTTCCTTCACTTTGCTCTGAGATATCTTTCCAGGCTCCGCCGGTTTTTAAAGCCGCCTGCGCTTCCTGTGCTGCTTCCACGCTATTGGTATTGAACATTAAAACGGTGGCGCTTGCATCCCATACGTATTTTGCTTTATTGGCATCATAATATTTTTTTAATCCCACACTGTCATTCGCTGCTTTGCTCCATACATTTCTCTCCATCACTTCAAATAACATATTGCCTTCTTTAAATTCCTGCATCTGGTATTTGAAATCATCATTGTACTCTTCCAAATGCTTCCGGTAATATTCCAGCGCAACTGTGTTGATGTATTTTTCCAGCAACGCTTTGTTGTTTTCACCCTTATATACATCTGCATTCAGTTTGTAATCTTTCACGAAATGAAGCCAGTCGCTTCCAGTAACTTTAGATTTGGCAAAACTAAATAACACTGTTTTATTGATAGGATATTTGCCCACTGCTTTTGTGGCCACCACACTGTCTGCATATCTAAAAAGTTGTTCGTCCTTAACTGCAAGGTTTCTTTTAAAGCCGGTTTTTGCCATCACTGTTTTCATAAAACTTGTTTTGGCTACATTTATTCTTGCATCCTGCACCACCTGCTGTTTTAACAAAGCCATAAAAGCTTCGTCAGTTTTATCAGCAGGCACTGGCTTTTGCTGAAGACGTTTCACAATGTGGTACCCGTAACCGGTATAAATGGGCTTAGTAAAATCGCCGTCTTTTTGCAATGCAAATACTGCTTTTTCAAAAGGCATTTCAAATTTACCTGTGCCAAACTCTGCCATCTCACCGCCTGTTAAATAGGTGATGCGGTCATCACTGAATTTCTTTGCCAGCTCAGCAAAATTACCCCCGGCCTGTAATAAACCATACACAGAGTCAGCCAGCTTTTTCAATTGATCTTTTTGAAAATCATCTGCGGTGGGGGGAACAGCAAATAATATCTGTGCTACTTTCCAGCGGCCAGCACTTTGCCTCTCTTCTGAATTTTTAAAAACATGGAGGGCAGATTTTGTACGCCGGATACCGCTTACGCCACCGGGTTTTAATTCATATACCAGCGATTCAATATCGTAAGGCACCGTGAGTGCGGTAATAAAACCCAGGTCCTTTCCTTTTACCGGAATCAATTCATCACTTACTTCACTCACTATTTTATCATACTCCGTTTCACCTGCCAGTAAACGTTCTCTAATTTTCCGGATCGCCTTGTTTGCTTTAACTGTATCAGCCGGTATCATGCTGCTATTGATACTTACATAAAAATGCAGCAGGTGAATATCTTTCTGGCTGCGGTGAAAGGCTTCGTCCACCAGCATGTTCACACGGGTATCGTCATTCAGGTAACTTTCCTCTACCTGGCTGCGGAAGTTTTGAATGTCATACTTCAACTGCGCCAGCGTATCCATCTTTAATTCATACGCTGCCTTTACTTTTAATTTGAATTTTGAATACAGGTCAAGGTATTCCCTGTAAGCTTTTTCTTTATCCGCAACGGGTGTTTTGTTTTTATTATAGGCCCTTAAAAACTCCTCCTTACCCACTGCATTGCTGCCATACGTAAAAAGAGTTTGAGAAAAACTGTTGGTTATGGCAAATGAAATAACAAGCAGTAAAAAAAAATGCTTCATGAATGGGGTAATTATTTTGTTTTGGAGGTTTTGGCCTGGTGCTGCAGCAATTCATCAATTTGTTTCAGGCTCAGCTTTTTGGCAATGATCTTTTTGTCTTTGTCCAGCAAGAAAACGGTTGGCGTCATTATTACATCGTATAACTGGCGGTAGCTTGGCTTGCCTGCTGCCACATCTGCATCTTCCATTTCTTTTGTTTGATACACATTCGTCCATTCATCCAGACCCTTTTCATGTATAAATTTTAACCAGGCGGGTTTCACGTCTTCTTTTGAATCGCCTGACAGTACCGCATATACTTTTAACCCCTGGGCCTTCCAGCTTGCTTTGTAAAAAGAATCCAGCCTTGGAATTTCTTCTTTGCAATGCCCGCAATTGGGATCCCAAAATGCCACTACGGTATAGTCGCCCTTTAAATTATACAGTGGAGCGGGTTTTCCTGTTGTGTCCAGCATATCCAGCTCTGGTGCAGGTGCGCCTATTACAGAACTCACCACCATGTAATACCGGCGTTTAATGGTCTCCATTTGCTTTTCATTCAGCCAGCTGGTAAGCCCCGGGCCGTGGTATTTTTCAAACAGGTGAACAAATACTTTATCAAGCCCCATGTATTTTGGATTGATATATTCATCTGTACTCCAGTTTAAAATAAACTTATACATCTCAGGACAGGTACGGGCCAGCAGCAGCTGGTAGTCCAGCTCTTTGGTGATCGTATCTGGATGCTGGATGATAATTTCCCGGTAATATTTTTCCCACTTAGGCAAAAAGAAAGGAGAACGGATAATGCGTTCGTCCATAAACGTTACCCCCTGCCAGTAATTTTTTTTGTAGTGATAATAGTTCTCTAATGAATCGGAATGTGTAACAGCTTTGCTATGAAGGATGGCTGGTTCCTTCATGGCATTTAACACAGCAGCCAGCATGGTTTGTGGCTTATTCTTTATAATATCTTCCCGGTAATCATTCAGCTCTTTATTGAACTTATTATAGTTGGCTTCATTCAAAACAGAATCTTCCTTTGTTTTTGAATTATTGTATGCCTGTCTTGCTTCTTCCCAGGCCTTGCCTTTGATTGCTACAAACCTTTGATATTCCCTGAACAGGGCATCTTCTTTAGATCCTGTAACCACCATTTTATTCACCAGGTCGGTAGAATCCATTTTTACAGTGAGTACCTGTTCCTTATCAATAAACAGATCAGCATACTTTGATTTACCGGGCAAAAAAATGGAATAGATACCACCGGGTAATCTTTTCTTTCCCTGGAAAATAGCAACACCCTGGCTGTTCACTGCAGCAGAGTCTTCAATATTGAAATTCTTTCCGCTGTAATAGGTTAGAAAAGCAATACCGCTTTTATACTGCGGAATGTTGAGTGTGATCTTAAAATTTTGTGTTTGCGCTGCTGCAACTATAGTGATTGAGCAAAACAGCATAGGTAGAAATATCCGCTTCATAATTTTCAGTAAGGCGTAAAAATACCTAAAATCAACGTTCAGCGAACGCGGCCAGGTATATACTGGTTTAAAAAATTACAAATCGTTAACAAAGAAGAATAAGCCCCAGGTTTTTTTTAGCCCCGACACTTCGGGGAATCACACAAATGAACACGAATGATTTGTAACAATTAGTCTTCATTTGTGGCTTTGATATGACTTGTAGCCAGTACTTTTGCCGCTGTGAAAAGAAAAAAATTTACACTCGAAAATGTATTGGTTACCGGCTATGCTGCTGAAGGCAAGTCGCTGGCCAAAGTGGATGGTAAAGTAATTTTTATTGAAGGTGCTGTACCGGGTGATGTGGTAGATGTATTTGTAAGCACCAATAAAAAAGATTGGGGTGAAGGAAGGGTAACTAAAATCCATACTTATTCAGCCGAAAGAACCCAACCATTTTGTAAGCATTTTGGATTGTGTGGCGGCTGCAAATGGCAGATGTTGCCGTATGAAAAACAACTGGAATACAAACAGCAGGAAGTAGCACAAAATTTTAAACGGATCGGCAAAGTAGCGCTGCCCGAAATGTTGCCGATCATTGGCAGTGATGCTACAAAATATTACCGGAATAAGCTGGAGTTTACGTTTAGTAATAAGCGGTATTTGACAAGTGAAGAAATACAACACCTCCCCAAACCAAGCCCCCCCACCCCCCACAGGGGGGCTTTAGACCCAGCTAATTCAAACAGCTTTTTTAATAATCAAGAAGCCACTCTTACAGATAGATCAGGAACCAACAATTCGGAGGCGCTAAAAGTCCCTCCTTTGGAGGGATTTAGGGAGGCTGGCGCCCTCGGTTTCCACGTCCCCCGCATCTTCGATAAAATTATCGACATACATGAATGCTATTTGATGGATGATGTAAACAACCAGGTCCGTAACAGCATCCGTGATTTTGTAAAAGAAAATAATTATTCTTTTTACGATATTAAGCAACACACTGGCTGGCTAAGAAATATCATCATCCGCTATTGTACCACCGGTGAACTGATGGTGAATATTTGTTTGGGATACGAAGACGAAACGGAAAGAATAAAGCTGCTGGATTATATTCTAAAAACAGTTCCCTCCATCACCACATTGCTGTACACCATTAACCCCAAATGGAACGACAGCATTTACGACCTGGCACCAATAACTTATTTTGGAAAAGGATATGCCATTGAACAGTTGTCAACAGGGAACGGAGACCAACATTTTAAATTTAAGATCGGTCCCAAATCCTTTTTTCAAACCAACACCCGGCAGGGCGAAAAGCTGTACCAGGTTACCAGGGATTTTGCCGGCTTAACCGGAACTGAGATCGTATATGATCTCTACTGCGGCACGGGCAGCATTGGCATTTTTGTAAGCCAGCAGGCAAAAAAGATCATCGGCGTGGAAGTGGTGGCAGAAGCCATTGAAGATGCCAAAGAGAATGCAGCGCTGAATAATATCCAGCATGCTGAATTTTTTGCGGGGGATGTGATCAAAATTTGCAACGATGATTTTTTTGTAACGCATGGAAGACCCGATGTTATTATCACGGATCCTCCAAGGGCGGGCATGCATGCAGCACTGGTGGAAAAATTACTGGATATTGCCGCTCCAAAAATTGTGTATGTCAGTTGTAACCCTGCCACACAAGCAAGGGACCTTGCTTTGCTGGATGCAAAATATTCAATTGAGAAAATACAGCCAGTGGATATGTTTCCACATACACATCATATAGAGTGTGTGGTACTGCTGAAATTAAGATAAAATAGAAATAATACGAAGGGCCGCAGATTCGCAGATGAATAACCTGCGAATCTGCGGCTATAAAATATCCGGTTTTTTACACATTAAAATTGACAGATCAACCTTTCATTGTAATTTGTTTTCAATAAACTTTGATGCAATGAAAATCACTTTTATATTTCTGACTTCGATATTTTTCTCCCCATCTATTTTTTCCCAAACCATGTCAACGCCATTTAACAAACCGCCCGAGTGGAGCAAATCTGCTATCTGGTACCAAATATTTGTGGAACGGTTTTACAATGCTGATAAAAAAAACGACCCAACGCTGGCTAACATTACCGTGCCCACGCAAATGGAGCCACCTGCAGACTGGAGCATTACCCCCTGGACGCAGAACTGGTTTGGCCAGCAGGAATGGGAAAGGAAACTGAACAAGCCCTTTAATGAAACCATCCAGTTCAGGCGCTATGGCGGCGACCTGCAGGGCGTGATCAATAAACTGGGGTACCTGCAACAGTTAGGTGTGAACGCCATCTTCCTGAATCCAATTAATGATGCTCCATCACTGCATAAGTATGATGCAAGAAACTATCATCATGTGGATGTAAATTTTGGGCCCGATCCCGAAGGAGATAACAGGATCATTGCTTCAGAAAACCCGGCTGACCCGGCTACCTGGCAATGGACCAGCGCAGATAAATTGTTTTTACAACTGGTGGATGAATGCCATAAAAGAAACATGAAGATCATCATGGATTACTCCTGGAACCATACGGGTATCTTATTTTGGGCATGGCAGGATATTGTAAAGAACCAGCAACAGTCTCCTTACAAAGACTGGTTTGATATCAGATCATTTGAAGACCCCACTACGCCACAAAGTGAATTTGACTATGGTGGATGGCTGGGCAATAAATCATTGCCGGAAATAAAAAAAGTAGACATCACTACCGAAAGAAAAGTGGGCCATCCATACGAAGGCAATATCAACGAAGGGGCAAAGGAGCACCAGTTTGCTGTGGCCAAAAGATGGCTGGCACCCAATGGAGATATTTCCAAAGGCATTGATGGTTTCCGGCTGGATGTGGCAGACCAGGTCGGACTTGGTTTTTGGCGGGATTTCAGAAAGCATGTAAGAAATATAAAACCGGATACCTACCTCGTTGGTGAAATATGGTGGCGGGAATGGCCCGATCACCTGATGGACCCGGTTCCCTATACCCAGGGCGATGTGTTTGATGCGGTGATGTTTTACCAGGCGTACAGGCCTGCCCGCTATTTCTTTGCCAAAACCAATATGGACCACACTGCAGAACAGCTGCAGGATAGCCTAAAAGCCCAATGGAACCAGTTGCGTTTTGATAACCTGCAGGCAATGATGAATGTTTCATCCTCACATGATGCACCAAGACTGCTGAGCGATTTTTACAATCCCAATCAATATAAATTTAAAGCTACTCCCAATGATGATCCTGCTTACAAAACCGGTAAGCCCGATGCTGAAACCTACAAAAGACTGCAGTTGTATTTAGTTCATTTGTTTACCACGGTTGGTGCACCACAAATTTGGAACGGTGAAGAAATGGGCATGTGGGGAGCTGACGATCCGCATGACCGCAAGCCCCTTATGTGGAATGAATTTCAGTTTGAAGATGAATCAAGAAATAATTATCAACCGGGAGAAACAGCCTTTGACAAAGTGACCTTTAACCAGGAGCATTTTAACTGGTATAAAAAACTGATTGATATCCGCAGGCACAATCCTGTTTTATCATTGGGCAAAATGGACATTGTAAAAGCCGAAGGAAAAAAATTTGGTTATGTACGGTTCAATGATCACGAAAAAATATGGGTGTTTTTCAATTTGGAAAATGCTGCACAGGATTTTGAAGTGGATGCGCCCGGTAATTATGTTGATTTGCTGACGGGAAAAAAATACAATGGCAAAAAGCAAATTTCTGTAGCGTCAATGGGATCGGTAGTACTTCGGAAAGAGAAGTGATTTTTCTCATTGCTTCATTCGGCAGTTCGTTTACATTTGCCATTTGACGCCGTAATATCGTGAACATGAACATTAAAGTAATTGCCTTTGACGCGGATGATACCCTTTGGGTAAATGAACCCTACTTCAAAGAAATAGAAGAAAAGTTTTGCGACCTGCTGGAAGATTATTTACCAAGGCATACCCTTGTAAAAGAATTATTCAAAACAGAAATTGATAATTTATCCCTGTATGGCTATGGAGTAAAAGGTTTTATGCTCAGCATGATCGAGACATCCCTGAGGATAACCAATAAAACGCTGAGCCTTGAAGTAATTGAAAAAGCCATCGGTTTTGGAAAAGAACTGCTGCAAAAAGATATTGAATTGCTCGACGGTGTGGAAGAAACGCTCAAATTGCTGAAAGGAAAGTACCGCCTCGTTGTAGCTACCAAGGGTGATCTGCTGGACCAGGAACGAAAACTAAAAAAATCAGGACTGGAACATTATTTTCACCATATTGAAATCATGAGTGACAAGCAGGAAGCAGATTATAATAAACTGATCAAGCATTTAGATATACTGCCTTCGGAATTTTTAATGCTGGGCAATTCACTCAAAAGCGATGTGTTGCCCGTGCTGGCTATCGGCGGTCATGCCATACATATTCCTTATCATACTACCTGGGCCCATGAACATGTAGAACATAAAGTAGAGCATGACAACTTTAAACAGGTAACGCAAATTAATGAAGTGCTCTCTTTCTTATAGCAGCAATTCATTATCAATTACACCATTATCAATTATCCATTAATGATTCCCGATTCACTTCCTAAAATAGAACTCCACCTCCACCTCGACTGCAGCCTCAGTTACGATGTAGTAAAAAAACTGGACCCTTCTGTTACACAGGAGCGGTACAACGAAGAATTTATTGCACCGCCAAAATGTAATGACCTGATTGATTTTTTAAAAAGGGCGGTCAAAGGTTTTCAACTGATGCAAACAACAGAAGCCTTGCAATTAGTAGTGGACGACCTGTTTGATCAGTTACAAAAAGACAATGCCATTTATGCCGAAATACGCTTTGCCCCATTTTTGCATCTGGAAAAAGGGCTAACGCCTTATGAAGTGGTGGAAGCAACAGAAGCGGCTACCGCTGCCGCGATAAAAAGAACGGGTGTAGAAGCCCGGTTAATATTATGTACGCTTCGTCATTATACCGAAGAACAAAGCATGGCAACTGTGAAGCTGGTAGAACAGTTTGCCGGAACTTATGTGGCTGGCTTCGACATTGCCGGAGATGAAGCTGGTTGTCCTGTTACCAATCATATTGCAGCCTTTAAATATGCACAGGAGAAAGGCCTGCATATTACAGCACATGGCGGCGAGGCTGCCGGCCCGGAAAGCGTGTGGGAAGTACTGGAACATTTTAAGCCCACCAGGATCGGGCATGGCGCCAGGAGTGCAGAAGACGAAACCCTCGTTTCGCATTTAAGAGATAAAAAGATCCACCTGGAGATCTGCCCCAGCTGCAATGTACAGACCTCCATGTATGAAACATTTAAAGACCATCCCGTTGATACATTAAAAAAGAAGGGTGTTTTATTAAACATAAATACTGACTGCCGCACCATCGTTAATGTGAACCTCCAAACGGAGTATAAACGGCTTCAGGAAAATTTTGGCTGGTCAAAGCATGATTTTTATGAATGTAATGTGAATGCAGTAATGGCCGCTTTTATCCCGGCCGAGGTAAAAGAAAAGCTGCTGGCGCAACTGGATGCCGCATATAAATAAAATCACTCATCACATTTAACGGGTTGCTGACTGTTAATCCGCTCAACAATACCGAAATTGCATGTTAAACTTTTTTGAAGATGCAAAGAGCCACCCCTGTTGTTTTAAATCTTATAATCATTAATGTGCTGATGTTTGCAGCTCAAAACCTTGTTTCAGGTTTTGACATTACAGAATGGGGTGCATTGCACTACTTCCTGTCCAATGAATTCAAGCCTCACCAGTTAATAACACACATGTTCCTGCATGGAGGCATGAGCCACCTGTTTTTTAATATGTTTTCACTGTTTATGTTTGGTACCATGCTGGAAAACTATATTGGTTCTAAAAGATTCCTGGTTGGCTATATGATTTGCGGTTTAGGTGCCGGCTTACTAACGCAACTGACAATTCCTTATAGTGCAGACATGTTTGCAAAAAGCTCCGAAGGGCTTAGTGCCGCCTCAAAATATGGCATTTCCATAGCGGAAGTTGTGATGGCTTATAAAAATGAGTACTCAATGATTGGTGCTTCGGGTGCCATTATGGGAGTGATGGCTGCGTTTGCATACTTGTTCCCCAACACTGAAATGTTTATAATGTTCATCCCTATTCCTGTAAAAGCAAAGTATGTGATACCGGTATTCGTGCTGATCGACCTGTTTGGTGGAATTAATCCTGCTCCCGGAGATAATATTGGACATTTTGCCCATCTGGGCGGCGCTCTTGTTGGCTTTTTGCTGGTCTATTTCTGGAACAAAACCAATCGCAAAACGTTTTACTAACCTTAACGGTTTATTTAAAACGGACTTGTAAATTTGTAATAAACGTATTTTATGGGAGAGGCCGACAGGTACATGGATTACAAGCAGCCCAGGAAAAGATTTACGCTGGGTGATGATAACAATGCATTGGTGGCGCTGGTCACCATCAACATCATCATTTTTATTTTATTGCTGGTAATTGAAGTTATTTATGGCAATTTCCAGGGCAGCAAAACTGCCTTTGCACAGGATGTATTGCCCTGGTTCCAGATGCCGGCCAGCCTGTCTGCTTTGGTAAGCCGGCCATGGACCTTGCTCACCGGCATGTTTACCCATGTATATGTATGGTCCGAAATGGTGCCCAATATGCTTTGGTTGTGGACCTTCGGTTTTATCTTTCAGCAACTGAGCGGCAACAGGCGGCTGATGCCCGTGTATATCTATGGTGGACTGGCTGGTGCTTTCATTTTTATCCTTGCGTCTAACCTGTTGCCGGCATCAAGGCCATTTATAGGCAATGCCTGGTTGTGGGGAGCCGGATCCTCCAATATGGCACTTGCTATTGCAGCCACCATGCTGGCTCCTGATCACCGCTTCTTCCGCAACCTGGGCGGTGGTATCCCCATCTGGGTCATCACGCTGGTTTTTGTAATCATTGACTTTGCTGGTGTGGCCAATATGGGAGCCGCTTACAGCCTCGCTCATATTGCAGGCGCTGGTGCCGGTTTCCTGTTTGTGTATTTCATCCGCAAGGGGCATGATGGCAGCGTGTGGATGAATAACTTTTATAACTGGTTCATGAATCTTTTTTCACCCGGTAAAAAACAACAGCGAAAGGGTGTAAAAGAAAAGGTTTTTTACAATACCGGCGAACGCAAACCGTATAAGAAGACCAGTAATGTAACACAGCAACGGATAGACGAAATTTTAGATAAGATCAACCAGAAGGGATATCATTTTCTCACAGATGAAGAAAAGAACATCCTTAAAAGGGCAGCTGAGGAAGATTTGTAAGCATCCCTTCTTAAAAGTTTAGCGGCATTCGCTAACTTTATGCCATGCCTAAAAGCCTTTTCCGCAGGTTATCCAAAAAGTTTTTCATCATTTCAAATAGTATTGTGGCAGTACTTTTTGTACTGGGCTGTTACGGTAAACTGTTCTTTACTTTCGGCTGGCCATTTGGGTTATTACCATTGGCATCCTTTTACCTGCTGATACTGCTGATCCTCTTCATTGTATTCTGGTTATTTGTAAAATGGGGCTGGTCACTTATTTCTTTGGTAGCCATTTTGATCTGTATCAAACCATTTGCACAGGTGGTTCCTTACCGGCTTTCCTCCTCCTTTGATGAAGTAGCCAATGCAGAAGACATACGGGTAATGAGCTGGAACGTGGCGCAGTTTGATCTGCTCTATGCTAAAAAAAGGCCGGAGAAAAGGGATGACATGATGGCGTTGATAAACAAGTATAAACCCGATATTGCCTGCTTCCAGGAAATGGTGGCGGCAGATACTTTGGTAAACCTCGATAATCCTTACTATCGCCGTTACAGTTTTATTTCTGTGTTTGAATATGCTGAAAAACTGCATTACCCACACTATTTTTTTAGTTATGATTTCAGGCAGGACTTCCTGAATCGCCAGCATTTCGGCACCATTATATTTTCCAGGTATCCCATCATCAACCGGCAACGGTTTACTTTTGCCCCCTATAATTACAATTCTGATTTTCAATATGCAGATATTGTAAGAGAGACGGATACCATCAGGGTTTTTAATATTCACCTGCAGTCGCTCAAATTTACCGATGGCTCCCGTGCATTTATCGAAGACCCTTCATTGGAGTCGAAACAGGATATCAAAAGGTCAAAAACCGTGATCGTAAAATTTAAACAAGGCTTACTGCTTCGTCAGCAGCAGGTTGACAGGATAAAAGAAGAAATAGATAAAAGTCCATACCCCGTAATATTATGCGGCGATTTTAATGATGTGCCTAATTCGTATGCCTACCAAACGATTGGTGAAAACCTGCAAAATACCTTTGCTGAAAAAGGGAGCGGACTTGGACGAACGTATACCAGCATTGCACCCACGCTCCGGATCGATAATATTTTTGTTAGTGATTCGTTTACTGTGAACCAGTTTGTAAGGTTGCCGGTAAAGCTCAGCGATCACTACCCCATTATTGCAGACCTGGGAAAGAAAAGGAATGATTGATATAAAAATTTATATTTGCAGAACAAGATGACTACGATGCTTTTTTCAAATCACCTGTTTTGCTGCTGTTCCTGCTGTTGTTGCTAACGGTCTTTACCGTGTTATTTTCTCTTGTGTCCATTTTCAAAAAAGTTAATGAATAAGAAGTGACCTGACGATACGGAATAAGGACATAACACCTGCCATAAATATCATACACTTTAAACTGAAAATAGAAAACTGATAATGTCGCTAAAAATTTATAACTCCTACACAAGGCAAAAAGAAGAATTTAAGTCCATAACTCCCGGGCATGTAGGAATGTATGTGTGCGGTCCAACCGTAAGTGGGGAAAGCCACCTGGGTCATGCAAGGCCATATATCACTTTTGATGTGGTGTACCGCTACCTGGTACACAAAGGAAATAAAGTCCGGTATGTACGCAACATTACTGATGCAGGGCATTTTGAAGAAGAAGGAAGGGAAGCAGAAGATAAGGTAGGCAAAAAAGCACAGTTGGAAAAGCTGGAACCAATGGAGCTGGTACAGAAATATACCAACCTCTTTCATTGGGCCATGCTGCAGTTTAATAATGTAGAGCCAAGTATTGAACCAACCGCCACCGGTCATATAGTAGAACAGATAGAGATGATAAAAAAGATAATGGATGCCGGCTATGCATATGAAAAGAATGGCTCCGTTTATTTTGATGTAAAGAAATATGCAGCCAGTCATGATTATGGTAAACTAAGCGGCCGTGTGATTGATGAGTTGCTGGAAACAACAAGAGAACTGGATGGACAGGAAGAAAAAAAGGACCGGGCAGATTTTGCCTTGTGGAAGTCGGCTGCCCCCGAACATATCATGCGCTGGATAAGCCCCTGGGGCGAAGGTTTTCCTGGCTGGCATATTGAGTGCTCGGCTATGGCTACAAAATATTTAGGTGCTGAATTCGATATTCATGGCGGTGGTATGGACCTGCAGTTTCCTCATCATGAAAGTGAAATTGCACAAAGCACCATCTGCAATCACCATGCACCGGTTCGTTACTGGATGCACAACAATATGATCACCATCAACGGCAAAAAGATGGGCAAGAGCTATAACAATGTGATCAAACTAACGGAAATGTTTAGCGGCAACCATCCGTTGCTCACACAGGCCTTCCACCCGATGGTGGTACGGTTCTTTATTTTACAAAGCCATTACCGCAGTCCACTGGATTTTGGCAGTGAAGCATTGGTGTCAAGTGAAAAAGCATTAAAGCGCTTGTGGGATTCCTTTGAGACATTGAAAAAACTTTCCGCACCCAATAATAGCGAAGCGGGCGATGCAGCACTGGATGAAAAAGTAATGAAGCTGGTGAAAGAATTTGAAGAGTTTATGGATGATGATTTCAGTACAGCCAAAGTGCTGGCCAATATGTTTGACCTGTCTTCTGTGATCAATTCAATAAAAGACGGGCATATAAAGACCGATGCATTATCTACAGGTACTTTTGAGTTGTTACAAAAGCAATTCGCTCTATACCTGGAGGATATTTTTGGTTTGCAAAGTATCTCCACCGGCAACAATGATACTTTTAAAGGCGTGATGGATTTACTGATCGACATTAGAAAAGAATCGAAGAATAAAAAAGATTACGCCACTTCTGATAAAATCCGCAACCAATTAAGCGCACTGGGTATTGTGATGAAAGATGAAAAAGATGGAAGTGTGAGCTGGGATGTAAGTTGATTACTCAATTTTATTGATACAGCGCCCCGTCATTCCGGGGCGTTTTGTTTGTTAAAAATAATCTAACAATTTATTCCATCATCCACTTGGTACTGGCTTTGCATTTTACTTAAAAACTAAAGCCATGACCAGATTTTTACCAGCAATCACACTTGTAGTGTTAGCCTCCTGCAGTACCAGCAAAGATTACTTATCGCACCGCAACGAAGACAAAACACTTTACAGCATTGTTAAACAATTGAATAAAAAACCAGCTGATGCACTGGCCACCGCTGCATTGCCTGATGTGTATGCACAACTGCAACAAACACATTTGGCAAATATTGAAAACTACAAAAGCAGCACTGAGTTAAATCGTTGGGATAAAATAAACAGTGAATACAGCATCCTGCAGGATATGTATAATGCCATCATCAATTCTTCAGCAGCCAGTAACCTGGTTACAGGAGTTAGTTATCAAAAACAGATCGATTCAACGAGAGAATCTGCAGCTGATGATTATTACCAGCTTGCAATGGAACATTACAGTTATGATAACTGGCTAGATGCCCGTAAAGCTTATACGGCCTTTAAAAAAGCAGATGGCTGGATCAGTAATTATAACGGCAGCCGCCTGATGATGGATTCTGCCAAACAAAGAAGCATTGTAAACGTGGTGATCAATCCGGTACAGGACAACAGCTTTTTTTATAACAGTGGCTGGAATAACAACGGATTTGATTTCACCAGTGCTAACCTTCCACAAAACCTGGTGACCGACCTGGGGGGCAAAAATGCCGGCCGTTATCCTGCAAGATTTTATACCGACTGGCTGGCGCAAAGAGAAAATGTAAACGCAGACTGGATTGTAGACCTTAGTTTGAAAAATATCAATCTGCCATCACCATCTGTATATAATTACACCCGTAAACTGAGTGCCAAAGTGGATGATGGAAAAGATACTTCTGGTAACACAATCTATAAAACCGTTTATGCCACCTTGCATATCCAACGAAGGTCATTTAACGCCAGCGCACAAATGGATATGAATATACAGGATGCTGATCAAAAAAATATTCTCTATGATACGTTTACAGATTCTTACAACTGGCAGCAGGAAGCAGCCTCTTACAGTGGCGACAGCCGTGCGCTCAGCAACAGGGATTGGGAGCTTGTAAACAACCGTTACTACCAGCCCACGCAACAGGAAGTGATCAATGAATTGTACCGTGGTTTGTATCCCCAGGTAAAAAACAGGATCAGCAGGGCGGTTGACTTTTAAAAAAAGGACCCCAACTTCGTTGGGGACCTTTTCCTTTTATTTAAGAATGTCGAGCATTCCGCCCTCATCAATTATAAGATGTACACCCGGTAATAAGGCAAGGCTTCTTATTCGTACTGAAGACCGAAGAACAATTTCACCCGTTTCAAATAGTACATCTGTATTTTCACCAGGTAAAGATCCACAACTCCAGTTGCCCGTATCTTCCCAATGATTGCTTGCAGCACCTGTCCAGCGGTTAATAAACTTTAGTACTTCCGGTTCACTTATAGAATCTGTACCATCTAATGTTGCCACACAACGGAATTTATAGCCATAAAAACCCGGAGGTACAGTTGCAAGCCATATAGTGTCGTTGTCTACGCCGGTAAAAATTGAATCGTTCACCAGGTTTTCAAATCCATTGCCCGTATCTACCTGCCACTGGTAACTGTATCCATTTCCTTCGGGTTGAAACACAAACCAGGTATTGCCAAACTCGCAGAACTTTCTCACTGGAGGTGCCGGAGGAACTGGTCTGATATACTGCAGTACTACTCCATTATCCCCACCGGCAAAACCAAACGACGAATCAACCATAAATATGGAGTACAAAGTATTGGTAGTACCAGATGAGTCCTGCACCCACCCGGTACCGTTATAATGGAAAATCAAGCCCGAATCACCTGCAATCCAGCCATTGCTGCTGTCGGTAAAATAAACGCTCCGAAGGTTTTGCATTGTAGGCAGCAACTGTTGCTCCCATGCCGTTCCATTATATTTAAACAACAGGCCTTCTTCTCCCACAGCCCAGGCCATAGATGAATCAACAGTAAAAACGCTGTTTAATTTTTTGTCTGTAAAGGCAGGCAGTACATTCCAGTAGTCACCGGCATACTGTACCAGCAACCCGCCTTCGCCAACAACCCAGCCATTTTTTTTACCGGCAAAATGAATAGCAGAAGGATAACGGTTGCCAATAACCGCAGCAATGGATAAAGAGTTGCTTTGATAATCATAGAGGGAAATAACATTGCTGATCTCTCCTGATGACCATGCAAAAAGCTGGCGGCATACAAATCCTGTGCTGTCTTCAAATACATACATACATATATTCGCCACACTTGTATCAGGGTTGGCAACAGGATCGAGGTTTTTATTTAACCAGTGCTGCCCGTTCCACTCCAGCAGATCACCATTTAACCCCAGCCCAAAACTGTCAGAAAATATTCTAAGTGCGGTGCAAAAAGTATCACTGCTTAACACTGGTACAGAATCAGGCCAGTTATGCCCATCTGGTATACTAACAAAGCCTCCATCTACCCACACATTTTTTTTATCAGTGGCGATTATGTTTGTGACAGCTACATCCAGTGGCAAAGTTTGAATAGTATCTAAGTATTTTATAGAGAATGCTGACCAGTTGTTTTCCTGCAGTAACTGAATTTTTCCTTCATTAAAGTCTTGCGGGTTATTATTGCCAATTTGTGAAATAGCCCATGCACTGCCCCATGCTGTTGTTTGCACCCATGACAGATCTGGTACGCCTGCTGCCGGAGCGATAGACCATGTGCCGTTTTCGTATATCATATTCTGATAGTTGTCAGATACACTGAAACCATAGTTGTCATTCAGCAACGACATATGATACTGCTGGTAATAGCCCGGAATATCCAGGTCTTCCCAATCGTCCTGCTCACTATTATATTGATACATATGTTCGGCTGTACTGATAAATCCATGACCGGGTGATGAAAACTCCATGTCATACACCCTGCCGTCAACGGCACTGTGTACATCCCAAAAACCGTTTTTATATTCAAATACAATTCCGCCATTATCTGCATGTTCCTGTGAATAGCCGATCATCCATCCATGTTCAGGACTATCAAAATACATATCCCTGAAACTGTACAACGGCGACAGGTTTTGCATCATATGTGTATTGCTGTCAATTTTTACAATCGTACCACTTTCGCCTGCCGCCCAGCCATGCAGGCTGTCTGTCATGAAGATCGTATTGAGTGTGATATTCTCCGTTTCGGTTTCATCCAATGTAAAAAGTACCGTGAGTGAGTCCCCGTTAAACTTCGACACTTTTCCATCATAGCCACACAAGAATGTATTACGGGAATCAACTGTGAAAACATTTGAATAAAAAAAAGAAGAAGGGTCACCTGTGTTCACGGGAATCCACTGATCTTCTTTTAACTTCATTAACGATCCGGTGGTTAACATAAAACCATGGGAACTATCGGAGAAATGCATGCAAAGCGGAACAAAAAAGTCAGGACGTTTGATATGATTGTACTTCAAAGGCACCTGCCTCCATTGAGCATTGGCGATTGATGTAATAAAAAGAAAAAAAGCACAGAGGTAATAGTTTCTCACTAATCGGTAGAAAATTGATAATCTGCAAATCTCGTAAAAATACGCCAACCACCCATTAAATATTTGGTTAACAGGGCTGCTTTCTGCGGCAACGATTGCAATTAAAAAATACTATATACCAGCCAGCTCGATAACCAGGCCAGGCAGGTCATGTAGATCAACTGGATGATGGGCCATTTCCAGCTGCGGGTTTCTCTTTTTACCACGGCAAGCGTACTCATACACTGCATGGCAAATACATAAAATATCATGAGGGATAAACCGGTTGCAAGGGTATACACTTTTGAACCGTCTGGCATTACAGCTGCTGCCATTTTTTGGCGAAGGGTACTGCTGTTATTGTCAGCATCTTCACCAACGCTGTATAAAGTAGCCATTGTGCCAACAAATACCTCCCGTGCTGCGAAAGAAGTGATCAATGCGATGCCGATCTTCCAGTCGAAGCCGAGCGGGCGAATGGCAGGCTCAATAGCTTTTCCTGCAATACCCGCAAAGGAATTTTCTAACTGTTCCGACTGCTGTTGTTTATCCAATATGGCTTCGTTGGCCGGGTCCTGTTTTTTTAATAGTTCATATTTTGCCTTTACCGCATCCATTTTTTGAGGCGGCCCAAATGAACTCAGTGCCCACAACAGCAGGCTGATCACCATGATCACTTTACCGGCATCAAATACAAATATTTTCGCCTTTTCTATCATGGTTGTCACAGCATTTTTCCAGCGGGGGCTGCGGTACACAGGCAGTTCCAGTATAAAAAAGCTTTTCTCTTTTATATTGATAAAGAACTTCATTACATAAGAAACAACCAGTGCCATTACTGTTCCAAGTAAATACAAACCCATCATCACGAGCCCTTGCAGGCTCAATACACCAAAATACAATTCGGAAGGGATGACCAGCGAAATAAGAATGGTATATACAGGCAGCCTGGCACTGCAGCTCATTAGTGGTGTTACCATGATGGTGAGCAAACGTTCTTTCCGGTTCTCAATATTTCTTGCTGTCATTACGGCTGGCACAGCACAGGCAAAACCACTGATCATGGGCATCACACTTTTGCCATTGAGTCCTACTTTTCTCATCAGCTTATCCGTTAAAAAACTGATTCTCGCCATATAGCCCGTATCTTCCAGCAAAGTGATCAATCCAAACAGGATCATGATCTGTGGAATAAAAACAAAAATGCCGCTGAGTCCGGCTAATGCACCATTCACGATCAGATCTGCCCACCAGGTGTCTGGTAAAATGCCACTGACAAAACCAGTGATCTTTCCAAAAGCCCATTCAATGCCATCCATCGGATATTGTGCAATCCAGAAAACCGATTGAAATAATAAAAATAAAACGCCCAGCAAAATAACATAGCCCCATTTGCGGTGAAGAAAAACAGTATCCAGTTTTTCTGTGAGCAGGGCTTTTCTTAAAGGGTCTGCCTCCACCACCGTTGTTTGCATAATATGCTTGATACGGGAGTAGCGGCTCATGATCTCTTCCGCCTGTGTTTTGGTGGGATTGAAATTATTTTTAACCTCTACTGATTCAATATCGTGTTGTAAGGCAGGTGGCAAAGAAAAATGCTCGTGGTTGATCAAGAAATGAAGCGCTTTGTAGTCACTGATCTTTGGCACCAGTTCTTTTACTTCGGCGATGGATTGTTCTGCCAGTTCGTTGGTATCAATAAAGGGGCGGGGACTTATAAACTGTGCAGCCACAGTCTGCTCAATTATTTTTTTTAATGGTGCAACACCTTTGTTCTTCCTCGGGTTGGCGGCTATAACAGGAACGCCTAACTCTCTTTCCAATCCATTGATGTCGATCTGTGTTCCTTTTTGGTGAGCAAGATCCATCATGGTGAGCACCATTACCACCGGAATTTTAAGGTCAATGATCTGGGAACAAAACAAGAGGTTTCGCTTGAGGTTGCTGGCGTCTGCCACCAGCAGCACCATGTCTGGAACTATATCTTTATCCTGCTGCAGTAATACTTTATAAGCAACCCATTCATCAGCCCTTTTGGGATACAAACTATAAGTGCCTGGTAAGTCAATCAGCGTAGAAGTAAGTGTTTCAGAAATCCTGAATTGCCCGGTTTTTTTATCTACTGTTACACCGGGAAAATTACCTACTTTCTGGTTGAGCCCGGTCAATAAATTGAATAATGAACTTTTACCACTGTTGGGGTTTCCTACTAAAGCGATATTGATGTGCTGTGACAAATGGATTTCCCTGCTGCTTTACCTATTTATAAACGGCGAAAATAGTTTGAATGAACGGTATAACCTTACGAAATGAGAAAGTTGGTTTACTCAAAGAGGAAGAATAAAGGATGGTCGGAATGTTGAATTGCTGATTGTTAAATTGTTGAATTGTTTAGGGCTGCTCTTGCCCAATTTTGCCCCTTTGCCTTTTTACCTATTGCCTATTATAACTTCATGCACCCTTTGCCCTCTTGCCTATTGACCATTGACGATTGACCATTGACCATTGCCTATTCACAATTCTGTACATTTGTTTCATGTGGCCGCAATACATACTGCAAATACAACAGGGCGATACGAAAGCCCTGGCCCGGAGTATTTCCCTGGTGGAAAATGAGGTAAACGGGTATGAAAATTTAATGAAAATGCTGCCTGCTTCCACTACGCCTGTTATTGGTATTACGGGCCCGCCCGGTGCCGGAAAAAGTACCCTGGTGGATGCTTTGATCAGTTTATTGGTAAGCAAAGAAAAAAAAGTGGGTGTATTGTGCGTTGATCCTTCTTCGCCCTTCAACCTGGGCGCTTTGCTTGGTGACAGGATACGGATGAGTGAATGGTACAATCATCCGGATGTATTCATCCGTTCTTTGGCAACAAGAGGATCGCTGGGAGGGCTTCATCCAAAAATTATTGAGATCAGCGACCTGTTAAAAGCAGCACCCTTTGATTATATCATTGTAGAAACCGTGGGTGTAGGCCAGAGTGAGATTGAAATTGCAGGCCTGGCTGATATCAGCATTGTAACCGTGGTGCCTGAAGCCGGTGATGAAATTCAAACCATGAAAGCGGGCCTGATGGAAATAGCCGACATTTTTGTGGTAAACAAAAGCGACCGCCCCGATGCAGATCTTTTTGTAAAGAATTTAAAAATGATGCTGGCACCGGCATTCAATACAAAACAACAAACTATTCCCGTTATAAAAACCGTTGCTTCACAAAAAAAGGGGATTGAAGAACTGCTTACTGCAATAGAGGAATGCATCAACGGGGAACAAGGAACGAGAAACCATAAACGCTCCTGGCTATTAGCCGAAAAAGCCTATCATTTAATTCAGCAAAAAAGAATGGCAAACATTAATAAGGAAGCATTAAAGCTATCGATTGAGGCCGCTGGAAATAATTTCAACCTCTACCAGTTTATTGGGCAGTTTTAGTTTTGGTTGCTCTTCCACCAGCGATAACCAATGACACCCATAAAAACAAAAGGTGCCGCCATCAGGTAAATGATACCGGCATTTAGTCCCTGCGCAGGGCCTTCTCCTAATTGCTGGGCTGTTTTGGTACACAAAGAACATTGAGCGGAAGCATCTATTGTGACACAACAAAACAAAACAGCCATTAAAATAATTGATACTACTTTATTCATCGGGTACAAAGGTAAGTAAGCATGCCTGTTTTACCAGCATTGTTTAAGTGGCATGTATTAAAAAAGGTAAATCAGTTGAGCTGTATATGTGCAAAGCAACATTACGCTCCAGTGCTACTTTGTTGTTTCATTTTGCCAGCCAAGGCTGATTTTTCTACATATTTGCTGGCTGTAAATTTTTATTTTTACAAGGTTCATGAAAATTATAGTAACACTTCTTTTATTTCTCTGCTCCTTTCAGCTGAAAGCACAGGCGATAGACGAAAAGCAACTGCTGCTGCTGGTTGCCGACAAGGATAAAGCTCATTTTCAGCAAGCCGACTCCATCTTATTAACTGTTTATCACAAATCAGGTGATACTGAGAAAAAACAATTACTCCGGTTTTTTTCAGCCAATGCAGGCAGCAGCGACCCCTACATCGCCGCACGCTGTTTACTTTGGCAGGGTGTCATTGTATTAAGACCGCCTTTCAATAATACCAAAGAACCTTTTGGCCTGATGCAACAGGCTATACGAAGGGCCATTGAAAGCGGTGACGAATACCTGATGGTGCAATGCTTTGAGATTTTTGCCTTGAATTGTACTTCCATGGGCCGGCCTGAAACAGCCCTTTTTTACCTTTTAAAAACTGCTGAGATCAGGAAACGGATTGGCGACGATTTTTTCTTTGTTAAAAACCAGGATCATTTTGGTACCATTGGCGATCTCTTATATAAAATGCAGGAATATGAACAGGCCATCCAGTATATCAGTATTGCAATGATAGATACTGTGAATACTATTAACAGGCACATGATCTCCATGAATACCCTGGGGCTGGCATATCAGCGCCTTGGTAAAAGAGATTCGGCCTTATACTGGTACAACAAAGCGCTGGAGGCAGCAATAGTCAATAAACACCCGGTTTGGCAGGGCATCATCAGTGGCAATACCGGTTCACTTTACTTTGATATGCAGGAAGATGATAAAGCACTGCCACTGTTGTGGAGGGATTATAATAGTTCTATCCCCACCGAGATAAACAATGCCGGTAACACCCTGCATCGTATTGCACTCATTTTACTCAGGAAGGGCAAAAGCGACAGCGCATTGCAACTGGCCCGTCAGTCTTACAATATTGTTAGTGCTGTTAAACCCCCGAATCCTTTTTTTATTAGAAATGCCAGTTATGCCTTGAGTGAGGTGTTTAAAAAAAGGAGACTTGCCGACAGTGCTTTTTTTTATGCAGATGCATATCATCATCTCAATGATTCTATCAACCGTTCTGCGGCAACCAACCGAATGGATGTGGTGCAAACGAAGTTAGATTATGAGAAACTCAGCAGCAGTGTCAATATTTTACTCCGGGAAAAAGAGTCCGAAAAGAGCAGGCGGAATTATCTTGTTGCAGCGATCTTACTGTTGGTGGCAGCCGGCTGGTTTTATTTCCGATGGCAACGGCAGCAGTTTCTCAACAAGCAGCAATTGCTGATGCACCAGCAACAAATTGCCGGCACTGAAATCATCAATGCCCGGGAAAAACTAGAAGAGTTCACCAAACACCTGGTGGAGAAAAACCTGTTGATTGAAAATCTGCAGGAGCAGTTGCAGCAGCAAAACCTGGAGGTGAACGAAACATTACAAAATCAAACCATTCTTACAGAAAACGATTGGCTTCGTTTTAAAGAGATGTTTGAAAAAGCCCATCCCGGTTTCATATCAAAATTGCAACAGGCCGCCCCGGATATCACTACTGCGGAGCTGCGACTGGCTGCTTTAATCCGGCTCAACCTCGGAAACAAACATATTGCCTCCATGCTGGGCATCGGCACTGATGCCGTGCGTAAAACCAAAAGCCGGCTGCGGCAAAGACTCAATATCACCATTGAGGATGGTTTGGAAGATTTTATAAGAGCTGTACCAGCACAGTCTGCCAATTAACAACCCCTACACTCCATTTCATCCCTTGTCCCGTTTTGTCACGGTTGCTGTCCCGCTATGTCCTGCCGCATACTTGGAATCCCTTTTCCTGCACACTAGCTTCAATTTTTTAACGGGAAAACATGCGGGCAAAACAACATCACACAAATTATACAGCCATCCTGCTGCTGGTTTTTATCGTGCTGCTGTTGCTATACCTGCTGGCGGAGAGCTGGCAAAGAAGTAAACATATTGACAAGACACTACAGGAAATTCCCTCCAACATACATCAATAAGCCATCAATAACTGAGTTATGAAAAAAGAAATCATCCGCCACCACTGCCTTTTTTTGCTGTTCCTTGCTTTATCAATAGGTAAAGCATCAAGCCAGGTAACCAATAGTAACTTTAATTACCTGCTGCAATTTAAACAAGGTGGCAATGTCGGTTTTGGTCTATATGGCCAGGCCATGAACTTTTATGCACTGAATGATGAAGATAGTACGGTCTCCTATACGGTGCCCTTTCCAACACTTTGCTATTATTACAGTTCTGGCGTAGGTCCCGAGATCACCTACAACCTGCACACTACACAGGTACAGGGCGCTTATAAATGCACCGACCTGTCGATAAGGGGTATCCTCAAAAATTCTCCCCCAGCTGTTACACTGCCTTGCAGGTATACTACTGGTACGGCCAATTACCTGGATGATGTGGTGGCTTTTGAAAAAGGGCACTTAATTGACGATCCAAGGAAAACACCCAAAACGGCGAATAACTACAACGAATTTACCCTCCCTGTTTCTAATATTGGTTTTATCAGGTTAAGGGATTACTGGAGGTATACCAACGGCGTTGACTTCAGTGCACCCCTGCGCTTTGGGACCATCAATGGCAATACAACCGTAACACATGTAAACAATAACTACAGCCGTCCCTATAACGACACCGCCTATAACAGGTATGGATACCCGGACACCTACAGCAGCATTGCCAATCCTGTCTTTAGCACTGCCCCCGATGTGGTATATACATTTGAGCTGGGAACTTTGTCGGCCATAACCATTAGTACCAATAACCCAAAAACCAATTATGATACAAAGATCCACCTGGTGCGTATAACAGCAAACGGTGCAAACGCATTTGTACTGTTGAAAACAAATGATAATCTTAGTGAGTCAATAAAATTCTCCCGTATCACCGATACACTTTGCGCCGGCACTTATGGCGTTATTGTGGAAGGTGCTACCGCAAATGACAAAGGTATATTTGAACTCAGTATCAGTACTCAGCTGTTTGCAGCAGAAACCGGTGGCACTATCGGTGAGGGATATACGGTTCCCAGGCCGCAGGAACAATTTCCCCTGTTGATCAACAACATTACCAGTCCGGCCTTTTTTCCAGGCAGTTTTTCAAGGGTGCTTTCATGGGAAAAAAGTGAAAACAACGGATCCACCTGGCAACCTGCTGTTAACAGCAGGGATTCTGCTGGATATATATTACCACCACTCACCAGCACCACACAATTCCGCAGGGTGTACAATGTATGCAGTACAAAATTCTTCTCCAATACTGCAGTGATAAAGGTTGTGAATCCCAATGGGGCTATTTCAGGAAAAGTAAAAAGCATCAGTGGTGCCGGTGTGAATGGAATTGAAATATCGGTGTATAAAAATGGCACCGGGCTTCCCGGAAGTGCGCCCGGATTTGTATATAAAGACACCACTGACAACCAGGGCAATTATTCTGTGCAGCGTATTTACTACGGGGATCCGTCAGAGAACTCCTCTACTGAATTCGTAGTAAAACCATTCAGGGCCAATCATATTTTTGACAACGATTCTGTTAGGGTTACACTTACGAATGTGATACCACAATTATCCTCTGTTGATTTTGTTGATTCCACTGTGTACAGTCTTAGCGGCACAGTGTACCAGGAATGTGCCACTTGTACGGGTATCAATGGAAATACCGAAATGCAAACCTGTCCGCTCGATAGTGTGCGGATGAGCAGCAATGTGGCAGGCGTGATACCCGTGCTAACAGGATTTGATGATGTGGCACAGGACTACGGCCGCTATGCGTTGTCTGTACAAAATCCCGGTAGCTATAATATCATTCCTTCTTATAGAAATCACTTGTTTCTTCCGCCTGTACGAACTGTTTCGGTGGCAGGTGATGTATCAAATATCAACTTCAATGATACTTCCACCCGTCAAATAACGGGAAGGCTTACCGCGGGATGCGGCGATTATATCGGTACGGCCGTACTCGAATTCACCGATATCCTTCCCGCAGATGCCCAGGGCAACCCAAGAACCTCCTGTTTTAGAAAAAGAGTAACCACTACAGCGGGCACAGGCGTTTATTCCATTCGCCTGCCGGCAAGAAAATATAAAGTAAGGGTAGTAAGTTTTTCTGCCGCTTCAGATGTAAGCTCTCCTGATCTGCTGGCCTTCTTCAGCATCAATGTGCCGGCAGATTCCCTTGTGAGGGATATAACGGAAAGGGATACCAGCTTAAACCTGCTGTACCAACGGCCGCCCGTAATGGTGCTGGAAGGGCTGGACAATGATTGCAACCGGGCGCCTGCAGACTCTGCCTTTGTTGTGATACCACAAGGCGTTACCAGGACCTTTTTAGTAAAACTATACCAGGGTCCTGCCATCAAGGCCTGCCCGGTTACAGATACCACCCTTATCATCAATACCAATATCCAGCAGGAAGATAATAATGAAGCCATCAGCCTGCGCACACAAAACGGTATTGACACCGTTCGCTTAAAAGGCGGCACACCCAATATTGTATACCCATTTTATAAAACGCTCAACATACAGTTCAATGATATATATGGCAGAAATGTGCAGGTGAACCGTAATGTTGTAGTGACTGGGCTAAAAGCCAATATTGGTTCCTTTGCTACCGTATCACCAGAGATCCCATTGATGATACTGCATGACCCGCCCGGCGATAATAGCTCCAGCTTTTGGGAAACCAGCAGGACCAATGAAACTGCCATGCGCTTTTACACGGCTACCAATGCCAATGCAGGCCTGTGGGGTGAAGTAAAACTGGGCACGTCTTTGATTACGGGTCTTGGAGTGGCAACAGAAACTTCTGTGTGGGGCAGCATCCGGGGCTCCATTGATGTGGGTACAAGGAAAAGCACAGACGAAGAGACCATTATCACTACCACCACCACACAAAATTTTTCCACTTCCGACAACTCAGATATAACCGGCTCAGGGGGAGATGTATTTATTGGTGCAGCCTTAAATTTAAAATATGCCGTGACCAATGAAATTTCGTTTACCCCTCCCTGTGGCCTCAGCCGCCAGGAAAAACTGATGATCGCCAATGATGGATTTGCAACAGAGTATATCTATTCTGAGAATCATATCCGGAACACTTTGTTACCGATATTGAAAACCTTTAGAGATAACCCGGGTAATACTGCAGCCCAAACAAATAATTATGCCAACCAGATAAATATTTGGGAGCAGGTGCTTGCCAATAATGAAGCCAATAAAAGAAGGGCAGCATTTGATAAGAACATTTCTTTTGACGGAAGTTCCGGTCCCATCACTTCCACCACTACCACCAGCAGCACCAAAAACAGCACTATTGAATTTACGATGGAGCTGGATGCCCAACTGGCACTGGAACTCGGCTTTGAAGCAGCAGGCAACGGTGTAAGCGGAGGTGTGAATGTTGGGTTTAAAATTGAAACCGGCAACAGCCGTACCAATACCACTACTGCCGCCACCACCATCGGTTATACGCTGGATGATGACGACGATGGAGATTTCTTTTCTGTGGATGTAAAAAAAGATCCTGTTTATAACACCCCTGTATTTGAACTGGCTGCGGGCACCTCCAGTTGTCCCAACGAAGCAGGTACACAGCCCCGTGATGAAATGCAGTTGACAGCGCCAGTTCCAGTTGTATCTGGCGTGGCACCCGATGGCGAAGCAGAGTTTATACTTTTGCTGAGCAATACCAGCCAAAGTGGAGAGGAAAGAACCTATGATCTTTCTTTTGTGCAATCCAGCAATCCCAATGGTGCAGCAGTTACCATCGGTGGCAGCCCGGTGATAGTGCCCATCTCTTATACCATCGGTTACCTGGGCCAGGTGCAGGTAGTGGTAAAAGTAAGACGTGGGGCAGCCAATGTATTTTCTTATGAAGGATTGCAGTTTAAGTTAACCGATAATTGCGGCGGAGAACTGGAGAAAACGGTACTACTCTCTGCCTTCTTCACCAGCACCTGCAGCAATATTGTACTGGCATCACCAGGGAACAACTGGGTGGGCAGCAGCTATGATAATAATATTATTCCAGTGCTTTTCAATGGTTATAATATTGGTAACCTCACCAGTGTTTCGCTCGAGTATTCAAAAGCAGGTTTGAGCAATTGGGTGGAAGGATTTACAAGACAGGCAGCACAGATCAACAACAGCAGCAACGGTACACTGGTAAACTGGAATATCACCGGTTTGGCAGACGGCGCTTACAACCTCCGGTTACGGCTTAACTGTGCTAACGGTATTGTGTATTCGGAAAGGGTCAGCGGTGTTATTGACCGGCAGGCACCTGTATTGCTGGGTCGTCAGCAACCTGCCGATGATAATTATATTACGGGAGATGTGATTGGTGCCAGCTTTAACGAAAATATCGATTGCAGTACAGTAACTAATTACAATGCAGAATTAATAAGGCTCAGTAACGGGCAGGTGATCGATATAAGGCTGGGTTGCTATCAAAACAGCATCGTGATAGTACCGCTCACGGATATCGCTTCTTTTACCGGCGACAGTATGCAGGTGACCCTGCGTGGCATTGCTGACATATACGGAAATGTAAAACCGGGTAATGAAATATGGACGTTCATTGTGGGCAACTTTACCCCTGCTAATAATAACAGCACGGCTTCCATTGTTTGTACCGACAGCATTATACCCGAAAATTCAGGTGACAGTATAGTGTGCACATTTAGTATTCCGGTGCCTGCAACGCATGATACCCGGATCAACTTTACCGTATCTGGCACGGCCACCTGGAATACGGACTATACTACCGGCTACGGACAAACGCCCCACCAGTCGGATTATTTTAATGGATCACAAGGCAGTATCAGCATAAGGCAGGGAACAAGGTCGGCAGTGCTTAAAATAAAACCTGTACCCGATACCTTCTATGCCCCTGATAAAAAGATTACGGTGAGTTTGGCCGAAGGTGGTGACTATGTGTTGGGAGATTCTGCCAGCATCACAGCTGTGATTGAGAATGACGACACACAAGCTGTATACACATTTACCGGCAATGGAGATTTTACCCAGCCTTCCAACTGGCAGAATAACAATATTCCGCCGTACAATATTCCTTTGTATGACGAGATAATTATTGATCCTGCTGGTAGTGGAGAATGTATATTGACCGTTCCTTTAAAAATAAGAACCGGCGGCAGGCTCGTCGTGCGGCCAGGGAAGAAACTGAGGGTGGATGGCAATGTGAGAGTGGTGAATTATTAGAAGAAACTGGCTAACAAAACAAAAGCCTCTCCGGTTGGAGAGGCTTTTTACAATTATATAATTACAGCTTACACTGCTTCCGTATTCATTTGCTTCTGCACTCTTTTCCTGTCGTCTTCATTCAAAATCACTTTACGTAAGCGAACACTCTTTGGCGTTACTTCAATGCACTCATCCTGCTGAATGTACTCCATACATTCTTCCAGCGTCATCATAATTTTTGGGGCTGCTTTGCTGGCATCATCCGATCCGCTGGCACGGTGGTTGGTCAATTTTTTTGCTTCCGTTGCATTCACTACCAAATCTCCTGGCTTAATGTGCTCAGCAATGATCTGGCCTGCGTACACATCATCTCCCGGATCTACAAAAAACCTTCCCCTGTCCTGCAATTTATCAATAGAATAAGCAGTTGTTTTTTCTGTTGTTTTGCTTAACAACACTCCATTATTACGGCCGGGTATAGAACCTTTCCACGGCCTGTATTCTGCAAAACGATGGGCCATTACAGCTTCACCGGCAGTATTCGTCAGCATGTTACTTCTTAATCCGATCAAACCTCTTGAAGGAATATCAAATTCCAAATGCTGCATTTCACCCTTGGTTTCCATCACCAGCATTTCTCCTTTCTTCTGTGTTACCAGGTCAATTACTTTACCGCTGTATTCAGAAGGCACATCTACCACCAACACTTCATAGGGCTCATGTTTAACGCCATTGATTTGTTTTACCAATACCTGTGGTTGTCCAATGGTTAATTCAAATCCTTCCCTGCGCATGGTTTCAACCAGGATACCTAAGTGAAGAATACCACGGCCATATACATTAAAGCTATCTGCACTGTCGCTGTCTTCAACTTTCAGCGCCAGGTTTTTTTCTGTTTCTTTCATCAACCTGTCACGCAAGTGGCGGCTGGTTACAAACTTACCTTCTTTACCAAAGAAAGGAGAGTTGTTGATACCAAACAGCATACTCATCGTTGGTTCATCCACACTGATCACGGGTAATGCTTCCTGCACTTCCACATCAGAAATGGTATCGCCGATATTAAAATTCTCCAACCCTACTACTGCACAAATATCACCGGCAAAAACTTCTGTTGCTTTCTTTTTACCCATGCCCTCAAACACATAGAGTTCTTTCACCTTCATTTTTTTAACGGTGCCGTCAGCCTGCATCAAAGCGATCTGCTGGTTTTCTTTAATACTGCCCCGGGCCACTTTACCCACCGCAATCCTTCCGAGGAAAGAAGAATAATCGAGTGACGTGATCTGCATTTGTGTCGGACCTTCATTTACTTTTGGCTCCGGTACAAATTCAAGTATCGCATCCATCAAAGGAAAAATGTTTTCCGTTTGTGTCAGCGATGTATTCATCCAGCCATTTTTGCTGCTGCCGTATATCGTTGGAAAATCCAGTTGTTCTTCTGTAGCATCCAGGTTAAAGAATAATTCAAATACCGCATCATGCACTTCATCCGGGCGGCAGTTGGGCTTATCTACTTTATTGATCACCACTATCGGGTGCAGGCCAAGTGCCAGGGCTTTTTGCAACACAAAACGTGTTTGCGGCATCGGACCTTCAAATGCATCCACCAGCAACAACACGCCATCGGCCATTTTCAATACCCTTTCCACTTCACCGCCAAAGTCACTGTGACCAGGGGTATCTATCACGTTAACTTTAACGCCTTTATAATTAACGGAGATGTTCTTACTGAAAATGGTGATGCCACGTTCTCTTTCGAGGTCGTTGCTGTCCATGATCAATTCGCCTGTTTCCTGGTTTTCCCTGAAAACCTGGGTGGCGTGTAAAATTTTGTCAACCAGGGTGGTTTTGCCGTGGTCAACGTGTGCTATTATAGCTATATTTCTGATATTCATATACGCTTTTTTAAACGAGCGGCGAAGGTACTGCATTTCAGCCGGATGGCAAGATTAAATTGGGGTTAATTGGAGGCTGGGATATTATTTTGCGATGGGCTGAAGAGCGCTGTAGCAGCGATGTTGTATCGCTCACTTGTGCTGCCAATAACCAGCAGAAATTTGTAAATTGAGTTCAAATTAAAAAAATGGAACCGCTCAATAGTGCACAAAAAGAAATTCTCAACCTCTTTAAATACCAGCATTCCGAAAAGGAATTGGTTGAAATAAAGCAGTTGATAAGTGAATACCTTTTTAAAAAAGCCATTGCAATGGCAGATGCAGAGGCAGAAGCAAAAGGCTATACTAAAGAAGTAATGAAAACCTGGGCAACTGAACACACCCGCCACAATCCTATTTCAAAATGAAAGTTGTGATTGATTGCAATGTTTCCTGTTTATCCGGGAAGTCATTTTGCCATGAAATTATAAAAGCGCTTTACCAAGGAAAGTTTACGCTGGTTTTAAGCACCGAAATATATTTTGAATACCGTGAGAAATTATCAGAAAAATATTCTGCTCATGTTGTGAATGCATTCTGGGAGGCAATTGAAATGTCTCCGTTTGTCAAATCTTACATAAATTATTATAGCTGGAATCTTATTAAGAACGATGGCGACGATAATAAATACACAGACATTTACATTGCAGCATCTGCTGATTATCTGGTTACCGAAGATGGGCATTTCAACCAGTTGAAAAAGATTGATTTCCCTAAAATAAATATTGTGAGCATTGATGGATTTTTAAATGTAATCGCCTAATAATCATTTCATTTATTTCATGTAACTACACTGTAGTTCAGTTCTGCCTGGGTTTTTTCTAGTCAAAAATCGAAAGAAATTCAATGTGTCAAACTCTTTTGTTTAATACGGTCAAAAATATGCAGCAGGTTTTAAGCAAATAATTAACTGGGTTATCCGTAAAAATCGGACCAGCTCCTATATACACATCGAATAGAAAACCTTATAAAACTGATATCCGTATCCCTACAAATAGCACTCATTGACAACTCATCTTTTTCCAGTAGGTTTGCTGCCTAAAAAAATTGCCAAATATGAAGAAAATTTTTGTTTCGTTGCTGTTATCGATAAGCCTGTTAAGAGCCAGCGCTGATGAAGGTATGTGGCTGCCAATGCTATTGGGGCAGCAAGTGTATAACGACATGGTGAAAAAAGGATTGAAACTCACCAAAGAACAATTGTATTCCGTAAACAAATCATCGCTCAAGGATGCCATCATCATTTTTGGTGGCGGCTGCACCGGCGAAATTGTAAGCAATGAAGGATTGATATTCACCAATCACCACTGCGGCTATGATGCCATTACAGAAGCCAGCTCGGTAGAACACAACTATTTGAAAGATGGTTTTTATGCTATGAGCAAGGACCAGGAAATAAAAACTAAACTCACAGTTCAGTTCCTCGACAGGATAGTGGATGTAACCAAAGAAGTGGAAGACGCCCTGCAAGGATTATCATGGGCAGACCGGGTAAAAAAATTACCGGACGTATATAAGGCCATCACAGAAAAAGTAGCAGATAAAGACAATGGCCTCGCTGGCAGGATCTACAGCATGTTCAAAGGCAACCAGTACCTGATGTATGTATACAAAACCTACAGGGATATACGCTTAGTAGGTACTCCACAGGAAAGTGTGGGTAAGTTTGGCGGTGATACAGACAACTGGGAATGGCCCAGGCATACAGCTGACTTCTCTGTATTTCGTGTATATATGAGCAAAGACGGAAAACCTGCCGAACACAGTGCAGAAAACATTCCATACAAACCAAAACATTTTCTTCCAGTAAGCATCAAAGGAATTAAAGATGGCGATTATGCCATGATCTATGGCTATCCTGGCGGCACCAACCGCTATGAAACCAGCAATGGCATACAACTAAAAACAGCTATTGACAATCCCTCATTGGTAACCCTGAGAGATGTACGCCTGAAACTGATGAAAGAGCAGATGGTAAAAGATCCGGCAGTGAAATTGAAACTGGCAGCCAATTATGCGAACGTTGCCAACTACTGGAAATTTTTTGACGGCGAATCAAGACAGTTAAAAAAATTCCGCACCTACGAAGAAAAGCAGGCTTATGAAAATAAGTTTGCTGCATGGGCCAAAGGCAAGCCCGGGTACGAAAACATTTTTGCTGACTATACAAAGAACTATGAAACCTGGACGCCGTATGCCAAATCAAGGGTTTACCTGAATGAAGGCATTCTTGGCTCGCCATTGGCAAAGTATGCATCTACTTTAATAAAGCTAGAAGCCGACCTGGTAAAAACAGGTGTGTCATCAGCTGATGCTAAAAAAACAATGGATGCTGCTACAGCTGCCAGGAAAAAATACCTGGAAGATGCTAACCGGCCCAGCGATGAAAAGATCATTGCAGCAACCGCACAGATGTTTTACAATGATGTGGACAAAAACCAGCATCCCATCGGTTTTTATGAAGGGATAAAAGCTGCTTATGGTGACCTGAGAGAAGATGCCACTTTTAAAAAATGGGCGAAGGATGTCTTTGACAAAACAATGATACTGGATGATACAAAATGGGATGCTTTTGTCGCCAACCCTGATGCGAATGTTTTGCAAAACGACCCTGCATTTGCTTATGCGGCAGCTTTTGTAAAAAGTTACAATACCAAGTATGCGCCCATTTTCAAAGCGTTTACAGAAAAAAATGACGAACTGGGCAGGGCTTATTTAAAAGGTGTAATGGAAATGAACCCGGCTGCTGCTGCTAAAATGTATCCTGATGCCAACTTTAGCATGAGGGTAAGCTATGGCAATGTAAAAAGCTATAGCCCGAGAGATGGTTTAAAATGTGATTATATCTGTACCAGCAAAGGTATTTTGGAAAAATATGTTCCCGGAGATTATGAGTTTGACTTTCCGGTAAAAGGTATTGAATTGTTGAAAAATAAAGATTTCGGTCAGTACATTGATAAAGGAAAAAAAGACCTGGTGGTTACGTTTATTACCAACAATGATATCACCGGTGGCAACAGCGGCAGTCCTGTTATTGATGGCAGCGGCAATTTGATCGGTTTGGCATTTGATGGCAATTCTGAAGCGTTGAGCCATAAACTGGCGGTTGACAAAGAACTGAACCGTGCTATCTGTGTTGATATCCGTTATGTATTATGGTGTATTGACAAATTAGGCGGTGCAAGTAATATAATAAAAGAATTGAAGCTGGTGAAGCAGTAAGAATTAATGTGCCGATTTGATGATGTGCTAATTTGCTAATAGAAGCCGCTCTGTATTTGGGGCGGCTTTTGTTTTTGATAATGTTTGCCCAGATTCAACTGATAAAGAACATCTGCGGATCTGCGGCTTTTACTTTACACTTGTTTAAATTACTTTTGGCGGATGTCTATATTAAATATCGAATTTAAAGCAAGATCAACTGATATCATGTCCGCAGAGAAAATTCTGCTGCAGCATCATCCAACATTTATTGGAGAAGACCACCAGGTGGATACTTACTTTAATGTTACCACAGGCAGGATGAAACTAAGAGAAGGTAACATTGAAAACGCACTCATTCATTATGAACGGGAAAATACGGCAGGCAGCAAATCGTCGCAGGTAATATTATACCGGCATCAGCCGGATAAAAATATAAAAGCCCTGCTCAAAAAAGCACTGGGAATAAAAGCAGTGGTGGATAAGCGAAGAAAGATCTACTTTATTGACAATGTAAAATTTCATTTTGATGCCGTACAAAACCTCGGTACATTTATTGAAGTGGAAGCCATTGATACCGACGGCAGCATCAGCAAAGAAAAATTACAGGAGCAGTGTGATCACTATGCTGTGATGTTGGGTATACAACAGGAAGATTTTATGGCAGTATCTTATAGTGATATGATCATAGCACAGAAATAAGATCAAACAACTTCAAATAAAATTTGTTACTCATTTAACTTTACAAAAAAATAATTATGAAAAAAATATTTTCCCTTCTGTTCTTTGTTTCCCTGGTTTCATTTGCTTTAGCACAGACTCGAGGGGCCAAGGTTACCGGTGAAGAGATCAGTTATAAATCCGCTGATGGCACTATTTTAAAAGGCTATGTGGCTTTTGATGAAAATAAAAAAGGCAAACGTCCTGCTATCGTTGTGATTCATGAGTGGTGGGGAAATAACGACTATGCCCGTTACCGTGCCGATATGCTCGCAGGCCTTGGTTATATTGCCATTGCAGCCGACATGTATGGTAATGGCAAAGAAGGACCCACACCCAAAGAAGCGCAGGAACTGGCAACACCCTTCTATCAAAATCCGCAACTGGCAAAAGAAAGAATTGAAGCTGCCGTGAGCAAGCTGAAAGAATACGAACAAACGGATGCAACTCAAATGGCCTGTATTGGTTATTGCTTTGGCGGGTCTATGAGTTTAAATGCCGCTAACCTTGGTATGGATTTTAAAGGTATTGTAAGTTTTCATGGTGGCCTGGCAGTAGTACCTGCTGAGGAAGGCAAGACAAAAGCCAAAGTGCTGGTATGCCATGGTGGGGCTGATAAATTTATCAGTGACGAAGAGCTCAAGAAATTCAAAGAGAATATGGATGCAGCAAAAGTGGACTACACATTTATTAGTTATCCCGATGCCACACATGCATTCAGTAATCCTGATGCCACCGAAAACGGCAAGAAATTCGGTATTCCCATTGCATACAATATGGCCGCTGATAAAAAAAGCTGGGAAGACATGAAAGCATTCTTCAAGAAACTGTTTCAATAAAATTTTGACCACGAATGCAACGAATACACTGGCCACAAATCACACAAATACACACGAATAAACAAATGGCCACGGATTACACAGATACACACAGATCAAAATATTTCGTGTCCATTCGTGTGATTCGTGGCAAATAAAAAATGGCAGAAGACTTATCCATTATACAAGGAACCAAACAGGAACAATACGAAGCATTGCTTCCGCAGGTAAAGGCTTTGATAGAAGGGGAGCCTGACCTCGTTGCAAACCTGGCCAACATTTGCGGCGCTTTAAAAGAACAGTTTGGCTGGCTGTGGGTGGGTTTCTATTTGGTTAAACCCGCTGCCACCGGCGAAGAAGAACTGGTACTTGCACCTTTCCAGGGACCTGTTGCATGTACCAGGATCAAAAAAGGAAGAGGTGTTTGCGGCGCCGCATGGCAAAAAGCAGAAACAATCATCGTGCCCGATGTAGAAAAATTCCCCGGCCATATCGCCTGCAACACCCTGTCAAGATCTGAAATAGTTGTTCCCATAATTGCCAATGGAGAAGTAAAAGGTGTACTTGATGTGGACAGTGTTTTGCTCAATGATTTTGATGAAACAGATAAGAAATATTTGGAGGAAATAGTAGGATGGATAAGATTTTGAGGATGCCGGTCTGACCTGCGGTACCGACCGGTGCTATTTCACCACCAGTTTAAACCCTATCCCATGGAGTGTTTCGATCTTTACCGAATCATCCCCCGCAAAAACCTTTCTTAGTTTCGAAATAAACACGTCCAGGCTCCTGCCAAAAAAATAATCATCCTGTCCCCATACGGCAGAAAGAATTTGTTCTCTCTTTAAAACGGTGTTCTTATTTTCAAAAAAATACTGCAGTAAGGTGGCCTCTCTTTGCGTAAGCTCGGTTTTTTTACCGTTGTTGGTTACAATAAAATTGGTGGGGTCAAATTGATAAGCCCCGGCTGTGTATACTTTCTTCTCTGCATTGTTGGTCTTTTTATTCCGTGAAATAAATATCTCGATCTTTAATACCAGCTCTTCAATACTAAATGGTTTTACTAAATAATCGTCGGCACCAATACGCAGACCTTTCAGTTTGTCTTCTTTTAATGTTTTGGCCGAAAGAAAAATGATAGGCACATCCACATCTGTCTTTCGAATGGCTTCTGCCAGGTCAAACCCATCCATACCGGGCATCATGATATCCAGTACACATACATCGTATTTCTTTTTTGCAAAGGCTTCCAGGCATTGTTTGCCATTGGCAAAATGATCTACTTCAAACTGTTGTTGCTCCAGGCTGTCTTTTGTTAGAAAAGCCAACGTGGCATCGTCTTCTGCGTATAGTATTTTGTGTTTCATGCTTTTTGCCCAGTCTGACCGTCCCGGTCCGACTGGGAATTTTACGAGCGTTATCTTCCGGTCACACCGGCACGGTCAGACCGGAAGGCTAAAGTTATAACAGTTCCCTTACCCGTTTCACTTTCTGCTTTTAATT
>ERZ795056.429-NODE-429-length-53907-cov-6.690596_pt1 | contig 53907 bp, 46 predicted proteins | sample MGYA00375140_ERZ795056 | MGnify/ENA primary metagenome ERZ795056 (study PRJEB30185, sample SAMN05720227) | activated sludge metagenome | isolation source: Anaerobic digester | place: USA | collected 2015-03-09 ...
GGGTTGGCGTGTACGCACACGCCGCTCCACGGATCCACCGGATTCTTGTTTAGTATGCCCCGCGCGCTGCTCACGCTAGACGGCTTCACCCAACACGAGTAGGTCTTGCCCGTCCCAAGAATCCCCAGCACATCCCCTGCGTTGATGTAGTCATCCGCGCCATCGAAGCTGTAAGCTCCACCGCTGATGCCGTTCGTTGTCCACGTTGCCCCATAGACCGTTCCGGTCCACCCATTCCCGCTCCCGTCCTGCACGGTCCCCGAACTGTCGAATCCGTACCAAATTACCAATCCGTTTGTAGGGGCTACAGGCAACCCCACATCGACGTCTCCACACAGCGATGTCCTGTTCACAACCTGCAGTCCATCCAAGATCGCCTCTCCCTCACCGAACGCTTGCGCTGCGCAGCAGATCAGTACTGCGCCCAAGCGCCATATAGGCGCTGTTCTGTGCGATTTCATGGCTCCTCCACAATCTGTGTCGTGCTGTTCGTCACAACCACCAACGGTTCTCGCTCCCTGTTCCTGTGTCCCCGGTCACTGAGAATCACAAGGCCTTCCATTCTCACGCTCACTTGCCGGCCATGCACATTCAGATCCTCTGCATACGTTCCGGCTTGGATGACCAGCACGCCACCACCATCGGCTTCTTCCACCCCCGCCCGAATCGTCTTCTTCGGTCCATCTCCCAGGCTGCGAATCGGACTCTTTCCGGCAAAACTGTCGTTCCCCCTCGCCTGGTCCACGTAGATGATCCGCGCGAGTTGGACAGAGGCCGTCACGTTGCTCGCGCAGTTGGTTCCGATGGTCAGGGCGTCGGTCTGAAGATCGGTCAAAAAACTGCCTTCTGAGTCGAGGTCCGACATCTCGCTGGTCAGCGCTCCGTCTATTGCCACGCTTGATCCCGCGATGAACTGCTCTCTCGCGTCGGGGATGCCGTCTCCGTCCAGATCAAGGTCGCCACGCCCCACCAGGTAGTATCGCCCGAATATCCCCTCAAGCCCCGTGTCCGTCCATTGCATCACGGCCTCGCCCGCAGTCTGCAAATCGCTTGCGGCCAAGGCCCACCCACCCGTGCTGCTGAATCGGCTCTCCGGCCCCACATCCTGGTAGTACACGTCCAGCCGTTCCCCCTCCACCCCTGTCCCCCGAATCGTCAGTACCACGCTGGTTCCACCCAGTACCTGCAGTCCCTCGATCACCGGCGGCTCTTCATCCTCCGGGAATACGTTGGCGTACGGCCTTGTCTCCATCCACACCCGACAGGCTTCCCCTGTCACGTTCAACCAGTACGCTTCGCCCATCTTCAGTTCTTCCGGGCTATTCGTGTTACTGGCGTCGGTCAGTACGTCGTCTTTCAGGGCTGTTTCTTCGCGTGGGACCGCTCCTGCGTACGGGTAGCCCACCAAGTTCAGCCCGGGGTACAGCGTGGCCTGGTTCGTTTCATCCAGAACCAGTTCTCCCGCCAGATAAACGGCTTGGGTACTGTCTGCCAGAGCGAAGCCCTGTCCGGCAACGGGCAGCGTGTTGGTAAGGACGTATTGCTGGTTCTCGGCGTCCCAAGTCAGGACCGCAGTCTCCCCGGAGTCCAAGGCCACAAACGGCGATGACGCCAAGGCGCCGGGTTCCGTGTTCAGCCGGATGAACCCGACCGGGCGGGAGACGATGTTCTGCGCGAGAGAAGAAACGACGAGCAGTTCAAGAAGACAGATACTTAGGAAAGAGAAGTGAAACCCGAGTCGATGGACATGTTTCCGCGGCGCGAGACTCCGTCGCATGCGATGCTCCCCCCCTAGCTGATTCTTTTCTACACCCAATCCCCGCTCGCTGACTAGGGGGGTATTTTGTAGGATGTTCCTGACAAAGCTTATTTTTCCAACGATTGGAAAAACCAAGGCGTGATATAATCCGCACCGATGAAATCCGACCGCCCAGCGCTGCTAGATATGACGCTGCCTGAACTGCAGGCACTCCTCGCCGGCTGGGGCGAGAAACCGTTCCGCGCACGCCAGCTCTATGAGCAGCTCTATACCCATCTCCAGACCGATCCGGCTGCGATGACCAACTTCTCCGTCGCGCTCCGCCAACGCCTCGCCGCGGAAACCGACATCCAAACCCTGGAACTTGTCGAACAGCACTCCGGCGATGGCGGCAAAACTCGCAAGGCGCTGTTCACGATCTCGAACGCCATCCCCGTCGAAGCCGTGCTGATGATCTATGCCGACCGCTCCACCGTTTGCGTATCCACGCAATCCGGCTGTGCGATGAACTGCTCTTTCTGCGCCACAGGAAAAATCGGGTTCCGGCTGAACCTCACCGCCGGGCAGATGATCGAGCAGGTACTCTGGGCAGCGCGCGAAGTTCGCGAGCTCGGCGCGGGTTCACGCGCGCTCAGTAACGTCGTCTTCATGGGCATGGGCGAGCCGTTCAACAACTACGACCACTGGTGGGCCGCCGTGGAACGCCTGCACGATCCGCAGGGCTTCAACATGGGCGCGCGGTCGTTCACCGTATCCACCGTCGGCCTCGTCCCCGGCATCCGCCGCCTCGCCGATGAGTTACTGCCGATCAATCTCGCCATCTCGCTCCACGCGGCCGACGATGAACTCCGCAACAAGCTCGTCCCGGTAAATCGAAAACATCCGATCGCGCACCTCGTGGAGGCCGTCCGGGATTACACCGACAAGACACACAGGCGCGTATCGTTCGAATACGTTCTGCTCAAGGATGTGAATGATTCAGTCGCCCAGGCCGAGTCGCTCGCGAGACTCTGCCGCGGTGAAACCGACCGCAAGGGTCCGTTGCTCTGCCATGTGAATTTGATTCCCTGGAATCCCGTGCCCGGCGCACCGCTCTCGCCATCCGACCGCAAACGCGTACTCGACTTCCAGCGGGTTCTCGAGAACCGGCGCGTACCGTGTACCGTCCGCGTCCAGCGCGGCGTGGATATCGCCGCCGCCTGCGGCCAACTCGCCGGCGGCAGCTTGAAAGACTAGACCGACGCGCAGCCGTCTATTCCTCCGGCTTCACTTCTTTCACCGGCACTGTCTCGTTCGTAACGGCAGCCTCTTCCGGCTTGTCGCTCTTGAAGATGCCCGTAACGCCATCGAAGACCTTGCCCGCGCCACGACCTACCGCCTTTGCCCCGTCGCCCACGGCGCCGCCAACAGCTTTTGCACCATCGCCCACGGCCCCAGCGGTTGCGCCCGCCACGTCGACTGCGGCACCACCCACCGATTTTGCCCCATCACCCACCGCGCCCGCAGCATCCATGGCCACGCCACCCACGGCCTTCACGCCATCACCCACCAACCCAACCGTTCCGGTGACCAGCTTGCCCACTGAGCCCAGGATCGCGCCAAGTATGGTGCGGATCACATCCGCCGGCGAAGCGCCCTTCTTGTTCTCTTCCTTGCCGATATCCGTCAACCGGATCGTCGGCAGCGGAATCGGCGCCGTAGCGCCCATCGTCATCTTTGCACTCACATGCACTTTGCCGTTTTCGATCAAGATCTCATCGATCACGACTTTCTTGCTACTCTTTTTCGCCTCCGGCTCGTTCTCACCTTTGGATTGCGGCGCGCCCCCCGCCTGTTCAAGAAGCCTGCCGAGGTTGCTCTTCCCCAGCCCAAGTTCGTAGTTGATGTCGGGCGCGTCGATGTAGATGCGCTTGATGATGATCGTATCGCTCAGCAGTGACCTCACATCGAGATCCACCGTGATCTCATCGACAGAGAGGGCCTTCTCCGTTTTGAATCCTTTGGGATTTCCCAGCACGAAACCGCGCAGGCCGACATGGCCTCTCACCAGGGCAAACTTCACACTCTCGAGTTTCACGGGCACTCCAAGCATCACCGGCCCGCCCGTCTCCACCCCCCACTGCACAATCGATCCGAGAAAGAAGTTCGCCACAACCACAACAATGATCACCACCAACACCACCAAAATCGCCAAGCCCTTGATCACCTTCTTCATCGCCTTCTCCCCTCATCAGCCATTCCCACGGCTCACCACTCACTTCTCACTGGTCACTCTTCCCTCTTCTCCCTATTCCCCCTCCACGCCTTTGCGTTAACTCTTTCGCCTGCCCTGAGCTTGTCGAAGGGTGTCCTTTCGTGGTCAAGTGTCTTGCCCCTTCTTTCCTCCAATCCCCAATCTCCCCTTGGTCATTGAGGCTTGCCCATTGGTCATTCTTCCTTCCGACCTTCGTTTCCTCTGTTACCTTCTGTTCAATCCCTCTTCTTAGTGCCCATCTAGTGACCCTTAGTGGTTAACTCCCCTCCCTTCTTCCCACCGAATAACTAATCTCCAATCTCCCCCTTGCCCCTTTCCCTAAACCTTGGAACAATACTGCACCGTGACGAACAAGCAAACAACGCGCGTCTGGCACCCTTACACGAAGTTCTCCGCGTTCGAGGCCGGACCGCTGCCGGAAATCGTGCGCGGCGACGGCGTCTATCTCTTCGATTCGGCGGGTCACCGCTATCTCGACGCGGTCTCCTCCTGGTGGTCCTGCAGCCTCGGCCACGGCCAGCCCGACATCGTCGCAGCCATCCAGCGCCAGGCCGCTGAACTCCAGCATTCCATCCTCGGCAACCTCTCCCATCCGCGCGCAACGGAACTCGCCGCGCGGATCGCCACGCTCATGCCCACACCCGAACGCCATGTGCTCTTCGCGTCCGATGGCGCCAGCGCTGTCGAAGCCGCGCTGAAGATTGCCCTTCAATACTGGCACAACCGCGGCAGGCCCGAACGGAAGCGCTTCGCCTACCTCGAAGACGCCTACCACGGCGATACGCTCGGTGCCGTATCTGTCGGCTATCTTGAAGGATTCCACAAGCCGTTTGAACCCATCCTGTTTCCCGCATTCGAACTGCCCGTTCCACCAAATGCCGCCGCCGAACACGCAGCCCTCGAACAAATCCGGACGATCTTCGATGCGCACGGCCAGGAACTCGCCGCGCTCATCATCGAGCCGCTCTGCCAGGGCGCCGCCGGCATGAAGATGTATTCAGCCGCTCATCTCCGCCAGCTCGCCGAACTCTGTCGCGAAAGGGATATCCTGCTGATCGTGGATGAAATCGCCACCGGATTCGGCCGGACCGGCCGCATGTTTGCGTTCGAACATGCCGACATCGATCCCGACATCGTCTGCCTCGGCAAGTCGCTCTCCGCCGGCTATCTCCCGATCAGTGCGACGGTCGTCAAGGACTCCATCTTCAACACGTTTTCCGACAAGCCCGTGGACCATTCCTTCTATCACGGCCACACATTTTGCGGAAACCCGATCGCCGCTGCCGCCGCGCTCGCCGCTCTGGACATTTACGAGCGTATCGACATCGCCGGTTGCGCGCGCCGGATCGAGCGCGTATTCCGGGAAATGATCGAGCCGCTGGCGAAACTGCCGCAGGTGAAAGACGTCCGGATCCTGGGCGCCATTGCCGCCGTGGAACTGGCCGGCGAGTCGCAACCCAATGCCGCCGCGATGGAAGAAGGCCTGCCGGCCGCCCAAGCGATACGCCAACGCATGCTGGAAGCGGGCATCCTGATCCGCCCGCTCGGAAACGTCGTCTACCTCATGCCCCCGCTCACTATCCCCGACGACATCCTGACCACCCTCTGCCAAACCCTCGTCACCGCTGTCGCCACTTCCCAATCTCTCAGCTCCGCTCCCAAAGTCGGACGTACCCCTCGACCTCACGCACAGCACTGACGCCGGTCCATGGAAGGAAGTGATGAACCATGTCCGTTCTCTTGATCAGGAAACCTGAAGGTGACTTTGAGAACATCCTGGTGCGGGATGTGAGGACCAAGGTTGCCGCTCACATTCAAGTCCCCGCCGGAACAGGAACCCGTCGCGTGGTCGTAGCCATGCCCGCGGGAAAAGCGGCGCTATGCTTCGAAACAACCCAGCCGGCAGAATGGGTCATGAAAGATGATCCGGTCACCTTGGCCGACGGTGACGGCCAACGCGGCGTCGTATTCACTTTGACCACGAAGATGGATGCTGTCTCGATCCCTGTTTCATCCATCCTCATGCATCACACGCTGAGAGCGCGGTTTGGCATCGACCCCGAGAACCAGAATGAAAGTCGGCTGAGGAACCTGATCGCATCCGGGGGCATCACGGAAATCGAATCCACACTGGGAATGTCCCTGCATGATCTGTCCAATCGCGGAACGGTCATCGGCCCTATCATCGACGCCCCACAGGGAAAGATCACGTTCACGAGAAGATCGCTGGATGGAAAACATCTCTATCGGTTGGACTTCGTCGCCGATGCCGCGTTCGCAGTCTCTCAGTCCGGCGCCAACCTGCACATTTCCCGGAAGAACCCGTCTGCCCCGGCCCCCCTCCGACTGACGATTCGCGCCTCCACCGATTTCGAACCGCTTACGCCCATGCCATTCGATAGCCTGGTGAATGAGACAGGCAAGGAGTTGCTCGTGAAGGACAAGCACTTCGCGCAGGCAATTCGCAATTTCGAATTCCTCGCCTTCACAGAGAAGTTTCTGGCAGGCTCATGGAACTTCCTGTCCTACTTCGGACGCGACACGCTCATTGCGATTCGCATCATGTGGCGCGTCCTGTCCCGGCAAGCCAAGCAGACCGGCATCCAGAGCGTAACCAACGAAATCTCCGAAGACGGTATCGTCAATGTGACCGACGAATGGACCGACGACCGGACGGTTGCGAACGCCATCGAATGCTTCTTTCGCGAATACGACAGGGGCGACACCGACGCCGCCAGACGACTCATGAAGACCATTCTGGATGGGCATGTTCCCGAACACCCCTTCCTCGACGTCCTGGACCAGACCTTCATGTTCCCATCCGCCGCATCACACTGGTTCAAGGAACTGGACGACCGCGAGCTCAACAAGTGGCTGAAGACTAATCACCAAGTCCTGGGCCGGACAGAATCCAATCTTGCGACGCTCCTGCGGAATTGGAATTACATATTGAAGTCTGCCGCGCCCTGCATCGCGGCTTGGCAGAGTCTCCATTTGAAGTATCCAACCCTCTCTCCGCTGCAGATCATCGAAACGCACCGTGACGAATTCAGGAGAACGAACGAAACGCTGGTGTATTCCATTGCCGGGGCCGCCAATTGGCGCGATACGTACAACCTCCCATGGCACTTCAAGGCCGAGGACATCAATGTCAATCTCCTGCCCATGGCCATCGCTGCCATTCAAGAGATGATCGAAAGGATCCGCCCGACGGGCGCCGCAAGGGATCTGATCGATCTATCCAGGCAACATGCCCTGAATGTCGTCGGCGAGTATCTCGAGGAGCCCGGCCGCTTCCATGCCGCCAGAGCCGTGTGGAACTGGGACTTGATGAGAGAGCACTATGTTGTTCGCCGCAATGCCAACGAGATTCGCCAAGACATGCAGAGGTATTTGGAAGGGCTGGAGCATGGCGACATCTTTGGGCAGGATCGGGATCGGGCCATTCGGGAACGGGACGCACTTCTCGCGTGCAGGGCAAGTGACATCACCGTCTCCGAGTTCCTCCACGGGAGCAGCGTGCCCGATGCCGTGAGGGATGGTGTTGAGTTCACCGCACTGCTTCTGGATCCGGACGGCAATCCGCTTCCTCTGATGCACAGCGATGACGTGTACCTTCTTCTCTTCGGAAATCCCACCATGGAGCAGGTCAGAAAGATCGTTCGTCCGCTCATGCTCCCCTACCCCTTTGGCCTTGGCTTTTTCGATGATGACATCGGCATGGCCGTAAGCCATGCCGTGTATTCGCCAAGAGACAACCAGTCGTTGAAGGACCCTTCAAAGAACGTGTGGATCAAGTTTGGTCCAGATGAGTACCACGGGCGGGCAGCCTGGCCATGGGTCATGTTTGCGCTTATCAGCGGAATCCACACCCAGGTGATGAAGCGAATAGATAGAGAGGGCCATCTGGCAGACAGCGTGACGTCGGACGACATCGGGCTCTTCAGGGAAATCCTCGAGAAGTCGAAATCATCCATAGAGAAGTTGGGCCCCCTCGCCACTTCGGAGGTCTTCAAGTACTCCCCTGCGCCCGCGGGACAAGGGATCTGGCAGGCGGAAGCCATGGGCATCTCGACGCCCATTCAGCTTTGGAGCGCGGCACCCGCAAATATGCTCATGGACGAAGCCTTGGAAAGGATTGGGCTGGCCTGTCATCATTGAATTCTTGTGCAGGAAGGCGTGGCATCTCGGTCTACGTCTGTGAGAAATGAATCCCGACATGGAGGTCGGACGCCGCAACAGCCAAGGGACAACGCCTGTGAAACTGACCAATGACAGTTATATCGTCTTGATCGGCACCAAGAACTTCACCGAGCGCTACTACCGGGACAAGACCGGCTGGCTGAAGGTCAGTGCGCGCAAACGGAAATTCCGGATGACCGCAGAACAGGTCCTTAACCACATCCTGCCCGCACTGGCCGGGGTCAAACCGAACATAACCATCACGGTGAAGCATCGCGACCCGCCCCAACACACAAAATCGGCTCCACTTGCAGGATGAAGGACGTTGACTATGAAGTTCATCGTCACGGAGGCCACATACGGGAAGTTTGCTGACCGGAGGAACGGAACTTGAAAGCATCCAAACTAGCGGCCCATGTCCTGTTCACCGTCGGCAGCCTGGCACTGATCGTCGGGGCCATTGATCCTCTTGAAGGCTGCTTCGTCATTCTCCCCGGCAGCGCGTTGCTCGCCGCCGGCGCATGGCTCGCCGGAAGCCGCCACCGCAAATTGTTCACATGGACCCTCGGCCTGATCGCCATCGGCGTCGCGGCCATGGTCGGCTTGTCATGGTGGGGCGGCGTCGGCGGCAAAACCGGCCACTCCCTGTGGTGGCTGGTGCTGATTCTGCCCTACCCCGCCGGCTGGTTTGTCGGTCTCACCGCCATCGTGCTGCGACTGGTCGAACTCTTCCGTCGTGGCGCCCGATCGTCGCCTTGTGACAATTAATAACATTGCGCGGGGGGCTCTCTCCCTGTAGATGCTGCAGGCCATGACTACCTTTAATGAGTTTGGACTTTCGCCGGAATTGCTCAAGGGCGTGGCGGCGCTCGACTTCGAGATCCCAACACCCATCCAGGAGAAAGTCATCCCGCTGCTGCTCAAGGGCGAGCGCGATGTCGTAGCGCTGGCTCAAACCGGGACGGGCAAAACCGCCGCCTTCGGCCTGCCCCTGCTCCAACTGACGGACGCAAAGAATCCGGCAACCCAGGCCGTGGTGCTCTGCCCGACCCGCGAGCTCTGCCTGCAGATCGCCAAAGACCTCACCGATTTCGGCCGCTTTGCTCCGCATCTCCGGATTCTCGCCGTGTATGGCGGCTCGTCGATCAACGATCAAGTGCGGGCCCTGCACCGCGGCGTGCACATCATTGTCGCAACCCCGGGCCGCATGAACGATCTCCTGCGCCGCAGGAGCGCGAAACTCTCCGGCGTCTGCCGCGTCGTGCTCGACGAGGCCGATGAAATGCTGAACATGGGATTCCAGGAGGACTTGGAAACCATCCTCAAGGAGATCCCCGACACCGCGCGCACCCTCCTGTTCGCCGCCACGATGCCGAAGCAGGTCGCCGCGATCGCCGGCAAGTATATGGATGATCCGGAGGAGATCGTCATCGGCAAGCGCAACGCCGGCGCCGCCAATGTTTCCCACGAATGCTACACCGTGCACGCGCGCGATCGCTACCACGCGCTGAAGCGCATCATCGATTGCCGGCCCGGCTTTTACGGCATTGTCTTCTGCCGCACACGCGTCGAGACGCAGGATGTCGCGAACCGGCTGATGGCGGACGGCTACAGCTCCGATGCCCTGCACGGCGACATGTCGCAGGATCAGCGCGACCGCGTCATGAACAACTTCCGCAAGCGCAACCTCCAGATCCTCGTCGCCACCGACGTCGCTGCGCGCGGGCTGGATGTGGATGATCTCACGCACGTCATCAATTACGACCTGCCCGGCGATCCCGACGTCTACACGCATCGGAGCGGGCGAACCGGCCGCGCCGGACGGTCGGGCATTTCCATCGTCCTCGTTCACATGCGCGAGGACTACAAGCTCCGCGCCATCGAGCGGATCATGAACAAGCGCTTTGAGCACAAGCCGGTGCCCACCGGCCAGGAAGTCTGCGAAGCCCAACTCATCGGCCTGCTGGAAAAGATCAAGAACATCGATCCGGCCGAAACCGCGCAACTCGACCCATACCTGCCCAGGATCAACGAGGTCCTCGCCGATATGTCCCGCGAGGACATCATCAAGCGGTTCGTCTCGGGCGAGTTCAAGCGATTCGTCGAATACTACAAGAACGCGCCCGAAGTGAATGTCCACGTCGACCACGGCCGGCACGAGCAGCGGGGTCGGCAACGCGAGCGGCCCGAATCAATCCGCGAGCCATTCCATGGCGCCATGGTCAGCCTGCGCGTAAACATCGGAAAGATGAACGGCCTCACCGTGCCCGCGTTGATCACGCTGATCAACCGCGCTACACCCGGACCCATGCTGAAACTCGGCCGCATCAGGATCATGGACCAGACCAGCATCTTTGAAGTGGCTGCCGGCGCCGACGAGATTCTTATCCCGAATCTCAGCAGGTCGAACTTCAACAACCGCCCCATAACATGCGCTTACGAAAACAGTGCATCCCACGGCGGCGCCCCACGGCTTCGTGAAAAACACGGCCAGCCACATCCCGGCCGCCATGAGCACTTCCGGAAAAAGAAACCTTTTCATCGCGGCCAAGCCCCTCGATAGCGACAGTCCATGAGCTTCAATCCGCCTCTTCCCGCCTGCACAGAGCCTTTTTGCATTTGAACTGGCGGCATTATGCACTATTTTCTAGCGTGCTCGTGGGCGCCGCATGCCCCACCTGCTGCCGGGAGGTAGTGAATCATGGCCGACTCAACAGCGAATAGTCCGAACCCCAAGGACGTGGAACTGCAGGATTGGGTGGATTCCTTCCACGACCTGCTCCGACGCGACGGTCCGGAACGCGCTCGATCCATTCTTCGCGAACTCCAGGTGCACGCCGCGCATTCCGGCGTGACCATGCCCTTTTCCGCCAACACGCCCTACATCAACACCATCCCGGCCGACGAGCAGGCCGCCTTTCCCGGCGACCGAGAGATCGAACGCCGCATCAAGAGCATCATCCGCTGGAACGCCATGGCCATGGTCGTCCGCGCGAACCGCGAGGAGGCCGGCATCGGCGGACACATTTCCACCTACGCCTCGGCCGCGACCTTGTACGAGATCGGCTTCAACCATTTCTTCCGCGGCCGCACGGAGACCCAGCCGGGCGACATCATTTACTTTCAGGGTCACGCCTCGCCGGGCATCTACGCCCGCGCTTTTGTCGAGGGCCGCCTGCCACTGGAGCAGATCGACAACTTCCGCCACGAATTGCACGACAAGCCCGGCTTGTCGTCCTATCCCCACCCGTGGCTGATGCCCGACTTCTGGCAGTTCCCCACCGTCTCCATGGGGCTCGGCCCGATCCAGGCGATCTATCACGCGCGCTTCATCCGCTATCTCGAAGACCGCGGGCTGAAGCCTGCCTCCGCCCAACGCGTCTGGGCGTTCCTCGGCGACGGCGAAACCGACGAGCCGGAGACGCTCGGCGCCATCACGCTCGCGGCGCGCGAGAAGCTCGACAACCTGACCTTTGTGATCAACTGCAACCTGCAGCGGCTCGACGGACCGGTGCGCGGCAACGGTAAAATCATCCAGGAGCTCGAGGCGGCATTTCGCGGCGCAGGCTGGAATGTCATCAAGGCCATCTGGGGTTCGGACTGGGACCCGCTGCTGCAGAAGGACACGAACGGCCTGCTCACGCGGCGCATGGAGGAAGTCGTCGACGGCGAGTATCAGAAATACGTCGTTTCCGATGGCGCGTACATCCGCCAGCACTTCTTCGGCAAGTATCCCGAGCTGCTGGACATGGCGGCCAACCTCTCCGACGAGCATCTGCGCAAGATGCGGCGCGGCGGCCACGATCCCGAGAAGGTCTACGCAGCCTACAAGGCCGCAGTGGAACACAAGGGCGCCCCGACTGTCATCCTCGCCAAGACCATCAAGGGCTACGGCCTCGGCGAGAGCGGCGAAGGCAAGAATATCACCCACTCGCAGAAGAAGCTGAACGAGGAGGAACTCCGCGAATTCCGGTCACGGTTCGGCATCCCGATCTCCGACGAGGATCTCGCCAAGGTTCCGTTCTACCGCCCCCCGGAAGACAGCCCGGAGATGCGCTACCTCCAGGAGCGGCGAAAAGCCCTCGGCGGCTACGTGCCCGAACGACGTCCTACCACCGTCTCTCTCGGTGCGCCCGACCCCGAACAGTTCAAGGAATTCATCGGCGGCACGGGCGACCGTGAAGTGTCCACCACCATGGCCTTCGTGCGGCTGCTGTCGAAGCTCCTGCGCGACAAGAACATCGGCGAGCATATCGTGCCGATTGTCCCCGATGAGGCGCGCACATTCGGCATGGAATCGCTGTTCCGGCAGTGCGGCATCTACTCGCATCCCGGCCAGCTTTATGAACCGGTCGATGCCGACAGCCTCCTCTATTACAAGGAAGTGCGCAACGGGCAGATCCTCGAGGAAGGCATCAACGAGGCCGGCTCCATGTCTTCGTTCATCGCCGCGGGTACCGCCTACGCAAATCACGGGATCAACATGATCCCCTTCTTCATCTACTACTCGATGTTCGGCTTCCAGCGCATCGGCGACCTCGTCTGGGCCGCCGCCGACATGCGCTGCCGCGGCTTCCTGCTCGGCGGCACCGCCGGACGCACCACGCTCGCCGGTGAAGGACTCCAGCACCAGGACGGGCACAGCCACGTGCTGGCCATGCCCGTGCCAAACCTGATGGCCTACGACCCCGCCTACGCCTACGAGCTGGCGGTGATCATCGAGGAAGGCATCCGGCGCATGTATGTGAACCGCGAGGACATCTTCTATTACATCACCGTGATGAATGAGAACTACGTGCAGCCGCCCATGCCGGGCGACGTGCGCGAGGGTATCCTCCGCGGCATCTACAAGTTCAAATCTGCCACCGCGAAGGGCCACCCGGCGCAGCTTCTCGGCAGCGGCGCGATCCTGAACGAGGTCCTCAAGGCACAGGCCGTCCTTGCCGAGAAGTACGGCGTGGCTGCGGATGTCTGGTCCGTCACCAGCTACAAGGAACTGCATCGCGATGCGCTTGATGCCGAACGGTGGAACATGCTCCACCCCGGCGAGACGCCCCGCGTACCCTATGTCACAAAGGCGCTCGGCGACGCACAGGGCCCGATCATCGCCACATCGGACTACCTCAAGCTCATGCCCGATTCCATCTGCCGCTGGATGCCGCGCAAGTTGCTGGCCCTCGGCACCGACGGCTTCGGCCGCAGCGACGGACGCGATGCCCTGCGCGACTTCTTCGAGGTGGATTGGCGCTACATAACCGTAGCCACGCTTGCTTATCTCGCACGGGACGGCAAGATAGACACGAAGGTCGTGGCGGGCGCGATGAAGGAGCTTGGCATCAACCCGGACAAACCCAATCCGCTGACCGCGTGATCTGAAGGAGCAGCCATGGCGATCGAGTTCAAACTTCCGGAACTGGGCGAGAACATCAAATCCGGCACCATCGTGAAGGTGCTGGTCAAGGTCGGCGATACGCTGACGAAGGACCAGCCCGTGCTGGAGATGGAAACCGACAAGGCCGTTGTCGAGGTCCCCTCCTCCGTCGCAGGCAAGATATCGGCCGTGCATGTGAAGGCAGGCGACAAGGCCGCCATCGGCCAACTCATCCTGACGGTCGATGGCGCCGGCTCTGCCGCCGCGCCGGCCCCCGCTGCCCCGGCAGCCCAACCTGCGCCAACTCCGAAACCCGCTGCGCAGGCCAAGGCCCCGGCCGTCACAGCGCCTGCCACAGCAGCCGCCGAGCCCCCGCCCGCACCCGCGGCATCGCGGGGCCCCGTCGCTGCCGCGCCGTCCGTACGCCAGTTTGCCCGCGAAATCGGAATCGAGATCGCCGACGTACCCACGGCCGACCCGACCGGCCGTATCACAATCGAGGATGTGAAGGCCTACGCCAAGAAGCTGAACACCTCGCGCACGCAAGCCCCGGCTGGCGGTGTCATCGCCCCGGCTTACACACTTCCCGATTTCTCCAAGTGGGGCGCAACTGAACGGCAGGCCATGAACGCCGTCCGGGTGAAGACGGCCCAACACATGAGCCTCTCATGGAATACCATCCCCCATGTGACACAATTCGACTGGGCGAATATCACCGATCTCGAGGAACGCCGGAAGAAGCTGTCGCCCAAGGCGGAAAAGGCCGGAGCCAAGCTGACCGTGACCGCGATCCTGATCAAGATCGTTGCGTCAGCGCTGAAGGTATTCCCGAAGTTCAACGCCAGCATAGATCCGGCCAAGAACGAAATCATTCTGAAGAAGTATTTCAACATCGGCGTCGCCGTGGATACCGAGCGCGGCCTGCTGGTGCCGGTACTGCACGATGTGGACAGGAAGAACATCATCCAGATCGCCGTGGAACTGACACAGCAGGCCGAGAAGGCACGCAGTGGCAAGGTTGCGCTGGAGGACTTGCAGGGTGGATCGTTCACGATCACCAACCTCGGCGGTATTGGCGGCACGCATTTCACGCCGATTGTGAATTTCCCGGAGGTCGCGATCCTCGGCATCGGCCGCGCGCGCACCGAGCCGTCCTACCAAGGCAAGGACGGTTGCTGCCAGCCCCGGCTGATGCTGCCGCTGTCCCTCTCCTACGACCACCGCCTGATCGATGGCGCGGATGGCGCCCGTTTCCTGCGCTGGATCGTCGAAGCAATCGAAGAACCACTGATGATTCCGCTGGAAGGATGAGACCGCCAACCTGAAACCTGTAACTTGGAATTTGAAACTATGAACGCTCGGCAACTTGTCGTCATCGGTGGCGGGCCTGGTGGATATCCGGCCGCTTTTCTTGCAGCAGACCTCGGCATGAAGGTCACGATGATCGATCAGGAGCCGAATCCCGGTGGCGTGTGCCTCTACCGCGGCTGCATTCCCTCCAAGGCGCTTCTGCACGCGGCCGCGATTCTTAACGAAGCACGCGAAGGCTCCAAGCTCGGCATCACGTTCGATGAACCGAAGCTCGATCTCGAAAAGATGCGGACATGGAAGAACAGCGTCGTTCAGAAACTCACCGGCGGCCTCGGCCAGCTTCGCACGCAGCGCAATATCGAGTTCATTCAGGGCCGCGCCCGCTTCACCAGCTCCAGCACGCTCAAGATTGAGCGCAAGGATGGCGGCACAGAGGACATGACCTTTGAAAAGGCCATCCTCGCTTCCGGTTCCCGGCCCGCCGTCATCCCCGGCCTGCCCGCATCGCCGCGGGTCTGGGATTCCACCGGCGCGCTGAATCTCGAGACCGTTCCGTCCTCCCTGCTCGTCGTGGGCGGTGGGTATATCGGGCTCGAACTCGGTTCCGTATACGCGACGCTCGGCACGAAGGTCACCGTCGTGGAAATGATGCCCTCCCTGCTGCCCGGCGCAGACGCCGATCTCGTGCGGCCGCTCGCCAAGCGCATGGAGAAGCTGCTCGCCGCCGTCCTCCTCGGCACAAAGGTCGTGGAGATGAAGGAAGTTGCGAACGGCATCGAAGTCCGATTTGACGGCGCCAACGTGAAAGAGCCGATACAGGTGTTCGACCGCGTGCTGGTTTCCGTCGGTCGCAAACCCAATTCGCAGGACCTCGGTCTCGAAACGACAAAAGTCCAGGTCGATGCGAAGGGCTTCGTCACCGTCGACCCGCAACGCAGAACGGCCGACCCCAATATCTTCGCCATCGGTGACGTTGCCGGCGAACCGATGCTGGCACACAAGGCCACTCACGAAGGGCGCGTTGCCGTCGAAGCGATCGCCGGGAAGAAGACCATCTTCGATCCACGCGCCATTCCAGCGGTCGTCTTCACAGCCCCCGAAATCGCCTGGTGCGGCATCACCGAGGCCGAGGCGCAAAAGGCCGGCCGCACGGTCAAGATTGCACGTTTCCCTTGGGGCGCATCCGGCCGGGCCACAACACTGAACCTGGTCGATGGCGTCACAAAGCTGATCGTCGATCCCGAAACCGAACGTGTGCTGGGTCTTGGGCTCGCCGGTCCCGGCGCAGGCGAGATGATTGCGGAGGGCGTGCTGGCCATCGAGATGGGTGCAACGGCCACCGACCTTGCACTGACCATCCACCCCCACCCCACGCTGTCGGAAACCATCATGGAGTCGGCCGAGGTCTTCCTCGGTCACTGCACCCACATCTATCGGCGCAAATAGGAGAAGCATGGGCATGTCGGTGGGAGGCATACTGCGGCGCATGATGGCGGGATGGCGTCCGCCTCTCCCGGAGCCCGGCGACGAAATCGTCTCACTGCGGCTTCTCCACCAGGACGCGAGAACCCGCATCTTTTTCACCGCAGCGCGGATCGATTCCATCCATGCGGCAACAGCATCCGGCTGGCAACGCGTGCTGCAGTACATGCGCCCCGACGACCGGATCATCTGGACCACGTTCTGGCATGTGGACGAACCCTATTTCCAAAACGCGCGCGAGTTCCACAAACAGCTTCCCGTGCCCCTCGAGAATATATGGGTCCTCGGCAACACCGAGGCGGAGGTGCACGCTGCGGCCGGGGCGGGCTTCCGCAGTTCATGGGTGCACAACAACTGTTGGCTCGATGAACACCTCTTTCGCCCCATCGCTCTTCCCAAGGAACATCGCGCCGTCATGATTGCACAGGCCGTCGACTACAAACGCCCATGGCTGGCTGCCAAGGTCAAGGACCTTGCCTACGTCGAAACCGAGCGATTCCATCTCAGCACGCCCGCGGACACAAGCTCTCTCGTCCACGCAAAGACATTCCGCAACCTGCCGGCCAATGACCTGATACGGCTTATCAACCAGTCCCACGTCGGGCTCATGCTCTCCGAGATCGAGGGTGGATCATATGCCTCATCCGAGTACCTCATGTGCGGCATCCCTGTCGTCTCCACCCCATCGATTAGAGGCCGGGACCTCTATTACGACTCTTCGAATTCGTTGATCGTCGATCCAACCGAGGACGCCATAGCCGAGGGCGTGGAACGAATGATCCACACCCCAACAGATCCTGCGGCCATCAGCGCCCGGCATGCCCAACGCTCCAACGAATTCCGCGGCCGATTCACCCGGGAAGTGATCGGCACGATCTTCAGGGAAACCGGCAATCGAACGCCGCCGGAGAATGTGATCGCAACCTCGTTGCGCCACAAGATGCCGGATTTCATCCCGGAAAAGCAGGCCGTGGCCATCATCCGTGGACAAACCTGAACCGCTGGATATCAGCCCAGCCCGCCGGCCTCGCAAAGCAGTTGCGACAAGGATGTAGCTTCCGGAGCATCGAGCACCGCCTGCAGCCTTCGGCGGATTTCACCGCACTCGAGCTGCGAGCCGATCAGCGTCGACAACACGGGCCGAGGCAGCACACCAATCAGCGCCGATATCTCCGCGATCAGACCATCCTTCACATTCACGCGCAGCGTGACTGTTTCATCCAGCGCTTCACCGGTGACATCCATTTCAAAGTCGGGTGTCAGCCCGAAGCGCCACGACCACGATGCGTACTTTTCGGTCAGCTGCTTGATCCGCGCCGCGTCCGCAGACATCAGACTCACCTCGCGAAGCTCCTCTCCATATTCATGCCGCGCCGCCATCGCCAGTGCATCGCCCACAACGTCCACGGTAAGCGATGGCACTACGGCTGACAGGTTTGTCACTGACGCCGGCACGGAGGCTATCGCGCGCGTGCGCAACGTCGAAGGCGATACCCGCAGAAACCTGTCCATCCTTTCCAGATCCGTGGATACCAATAGCGTGCCGTGATGCATGGCCGAAGTCCGGCGAAAGCTGAATGCATTGCCGGAGACCTTGAGGCCGCCGACCGCAAGGCTGTTCTTCCCCGCCACCTGGGCATGGATACCGAGCTGCTCCATCGCCTTGATCACCACGCACAACTGTCGGCAGGAATCGTACTGCGCACGCGGCAGGATGAAGGCGTAGTTCAGATTTCCGGCGTCGTGAAATACCGCACCGCCACCCGACAAGCGACGCGCCAGCGCGGCTTTCTCCTCGTCGAGCCGCCGGAGATTGCACTCACGCCACGGATTCTGGTTCTTGCCGATGATGACCGCGTTAGCACTCCGCCAAAGGAACAGGATAAACCCATGCCGCTCGCCGAGCGCGAACGAGACATCCCCCTCCCCACCCACCGCATCAAGGAGATATTCCTCCATCGCCAGGTTGCGAAAAGGATCGAGGCTGTCTGAGCGCGCAAGCAGCATGTGCCCTACCTACTGTTCAATCAACACTTCAACCCGTCCCCCGCGGAGGCGCTCGTACGGCAACCATAGCTTCTCAATGCCAAGCACCGGATCGCGTTCCGATTTCATCATCGTACCATTCACACGGAATGTGCGCGACGCGCGGCCCTGATCGTCGAACTTCAGTACCAATCGGCCGCCACGTAACTGCGTCTCGAATTCCGAGGTCTTGAACGGCAACCACGCCGCAGGCTGAATCCACACCCCGTCCAACTGGGGCTCGAGTCCGAACACGTATCGAATCAGCAGTTTCAGCAACACGTTGGAACTGCCCGTCTGCCAGTCGTTCATGTTCTCGCCGTCGATGTTCTTCCCGGGGTTGAAGCCATATGCATTGGGCATCACGAAGGGTGAATGCGTCAGCCGGCCATGTAACGCCGTGAAGGGCAGCACTTTCACCAACTGCGCCCAACCCTCCCGCGCGCGACCCATACGGAAAAGCGCCATGATCGCAAAAACCGTGGCGTGCACATACGTTGCGCCGTTCTCGGCCGTGCCGGGCGGCAGTTTGCCGATACGACCCACGCCGGGTGTGTCAGGCGGGAAGAACGGCTCAAAGGTCTTGAAGGCATATTTCGAGTCCAGGCGCTGGAACGCTTCGAGGATCGCCTGTCCCATGCCGGGGTCTTCCTCATGCAGCCCGGACAGCACCCAGAACGCGTTCGACGTCAGCCCGTCGCGCGCCACACCATCGGGGTCATGGAAGCCGCCGACACTGTAACTCCGCCGGTCTCCCCAGCCATGCAGGATACGCCGTCCGCCTTCCTTGTCCGCCACCACCGCAAACCGCTTGAGTCCGAGTGCAATATCGTCAGCCGCCTGTCGATACTCGGCAATGCGCGCGGCATGCCGTTTCGCGTCCAGCCACTCCAGCATCTCGATCATCTCGCGAGTGTTCTGATACACCTGCAGCGTCGCCATCACGCTCACACCGGTCCCGTACGCCTTTGACGGATCCATACTCACACCCAACCCGTCCAGCGCATCATTCCAGTCACCATACAACGCTCGCACACAACCGGTTTCGGAGTCGCGATTGCCAAGAAGGAAATCCATGATCCGGAGGAGATGCGAAAGCACGCTGTCGGCGACCGCCGACCGCTGCACCTTGCGCGACGCTTCATCCACAATCTCGTGGTAGCCACACTCCTGATCCAGAAACGCACGGTCGCCGGTCACGCGCAGGTACGTCGCCATCGCGGAAATCACCCAACACCCCTGATCGATGAACGGCCGGAGATCCATACGCCCGATCTCGCCGGACGCTGACGGCAGCGAGTACTGCCGGAAGCAGCGCCCGTCCGGCGCGGTGTAGCCCAGCGCTTCCAGCATCTTCTGCCGGGCCGCGGCGGGCTGCCAGAAGAGGAAACCTTCCAGGGCTTGGAAAACATCACGCACGCCAATCAGCGAATTCTCCGACAACTGAACATAGCCCTTGATCAGCGAGCAGAACTCCACCTGCTTCTTCAGGTGCTCAAAGAACGCATTGAAAACCTCCGCCTGCAATTCCGGCACGGAAGATGGTCCCACCTGAACACGCAGTCCCGCGTGACCGCGCACCTCCTCGGCCACCAACTCGACCAGCCGCCTATCAAGGTCCTCACCCTTCAGCATTTGCCCGATCAACCGATCCGCCGCAGCGGCATTCGCGGGGCGCTCCAGCAAGGCATCCGCGCGAATCGAACCGCTCGGCATCACCTCGACATGAAGCATATCGGCGGCCACCGCCGTTTCAACAAACGTGCAGATGGCCTGGCCACCCGCCAGCGATCCCCGGCGCAACGACGCCGCGCCCTCAAGACTCCGTCTCGCGCCACCAACAAACTGATAGCGAGACGCGGTTTCTTCGTGACTCTTCAAGCTGCCGCCAGATGCTTCACACGCCCTGCGAATGACACCGTAATTCGTGATCGAGTGATGCCGATCCTTGTCCTCGTTCACTAGGATCAGGAAACTGCCCAAACCACCCGGCGCAGCCGGGGGCACCACGCGAACTTCCTTGAACCAACGATCCTCGCCGCTTTCGTAGATCTGATGGCGAAGATACGGATTGATGAAGGACGACAGGTACAACGTCTGGGGTCTAGCCGAGCGGTTGATGACGCAAACGGAGAACGCAATGCTCTTGTCAGCGCCGACGAAGACGCGAACACCCGCGAGGATGTCCTGCAGTTCGGTCAGGTAGTAGGCGGCCGACGGAGTCAGCACACTGAAACGGCGCACCGGACGCCCGTCCCCCTCCGACAGCACCGGCACAGGCATGAGCGAAATCGGCGCATATCCGCCCTTTCCATCCGGAAAGCCGGCAAAGAAGGCGACCTTCGGCTCCTGTCCCTCGGCCGATCGCAGGAACACGGAGAAAAGCCCCTCGTTGGCATGCATGTAACCCGAGGTGTAGGCCCAGAAGTTGAATCCATCCCGGCCGTAAGGATAGCGGCTGTCACCTCCGTCTCGTGGTAGAGCGACAATCTCCCCGCGATCGAGGAAGTAGCAGCCGCCGGGCATTTCGCGGGATCGGGCATGCTCCGGGCTGGCCAGCAGAGACGCCACCTCTGAGGAAAGCCGTGCGATTTCAGAAGCCAGTGCGTTCAAGAGAAAACCTCTCACTTCTGCGGTCGGCGGTCAGCGGGTGACGTCTATATAAGCGAGATGGGATGCTTACGTCAAACGCTAACCGGTTGTCGGAACCATTCCATCCTGCTACGATGCGCCAAAACGGAGGTCTGGCACCCATGCTTTCGATCGCGATTCTTGGTTCCGGCAAGGGAAGCAACGCCCAATCCATCATCGACGCCATCCAGGCCGGCCGGCTAAACGCCCGCGTGGTCTGCGTGATCTCCGACGTGGCGGACGCCTACATCCTCGACCGCGCCCGCCAACACAACATCCCGGCCGAATACGTCGACTGCGCGCCTTTCAAAACCAAGCTCGACGGCGACGCCGAGCAGCGCGTGATCGAAACACTGCGACGCTACCGCGCCGACTTCATTGCGCTGGCCGGATTCATGCGAATCGTGAAAGGCGGACTGCTCCGTGAATTTCAGGGCCGCATCGTGAATATCCACCCCTCGCTGCTTCCGGCGTTCCCCGGACTGCACTCGTGGAAACAGGCGCTGGACTACGGCGCCAAGGTCGCCGGCTGCACGGTCCACTTCGTCGACGGAGGGACGGACACCGGGCCCGTCATCACCCAACGCACGGTGCCTGTGATGGATGCCGATACGCCCGAGACCCTTCATGCCCGCATCCAGGAGCAGGAGCATGTCGCCTACCCGCAGGCGCTGCAGTGGATTGCCGACGGACTGGTCACCATTGCAGGGCGCCGGGTATTCATCAAGAGCGTCTGAAATCCCTCATCCCTGTGTAGACGGGCGCGCCTTCATCCACTACACTACGCCCACCATAGGAATCGCGTTATGAAGAAAAAGCAGCCAGAAAAGAAGCAACCGAAGCTCGTGCTCGGGCTGCCCAAGGGCAGTCTTCAGGAAGCCACTTTCCTGATGATGAAAAAGGCCGGCTTCTCCATCAATGTGGGCTCGCGCTCCTACATGCCGAGCATCGACGACCCTGCACTTCAGGGCCGGCTCATCCGGGCCCAGGAAATCAGCCGCTACGTCGAACATGGCATGCTCGACGCCGGCATCACGGGCTACGATTGGATCCTTGAGAACGGGTCCGATGTCGTCGAAGTGTGTGAACTGATCTATGCCAAGCAGGGCCTTCGTCCCGTCCGCTGGGTACTCGCCGTCCCGGAGTCTTCCAGCATCAAGTCGGTCAAGGACCTCCAAGGCAAGCGAATCGCGACGGAAGCCGTGGGACTGACCAAGAACTACTTGAAGAAAAACAAGGTCAAGGCCGAGGTCGAGTTCTCCTGGGGCGCTACCGAAGTGAAGGCCCCGGAACTGGTCGACGCGATCGTCGAAATCACGGAAACCGGCTCGTCCCTGCGCGCCAACAATCTGCGCATCGTGGAAACGGTGCAGGAATCCACCACCCGCCTCATCGCCAACAAGACGGCGTGGAAGGTAGCGTGGAAGCGCCGCAAGATCGAACAGCTTGCACTATTGCTCACCGGCGCGCTGGCTGCCGAACAGAAGGTATTGATCAAGATGAACGTGCAACAGGACAGGCTGCAGGAAGTCCTCGATATCCTGCCTGCACTGCACGCCCCTACGATCAACAGTCTCAGCTCCGATGGCTGGTATTCCGTGGAATCCGTCGTCGATGAGCGTATTGTTCGGGAGATCATCCCGCAGTTGAAAGCGGGCGGTGCTGAAGGTATTATCGAAATTGGGCTGAACAAAGTGGTGCCCTGAGTCATCCAACGAGGAGTAATCAATGGGCTCCGTTAAGAAGAAACGCCGGAAGAAGATGGCTAAGCACAAACGCAAAAAGCGCTTGCGCGCCGCCCGGCATAAGAAGAGATAAAGCGCGTCGCCTCAGGCGATGGAATCTTCAGCCGCACGGGCGCAATCCGCCCGTGCGGTCGCGCAAGCCCCGCTGATGAAGCGGGGCGGTTTGGTCTATTTCAGGTACGCCATGAGGCTCAAGTTTACTGTCTGTCTGTCCACGCTGGCCGCCATTGCGCTGGCCGGGTGCCGCACCACGGAACCCGCCGCTCCCCGCCCCGATGCTGAACAGCCCGTCCCGGCGCTCAGTCCCGACCGCTCTTCGCGCGCCGAGGCGCTCGCGCTTTTCAGTCAGGGCTTGATCGATGAGCATCAGAGCAACCCTTCGGCGGCGCTCACCAATTTCCAGCAGGCCGCACAGCTTGATCCCGACAACGAGGACCTGCACATCCGCATCGCCATCGGTCTGCTCCAGCAGAGGCGTTTCGATGAATCCATTGCGCTGATGGAAACTTTCGTCACCGGCCATCCCCGCGCCGAAAAGGCCCTGCTCTCGCTGGCGCTGATCTATCGCGCCGCGGGCAAGAACGACAAGGTGATCTCCAGTTACCAGCGTTTGCTCAAGCTCACTCCGCGCGAGCAGGATGTCTACATTGAGCTGGCCTCGATGTACATGAAGGAGAACCGATCAGGCGATGCCATCAAGTTGCTGGAACGGGCCAGCCGCCGGGTCGAAGACCCCTCCACCATCCTCCGCTTACTCGGGGGCATCTACATTCGTCAATCCATGGAAGCCAAGAAACCGGCCGATGCCAGACGCAGCCGTCAAGCCGCCACGCGCGTCTTTGAGCAGGCGCTCCGCAAGAACCCCGGCGATGCCACCCTCCTGTTCCAACTGGGCGCCTTGTGCATCGAGGAGGGACTTCTGGATAAGGCCCTCGGCTACTATGCGGCCATCGAGAAGATCTATCCGGATAATATCCAACTCAAGCAGAAGCTCGCGCTGAGCTTCATCACGGGCAAGGATCGCGGCCCCGCCATTCGGAACCTGGAAGAGCTGGCCGCCAAGCACCCATCGAACGCCTACCTGCTCTTCTACCTGGCTGAGCTCTATGTTGAGGACGGCGACAACGCCAAGGCAACGTTGACCCTGCTCAAATCCGCGGAGGGCACCCCCCTATCCTCGGCCCCATTCATCCGTCTCGCGCTCATCGAAATGGATCGCGACCACGATGCTGCGGTTCGGGTTCTCGAAAACGGTCTCGTCCGACTGCCGAACAACCCCCGGCTGACCGAAACCCTCGCCTATGTGCATTTTCTCAGCCGAAATTACCCCCAGGCCATGATCGCCTTCGAAAAGGCCCGCCTGCTCGCCGAGACCGGCGGCCAGACGGCTAATCCCACGCTATACTTCAACTACGCCCTCGCCGCACAGGCCACAGGCGATCTGGACAAGACGGCCGAACTCCTCGGCAAGGCCTACACACGCAACCCCGCGTACCTCGAGACCTATCTCCAGTATGCCTTCAGGGAAAAGGATGATCGCGTCCGGCAAGAAGCCATACAGGTGCTGGATAAGATCGGCGAGGCACAACCGGATCAGGCCGCCGTCTACGTCTACATCGGCTTGCTGAACAGCTACCTCAAGTCCTTCAAGACCGCCATAGCAGCCTTCGAGAAAGCCGAGGCACTCTTGCAGGACTCGCCGCAAAAGGACCAAATACTCAACGCCACCTACTACTTCTGGTATGGCGCGGCGTGTGAGCGCGAAGGACATTCCGCGCGCGCCGAACGGCTCTTCACCAAGTGTCTTCTGCTCGACCCCGAATACGCCGAAGCCTACAACTATCTCGCCTACACCTGGGCCGAGAAGGGCGTGAAGCTCGACCAAGCTCTCGATTATGTTCGCAAGGCGCTCCGCATCAATCCCTCGAGTGCTGCCTACATCGACACACTGGGCTGGGTCTACTACATGCACGGCCAGTACGATGAAGCCAGAACGCAACTCAGCCGGGCCGTCGAGCTTCTGCCCGATGATCCTACCATTCTGGAACACATGGGCGATGTGCTCTTCAAACTCGGCGATGAGCAAACGGCGCTTCCTCAGTGGGAAGCATCCTTCGTCCTCGATCCTACGAATGACAAACTGGCCGAGAAGTTGAAGCTTCACGGGGCCAGCATCGATGCGCTGCGCGCGGAATCCGAAAAACGCGCCAAGGAACTGAAAGACCAGCCGCCACCCGCCGATATCGACACCAACAACGTATCCCCCGCCGATGATCACCCCTTCATCTTGACGGCGCCGCTTCCCGACATGACCGGCACGGAAGAGCAGGAAGAAGATATCGAACCCCTCGACGAAGCGCCCCTGCCCGACGACGAAGCACCTCTCCCGGATGAAGAACCGCTCGACGACGAACCGTGACCGGACAATCCTGAAGCGACCTAAACGGTCCGAGCTCCGCGTTTGCGCTGATGCCTGCCGCGCGGCATTACGCTTCCACCTGAAGCAGGGCTCCAACATCTAGACAAGCAGGGCCGGCTTCTTTCGAAGCCGGCCCTGCTTGTTAACTTGTTGTCTTTGCTATTCGGAACGGACAACCGTACCCGGTTCCGGATTCTTCTCGCCGTCAATGATATCGGCGTAGGAAATCTTCTCGGCCACCTTGGAAATCTTGATCTTGCCGATCACCGCACCCTCTTCCTCGCCCAGCAGCTCGCCCGAGTCCGGGTCAACCAACTGCTCGCCCTGCTCCGCCATCACAAATTCCTGCCCGGCTTCCATGCCGAACTCAGCGCCACGGTTGATGATCACCTTGCCCGGGCCGGAAACCTTGACCACGCTGCCTTCAAACGGGAACTCTTCCATCTTCTTGGCGATGAAGGCCGCGGCCTGGTTGATGCAGTCCTGCGCGGCCTGGCCGAGCGGGGTCTTCTTGAAGCCGCCCAGTTCCGTATCCACGCTGCCGACGGACACACCCACGCGGAGGGACGTGTTGCCGGCCTTGCCGACGATGCGCTCCTTGGCCACGATCTCGCCCGTCGTTGTGTCGATCAGCTTCACAATCACAGTGACCTGCGCCTCTGAGCGACCGCCGCCGATCTTGAATCCGCTGATCCGGATGCCACCATCACCACCCGACTGCGATTCCTCGACTTCCGTCACAGCACCCGTGCCGATATAGCGCGCCGGACGAATCAGCCCTGTCTGCGCGACCTTCTTCGCCTTGGCCGCACGACCGCTCGCCACAAGATCCTGCTCGGCAATGACATCCGTGAGCTTCTCGCGTTCCACGATCACGAAACGGCCCGTATCGTACAAAGCCGATTCCAGCATGATCGCCAGGTTCTTGCCGATATCCATCGAACCACTCCAGCCGGCTTCGTTGGAGAAATCCTTGCAGCCGATGGCGGACTTCAGCCCTTTGTATTCACCCAGATTCATCTGGGCATTCCCGGATTCGGTCTTGGTGGTGGCCTTGCCAAACAACGCCCAGGACGGAGTCGACATGAGACACAGGGCGAGAACAACCAACACGGTAAGGAATGAACGTTGACGCATCATACTGACGCCTCCTTTGCTTGTATTCCGCTCACGATCGTGGCACAACGCCTCAAAAGCCTAAATCAGATGCGGCGGAAATCAAGCCGTAAAGACCGGAGGGCCAGGTATGAATCTCGATCTTTCAGGCAAGCGGGCGTTTGTCGGTGGCGCAAGCCGTGGACTCGGCCTCGCCTGTGCACAAGCCCTCGCTGCCGAGGGCTGCCTCGTGGCCATCGCGTCCCGATCGCAGATCAACCTCGACGCGGCCGTCGAATCCCTGCCCAAGAACGCATCTGTTCTCCCCATCGTGGCCGATCTCTCCACGCCTGAGGGCATCAGGACCTCCTTTGAGCAGCTCGACGCTTGGGGCCCCGTCGACATCCTCGTCAACAACACCGGCGGCCCGCCGCCCGGTCGCAGTTTCGACCACGACGAGAAAGTCTGGCAGAAGGCCTACGAGTCGCTGCTCCTCTACGCAAAACGCATGTGCGACCATTTCATTCCCGGCATGCGCCAACGGAAATGGGGCCGCGTCATCGCCATCACCTCCTATGCGGTCAAGGAACCCATCGAACATCTCGTCCTCAGCAACGTGTTCCGCACCGGCCTAACCGCCTATCTGAAAGTGCTGGCGAAGGAAGTAGCTGCCGATGGCGTCACCGTCAATTCCGTCCTCCCCGGCGCATACCGCACCGCCCGCTACGAGGAAATCCTTGAAGCCACCGCGAAACGAACCGGCAAGGATAAGGAGACCGTCGCGCAGGAACTGATCGCCAAACTCCCGCTGAAACGATTCCAGCGCCCCGAGGAACTCGGTGCCCTCGTGGCATTTCTGGCATCCCCCCTCTCCTCCGCCATCACCGGCACCGCGATCCCTGCCGACGGCGGCATGCTGCAGGCACTCCTGAGCTGAGGGGACAGAGGAAATGGAGTGATGGGGTGCAGGAGTAATGGAGTACCGGGCTAAAGAAAGGTCCCCTCCCATTCCACTCCTCCACCTCTCCAACACTCCATTCCCCCCCCTTGCTGCCGCTTTCGTATTGAACAGAACTTGTGGTATTCTGGTCTACGGAGAACAACATGCTTGGCGGCTCATACAAGATAGCGCGGATCTACGGCATACCGATCAGGGTGCATCTCACGCTCCTGTTGGTCCTGCCGATCATGGCGCTCGATTTCGGCCGGGCGCTGGGGCCCGGGCAGTTTCTCTGGGGTGTGGCGGCAGCCATCGGTCTGTTCGCCAGCATTGCGCTGCACGAGCTCGGCCACTCCATCGTTGCCATTCAAAAAGGCTGCCGCGTACGCGACATCCTCCTGCTCCCGATCGGCGGCGTGGCCCAGTTGGAATCCATGCCCACCCGTCCGAAGGACGAGTTTCAGGTTGCGATCGCCGGCCCGGCCGTCAGCCTTGCATTAGCAGCCATCGGCCGATTCGGCGGCAGCTTCCTCGCGGCCAGTCGCCTCTATGCCCCCGCGCGTGTACTGCTCGTACTGGGCAGCATCAACCTCATGCTGGTGCTGTTCAATCTGCTGCCATCGTTCCCGATGGATGGCGGCCGCGTCTTTCGCGCGTGGTTGACGCCCAAACTCGGTCGCCTCGCCGCCACCGCCGTGGCGGCCAAGGTCGGCCGCTTCATGGCCATCCTCTTCGGCATCTGGGGTGTGTTCACCTGGAATATCTTCCTGATCCTGATTGCGATCTTTATCTACCATGCCGCCGGCGCGGAATACCGGATGGTGCGTATGCAGGAAGCAGCGCGCACGCCGCAGATGTGGCCGCCGTGGGTCACGCAGCAGGAACCTATGCAGTACGATCAGGATGAAGTCACCGTCAGCCCGCCGCCCTACGCGCGCGGCAAATCCGACTCCACCGCCGATCGGCCCCTGAAGGCACAACGCGACCTGTTCGACGACCTCTTTCAGAACTGGCGGTAGAAACGCACCGCATGATCCGCCGGGCGCAGAGGCCCGGCCCACAACGGGGAACCTTCTTGATGTAGGCCACCCCTCCGTGGGTGGCGCTGCTTCGCCTGACCGCCCCTATTCCAACTCAATCCTGTAGATCCACGGACCCGACCCGGACGCTGTTGTATCCGTCTCGGTATTCATGGGCGGAAATGCGGGAATATTCGACCGTACGGTGAAATCGAACGGCGGAATTGATAGCAACTATCCAACTCGCGTACAGACAGATGCAATCTTATCCAGCATTTCCGACACTTCTCTTGAGACCTCGTCAGGACGCATCTGTTCCGCAACTTGGTAGTAATCGGTCTTCTTCACATCCATGGAGACGGCTGCGAAAAGACCGGGCAGCAGCGTCTTGCTGGCAGGCGTGTTTATAAGGTAGTCGTGATCCATCAACGGCTCACGAAACGCAGCGGGAGGGATCTCGTCCTTAAGATACTTCTGTGCGACCTCTGCGAAGAGGGGCCCCATACGGGACCCCACGAATCGACCCAAGGCAGACGGTACGATCAGATAGTTCTCCACTTCGTACCTTCTCCATCGCCTGATCGTGAGTCCCGGTGCTGCCAACTCATGATCCGGCAATCCTCTGTTATCTGCATCCAAGAGAAGAATGCCACATATGTTCTCGTTGATGGCCCGCAGCGCGAAGAAGTGTCCCTTCGCCTCAGCCGGATTCCTCCCCTGATTGCTGTGCCAGAAAGGAGACCGCGTCAGCCACTCATGAAGTGGATGGCCAAGCACCCTTGCCCAAGCCCTGAGAAGATTGAAATCCGTCTCCCCCTCCACATAAAGAACAGCCCCGGCCTCCTCAGCCAACAGAATATCGGTTGATGGCAGCCTCCTAATGGCCTCGCGAACCCGCTCGCGCTCTGTGTTATCAAGCAACAGATGCGGCCGCCGATAGAAGGACAGTATCTGGTCTGGACTAGTGCCATCAATCAACACCTCCGAATGCGTGGCAATCAGAAGCTGGCACTTCCTGAAGGACGCAATGAGCCGCAATCTGTCGTATATCTGCTTCTGAAGCACGACGTGCAAGTGCGCGTCTGGCTCGTCGAGAAATAAGACCGTTGCCGGTCTGGCGTAGAAGAAGGATAGAAGCAGCAGGACTTGGTGAAACCCGCTCCCCGCGCTCGCAATGTCCAGCGCCGGCAGTCCAGAATTACCATGACCCTTTCTTGGAATTCCCGGGAGATACTCACACAGAATATAGGGTTTTCCCTCGTAGACAGGGGGGAGAAGCTCAAATCCAAAAATCTCCCTGATATGACGACAGAGTTCCGACCATCCAGCAGCGTCCGAGCGATCCCCGCTCTTCTTATGGACCTCAAGAAGCAGATTGCGCAGAATGTCGCCTGCTTTGCCTTGGCCTATTAGGAGGTTCTGATAGGGAAGATCGTATCCTGTTTCCTCAGCTCCAATTCCAGAGAATGGCGGAACGTGAACGACCTTCAGATCACGGGCGGCAAGAGGAACCGCCACGTCTGACTCCCCTGCAGGTTTCACCGTAATCTGCTCAGACGATGTGTATCTGAATTCAAAGGTCGATTCCCAAGACTCACCACTTTCAACCCCCTTCAGGGTGATCGACATAACACGCGGCTGTCCGAGCTTCTGTCCCTCCTGCAATTCATCCTTCTTCAGGCCTGTTGATGTATCCGTCCACAACAAGCCCATTTCGCGAAGGGGCAACGCTGTGAAGTCTTTTCTGGATATCGGAACACCCGTACGTTGCTTTGCTCGCGACCCGGATTCGGGCCCACGCCTTTCCATCCAGAACCGCATTGCCATGTTCCAAATCATCACAGCCTGAAGCAGCGTCGTCTTTCCAGAATTGTTGGGACCAGCCAGTATTACGTGATCCGCCAGATCGAATTCCTGATCTGCAAAACGTTTCAAGTACCGAACAGTCACCTTCGTAATCATGAATACCTCTCCCTATCGCAACATGTTATGCCGCAATGTGTTCAATGACAGCATTCTATCGAGGATTTGGGCATCTTCCGTCTCTTCACCCCACCCATACGCCGCAAAAACCGCGGAGTCGAGTATGCGATGAGCGTCGGTAAGCCACGTTGGCTTCTTGTTGTAGAGGGCTGTGAGTGTGCGTGTCTTGTCATTGCGGTCGCCGAGCCAGTTACGCCGTGCCTCATCCAAGCTCCGGGCTGCATCGGAAATCGTCTTCTCCTGCTCGGGGGTAGGCTTCGGCATCGGGAACGTTTCAAAGCAAGTCGTTGGAGTGTAGCGAAAGCCGGACGCCTTCTCCCGGACTTGTGTGCCTTGGGCTAACGCCCACACCTCATGCACGCGCGAATGGAGCACTCCAAAGAAGTAGTCATCAGAGCGCGCGAAAACGATCAGCTGATGATCGGGCAGAACTCGACTCTCAAGCCAGACGAAGAGCCGGTGCTTGGACACGGTGGGAGTCGCAAGATAGCGAAGCAAGGTCATGCAGGACGCTCGAACCTCGGGCCTTGCCTCTCCGTGAATCCACCAGCGCTCGGCGTAGACCTTGCGTTTGTTGCCCGCGCGTAGCGGTTTCACCTTTTCGCGGACATACTCAAACGGTGCTTCGTACTGCGCGGCTTCTGCCTCGGTCATGCCCGGCGGAAAGTCCACAATCCAAAGCTTCTGAGGAGCCCGCGTAATTTCCAGCCCATTCGCCCAAGGCCTCACAACATCGGCATTCGACTTGCCATTCGGGTTCCGTAATTCCAACCATTCACGAGCAAGTTTCTCAGGAATGTCGAAGGGCCCAACCTTGGTATCGCCCATAAAAGCGATGCCCTTGTTCTCCTCCAACACTTGCGCCTGCGTAATATCCGCCGTCGCCGTTAGGTTCGAGTTGATGGTGGACACAGGCTGGTTGTCGAGGGTTCGGGTTTCCTCCGCCCCACTGTCAAAGGCAAGCAGGCTGACGTGGACGTTCGCGCCATCAAGAAACCAATCCTTGTCTGAGATGGCCCAGAAGATGTCCCCGGTTTCTTTGATCTGTTTCAAGACTTCCCGATTTGCGCCACCGCGTATCCCCTGAGTCGCCAGAAGCCCCACCCTCTTGCAGCCACTCTTGGCAAGATGCGCACGCGCTTTTTCGAACCAGTAGCAGCACAGATCGGCCTCAGCAGGAACACGATCTTTCCAAACCATGAGCATACGATCCACGTATTCATCGCCAAGTTCGCGCCGAAGCATCTTTCCGCCAAGAAACGGAGGATTGCCCACAATAAAGTCCACGCGAGGCCACTCGGGTTCCGTCGGGTTTGCTGGATCAGAAACGTCCAAGATCGAATCCCTGCATTGGAAGTTGCCGGACATCGGGCGCAAGATTGGTTCCTGAGGCGAACCGAATCCGTTGAATTTGATCCACTGTAGCCAGCCGATCCAGACAGTCATCTGGGCGAGGTCGTGCGCGTACGGATTTATCTCGATTCCGTGAAGCTGCCACGGCCCGACCAGTGGCAGAAACGCCCCAAGACCCTTTTCCATCGAGTGAAGAATGACCGATTTTTCGAGGTCCTTCAATTTTTGCAAGGCGACGTAGAGGAAGTTGCCTGACCCACAGGCCGGATCAAGAACCTTGACGGTTTGCAGGCGGACCAGAAACTGGTGCAAAATGCTCCCAGCCTCCCCTTTCGCCTTCTTCTGTGACGCGGGGCTCATGGGTTTGGCTGGGGCCGCGCTGGACTTCTTCCTGCCTGTGGCGAGTACGCTGTCCACCATGCGTTGAGTCTCCGCCCATTCCCGGCAAAGCGGCTGCATCACTACCACATCGACTAATGCTTCGATGTCGTCCTTGCCGGTAAAGTGCGCACCAAGTTGGGAGCGTTTTGCAGGATCAAGCCCGCGCTCGAAAAGCGTACCAAAGATGGACGGATCGACCGCGCTCCAATCCATGCGCGCCGAATCTGCAATTTGTTTCACTTCTTCCGCTGTCAAAGCCGGAACAGACGAGTCGTCAAACAAGTTGCCGTTGAAATGACGGATGCTCTCAAGACCAAACTCACCGCCCTTCGCCATTGCGTCAAAAAGCTGGCCAACGAATCGGACAAACTTGGCTGGGTCACCGGCAGACTTCTCCGTAATCCGCGTGAAAATCTGATCAGGAAGAAGCCCGATGTCCTCTGCAAATAGACAGAAGACCACCCGGTCTAGGAAGTGGGCAACGCGCGCGGAATCCAGCCCGCGCCTGCGCATCGATTCTGCAATCTGTGCGAACTGCTGGGCGATCTCTTGGGTAATCGCCGCGCTGGTCTTTCCTGGCCGGAGTTTCTCCGGGTCAAAGAACACGGCTCGAAGAACTTCCACACTGCGCGGCTCTCCAAGTTGGTCGAGCGGAATCTCATGCCGGGCTGAGACCGTCTTCGTGAAATTGGTGTGAACGATGATTCGATCAAGATCGCAAACCACCAACAGCGGCGGACTCGCCAATGCGTCTCGGTACAAAAGCAACTGATCGTAGGCGGCATCCAGATCCTTGTGTTTGCCCTTGTATTCCCAGCCGAAGAAGTCCTTCTTCCAAACATCGGCAAAGCCGTCGCCCCCGCCCTGCTTCTCAGCCCCCTTTTCAAAGCAGAACGTCTCGCCGGTTGGATCGACCTCGGCTGGAGTGGGATGACCGACCACATGACAAAGGTCGATGAAGTGTTCCTGCGCAGCGGATCGTTCCTTCAATTCTGCCCTCTTCCACTTCGCTATGAACTCAGAAATGTTCAAACGATCCCCCTGCGAAAGAAACGATTGCTGTCATGTTAACGAAAGCATCAGGCAAATCGAGTCTTTCCTGATGTCGGATGCGGTACTCGCTCCAGCCAGAAAACAACCATGGCGCCGGGTTACCCCGGCGCCATGGTTTCCATTTCAACGCTCGCTGGAACGTGTCTCTTACAGTTCCGCGCAGAACGCGGTGACCGCCTCGATGTCCTTGGCTATGGCTTTCACCACGTCTTCAGGAACGAGCTTGTTGACCTTCAGGATTGCAATCGAGAGTTCGCCCTTCGAGTCGTGCGGGTTGCGCACATCGTCAATGTTGATCGACGCCTTCTCCAACGCTGCGCCGATGCGCCCAATGACGCCCGGCCGATCCTTGAACACGAAGATCAACGTGCAGCCCTTCGGTTCGAAGTACAGCTTGTTGAAGTCGTTGATCCGCGAGATCATGATCGTCCCCTCGGCCACCGTGCCGCGGATGCTGGCGCTCTTCTGCGTCCCCGCATCCACGCTGCCGGTCAGGTCGACCGTGATCGAATTGCCGTAGCCCTTGCCTTCGTCGGTCTCGCGTTTCACGTATTCCACGCCCATGTCGGACAGGAACTTGACGGCGGCCTTCGGATCGCTCGCCCGGTCAAACTCCTCGCTGAGCGCGGCGGTGATCGGCACCAGCAGCCAACTCGAGTACTTGCCGAGTTCGCCGTAGATGCTCGTCTCGATCCGCTTGAGCTTGAGGTCCTTGCCCACGACCTGCCGGCAGAGCTTGGTCAGCCCATAAGCCAGTTCGCCGTAAGCCCGGTCCAAACCTTCGGGGATGTCGCGATTGACGACGTAGCTCGTGATGCCCTTCTCATCGAACTCGATGATTTCCTCCGCGGCGCGCTTGGCGGCATTGGAGTTGGCCTCCTTCGTGCTCGCGCCGAGATGCGGGACCATGATGTCGGCAATATCCAACACCGTCTTCGGGCCCGGCTCATCCTTCGGATAGACATCGTTCAGATAACGGATAGCCTTCTCGGCCTTCGCCTTCCGGATGTCGGCCTCGACCACGACGCCCGCGCGGGCGCAGTTGACCAGCGTGGCGCCCTGCTTCATCTTCGAGAGCAGGCCGTAGTTGATCAACCCCTTCGTCTCGCTGTTCTCCGGAATGTGCAGCGTCACGTAATCGCAACGCTCGAACATCGTCGGCAAATCAACGAGCTCAATGCCGAAGTGTCGGGCCTTCTCCGGTGAGATGACAGGATCAAACCCGAGGAGCTTGCATTCGAAGCCGCCCAGGCGCCGGGCCACCAGTTGCCCAATGTAGCCCAGACCGACAATGCCCACGGTTTTGCCGGTGACTTCCCGGCCCATGAACTTCGACTTCTCCCATTCGCCCTTGCGGCAGGATGGGTCGGCCTCCACGAGATGCCGCGCATCGGCCAGCATCAGCGCGATGACTTCCTCGGCGACCGCGTTCGCGTTCGCGCCGGGCGTGTTCATCACGTCGATGCCCCGTTTGCGGGCGCCCTTCGTGTCGATCGTGTTGTAGCCCGAGCCGGCGCGCATGATGATCTTCAGCGACGGCAGGGCATCCATGATTTCTGCAGTGACCTTCTCGCTGCGCACAATTACGGCATGCGCATCGGGATGCTGCTTGGCGAGGGCCAGCAGTTCAGTCTTGTCTTCCTGGACGACGGTATAGTTTCCGTTCTTCTCCAGGATATCGCGGGCGACCTTGTCGAGCTTGGTGGGAATCAGGACCTTCTTCTTCGTCATCGCACACCTCCGTGTCATATCGGTTGGTTTACGAACACCCTGTTCTTTTAGATGAACAGTGCGGACAATGTACCGCGCCTCCCTGCGGACGATCAAGTCTTTAGAGGCACGTGAAAGGCTTTTCCAGCTTGATTCCCAGCCCCCCCCCACCTAATGTTGGCGCCCATGCGGACGATCCTACGTTCATTGCTTCTTGCGCTGTGCTGCTGCGCCGTCATCGCGACGACCGGCTGCGCGACCAAGCGCCCCTACATCGAAAACAGCGCGAAGCGCGGCCTGCATCCTTTCACACATCCGAAGAAGAAGGGCCCGGCCGATCAGCTCCGCTATACCGACAAACTCTACGAAGACGGCCGGATTCGCGCCGCACGCAAGCAGTACTACGCCCTGCTCGTCTACTGGCCGGAATCCACGGAGGCCGCCCGCGCCCAACTCCAGTATGCCACCATCCTCGACAACAAGGGCAAGCGCCTCAAAGCGTTCGACGAATATCAACGCCTGTTTGAGCGCTACACGGGTCTCTTTCCCTATGAACAGGTGCTCAACCGCCAGTTCGAGATCGCGACGAACCTGATGGTGACCAAGAAGGGCAAGTTCCTCTTCCTCCCCGGCTTCGCCGCGCCCGAACGCGCCATCCCGCTCTACGAGTCAATCATGACCAACGCGCCGCAGTGGGAGCGAGCCGCCGAAGTGCAGTACCTCATCGGTCACGCCTACGACCTTTCGCTGCAGTTCGAGGAGGCCGTCACCTCGTTCATGATCGTTCAGCAGCGCTACCCCCTCTCCCCCTTCGCCGAGAAAGCCGGCTATGATGCCGCCTACTGCTTCTACCGGCTCGCGCAGGAAAATCCGAACAACGAGCAGATGCTCGAAGGCGCATGGACCTCCCTTGCCGTCTTCCTCAACGCCTATCCGGATTCCGAAAAGGCCGAGATTGTGAAGGGCTATCGCAACACCGTCCTGCGCCAGCGCGCCAAGCTCGCCTACGATAAGGCCCGCTACTACGACATCCTCGCGAAGAAGCCCAAGGCCGCACTCATTGCCTACCGCGCACTCGTCGCCCAGTTCCCTCATTCGGACTGGACGGGCCTCGCTCAAATCCGTATAGATGCCTTATCCAAGCTCGTGCCGCCCGATGATATTCATGAGGAGGCCGCGAGCCCGGGGAAGGAAGACGGAACATGAAGATTGCCTTTCGGCTGGCTGTTCTCCTGATCCTTGTCGCCCAGTTGACAGGGTGCGTTGGCTATCGCCTCGGCTCCATGCTTCCGCCCGACATCAAGAGCGTCTATGTCCCCACCTTCGTCAACAAGACCGACGAGCCCTTCATTGAAAGCGACACCACCAGCGCCGTGATCGACGAGTTGCAGAAGGACGGCTCGCTTGAGGTCGTTGCAACGGACGGCGAAGCGGATGCCATCCTGAAGGTCTCCATCATCGGTTTCAAACTTTCGCCTCTTGCCTTTGACCACACCCGCAAGACCTCTGCCTCGGAGTATCGGCTCACCCTCACCGCGTCCTTGGTCATGCTGCGCCGGACCACCAACGAGGTCCTTGTGGAGAACCCCCGCCTGCAAGGTGAAGCCACCTTCGTGGTCAGCGGGGATCTGACATCTTCCAAGCGCCGCGGGCTTCCGCTGGCCGCTGCCGACCTGGCTCACGACATCGTGGAAGCCCTTGTGGAATCCTGGAAGTAGTCCAGCCGGGTCTGAACCTGCCCAAAAACGAAACGCGACCGAACACAAGGTCCGGTCGCGGAATCGTCGGAAAACTTATCGAAGAACTCAGGCTTGAACGGTCTTCAACATCGCCTTCGCGCGGGTCTTCCGGCGTGATGCGGTGTTCTTCTTGATGACGCCCTTCTTCGCGGTCTTGTCGAGCAGCGAGCAGTACTGACGGTAGAGCTTCTCAGCCACATCCTTCTGCTTGCCGGCCACGGCTTCAAAGAAGCTGCGGCGCACAGAACGGACCTGGGTTCTCACGACAAGGTTCTGAATGCGCGCCTTCGTGGACTGGCGCATTCTCTTCTTTGCACTGTTCGTAGTCGGCATTCGATCAACTCCCCAACATCTTCGGGCCTGAGGCCCATCGCGTCTTGACCACCCCACCTTGCCGATGACATCTTGCACATCAACGGCGGCAGGATCGGCGGTTGATTCCTGCCCGAAAAAGTGGTGCAATACTATCCACGAGAAGGGCGAAGTCAACCCGCATTTCGCGGCTTTTTCGAATCTGAATGACGACTGCAACTGGCCATCAGCTCGACACGCCCGGCGCCACCCCGGTCTTCTGGCAGGACCTTAGCTCCCGCTGGAGCACGTTCCCGCGCCGCACAAGGTTGAACCACCTCAAGTCCGCTGCCGGCCGCGTGCGCTCGCTCTGGCAGGGCTCCATGGACATCACAGCCCTTCCCCTCGATCTTCTCCTCTATCAGCCCGAGAACGGCTCTGCGGCCTTTCCAGAGCATCTGCTGACCCGCCTGCCAAAACCCCTTTCCGTCGCCCGCCTCCTCGAGAAGCTCGCCGATTGGCACGCGGATGCCCGCCTGACCTTGGCCCCCGGCGAAGGCCGGTTCTTCCTTCGCCACCTGCTCGCGGACGAATCCATCGATATCGGCTGCCTCCGCAACGCCGCCGCGGAAATCGACGACATGGCCGATACCCAGGCCCAGATCCGCGCCTTCAAGCTCTATCGCTCCGCGCTCGGCGGCCAGCGAACCGCCTTCTCCCGCTGGCGCCAGTCCATGCGCGGGTTCTGGGCCACTGACCCGCGGATCAAAGCCGCCGATCTCCATGAGGCAATCCAGCGCGCGGAGGCCGATCCCGCCACACAGATCGTCAAGGACGGCGCACGCATTCAGGTCCTCCGCGCCAACCTCTTCGGACACGACGCGCTGATCAAGCGCTATGACCTCGTCCCCCTCGGCGACAGATTGAAGTACATCTTCCGCCCATCCCGCGCGCGCCGTGCGTGGGCAGCCGCACAGGCCCTCGTCCGACTCCGACTCCCGACACCCGAGCCGCTTGGTTGTCTCGAAATCTTCCGCTTCGGCATCCCCGTTCACAGCTACTACATTTGCGCCTTTCTGACCGACGCTGCCGCCGCACGAACATGGATCGAACCCAACTTTGCCGACCAGCCCGAAGCCCTGCGGACCGACTTCCGCAAGCACCTCCTGCGCACGCTGCTCGCACTCTACCGGCACGGCGTCTATCACGCCGACACAAAGACCACGAACATGCTTCTCAGTACCCCGACGGACCCCGTACACCGCGCATTCTTCTGGATCGATCTCGAATGCATCCGGTTCGGCATCGTGCCCGGGCGACACCAACTCGTCCGCAATCTCGTGCAGGTCAACGGCTCGCTGGGCCTCAAGGTTTCCGACCACGACCGGTTGCGATTTCTGCACGACCTTGCCCGTCACTATCCCTGGGTGACGCACAAGGACGTCATCCGAAAGATTTGCGACTGGACCCGGCGACGGCTGGACAACGAGAGGCGACGCCAGTGCGGTTCCTGAAATTTCTGCTGGGCATCGCACTCCTGCCCCTGTGCTGGGCAGCCTCCACCACCCTCTATCAACTCGTCGAACAGATCTACCGCTCAAGCACGGGCTCATGGCCCTTGTCCGTCTGGGGCCTGCTGATCGGTTTCGCGCTGTGGCTCATCCTCTTCTTCAGCCTGCCCAGGCCGATGGTGACCTATGTCTTCGCGCACGAGCTGACCCACGCGCTCTGGGCGTGGATCATGGGCGCCCGCGTATCGCGCCTCAAGGTCTCGGCGCGCGGCGGCAGCGTCACGCTCGACAAGACCAATTTCGTCATCGCGCTCGCGCCCTACTTCTTCCCGCTCTACACCATCCTCGTCATCATCGGCTTCTACGCCCTCGCGCTCTTCTTCGACCTCCACACCTACGAACCCTTCTGGCTCGGGCTCATCGGCCTCACGTGGTGCTTCCACCTCACCTTCACCATCCGCACCCTGCTCCAGCATCAGCCCGACATCCACCAACACGGACGGGTGTTCTCCTACTCCATCATCTACCTCGCCAACGTCCTCGGCGTCGCGCTGTGGATCGTACTGATCGCCTCGCCGTCACTCCAAACCCTCGCCCAAGTGCTCGGCCGGGAAACGGTCGACGCCTACCTCGCCTGCCGCGATGCGGGACTGATGATCTGGGAGAAGGTAGGGACGGCTCTCCAAGCCGTCTGTTGAAATTCAGCCCGCTCGGAGAGCGGGCCCTACCATGGTTTTTCCAACCCTTGGAAAATTTGCCTGCCATTTTTCCAAGGGTTGCCTGCCCGAGCCGCCGCCCCACGGCCAGGGGAAAAATGCTACAATAAACCCCGTCGCCAGCCGTTATGTGTATGAATGGAGCGGTTGGAAGACCATGTTTGGGATACCATGGAAACATCGGATCACGATCTGCTGGCCCAGTACCGCAAAGGCGATGCCCAAGCGCTGGGTCGGCTCGTCGAACGGTATCGCCGGCCGCTCTTTGGGTTCATTCTCAACATGACGGAAGGACGCCAGGACGCGGACGAGATTTTCCAGGAGACATGGTTCCGCGCCATCCGCAGCCTGGATTCCTACCGGGAACACAAGTTCCTGAGCTGGCTGTTCCGCATCGCGCATAACCTCGTGATCGATCATGTGCGAAAAGCCAAGCCCACGGCCGAAGTGCCGCGCGACGCGGAGCGGGCGGAGGACGACCCGGTGAACCGGCTCCCCGATCCCGCGGTTCGGCCCGATGAGCAGGCGCACGGCCGCGACCTCGGAACGAGAATACGGCGATCGGTGGCCCAGCTTCCACCGGAGCAGCGCGAAGTGTTCCTGCTGCGGATGAACGCGCAAATGCCGTTCAAGGAAATCGCGAAGCTGCAGGGCTCGTCGATCAATACGGCCCTGGCCCGGATGCAGTACGCGCTGGCAAAGTTGAGAGAAGAATTGAAGGATGACTACAAGGACCTGGCGGGAGTACGGCCATGAAATGCAAAGACATAGAAAAGGATATCCTGCTTGAGCAAAGCGGTGAACTCGGTTGGCTGGGCCGACGCCGCCTTGCCCGACACCTGTCGGGCTGCGCCGCGTGCCAGGCCTATCGCGCAGAGCTTCTCGGCCTCGCACGCCTGACCGCAACGGAACCCATCGACGCGCAGGACGCCACCGCCACGGAGCGGATCGTGGATTATGCCCGGAAGCAACAGCCGACGCGCAGCGTCGAAATCCGGTTCCGTCCGAGCCGCGAATCGCCGTGGGTCACCTGGCGGCCTGCCCTCGTTTACGCCGGCTTCAGTATCGTGGTCGCCACGATGTTTACGCTGATCATGCGGCCGTACCTGCGCCCCACCGAACTCGCGGCCCCCGTCGAAAACTCCGCACCCGTGGCCGTGGCCGCTGTCACAGACTGGAGCGCCGCCGAGCTTGATTCACAGATCAGCAATCTGAATAGTCTCGTGGTGATGAATGGCGACGATTGGACCGGCAGCGCAACGGCCGAGACCAGTGATGATTTGGATGCCGTGGCAGCCGAACTGCTGGCCTGGGAGGGACAGACGATATGACACACCGATGGATATACTTGATGGTGGCGTTACTGGCTCTGAGTTCGATTGCTAAGGCGCAGGACAATCCCGAGGGCATCCCTCCACCCCCGTCAGATGATACGGACGTCTTCTTCGGCGAGCCGCCGCCCGATGACATGCTGATGCCGCCGCCAGACATGGACGCCACGCGCGAAGGGATGATGCCGCCCGGCGGGCCCGAGCAGGACGGGCAAAGGGGTCGGCCACCCGCGATTGATCGCTGGCTGCAAAAGCTGCAGCAGGAAAACCCCGAGGAGTTCGCCGCGCTTCAGAAGCTGCGCAAGGAAGATCCCCAGGCCTTCCGGCGCGCCATGCACGAACGTCTGCTGAAACAGCGGCTGAAGGACGCCGTCGAGGAATACCCCCAGTTGCAGCAGGCCTTCATGTCGATGCCGGAAGAGGAACGGATGGAGGCGCTGAAGAAGCTGACCTTCATCGCCGGCCCCCCGGGGATGCGCCACGGTGGACAAGGGCCCAAGGGACAGCAAGGCGGCATGCGCGGCGGCCCGGGACCCGAGCGTGACTCCTCCGCGCGACAACTGGAAGACCAGTCAGGTGCCCTTGCCCGCGCGTACCGCGAGGCATCCGACCCGGCCGAGAAGGAAAAGATACTCGCCGATCTTCGCGGCAAGCTGGAAGAGATATTCGACGCCAGGGAGCAGGAGCGGCTTCAGCACATCGATCACGCCGAGAAGGAAGTGGCGCGCCTGAAAGAGATGCTGGAGAACCGCCGCGCACGCAAGGCGGAGATCATCGACCGCCGGCTGAAAGACCTCACGGAAGACAACTCGCTGAAGTGGTAGGCTACTCCACCCTGCGCGCGTCGCCCCAGAGACGTTCCAATTCGTAATAGCGACGCGTGTCCGGCGAGAAGATGTGGATGACGAAGTCGAAGTAGTCGGCCACGACCCATTGGCTGTCCGAATTTCCTGCGCGACGAAACGGTTTCACGCCAAAGGTGGATATCTCGCGCTCCACTTCTCTCAGCAAGGCCCGCAGATGCGGCGCGTTATTGCCGGTGGCGATGATGTAATAATCGGTGATGGAAGAGATCCCCTGCACGTCCAGCACCACGATGTCTTCCGCCTTCTTGGACTGCAGGGCCTCCCTGACGGCCCGGATGATCTTCAGCGTTTCGATGTCAGTTCTCCTTCGCTCCATAAAGTTGGTGCCGGCGAATATAGCCTTCCACGGCCTGCGGCACAAGATAACGGATATTGAGCCCCCTGCGCACGCGGCGGCGGATGTCCGAGGATGAAACCTCCACGCGGTGGCTCTCAAACACGCGCACCTTCGCGCCCTTCGGCGCGCTGGCCACCCCAAATCCCGGCCGGTCCACCGCGACAAACGTGCAAAGCGTCATGAGCCGGCGAATATCCCGCCACGTATGCAACTCGGGCAACATGTCCGCCCCGACGATAAAGAAGAACTTCGCGCCGGTATACCGCCGGTGAAGCTCCGCCAGTGTATCCACCGAGTAGGAAATCCCACCACGCTCAATTTCGAGGCTGCACACTTCAAACCGGGGGTCCCCCGCCACGGCCTTCCGAAGCATCGCCAACCGGTGACGTCCCGGCGCCAGATGGTCGGGGCGTTTGTGCGGCGGGTGCGCGCAGGGAATCAACAGGACCCTATCCAATCGGAAGCGCTCCGCAGCATCCTGTGCGAGGACAAGATGGCCGAGATGCACCGGGTTGAAGGTGCCGCCGAGAATACCTATGTTAAGGGGCTTCTTGCGCATGCTGCGGATATGATACTCAGCCCGCTCCGGCCGACAATGCGCAATTGCGCCACCTGCGGGATTCCACCGCTCTTGCCTCTTGCATCGGGCGGCACTTTCCACTACTTTCACCCCCCGACAAACTGCAACCTAAACAGGAGAATTCTCATGTCTGAAATCATCGATGTCGTAGGCCGGGAGATCCTGGATTCCCGCGGTAATCCAACCGTGGAAGTGGAAGTTCGCCTTGGTTCCGGCGCGGTCGGCCGCGCGGCCGTCCCCTCGGGCGCGTCCACGGGCGAGAACGAGGCGATCGAGCTTCGCGATGGCGACAAGAAGCGCTATCTCGGCAAGGGCGTCCTCAAGGCCGTCAGCAACGTCAACAACATCATTTTCCCTGAAATCGTCGGCTTCGACGCCTTGGAACAGGCCCAGCTCGATCAGCGCCTGATCGAACTCGACGGCACCGAGACCAAGAGCAAGCTCGGCGCCAACGCGATCCTCGGCGTATCCCTCGCCGCCGCCCATGCGGCCTCGCAGTTCGTCGGCCTTCCCCTCTTCCGCTACATCGGCGGGACCAACGCCAAGGTGCTGCCCGTTCCCATGATGAACGTGCTGAACGGCGGCGCGCATTCCGACGCCCCCGTGGATGTGCAGGAATTCATGATCTGCCCCAAGGGCGCGCCGACTTTCTCGGAAGCGCTCCGCATGGGCACCGAAGTCTTCCACGCCCTGAAGAGCGTGTTGAAGAAGCAGGGCCTGAGCACGGCCGTGGGCGATGAAGGCGGTTTTGCGCCGAACCTCTCCAGCAACGTCGCCGCGCTGGACGCGATCATGGAAGCCATCGGGGTCGCCGGCTACAAGGCGGGCAAGGATGTCTTCATCTGCCTCGATCCGGCCGCGAGTGAATTCTACGATGTGAAGAAGAAGAAATACGTCTTCAAGAAGAGCGACAAGTCGGAGAAGACCTCCGAGCAGATGGTCGACTTCTGGGAGAAGTGGGTCAAGGCCTACCCGATCATCAGCATCGAGGACGGCATGGCCGAAGGCGACTGGACGGGCTGGAAGCTCATGACCGAGCGCCTCGGCGACAAGATCCAGCTCGTGGGCGATGATCTGTTTGTCACCAACACCAAGTTCCTCCGCAAGGGCATCGAGAAGGGCGTGGCGAACTCGATCCTGATCAAGGTCAACCAGATCGGGACACTCACCGAGACGCTGGACGCCATCGAAATGGCAAAGAACGCGGGCTATACCTCCGTGATCAGCCATCGTTCCGGCGAGACCGAAGATGCAACCATCGCCGACATCGCCGTGGCCACCAACGCGGGCCAGATCAAGACCGGCTCCCTGAGCCGCACAGACCGCATCTGCAAGTACAACCAGCTCCTCCGCATTGAGGAGACGCTGGGCGACACGGCGCGGTACGGCATCCGCTAATTGTCTCCGCAAGGAGCCGAAACAGGTTTGAGGACGCGGGTGATCCCCGCGTCCTCGCTGTTTGGGCCGCTGCCTTTTTGTGGACGTTCGCGCGCGGGTGGCCTAGAATGAAATTATCTCTATTTGTTTGAGCATCATGAACTTCTGGGTGCTGATATACAGGATTGGCTGGTTCGCCCTCGCCGTGCTCATCGTGGTGGCTCTCGCCTCCCTCTTTGTTCCGCAGATCAAGCAGTACCAGGAATATCACCGCAAGCAGACCACCCTCGAGGCCGACATCGCCCTGGAGAAGCAGATGCTCAAGCATCTCCAGGAACAGCAGCAGCGCCTGAAATCGGATCCGCGGTTCGTGGAGAAGATCGCCCGCGAGGAATTCGGCTACGCCAAACCCGGCGAAACCATCTTCAAGTTCGTGGAAGAAGAACCACAGACACGGACCCCAGCCACCGGCTCCCGGTGAAAATCAGCGTCCAGAAGACCTATCCCCAGCGCGAATGCCCGTCCTGCGCCGGCGAGGTGCCATCGAACAACAACCGGTGCCCGATCTGCGGTTACCTGTTTCCCCAGCCGACACTGGTCCAGAAATCATTCCGAATCGGCGGCGCGCTGATCATGCTCGGACTTCTTCTGCTGTTGCTCGCGATGAGCCTGCTCTAGGCTGGCCTCAGGATTGCTCCATCTCTCCGCGAAGACGGGCCACACCGCTGGAATAGCGGCTGAAGAGAATAGCCACCAACCACAAGGCAATCATGGACGCCACGGCAATTGCGATATGCAGATGACTCGACGGCTCCTGTAACTGCGCCGCGCTGCTGCCGATCAACGTGCAAGGGATCGCCGCAGGCAGAATGCCCAGCGCACTCCCCACCAGGAAATCGATATGTCCCACCGGCGATAGCCCCAGCAGCAGATTGATCACCACGCCACTGATCGGCAACTGGCGCGCAAGAAACACGGTCAGATAAGCGCGCTTATGAAAGAGACCGCCCAGCCTCGCCAGTCTCGGCCAGTGCGCCACCACGAAGTCACGCCCACCCCACCGCACAAACAGGAACAAGGCGTAATAGCCAAGAAGAGTGGGAATCTGGGTCCAGACCAGGCCCCACGTGAGCCCGAACACCAACCCGCCGATGGGACAGAACAGGAGTCGCGGTGCGCCAAGGGCGACCAGCGCAAGGACCGCCAGCATGTAGATCAGCACCCCCATCGCCCCGGCATTTTGAACGGTGGCGCGAATCTCCGACACGTGTCGCAGGTAGCCGCGCAGCGGGGTGGCATAGATCACCAACAATCCCAACGTCAGCACGGTAATCAACACCAGCGGCTTGCCGACGGGACGGCGCACGCTACGGACTTGGGCATTCGTTGTTGATTCAGATTCCATGACTGCGGGATCCTGCCGACCTTCCCCTAGTTGATCTTCCGAATGGAGAAGAATCCGGCCACTTCAAAGCCGATCACGGGTATCCAGATGATCAGGTCCGGTCTCGCACCGGGGTGGTCAATCAGCGCGTCGGCGAGAATGATGAAGAAGTAGTACGCAAACACCAGACCCAGGCTGATGGCAATCCCCACGGAGGATTCCCGCCGCCGCGACTTCATGGCCAGCGGAATGCCCAACAGCGGCAGGGCAAAGCACGTCAGGGAGAGTGCAAGTCGCTTGTTGGCCTCAACCACCATACCCATGCGCTGCCGCAGCAAATCTTTCACGCTGAGTTGCGGATAGACCGCCCGGATATGGCGAATGGAGGTGATCAGCTCGCGGTAAGTCATGTCCGACGTCTTCTTGCGAACGTTCTGCTTCTTCAGCAGGTCGGCAAATGCCAATTTGACCGGGTAGTGTTTCGCGTTGATGTATCGCGCGCGGGTCGGATCCTCGGGATGCTTGGCGTCAGGCTCATCGATCCTCACATCGTACAAGTCGATCAACAGCGCCTGCTGCTGAGCGTCGGCACTCATCGTGCCCGTCTTCGCTCGCACGCTGCGGCGGACACCTTCTGAGCCCAACTCGTAGATCACCACATCCTTGAGCTGATTGTTGCGGCCCTTCTTTGCGACATACACCATGTAGCCCGGAAAATCCCTGACAAACCGGCCCTCGTCCAAGAGGTTGATCGGATTCTCCATGCCGAGCTGAGCCAGCATCCGCCTCTGGGCAAAGTGACTCAGCGGCGCCACCGTGCCGCTCAACGCGAGGCACACCCCCGAGAGCGCCAGGGAGAGCAGTATGATCGGGGAAATCACCTGCCACATGCTCAGGCCGCATGCCTTCATGGCAGTCATCTCACCATCGAATGATAGCCGGCCAAACTGAAGCAACACGGCCGTCAACGTGCTCATCGGTATGGAGAAGGTGAAGATGAAGGGAATGTTGTAGAGGAAGTACTTCAGCATCAGCCACCCGGACACTCCGCGGGCCAGCAAGTCAATGGCCTTCATCACGGCGCCCACGCACATGACGAAGGTGAAGACCATGAGCGTCACGGCAAACGTGATCGCGAAATCCCACGAGAGATATTTGTGAAGTATCTTCAATTTCAATTCCGACGCAGCTACGCTTTCGCCAACTCCTTGGCGGACGCGACCGTGTTGTAGAGCAACATCGTAATCGTCATGGGCCCCACCCCACCCGGCACCGGCGTGATAGCCGACGCCCTCTCCTTCACCCCATCGAAATCCACATCGCCTACCAGGCGGAACCCGGACTTCTTCGATGCATCCGGAATCCGATTGACGCCCACATCGATCACAACGGCGCCCTCGCGGATCATGTCCGCGCGGATCGTTTGCGGATGTCCTGCCGCCGCCACGACGATATCCGCCTGGCGCGTGAAGTAGCCGATATCTTTCGTACGCGTGTGACACATGGTGACCGTCGCGTTGCCGAGGTCGCTCTTCTGGGAAAGCATGTTGGCCAGCGGACGGCCGACGATGTTACTGCGGCCCACGATGACGACATGAGAACCCGCGATCTTGATGCCAGACCGCTTGAGAATTTGAAGCACCCCATGCGGCGTGCACGGCAGGAACGCCGGCAATCCCAGCATCATCCGGCCCACGCTGACTGGATGGAATCCATCCACATCTTTCTCCGGACGGATGGCCGCGATGACCGCTTGTTCCATCGACGTGTCCGGCAGCGGAAGCTGAACCAGGATGCCGTGAATCTTCGGGTCCTCGTTGAAGCGATGTACGACATCGAGAATTTCCTGACGGGAGGCCGTCGCGGGCAACAGGATCTCGGACGAGAAGATGCCCACTTCCCCACAGGCCTTTTCCTTGCCCGTTACGTAGGACCGCGAGGCCGGATTGTCCCCGACGAGCAAGACGCCGAGGCCCGGCACGACACCGCGGGTCTTGAGGGAGGCCACGTCCCGCGTCAGCTCTTCCCTCATCTCCTGCGCAATGACTTTTCCGTCCAGAATCCGCGCCGTCATGAATCAACCTTCCGTGATGGTGTTCCACCGCGTCACACCGCGGTCAATCTAGCGATATGGAGACAAGACCTCAACACCAGACACCAAGCCTTTACCCGTGGATGGGTCGGGCCCGGTCACGCAGATGACCCGGACTCCGCCCGGCCCACACAGCCATGGCCTCGGCCACTACACTGATGGCCACTTGTTCCGGCCCCTCAGCCCCAAGGTCCAATCCCACCGGTCCGTACACGCGCGACCGAGCTTCTTGGTCGAGCCCCTCCAGGATTTCCTCCCGGCGCGACCGCGAGCCCAGCAGCCCAATGTAAGGCGACCCTGCCGCTGCAAAGAAGCGAATCCACCCCTTATCCTGGGCCAGAATGTGATGCTTCACCACGGCCAGCGCATTCGCCCCGGAGGGTATTTCCGAAGCCCCCTCCCCGGGATGCGCCTTCACCAGTCGCTCGGCACCCGGGAACCGGTTGGGCGCCAAGTAGGCAGCACGGTGATCAACCACGGTCACACGAAATCCGGCCTCCACGGCGAGTCTGACCAGCGGCACTGCATCGTCACCCGCACCGCAGACCACCAGGTGCGGCGGTGGTGAAAGGAATTCCGAGAAGACTGGGACATTCCCGACGTCGGTGTAAATCGAAGTTCCGGCCTTGAGGGCCTCCTCCGCGGCACCCTTCAACACGTCTGCGTTTCCCGGGGCAGCGCCGGACGACCTTCCACCCACAATGCAAATCTGGCCAGCCGCATCGCCCGCAAGTGCGTAGGCAATGGACACCGGGCTGTCGCCCCGCATCAACGAGCCCAGCTCGGAAAGAAGACCGTCCTGCTTCCCCGGCACCAACGGCAGGACAAGGATGTCCACCTTGCCGTTGCAGCCTACGCCCAAACCCCAAACCACATCCTCCCGGCCACTCGTGTCATAGTGCAGCAGGCGAGCCGTGGAACCCGACATAAGCTTCAGCGCGTTCTCCCGAACATCACCCTCCAGACACCCACCGCTTACGTTGCCGAGCAGGGTGCCGTCATCACGCACCAACACCTTGGCGCCGGGCTGCCGGTAGGCGGAACCCTCCAGGCGGACGATCACCGCCAAGGCGCACGGCCGACCCTGTGCCCCAAGGGCCTGCGCCTCCTCGACGACCGCGCGGGTCTCCTGCCAGTTCTTCATGGAGACTTGCTTTCCTTTCATGCTGGGCGATTATAGCGGTCGCGGACGAAAGCGGGGACTACAAAAATGGCAACAACAGGAAATGCCTTGCGCTTGGTAGTGATCACCGGAGTCACGCGCGGACTTGGCCGCGCCATGGCTGAACGGTTTGCGCAGGATGGACACACCGTCCTCGGATGCGGCAGATCCCTCTCGGCCGTGAAGGATTTGCAGTACCTGCTGGGGAAACCACACTGCTTCTCCCTTGTGGATGTGGCTGATGCCGCACAGGTTCAGAAATGGGCGGAGAAACTCCTCGCCGACTACGGCGCACCGGATCTGGTCATAAATAACGCGGCGCTCACCGCCGATCCGGCACCGCTTTGGACCGTGTCAGAAAGCTCGTTCTCGTCGGTCATCGACACCAACATCAAGGGAGTCTTCCACGTCATCCGGTCCTTCGCACCCGCCATGATCAGCCGCCGAACCGGCGTCATCGTCAACATCAGTTCCGCCTGGGGCCGTTCGACCGATCCTAACGTCGCGCCCTATTGCGCCACAAAATGGGCCATCGAGGGACTCACGCAGGCCTTTGCCCAGGAACTGCCGCAAGGGATGGCCACCGTCGCATTGAATCCGGGCATCATCAATACGGACATGCTCAGGCAATGCTTCGGTGAGGATGCCTCGGCACACGCCACCCCCGGGGATTGGGTCCAGCGTGCCGTTCCGTTCATCCTTCAACTGGGCCCGCGCGACAACGGCAAGTCACTCAATGTTCCGAACTGAGGCGTGCAGCCAAAGCGGTCCTCATCCAGCCGGGCCTGTTGGTTACCAGGTAGTCCACGCCAAGTCGTACAAGTTCAGCCGCCAAGCCCGCATCGTCCACCGTCCACGCAAACAGCTTGAGACCTTCTTGTAGGGCCCGGCGCACAAAGGCTTGGTCGACGTGCCCGCGTACACCGATTCCCAGCCCATCCAACTTCGCCTCGCGGGTCTGCTGTGAGAGAGCTTCAATGGCCGGCGACCAACCCCGGGCGGCACTCGGGGTCTTCAATTCCACGTTCCACAGCACTTCACTGACTGGCAACTGCTGCCGCGCAAGCCGCATGACCTCCCGGGAAAACCCGACAACACCCAGTTGGTCGACAGTCAAGGGACAGCGTTCAAGAACACCGAGCAAGGGGGCCATGATGTCCACCCCGCACTTGATCTCAATAAACACCTTTCGGCCGGGCGGCACTTCCGCAAGCACCTCACCAAGTTCCGGAATGCGCTCGTCGGCCCAGGCCATACCCTTCCATGAACCGGCATCCAACTGCCGCAGCTTGGACATGGTCGCCGATGCGATCTCCACCTCCAGACCGGCCGTACGGAGCGCCGATTCATCATGAATGACCACCACGTGCCCGTCGCGCGTCATGCGCACGTCGAGTTCAACCCCGTCGGCCCCCTGCTCCCACGCCAACTGAAATGCCGCCCGGGTATTCTCTGGCGCCTCACGGGAGGCCCCTCTGTGTCCAACAATCTTCGTCTTCATGGCTCAGGCAGTAAGCTTAGACCAATGATTCCTTTTTTCAACACACAGCAACAAGCCGCGCATCAGGGTTGAGCTTCCGCGCGGAACCATGTACTTTCTGCCCATAGCATTGCACCGGAGGACATGATGAAGCAGATTCCTGGCGTAGCGGCAGCAACCCTGTTCCTGATGGCTGTAGTTCTGTGCGTAGGCCTGACCGCCTGCGAAGATAACGGCGGTGGCGGTGTACTCGGCGCCGGCTATAACTTCGGTGACAACGACCCCAACACCATGCTGGCCATGGGCGACAGCATTACGGCCGGCAGCAGCAATCCGGGCGGCATCCCCTATCCAGCACGCCTTGCCGCAGCCACCGGGCGCACGGTCGTCAATCGCGGAAATGGCGGCACCTCATCCTCGTACGGCGCCGGGACCGTCAACAATAACCTGCTCCAATACAAGCCGGGCTACCTGCTCATCCTCTACGGCATCATCGACATCGAGAATGGATCCAGCGAGGATGCCATCATCGCAAACCTGCGCACCATGATCACCGCCGCCCGCAGCAACCAGACCATTCCCGTGCTGGCCACCTTGACCCCTGTCTTTGATTCCCATGAGATGTACGCCGCCAGCGTGCGATCGGTCAACGAGCGCATCCGCCAATTGGCCGGCAGCGAAAACGTACCCTTGGCCGATGTTGGGGGCGCGCTCGAAGGACAGCGCCAGCTCTTCCTCGAAGACGGGTTGCACCCGAATGATGAGGGCGAGCAGGCGATTGCCTCTGTGTTCTACGGGGTCTTGATGTAGAAGGCCTGCCCTACAGGTCAGGCTGGCGCACCCGGAGTTGGTATTCGACCTTCGCCCTCCGGCCAGGCTCGGCTTCCACAAGAAACTTCAGGCTCCGGCCCGTACCCCGATTCGGCAGGCTTGTCCGCACGACGGCCCATTCCAGGATCAATGGTGGCTTCTCCCTCATCTCCACCAACACGGCGCCCGAACGCTGATTCAAAACCTGCAACCCAATAGTTTCTTCGTAGTATCCGCTGATCGCGGGCGTACGCGCCAGACTCTGCCGCCAACCCAACATGTCGGCCGCAGGCCCAAGGTCGATGCGAATCTCGTCGTTAACGTTCGCACGCTCTTGCCATGCTTCCTGCAGATACCGGTTCCTCGCCGACCCCATGAAGATCTCCGCACGCCCCGGGGGAATGGCCACCCCCATCCTGTTGGCTGCGCTGTTGCGGATCACGATGAACTTGCGCAAGGGGTGTCCCTGCCCCGCTGTGCCAAACGGAACTTCGCTCGCATCCATCACGTAGAGTCTGGACGCCGGCGTGCGCGTCGTGCGCACCAGCGACATGTCGGTGGTCGATTGCGGAAGCAGAGCCACCTTGCCCGGCAGCGTGTACGCATGCGCAATCCCGGCCTCCTCCGGTTTTCTCCGCCACAGATCCGCCAGGGGACTCTCGTCGTCCACCATCAGGAACCCCGGATCGTTCTGCGGCAGACGCGTTTCCGCCCTGGGATCCCCGACAACCTGCACGGCAGCCTCATCCCACGAGGCAGAGGTCGGATTATGAATCGTCACAACTCCCGTAAAATCGACGGAAACCGGCTCCTTCTCTTCCGCCTGCTCGCCACGGACCATAACCTGGTATCGAGCTTCCCACGAAGGCCCGTGCACCACGTACATCACATCCACGCCGATCTTCTTCCAGGACAGCGGAGAGCGGATCCTACACCTCACCCGACGGGAGACCGCCGACGCGCCAGGAAGTTGCGCGCTGCCCGGATGCCAGACAACCGAATCGCCCTCCGTGCTCACGGCTCCGCGGAACACGTTGGTGTAACCATCGCGCGCCCATTCCATCAACTGCAGCGGAACACGTCGTGAACGGATGGACAACGAGGACAGATCAGCCTCGGGAGGTATGCGATCGAGGACAATGGTCTGTTCACCCTCAACGAGATCCATCACACGGGACTCTCTGATCAAGGCCCATCCCGGCCCAATCGTCACCGCCGTATCATGGATATCGGATACCGTCGCCGAATCTCCGCGCGGTGCAGCCGTTGCGCCCACCACCAAAGCCAAGGTCATCACCATGATGAGAGCCAGCGCGGAAACTCCCGACAGCCGGCCTATGGTATCCGGGTCTTTCATCCAGGGATTTCGATTCACCAGCGATAGCGAACCGTGTAATGGATGGATCTTCGCCCGCCGGACTTCAGTGCCACCTGGAACTCAACGGCCTGCGCGCCGGCATTTCGATAATCCGTGTCAGCCTTCACGATCTCGTATTGATTCCACCGGTAGAGGTGCTCCAACACGCGAATCTCCACATCTTCACCCGAATTGTTCTCCAGGCGAATCTCAAAGGACTCCTCGTACTCGTGTAGCGGAGTGATCTCGCTATAGCCGGTGCGTTCACGCTCGCCAAGCAGGCCCACGGCCGGCCCCAGCAGCAACTGTACCAGCGTCCCGGATCTTGTCGGAGGTAGTGTATCCTCGCCCGCAAGCTCCATCATTCCGTCAGCCTTCTGGCGGTAGAGCCGCAGCCGGCCGGGAGGCATGTCCATGCCGAGCCCTGTAGCCACGGAGTTGCTGAATCGGAGATACGTCTCCACGGCGCGAGAGTATTCCGTACCATAGTTCCAATCGTTGCGCCGGTTGCGCTGGAATCGGTCGAATTTGACACCGTCATACTCGTACACCTTCGATACCGGCAACTTCGCGACCGACAACAACTGCACATAACGGGTCTCGCCGTTGGCCAGACTCACTGGCGCGGGAAGCTCATACGTCTGCAAAGCTGCGGCTCCGGCCACAACCTTCTCAAAGGTCGGTTCTGAGGCACCCTGGGCATATCGCATCGCCGGACCCGCCGCCGAACCGTCCGCAGAAGGAATCGATCCCTTCTCCGTACTCACCAACTTGATCCTCGCCTCATCAAACTTCGTCCCGGTCCCGTTCGAAAGGGCTACACGTCCGGTCAGAAAGGCTTCGACTTCATTCTCCGTCAGAACGGCCTCGTAGGAAGCGCTCCAAGTGAGTCCTTCCGTGGCGTAGGACAACCGAAAACGTTGTGGGCCATCCTGCCCGGCATTCAAGCGCCAGAAGAGAGTCGGCTCGGGTACCAGCGCACCTCCCGGCTGGGGAAACAGCACTGCGCTCACGACATCATCCACACGGTACATCTTGAGCGACCCGTCATCGATCCGCAGCACCAAAGGCTCCAGCCCCGTTCCCCTCTCCGTCGACGGAGCCGAAACCAGCGCCCCCTTCTGAGTGCCCGCCAGCGTGACGACCTCCACGGTCCTTCCCAAGTACCGCTTGAAAACACGATCCACACTCGTCAGGTCATTCTCAAAACGCTGATCCAGCAGCTCAAAACCCGGACCGCCCAATGGCGAAAAGGCCACGGAGAAGGGATCGAGCCGGGCCGGCATCTGCCGCACCCGAACCTTGTTCTCCCCCTTGGCCAACGTAATCGAACGCACCTCGCTCACCAAGGCCAGCCCCGTGTCATAAGCCGAGATGCTCACACCCTTGGGTGCCGAGGCCTCGATGTCCTGTGCCGAAGAACGTGGAGTTGATGCCAGATAGACTAGAACGGCGAATCCAAGGATGTGCAGTATTCTCATGCCCGAGTCTCCTGCCGCAGATTAGATGCTGCACGTACTATAACAACCTGCCCCCTCCCCTGTCACGCCACCCGTATTCCCCGGACAACCGATTTGGCCCAACGCCCGCATTTAACGCGAGGGGGGCTTCGGCGTATTTCATCCTTCTGTCCGACGGTCACGCTCCTGGTGCACACCGCCGGACGTGTTCCGCGGGGGGATTGATCAATGCCGGTTCGGGAAGTGTTTTTCCTGACATTTGCAATTCTGGGTGGCTTGGCCTTGTTCATCACGGGAATGAACATCATGACCGATGGCCTCCGTGCCGCCGCCGGCAGCAGGCTCCGCGCCCTCCTCCCCGCCACCACGCACAACCGCTTGGCCGGCATCGGTCTGGGCACGGTCCTCGGCACGCTGGTCCAGAGCAGCGCGACGACGGTCATGCTCGTCGGATTCATCAATGCCGGACTTATGACACTCGCCGAGTCTGTCCCCCCCATGCTTGGGGCCAATCTCGGCACCACGATTTCCATGCAACTGATCTCGTTCAGGATCGGTGACTATTGTTTCCTCGCCATCACCCTCGGATTCATCCTCCATTTCGTCGGACCGACCCAACAAATCAAACATGCAGGCCAGGCCATCCTCGGTTTCGGCCTGATCTTTCTGGGCATGAACACCATGAGCGGTGCCATCAAACC
>ERZ795056.430-NODE-430-length-53753-cov-18.727495_pt1 | contig 53753 bp, 42 predicted proteins | sample MGYA00375140_ERZ795056 | MGnify/ENA primary metagenome ERZ795056 (study PRJEB30185, sample SAMN05720227) | activated sludge metagenome | isolation source: Anaerobic digester | place: USA | collected 2015-03-09 ...
TGGTAACACTCCAGCGGCCATTGGCATCAAGGCTGCGGATATATACATTATGGAATCCATCGGATACACCTGTCAGTGGAATTATAACGGACCCGTCATCAATATTACCCGAAGCTGTAACAGTTATGCTGGTAGCAGCACCAAAACCCGGATCGGTATCAATAAAATATTCTGCCTTTACTATGTTGGGCAGGGCCCTGGATACCGTTTTATAAAATGCCATTTTATTGGTAACACTCCAGCGGCCATTGGCATCAAGGCTGCGGATATATACATTATGGAACCCATCGGATACGCCTGCCAGCGGAATGACAACCGATCGGTCCTGAAGATTACTCGAGGCTGTAACAGGTATATTGTTGCCAGCACCAAAACCCGGATCGGCATCAATAAAATACTCTGCCTTCAAAATGTTGGGCAGGGCGCTAAACACCGTTTTATAAAATGCCGTTTTATTCGTAACACTCCAGTTGCCATTAGCATCAAGGCTTCTTAAAAATAAATTATGAAATCCTTCTGTTGCAGATGCCAGGGGAATACTAACAGAAAAATCAGCGATATCCCGAGCAGCAGCTACAGGTATACTCAGGGCTGCGCCGAAACCAGGATCTGTATCAATAAAATACTCAACTCTGGTAATGTTAACTTGTGCCTCTGCGTTGGAGAAGGCAAAAAGGCAACATAAAACAGTTAGTATGTTTTGCAATTTTTTCAACCGGCTATTGTATTAATGGTTGGCAGTTTAATTACTCTTTGTACTAAAAATCAGCGTCATGCTGCTGCCGCTGGGGTTAGCAGGCAACGAAAGCTTGTAAATGGACGGGATAGGAGGAGTAAGTGCCAGTTTAAACGGGCTGGCACCGCCAAAAGCACCACAGTCAACACCAGCTTCCCCAGCTCCAATCGCCGGACTGCCGGGTTTTAACTGGTACACATTATCAAGGTAGCCGCCATTGTTGTTGACAAATACACCGGACATATCAACATTTTGAAGGTTGCTATTATCAGCAGGAATCCCTGTATTGGGGGCTATATTATTACTGAGGTTGCAATTGGAAAAACCGGCCTGCACCGTTTTATTGAAAATATTATTGCTTACAGAACAGTTGGATAAAGCTTCAACAATACCCTGGCTGCTGCCCACTGCATGAATGACATTATTAGATACAATTCCATCGGAACTGGGATCATTGTACACAGCATACGCAATAATATTGTTGGTGATAATGATATTATTCGAGTTGTTGTCGAACCGGATAAAATTCACCATACAGTTTTTTATAACAATGTTATCTGCATTATTGATTCCTATAACGCCTGTCCTGCTATTGTTATCCGCAAATCCGTCAGAGACTGCAGTTGCAGCACAGCCAATAAGGTTGATTCCTGATACAGCACTATTAATATAAATCTGGTCACTGAATCTTACCATGATAACGCTGTTGTTTGCCCCGGAATTACTGATGGTGATCCTGCCAACAAAGGCAGGCTTGGGGTCAAACTGTATCCCGGGATTTTGTGAAATAAACTGCCCGGTACTAATGATGACAAGCCTTTTGCTCATAATCAAATTTCCGTAAGTGTTTAGCGAAGGCTCCAGGTGGATAGTATCACCGGCCAGGGCACCATCATGGGCTGCCTGTACCGTGGTAAAATTCGCTGTTACACCGGTATTGTTGTTTACCCTCCAGATTTTCGCCTGTACTGTAAGCGCAGACAATGCACAGCAGGCAATGAACAAAGCAGTTTTCTTCATCTTGTTATCGTTTTAAAATAAATTAATGTCTTGAATTGCGAAGAACAGACGTTTTCGAGGGAAAGTTTTATTGGGGGAAGGATTTGAAAAATAAATATACGGGGATAATTTTTATTAATATATACGCAATTTAGCGTACTTGCCGCTTTGATAGGTAGAAAGAAAAGGATAAGACGATTTGGCAAGCGGGCGCTCTTGTATAATTAATGCAGATCAACCGTAAGGATAATGCAGGTTCCCTGCTGCCCGCTGATATCTGCTGTACCGTTTATTTCATCCATACGTTTGCGGATATTTTTGAGCCCATTACCAAACGGGTTGGTTTGACCTATCCCTATTCCATTATCGGCAACTCTTATCACTAATTGACTTTTTGTCTTTAGCTCCATTCCGACTTCAATAGCAGATGCTTGTGCATACTTAAGCGAGTTATGTAAGATCTCTTTAACGCACAGAAAAAGCATTTTTCGCTTGTTGCCATGGATCACAATTGTGTCATTTTCTAAACCTACGCTGCTGAAATGTATCGTGGCAGGCGTGCCTTCAAAATAAGAGACGGCATATTGCCGAATGTATTCACTAAAATTTTGCAGCGTGTCGTTCTCTGGGTTCAATGCCCAAATAATGGTATTCATTTTCTGCGATACCTCTCTCACTGTATAACTGATCTTTTCTGCAAATCTTTCCGTTTGTTGTATTCCCTGCGCTTTGTTTTTAAGTAAGTCCGACATGATCCTGATACTGCTCAGTCCTCCCCCTACATCGTCGTGTAAATCTGCCAGTATACGCTCCCGCTCTTTTAGTAACAGTACTTCCTGCAACAACTCAAGCCGGTTTTTTTCTTTTTCAATCATTTTAGATTTTAGAATAAGGCCATAATTTAAAAACAGGAATTCAAGTGTTGCACCCGCCATGTGATAGGTCATATAATGCAAACCGGATTTACTGTGATTGGATAATTTCATATCTGCAAGTGCCATCAGGCCAAAAGCCAGTAAACACATACTTCCCGAAACCAGTATCCGGTTGAACAATACTTTTTTTGACCCGAGAAATACAATTATATAAAGCGAAAAAGCTGAAATAACCAGGATGATCCACAGCATGTATTTGTCGGAAAAGTAAAACCCACCATGTAAATAACTGGTTATGATATCTGCTGAACCAATGGTAAACATTACTATCGTTACCATTTTTAATATTTTGGTATGTCTTGGATACAAGTGTGGCATATTGCAGAAATGCATCCCGAACCGAAAATAAAAAGCTACAAAAAGAAACCAGCAGCCCCGGTTGAGGGTAAATTTTTCATACTGTGTGATGGTACTTTTGATTGGATTTAATGCTGGCTCCGCCTGGAATACAATATATACCGCAAGCGTTATACTGTAAAAAAGATACCATACAAATTCCTGTCGCCTGAAAATAATCAACTGATAGATGATAAAAATGACCTGCAGCAGCAGTACACCTATAAAAATATTAATGGCAGACACTATTCTTTATCAATTATATAGTGAATAAAACGGATGCAGCTATGTGCTATTTCATGGTCAACGGTTTAAAAACATATTTACTGCCTCCACCCTTGTACTAACATGCAATTTTTCATAGATATGCTGTATATGTTTCCGCACCGTACCCGTGCTAATCTCCATTGCTGCTGCCACTTCCTTATTCATTAGCCCCTTTGAAAGAAATTGCAATACATCTTTTTCCCTTTCTGTGAGTAAGCTGGAAAAGGATTGTGCTTCCCGGGACTGGTTGAAACTGGCAACCACTTTCCTGGCAATGGCGCTGCTCATCGGGCTGCCACCTTCTATCATTTCAGAAAGCGCATTGATAATATTTTCAGGTCCCTCGGTTTTTAAAATATACCCGCTGGCGCCTGCCTTTAGCGAATTAAATATTTTATCATTGTCTTCAAAGGAGGTACACATGAGGAATAATATCTGTGGATAACGGTTTTTCAGATTTCCAACACACACAATCCCGTCGTTAACTGGCAGGTTAATATCCATCAATACAGCATCGGGCATTATAAATGGAATATTATCCATTGCAGATTCCGCATCACAAAAGCTGCCGCCCAGTGTAAATCCATCGGAGTATTGAATCATGAGCGCAAGCGCTTCCCGCAATTCATCATTGTCCTCAACAATACAAATTATTTTGTCATCAATCGCCATAGGAGTTAAAAGTACGGCATTTTATAGCTGCACAAATACGCCATTAGTAGTATATGCCGTATTAATCACCTCGATGATTCCAAAAAATCTTTTAGTCCCAGCACTATTTTATCCACCATTTGCTGCTGGTATTCCGGGTTCAGGATTTGCTCTTCTTCTGCAAGGTTGCTCAGAAATAAAGTTTCTATTAAGGCATTGGGATATTCAGTAGGACTGTTCAGCATAAAGTTGAAAGAACCGGTATTGCCGTATTCTTTCAAACCCAGTTCGAGCAGGCGCTTATAAATTAAAAGGCTCAATGGTTTAAAACCTATATACCGGTAATACGTACTGGTGCCACCCACACTAAACGGATCTGTAGAAGAATTGAGATGAATACTCAACAACAGATCGGGTACACTATCCCGGTAGAAAAGTATCCTTTCTTTATTATCAAAAAACATTTCCCGGTTCCTGGTCATGATCACTTTGGCACCTTCTTTTTCCAGTGCTTTTTGTAATTTCAATGACAACGCCAGTGTTATTTCCTTTTCATAGGTACCGGTGGCACCCACGGCTCCATTGTTTGTGCCGCCATGCCCGGCATCTACGGCAATGGTTAAATTTTTTAAAGAAAGATCAGCAGGCTGTTGTTTTATTTTGATCACTAAACTGTTGCCGCTGTAGTAAAGCGTATGACCCCAATGCTGCTGGTGTTTCAATTGTACTGTTATCCTGAATATTCCATCTGCCACTTGCTCATAATCGATGGCTTCTATTTCTTTGGCCGTCTGCAGTTGTGTTATCCAGTTGGTATTGTTGGTAGCGCCAAAAACATCCACCACAATTTTCGATGGGCCAACCAATTGAAAAGACTGGTAAGGCAACCTGGCAAATAGATTCAGTTTTACATAATCATACTTATCATCTCCCCAGGTAGTGATCTTATCTGTTAATGATTCCGAAGTAAAACTTCCTTTGGGCGCCAGTGTTACGAGTTCATCCGGTATATAGGCCGTTCTGGATGCAGACAGCCGCACTTTATAATGCGTACCGACCTTACCAATAATTTTCAGCACAATATTGCTGTCTATATAACCCAGTTTTGCCCCGCCCAGCCTGTCATCCCCCAGTCCATATTCCAGGTGTGCAAGCCTTCCTTTTGTAAGCGCCATATCCTGGGTGTAAGCCGACATCACAGAAAACAGGTTCTTTGTTTCTTTTGTAATTGTTTTCCCCGATGTATCGGTAACGCTTACAGGAAATTTCTTTACAAAAAAACTGTCTTCGGGCCTTACGATATACGTTCCCTGGTAAATGCCTGCAATGCCTTTTGTACCAGTCACGGGCATTTCATGTAACACCGTGCCGTTGATCGTTTTTACTGTACAGTTTGGGAATGCCTTTACTTTGAATTGTATCGGGTCGCCCGGTTGTAAAACCAGGTCACCCTCTGGAAAAGTTTGCACCACATCTATATCCAGTGTTTTTGTGGCCCCTGCCGGCTTGGGTGGAGTATAGGAATAGTTAATTGTTTTTGAAACAGCTTTAGCTGCCCCATTTGCTTTAATTATAAAACTGCTGTCACCGGGTTTTAAATTCAATTCAAAAGCAAATGCCCCGGTTGAATAAACTTTCGCTGGTTTGTCATTTATGCTGACAGTACAATTTTTACAAGTAGACCCAATAATAAACTGGCGTGAAGCAGAAACAGGGTTGCTTGCTTTAAAAGGGTTTATCAATTTTACAAAAGGTGTTGCTTCCTCCTGGGCTAATAGTGCCGAATGTATAAAAACGGTTAGTATTAAAAGATAATATTTCATTCCTGCTATTTAATAAAAATACCCTCCGGAGGGTATGGCAATTTATAAAACAATTACATTTGTGCCGGTAATTTTAACCTTTACCTTGTATGTCCAATTTTCGCTCTATCCTTATTACAACACTATTACTCTTACTGCATTACTATTCCCCAGCGCAAACGGCCTGGCTATATACCCCTGTAAAAGACGATGACGGTAAATTAAAAACCCTGCAGGCAGAGATACGAAAACAATATGAGAAAGACAGTGTCAGTATAACAGGTGAAAATAAAAAGTACATCCTGGAAATTTACAGAGACCGGTTGAAAGGGCTGAATGAACTGTTTGAAACAAAAGAACCTTTATACTCACCGGAAGCTGCCGCTTACCTTGCTGGTATCACCAATGAGATCATCAATAAAAACCCGGAACTTAAAACCCTGGCTCCCCGTGTATTCTTCAGCAGGGCCTGGTGGCCGAATGCATATAGCACTGGCGAAGGAACGATCGTTTTTAACATTGATCTTTTTACAAGGCTTCAAAATGAAAGCCAGGTGGCTTTTGTGCTGTGCCATGAACTGGCCCATTTATACCTTAACCATAGCAATAAAAAGATCACCAGGTACATCAACACAATTTATTCTGAAGAGTACCAGCAAAAACTAAAGGAAATTAAGAAAAAGCAGTATGACAAAAAAGAGGAGCTCGACAAGCTGGAAATGGGCTTTGCATTTAAGAGCTTAAGGCATAGCCGCGAATTTGAAACCGAAGCCGATTCTATTGGCCTTCGTTTTATGAAAAATACAAACTACAATTGTAAAGAATCACTTACCTGTCTTGGTATACTGGATGAAATTGATGAAGAAAAAATGGATTACAGCAAACAGTTGCCAAAATTGTTTTCTTTTTCCGGCTACCCTTTTAAAACAAGGTGGATTGAGAAAGAAGCGGCATTTTTTGGTGTGACTGCAGCCGTAAAGGACAAACTGGAAGATTCGTTAAAAACGCATCCCGACTGTAAAGAGAGAATAAAATCGCTTGAGTCAATATTGCAAAGGGATTCAGCAGCAAAAGGGTTGCCCTTTGTTCAATCACCGGAACAGTTTACCCAACTGCAACAATTGTTTGCTTTTGAAGGGATCAACTTCTGTTTCCAGTCCAAAAAAGTTTCCAGAACGCTTTTTAATGCTATCAAATTGCTGGAACAAAACCCTCAAAATGTTTACCTGGTAACAACCATTGGCAATTGCTTTAACCAGTTTTTTGAAAAACAAAAAAACCATCGCCTTAATAATATTACCGACAATCCTTCTCCATTTCGTGAAAAAAATTACAATACCCTGTTGGAATTTATCAGCAGGCTTTCGCTTAAAGACATCAGCCATATTGGCTATCATTTCATGAACCAGTACAGCACGGCTTTTTCAACAGATGCTGCATTCAGCAAAGCTTTTCAACAAATTGAAAAAAACTATACAGAAACCAAATCAAGTAATTAATAAAACCAACTAACCACACAATTATGAGAAAGCAACTTACACTGATGGCTGTTTTTATGGCTTGCTTGTTTATACAGGCTGAGGCACAAAACAAGATCAGTTTTGAAAACGTGCGCCAGGTTTATATCCGCAACAACGGCCAGGTAATGGACGGCGAAGAATTAAAAGGATATTTTACTTTTTATGTTACCGATAAAAAAGACAGGAAGACCAATGCCTACATGATCCAGATACTGGATAACAACCTGAATAAAGTAAAAGAAATAGAATTTGAAGACGATAAGGACATTCAGATTCTTGAAAGCAGCTATAACAACAGTGCCATCATGTTCCTGTTTTACAACCGCAAAGAAAAAACACTGGAATATCGCTGTTACGGTTTTGATGGCAAAGTAAAATCAACCTACACCAAAGACCTAACCAACCGTACCAGGATGCTGATTGAGAGCACCTATGGCGGCAAGTCGGAAGAAGGTCAGAACGAAGCCATTTTCAGTGTAAACAATGTTGGCTTCACTACCGTAATACCCGTTAAAGAAGGCAAATACTACAGCTATGAGATCAACTTCTTTTTTACCGACCGCAATAAGCAATGGACATTTGAAGCAGCTGAAGAACAGGAAGACAAATGGTGCACTGCCCTGTATCTTGGGGCTACAGATTCACTCGTGGTGTATGAAGTAATTAAACAAAAAAGACTGATGAGCAGGGAAGCACACTCCTGGCTGATTGCCTTCAATATTTTTACCGGGAAAAAACAATTTGAAGTGTCTACAGAAGCGGAAGATTATAAATTTTTCCCGATGAATATTGTAACACTAAAAGGGCAAAGTGAATTTATGCTGCTGGGCACTTATTACGATCCGGAAGGCAGGGTGGCCAAAGATGCAAGTCTTGGACTGGCCTCGTGGAGGTATAACACTGCCGGAAAAGTAGTATCAAAAAAATACAATTCCTGGGAAGGACCCATTAGTAAATTTTTGCCGGCAGATGCAAAAGGAAGGGTGGCGGATGTTGGCTATATCTATTTCCACAAAGTATTACAAACAGAAGATGGAAAGTTTTTTGCAGTTGGGGAAGGATATAAAAAAGTAGTGAGTGGATTAGGACTTGCTTCCGGAATATTAGGTGCTGGTAATTCAGGTGGCATCAGCATGATGAAGCTTAAAATAACTGACATGATCATGATGCAGTTTGATGAACAGTTCAATATCAGCAATGCAAAAGTGTATGAAAAAAACAGTAACTCTATGGAAATGCCTGCAGGTGCAAGTTATCTTACGCCACACACCATGGCATTGATTGCCAAAAGCTATAAGGCATTTGATTATGACTTTACACAAACAGATAAAAACCATACCCGTTTTTCTGTAGGCTACAGCGATTTTGTAAAAGAAGATGGTTTTAAAGGACGGACATTCAACACCATCAGTTATGCTGACGGCAAGATCACAACAGACAAAATAAATATCACTTCCAACAAGGCAACCTGGACGACCCTGATGGCGGCCAAACCTGGCTTTATCGTGATCATGGAATATTTTAAAAAAGAGAAAAAGCTTGATATAAGATTAGAGAAGCTAAACTAATTACAGGCCTGCTTTTTAGTACAAAGTCCACCCATGATCAAATGGGTGGACTTTGTATTATTACAGGAAAGTATTTTTTAGAAACAATACTTGTGTTCCGCTATCATTTTATCAGCGATCCTTCTGCCGGCATCTTTGGCATTGAAAGGCTGAGCTTTGGTAAACCTTTTTAACCCCAGCAGCATCATCCTTAATTCATCTCCTTCTGCAAAAGAATTAATAGCATCCTTTCCGGCTTTGTTCACGTTGTCAACCGCATCGTTCAGGTAACAACGCATCAGGTCAACATAGAGCCTGCTGCTTTCTTCACCACTTTTATCCGTCATCTTCATTACTCTCAGTAAAGTGCTTTCAGCAGTAAATGTTTCCATCGCCATATCTGCAATATTCATTAATATCTCCTGCTCATCACTTAGTTTCATCATCAGTTTTTGCACTGCTGCGCCTGCCACCATCAGGATGGATTTTTTCATATTCAGGATGGCTTTTCTTTCTGCTGCAAAAGCACCATCATCTTCACTGCCAAAATCAGGAATGCTCATCAATTCCTTTGAAACAGCCATCGCCGGACCCATCAAATCGAGCTTACCTTTCATGGCTCTTTTCAATATCATATCCACTGTGAGCAGGCGGTTAATTTCGTTGGTGCCTTCATATATCCGGTTGATACGGCTGTCGCGGTAAGCCCGGCTGATCATGTATTCATCACTAAAACCATTACCACCAAAAATTTGTACGCCTTCATCCACTACAAAATCCAGCACTTCACTTCCCAATACTTTCAAAATGGCACATTCCACGGCATATTCTTCTGCTGCACCCAGTAGTGCTTCATTAAATGGTTTGCCGTCTGCTTTTAGTTCATGCTCCTTATCATCTATCCATTTACTTGTTCTGTATAAGGCGCTTTCGCAGGCAAAAATTTTCACTGCACTCTGGGCCAGTTTATGTTTGATGGCACCAAAATTGGCGATGGCTGTTTTAAATTGTTCTCTTGTTTTAGCATAGTCAACCATTCCGGTCAATGCCATCTTAGCACCACCATTTGCAGCAGCACATAATTTTAAGCGGCCAATGTTTAAAATGTTAAAAGCAATGATATGCCCCTTGCCAACCTCACCCAATAAATTTTCAACAGGTACTTTGCAATCCTGGAAATACAATTGCACGGTAGAAGAACCTTTAATACCCATCTTGTGTTCCTCTGGCCCCTGTGTAAAACCTTCAAAGCCACGTTCAATAATAAAGGCAGAAAATTTATCGCCGTCAATTTTGGCAAACACGGTATATACGTCTGCAAAACCACCATTGGTTATCCAGCATTTTTGACCATTGAGTAAATAGTGTTTCCCATCAGCCGAAAGTGTTGCCGTTGTCTTAGCGCCCAATGCATCACTGCCACTGTTTGGTTCTGTTAGTCCATAAGCTCCTTTCCATTCACCCGTTGCCAGTTTGGGGATATATTTTTTCTTTTGTTCTTCTGTACCAAAATACAAGATCGGTAAAGTGCCAATACCTGTATGTGCAGCCACTGCCACACTAAAAGAATAACCGGCACCCAATCCTTCATTTACCAATGTAGCAGTGATAAAATCTTTTCCCAGTCCGCCAAACTCTTCAGGAATAGCGGCGCCCAATAAACCTTGTTCGCCGGCCTTTTCTACCAATGAAGGCATTAGCCCCGGCTCCAGTTTATCAATCCTGTCAACAATGGGATTTACTTCAGTAGCCAAAAACTGCAGGCACATTTCTTTTACCATTACCTGTTCTTCGGTAAAATCTTCCGGTGTAAAAGTTTCAAATGCGTTGCTTTCTTTAATCAGCCACTCACCGCCTTTAAGGGTTGTTGTTGTAGTTTGAGTACTCATATATTAAAGTTTTTGTTTTTTATAAAAATGCTCCTGGTGTCTTGTTGCTTGATATTCTGTTACTGGTTTCTTGTTTCTGGCTATTCAGTTTCTGGTTTCTCGTTTCTTGTTATTCTGTTTCTCGTTGCTCAAATATTTAAGCTGTTTCCCAATCCGTAAACAGTATAGATAATAAAAGAGCCCAACGAGAAACAAGAAACTAGTAACGGTTTTCCTATTTCTAAACAGTTTACATATTAAAAGAGCCCAACGAGAAACGGCCAACAAGTAACCAGCAACGAGTAACATCTTTTAAAAGAGCCTAACGAGAAACAAGAAACTTACTTAAGATTATCATACACCATCTGCAGCACTTCCTTCGCAATTTCAACCTGCCCGTTAGTAACGCCTGCCAGTGCTTCATTCAGCGTTTGATTGGCCAGTTCCATGGTTTGTTCCTGCAACTGCTCTGCTTCCTTTGTTAAAAAAATAAGATTACTTCTGCGGTCGTCTTTGCTCGGCACTCTTTTCACCAGCTTCAGTTTTTCGAGATTATCCACTAACCTTGTAATACTTGGTTTATCCCTGAAAGTGGCATCACATAATTGTTGCTGGCTTAATCCATCTTCCTTCCATAAATGATACAACACACTCCATTGTTCAATCGTTATATCAAGCCCTGCCTGTTTAAAATTCTTCTGCAACCGTCTTGCAATGGCCGTGCTTGCTTTTCCCGTAATGAAGCTGTACAGCTCCCCTTTCTTAAATTGGTTGTTTGGCATATAGTTGTTTATGCAACTAAACAAAATTAATCATTCAATTCGATTTTCAAAATTTATTTTTGCGGCACCGGCTTAGTGTTTTGGCAAGGCATCGTGGAGTTTATCCAGAGCGAAGCCGAAGATCACTCACTTTTGCCGCATACCATTATGCAGCTATTCATCCTTGGAATTTCTCTTGTACTTTTTGTTGTGTATGCTGCATTGATACTTTACTATGCCATCAGCTGGACCAGTATTCCCGCTTTCAAACCTGTTATGGGTAAAGGAGACAAACAGCTTACTCTCACTATTATCATTCCGGCCCGAAACGAAGAACAAAAAATTGGAGCCTGTTTAAACTCAGTTTGCAGTCAACAATACCCTGCACACTTGTATGAAGTGCTGGTGGTAGACGATCATTCCACAGACAACACGGCAAACATTGTAAAAAAATATGCTGGAAAAAATGTTCAGTTAATTTCATTAAAAGACGAACTGAGCGGTGGTATACTAAATGCTTATAAGAAAAAAGCTATCGAAGTGGCAGTTGCACGTGCCAATGGCGAATTGATCATAGCAACCGATGCCGATTGCATTGTAAATGAAAACTGGCTGAATACCATTGCGGCATTTCATCACAAACATAACGCAGCATTTATAGCCATGCCGGTTACTTATGACAGCAGCAGCACCTTTATAGAAATATTCCAGTCACTTGATTTTATGACGCTGCAGGGAATCACCGGCGCTTCCGTTCACAAAAAGATACATAGTATGTGCAACGGAGCCAACCTTGCCTATACAAAAAAAGCATTTGAGGATGTAAACGGTTTTAAAGACATTGATAATATTGCCAGCGGAGATGATATGCTGCTGATGCATAAAATATACAACCAGCAACCCGAAAAGGTTTTCTTTCTTAAATCAAAAGAAGTGATCGTACAAACGGCACCGATGAAAACCATTAAAGACTTTTTTAATCAACGGATACGCTGGGCAAGCAAGGCAGATAAATTTGAAGACAAACGCATCTTTGCAGTATTGCTGATGGTGTATTTATTTAATGTACTGTTACTGGTACTGCCGGTTGTCAGCCTTTTTAAAAATTACTCATTTGATTTTGTAAAAGGCAATGGCAACCGGTTTCACCTGTCGCTGTTTCAATTTTGGTTACTGCTGCTGACTGGAAAAACTATTATTGAACTGATCTTTCTTTATCCTGTCGCCCGCTTTTTTAAAAAATCAACATTGCTTTGGTTGTTTCCGGTTGCACAGCCATTTCACATTGTATATACTGTTATTGCTGGCTGGCTGGGTAAGTTTGGCAGCTACGAGTGGAAAGAGAGAAAAGTAAAATGACCAATTATTATTTCTTTAACAGCAGTGGTTGCAGCATTTATAATTATAATTCAATCTTCACATAAACCAATAACTTAACTGTATGAAAAAAACATGTACGCTTTTTACCCTTGTTATTGCCCTTTCATTTTCTGCAACAGCACAAATTAAAAAAGGTGCTTCTTTACTTGGTATTGATCTGGGCTTTAATGGCTCCAATTTTAAACAGGAGTTTACCGGCAATGAAATAAAAAGTTCAAGTACCGGTTTTAATGTTGCTCTATTGTATGGTAAAGCAATAAAAGACAATTTGTTTGCCGGCGGCAGTGTATCGTTTTCGTCAAGTTCATTAAAGCAGGGTAACCCACAAATAACACAAACAATAAAAACCTATGGTGCTTCTGTATGGACAAGAAAATATTTTCCGGTGTATGGACCTTTATATGCCTTTGTAAATGGAAGCCTGTATGCAACAATTGGCAACAATGAAAGCCCTAACAATAATCCACCCAAAACAAACAGTTTTGGATTGGGCATCGGTGTATATCCTGGAATCAGCATGCAGTTAAAAAAGCATTTTTTCCTGGATGCTTCACTTAATAATCTTGCCAATATTTATTACAACCGAACCAGTGGCAACAGTACAGATGGGTTAGGAAATACCGTAAAACAAACCAGCAGCAGCTATGGGTTCAGTACCTCGCTGGGCAATAACAGCAATCCATTGCAGTTGGGTATCAGGTGGATCATCCCGGGAAAAGGATAAAATCATACAAGATATTACAGGGGCAGCAGTTAAATCACTGTTGCCTCTTTTTGTGTGGAAGCCAACGGCATTTCAAAATCTCTAATGCGCCTGTTCATTATCCAAAACCAAAGCGGCGGTAGCAGCGAAAGCAGCATACTGCCAGGGTACCCTGTGGGTAACTGCGGCGCTTCTTCGTGGTGTTTCAGCAACTGGTATTTGCGGCTGGCCAGATAATGATGATCGCTGTGGCGGCTTAATTCAAATAGCATCAATCTGCCCAGTATGTGATTGCTGTTCCAGCTATGGTGCGGCATAGCCCGTTCATATTTCCCCTCTCCAGTGGCTTTACGCTGCAGCCCATAGTGTTCAATATAATTGACTGTTTCAAGCAGCAGTATACCTATCAAAGCAGCCATTAAAAAATATACCGTGACGGATAGCCCAAAAAAGTACCAGATAACGGAGATGAAAATTATCTGTATCACATGTGCCTGCAGCATTTCATTTTTCCAGATAGGCAAATGCTTTTTCCTGATTTCATCATTGGCGATATGCCAGGCAGAGAGATAAGAAAAAAGGATGGTGCGGAAATAAAAAATGTACACCGCCTCGTTTTTCCTGGCGCTGCTGGGATCCTGTGGGGTGGCCACATTTTTATGATGGCCTTTGTTGTGCTCAATAAAAAAGTGCATGTACAGCGATGACATCAGCGAAGCTTTTGCCAGCCATTGTTCAAACCTGTTTACCCGATGCCCCAGTTCATGGCCTACATTTATACCAAAGGTACCGCAGAGTAAGCCCATGCTGCATATCCTGCCTGCAATACCCGCTGCTGATAATCCGGGTTGTGAAAAACCACTTAGGAAAATATACAAGGCCACAAATTGAACCGCTACAAAACAGTATAGTAAATAATCATACAGCCGGTCCTGCCTGGCCAGTTCTTCTTCGGCAGCAGTCATATTTTTTTCATCAGGCCGTATAAATAATTCAGCTATGGGAATCAGTGCCCATGCATAGATCATGGGCAACCAGGTATAGATGCCGTCTTTTGTAAAAGCGATATAAGCCAGTATATAAAAGGTGATGGGTGAGAGGTATTTGTAAGCCCGGATGTTCATACAGGAAATTAGGAAATTAATTTTAAAGTTACAGCAAATGAAACAGCCACGGAAATTCCGTGACTGCTAAGATGCTGTTCAAATTATTTGTCTTTCTTAATCGCTATTTTATACAATACAAAAGCCATAAAAGCAAAGAACAATACACCGAAAACCTGGTATCCACCATGCCCCAAAATTTTACTAAAGTCCTCTTCCATATTTAATTTAGCCAGCACTTTTGCAGGCCCGTCAAAACCAGCCATGATAGCGAATATTACTCCCGCCACCGCACCGCCAGCTACTAAGCCGGTTGCAAATAAATTTCCTTTACCCAGTTCTTCTTCTTCAGCGCTTAAATGAATGTTCTTCTTTTTCTGGTACTTGTCGGCCAGGCCTCTTACCGCACCTCCAATGAAAATAGGCAGCGTTGTACTTAAAGGAAGATAGGCACCTACAGCAAAACTTAATGCTTTAATGCCACAGAGTTCCATTACAATGGCTACAAAAACTCCGGCGAGTACAAACTGCCAGTCAAGGTTAAACGATAAGATACCCTTTGCCAATGTTGCCATCAGTGTACCCTGCGGTGCAGGAAAGTATTCACTGCCGATGGCATGGCCGGTAACACCTTTTGCAATCATCGCGGAAGTTGGCGTATCCAAAAACTTAACCGTTAACCCAATGACAATAGAGGACACAATGGCGCCAACAAACAAAGCTATCTGCTGGTTTCGTGGTGTGGCGCCAACAATATAACCACTCTTTAGATCCTGCGAAGTGGCGCCGGCATTTGCCGCAGCAATACAGATCATTCCGCCAACTACCAGTGCCATGGGTTCATATACTTTGCCGCTCCACCCCACTGCAATAAATATTAAGCAGGTACCCATCAACGTTGCAATCGTCATACCACTGATTGGGTTATTGGAAGACCCAATTAAACCAACGATCCTTGAAGACACAGTGACAAAAAAAGCACCGAATATTACTACCAGTAAACCGATCAGGAGTTTTTGTCCAATGCCATTACCTGGAAGTTGCGGCAGCAATGCCATTAGCAGGATAAGGCCAAGACTTCCAAATAACACCACTTTCAGGCTCAGGTCTTTCTCAGTACGCAAAACTTCCTTTTTTTCGCCATCAGTATTCTTGCCAATACTGCCCATACTTCCTTTAAAGGATGAAATAATGGTGGGAATGGTTTTTATCAAGGTAATAAAACCGCCGGCAGCCACAGCACCGGCGCCTATCTGCCTTACATAGGCATAATACACTGCCGCAGAAAAGTCCGTGAAAGTATGTGCTGCAGGATCCCAGCCACCTTTACCTCCGGCAGTTATCATATCTTTTAAATAACCCAATTTTACTAATTGCGCCGCAATGATATCAGGTGGCACCAATTTGGTCAGCAGCGGAATCATCACCATCCAGGCAAACACACCACCAGCAACGAGCACCCCGGCAATTTTTGGCCCGATGATATATCCTACACCCAAATATTCGGGTGTGATCTCTCCGCTTACTTTTGCACTCTGCATATAATCACTTGTCTTTTTTGTGATATAAGCAGGCACTTCCGCAATCACATGAAATACTTTTTGGAGAATAGCATACGAAAAAGCAAAACCCAATCCATAAAAAGCGGTCTTTGCAAAATCACCACCCCGCTCCCCGGCTTTTAATACATCACCACAGGCTGTACCTTCTGGATAAGGTAATGTTTCATGCTCATCCACTATCAAAGACTTACGGAGTGGTATCATCATTAAAGTTCCAAGGATACCGCCAAATATGGCCAGTATCAGTATCGTGCCGTAGTTAAAAAACTGTTCTCCGCCGCCATCACTCAAAAACAAAAAACCCGGCAAGGTAAACACCACGCCTGCTGCAATACTTTCACCGGCACTGCCCGTAGTTTGAATGATATTATTTTCAAGAATCGTTGTTTTTAAAAACTTTCTGCCAAGGGTTATAGAAATTACGGCAATGGGAATAGATGCAGAAACGGTAAGCCCCGCTTTTAAAGCCAGGTATACTGTGGCAGCTCCGAAGATCACCCCAAAAAGGCTGCCCATTAAAATTGACTTGAGGGTGAGTTCAGCCATATTGGTATGCGGCGATACAAAAGGCTGAAAGGTTTTTTTCTCAGGCATAAGCGTGTGGTTAGTTTTGAAAAAGTAAGATAAATAAAAAAGGCGATACACGATGTACCGCCTTTTACTTAAACATAATTTGATCAATTATCTTACTCCATGCATCATCTTTTTCAGCATTGGCGTGAGTGCAAATAATAATAGGGAAGCTACACCGCAAAGTACCACGAAAACCATAAAGAATTCAAAAAGGTCGTGGATAACAAATCCTGCAAAAGTGGGATACTCCAGTTTCAATAAATTCTTGTCTTTAATGATGGCTACCTGCTCTTTTGATAAAACAGAATCTTTCACCGCATATATTTTTTCAAAATCGAGATTATTCGCCTGTGCAGCCTGGGGATTGATGTCTGCTAAACCCACCTTGGCCAGATAAAACAACTGCTTGCCTTTTATTTTGCTTTGGTCTTTCAGCAACTCTGCCGCATCTATATTTTCTCTTTTCAGAAGCCGGCTTTTCTCCGCATCTAAAGGAAGCAGGGTACTGGCATTGCTTTTTACGGTAATTACTTTGTTTACTTTAATAGCTTTAAACTGCTCTGGTTTTAATGTTGAATCTGACTTGGCAAAGATCTTGTCAAAATCAAGCCCGTTTTCTTTAGCCGCCTTTTTATCCAAACTTCCAATTCTTAATTTGGCAAGCATAAACAGGTCGGCAGCAGACGGATCTGTTTTTTTATCCAAAATGCTTTTGAGGTCAATATTTTCTATCTGAGCTCTTGTATATTCTTCACCTGTAGGTGGCAGTATAGCGCCCAATGTTCCCGCCAGCGCATAACCCGATGCATTTGATAAAAAGAATACCCCGTACAAAAGGGAAGAAAACCTTTTTGGAGATAATTTGCCTACCAGGGAAAGCCCGATAGGTGATAAACACAATTCACCCAAAGTCTGGATCAGGTATAATAAGACTAACCATTTAACTGCCAGCAAACCAGTGTTGCCCAAATCTTTTACATTATGTGCGATGATAAAATAGCTAAGTGCAATCAGTGCTAAGCCAATGGCCTGCTTTACCGGCGATATAGGCTCTTTACCTTTTGCCCTGAGTTTATCCCATAAAATACTAAAAGGAACTGCCAATGCCACTACAAAAATTCCATTAAATATCTGTACCATGCTGGGCGGCATATTCCATCCAAAAAAGTGGCGGTCCGTTTGGTTATCGGCAATAAAAGTAAGAGAAGAGCCTGCCTGTTCAAAAGCAGCCCAAAAGAAAATGATAAAAAAGGAAACAATGTAGATCACCAGTATCCTGTCTCTTTCAATTTTTGTCAAAGAGGTATCTGAAATGATCAGTCCGGCAAGCGTGATACCTGCAGAATAAATGATCGAGTAAATTACATTCTGTCCAAATACGTAAAAGAATAATAAACCCAGTCCAATAAAAGCCACTACCGCCACGGCCAGGGCTGTATTGGAAAACTTAGCAGACTGTGCTTCACCTTCTGCATAATCTTCAGCTGTGTTGTTTTTGGGCAAACCACCAATGGGCCTGCCTTCCGGCGTTCTTACATATTTATCTTTCAAAAAATAAAAAGTGGTAACACCCAATAACATGGCTCCGGAAGCAGCCAGGTAACCCCATTTAAAAGCATAAATATCCCTTACACCATCAGCATCAACCACATCTCCAATGATTGGACAGATCAACTGACCTAAGAAAGCGCCCACGTTTATTCCCATATAAAAAATGGTGAAAGCCGTATCGAGTTTGCTTCTTTCAGAAGGTGGATACAAACTGCTCACCATACTGCTGATATTGGGCTTAAAAAATCCGTTACCAAGAATAATAACACCCAACGCTACATACAACAGTGTTCTGGCCAGCTCAAGGTTGGATGAAAATATGGAAGCACTGAAAAAAAGCAATAATTGCCCGGCAGCCATCAATAAACCACCCAGCAGGATACAATTCCTGTTTCCTAAAAACCTGTCTGATATAAAACCACCCAACATGGGTGTTAAATAACAAAGTCCAAGGAATCCACCGTAGATAATGGAGGATTGCTCCTTGCTCAACATCAAAGCATTTACAATAAAAAGCGTAAGGATGGTACGCATGCCATAAAAGTTAAACCGCTCCCACATCTCCGTTCCAAATAATACCCACAATCCTTTAGGGTGGCCCTGTTTTACCGTTTGCTGTTCAATCATACAATGGTTTTTTGATAGTTGAGGTTGATAATAATTTAATTGCTCAAAGTAGGGAATTTCTCTTTATCAAAAACAACTGAAGACATTTTTGTAAACGCAATGTTTTCTTTTACCCACACCGTTTATAAATTTAATATGGCTGGCAGCGGGCAAAATTTTAAATTCGCGGCAAATCCAGGTCTACTAACTGATTAACCAAACTTTAGCTATGAATATTTTAATTGCAGGCAGCGGTGGCAGGGAACATGCATTGGCGTGGAAATTAAAACAAAGCCACCTCTGTGAGCAACTCTATATTGCCCCGGGAAATGCAGGTACCGGCACCGTGGGCACCAATGTACCCATCAGCGTTACCGACTTTGAGGCGCTGGCTGCATTTTGTATAAAAAACCAGGTGGAGATGCTGGTGGTTGGCCCGGAAGAGCCGTTGGTAAAAGGCATCTACGATCATTTTACTACCAATCCTTCCCTCTCTCATATAATGGTGATCGGTCCTTCTAAACAAGCGGCTAAACTGGAGGGCAGTAAGGCTTTTGCAAAAGAATTCATGCAACGCCACGATATCCCTACTGCAGGTTACAGGGAGTTTGACGAAACCAATTACCCGGAAGGAACAGAGTACATAAAAACACACCCCCTGCCTGTGGTATTGAAGGCGGATGGATTGGCGGCTGGCAAAGGCGTAATTATCTGCACCAATCATATTGAAGCGCTGGCAGAATTTGAACTGATGGTGCAGCAGGCAAAATTTGGCGATGCAGGAAAAAAAGTAGTGATAGAAGAGTTTTTAACTGGTATTGAGCTGAGTGTATTTGCCCTTACTGATGGCAAAAATTACGTGTTGCTACCCGAGGCAAAAGACTACAAAAGGGTGGGGAAAGGTGATACCGGCGCCAATACAGGTGGTATGGGTGCAGTAAGCCCGGTACCATTTGCAGATGAAATTTTCATGGAAAAAGTCATCACCCGGATTGTGGAACCGTCTATTAAGGGTTTACAAAAAGAAAATCTTGACTATAAAGGAGTGGTGTTTTTTGGCCTGATAAAAGTAAAGGATGAACCTTTTGTAATTGAGTACAACTGCCGGTTTGGTGATCCGGAAACAGAAGTGGTGATACCCAGGGTAGAGAATGACCTGGTGGAATTATTTACCGCTGTAGCTCAGCAGCGTCTTAATGAAATAACAATAAAAGTGAACCCGCAGGCTGCTGTAACAGTGGTAGCGGTTAGTAGCGGCTATCCCGGCAATTACCAGGCAGGCAAGAGCATTTCCGGCCTGGAAGATGCAGCCATAGAGGGTTCCATGATATTTCATGCCGGCACCACACAGGAAGGTACAGAGGTGATCAGCAAAGGAGGGCGGGTACTCACGGTTACATCTTATGGTGATAATATTACTGACGCGGTGGGCCAAAGCATGTATGTGATGGAAAACCTTTTCTTTGACGGCATCTATTACCGGGATGATATTGGTTACGAATTTGCAACCTTACCGCCTTCCGCTTAGTTACTAACTATCAGCAGTACCCCAAAACAAAACAGTATAAATTTCAGTAGTCAAAAAATGCAATGCAGCCTTTGTCAGCAAAGGATTTTACACCCCGCTGGGTTTTGCACAATTATTTGTCAAAATGTTGAAAAATAAAGTGGGCTACGTTGTTATTTCAGATTATTTCCTTCAACTTTGCCCACATTGTTCACAATACTTTTTTTTCTCTACTATACAACATGGGTCTTTTTAATTTTTTTACGCAGGAAATTGCGATGGATCTGGGCACAGCCAACACCCTGATCATATTTAATGATGAGGTGGTGGTGAATGAACCATCCATTGTGGCGCTCGACAGGAACAATCCCAAGAATATTTTAGCCGTGGGTAAAAAGGCATTGATGATGCATGAAAAGACCCACGAAAGCATACGCACGGTACGCCCATTAAAGGATGGCGTGATTGCCGATTTTAATGCCGCCGAATTAATGATAAGGGAAATGATCAAAATGATCTATCCCAAAAAACCTTTGTTCGCCCCTAGCTGGCGGATGATGATCTGCATTCCCAGCAGCATTACAGAAGTTGAAAAGCGTGCCGTAAGAGACAGCGCAGAACAAGCCGGGGCAAAAGAAGTTTACCTCATTCATGAACCTATGGCCGCTGCCCTTGGTATTGGAATTGATGTGGAAGAACCGGTTGGTAATATGATCATTGATATTGGCGGTGGTACCACGGGTATCACCGTGATTGCTTTGGCAGGTATCGTTTGCGACCAGAGTATCCGTATTGCAGGCGATGAATTTACCGCAGATATCATGGAAGCCCTTCGCCGTTACCATAGCCTGCTGATAGGCGAGCGCACTGCCGAGCAAATTAAAATACAGGTGGGTGCTGCCATGAAGGACCTCGAAAATCCACCTGATGATATACCGGTTAATGGCCGTGACCTTGTAACAGGTATTCCCAAACAGGTATTTGTTAGTTTCCAGGAAGTGGCTGAAGCACTCGATAAAAGTATTTTTAAAATAGAAGAAGCGATCTTAAAAGCATTGGAAACCACACCTCCCGAACTTGCTGGTGATATTTACCGCCGTGGTTTATATTTAACTGGTGGCGGATCTTTGCTTCGTGGTTTAGATAAAAGGATCTCTGCCAAAATAAAACTGCCTGTACATGTTGCCGATGATCCGCTGAAAAGTGTGGTACGTGGCACCGGCATTGCTTTGAAAAATTATGACCGGTATCCGTTTGTGATGCGTTAGTATTTTATATTCTAAAAAATTAAGGTTCTAAATTCTAAAGTATAGTCGTTTTAGGATTTAGAATTTTTTCATTCAATAATTCCCCAAAAGGTGCGTAATGTCTTCCTGTTCATCCGGCGCTTTTCTAATTTCCTGTTATTCTTCGTACTGCAGGTGGTGAGCATTTATCTCATTTATCAATACAACACCTACCATAACGCTATAGGCTCAGTTGCTATGAATGAAGTTACCGGCAGGGTAAATGAACAATACAACAGGGTTGATAATTACATCGGCCTGAAAAAGGAAAATGATAAACTGAGGGCACAAAATGAAAGACTGCTGAATGCAATGAGGTCTTCATTTGAAAACCCGGATACCGCTACTGCCCTTGTTGCTGATACGATTCCTTATGATACTTTGGGCAATAAGCGAAAATGGCTGTATCAAAGCGCCAAAGTGGTTTCCAATTCTGTTACCTCACCAGCTAATTTTATCGTGATCAACCGTGGCAGCAATCAATGGGTTGAAAAAGGCGAAGGTGTGGTGGACACCAATGATGGCGTGATAGGCATTGTAACAGATGTAAGCAGCAATTTTGCGGTGGTAATGAGTATGCTGCATAAAGACAGCAAGATAACCGCCATCTTAAAAAATGATCCGGCATCCGGCGGCCTGGTAATATGGGATGGAAAAGAGCCGAATTACCTTTCCCTGATCAATGTAAGAAAAAGTGCCAAGGCAAAAAAAGGAGATACCGTGCTGGCCAGTCCTATTACCGCCACATTTCCTACCGGCATGATGATCGGAACCATTGATGAAATTAAGCCTGATGTGAGTACCAACACTTTTCTCATCAAGGTAAAGTCAACAGCAAATTTTTATAATCTTCAGTATGCTTTTGCCATTAAAAATTACCAACGGGCGGAAGTTGATTCATTACTTGAAAAAGCAAAAACCAGTATCAACAAGCAACCATAATGACCGTACTAGTTAAAAACATACTGCGTTTTATTATATTAATATTGATCCAGGCATTTGTGCTGGATAAAATACACCTGCACCAGATGGTGACACCTTATATTTATTTTCTATTTATTATCTGGATGCCTTTCAGTATCGGAAGGGGCTGGCAAATGATACTGGCTTTTATACTAGGCTATACGCTCGATAGTTTCCGTCACCACCCGGGCTTTCATGCTGCAGCCAGTGTATTGATCGCTTACTTCCGGCCATTCCTCATCAACCTGTTGATACCACAGGAAGGGGCTGACACCAACTATGAAGAACCTTCAGCCCGGAGCATGGGCGGTCTCTTGCCCTATATGACCTATGCCGGCCTGCTTACCCTGCTCCATCATAGCTGGCTGTTCTTTTTAGAAGCCCTTGAATTCGGCAACTTTTGGTACTTTATCATTAAAACATTGCTGTCAACAGTTATTACCCTGTGTTTGATATTTATTGCTGAGTTAATGTTTTCAAGAAAACAAAAATTCAAGACAAACACTGCCTAATTTTACGAAGGAAAGTACATGTGTGTCAAAAAATATTTCAATTAATAAAAAATTAGTTTCCCGTTAACCTACGGGAACGGGGTCTATGTCTGTTTTCAACCAAAGCCGAAAAAATGTGATCATGCTTGCCTTTGCAGGTGTGTTTATCATTATTTTGCTGCAACTTACCAACCTGCAATTGTTTTCATCTGGCTATAAAGTATCCGCAGACAACCAGGGCTTGTTCAGGAAAGTAGTATATCCTGACAGGGGTATTGTATTTGACCGGAACAGGAAAGCCATTTTACAAAACACCACCATCTACGACCTGATGGTACAGCCCAATAAACTGAAAGGTGTGGATACCCTTGAACTTTGTAAAATCCTTGGCATCACTACAGAACAATTCAAGAAAAAAGTTTTGGAATGCATTATTAAAAATACCAGGAGCAGGCCTTCGGTATTTGATGGTTTGTTAACCGAGCAAAAAATGGCGCTGCTTAACCAGTTCATGTTCAAATTTCAACCCGGCTTTTATTTACAGGAGCGCCCGGTAAGAAGTTATCCTTATGATGCTGGTGGGAACATTCTTGGCTATTTATCGGAAGTGGACACCAATTTTTTAAAAAAACATAGGGAAGAAGGGTATCAAATGGGAGACTATGCCGGCAAAACCGGTATGGAGCGTACTTATGAAAGAGTATTGATGGGACAGCGGGGTATCCAGTATTGGAAAAGGGATAAACTGGGAAGACTCATTGAAAGACTTGATAATGGCAAGTACGATACCACTGCAGTGGCTGGTCAGAATATGTACACCTCCATTGATATCGACCTGCAGGCGCTGGGTGAAAAACTGATGGAAAATAAACTCGGTTCTATCGTGGCCATCGATCCAAAAACTGGCGGCATACTTTGCATGGTAAGCAGCCCTACTTTTAAACCGAAGCTCTTAACCGGGGCCGACAGGAAAAAACATATCACCAATTTATTACTGGATCCATCGCTCCCCTTATTGAACAGGTCTGTAAGCGCAACGTATTCTCCCGGCTCCACTTTTAAAACACTGCAGGCACTTATAGGATTGCATGAAGGTGTAATTACTACTGAAACGCAGTTTAGTTGCGGTGGCGCTTTTTATGGATGCGGTAAGCCGATGCGTTGCCTGGATATTGGCACTTTTGACCTTCGGCATGCCATCACCCTATCAGACAATACTTATTTTGCACAGGTAATGCAAAGGGTGATCAATAACCCTAAATACCCTAATGTTGACAGCAGCCTGTCAGCATGGGACAATTATATGTATGCTTTTGGCCTTGGCAGAAGACTGGGTGTGGATGTGCCGTCGGAGAAAAAAGGAAATATACCTACACCTGCCACTTATAATAAAATTTTTGGTGCAGGTCATTGGAATTTTTGCAGCTTCCGGTCTGTAAGTATTGGCCAGGGCGAAGTGGATGTAACGCCTATTCAAGTGGCCAACGAAATGGCCTATATCGCCAACAAAGGCTATTTTATCACACCACATATTGTTGACTCCATTGAAGGCGGTGACAAATTTGGGATGCTGACCGCATTTAAAGAAAAGCACCGGGCAATAGATATTCCCGATAGTATTTTTGAAGCCGTGCATGATGGTATGGAAGGTGTGGTAAGCCGTGGTACCGGCCAGGGTTCTAAAGTAAAAGATATTGCCATATGCGGCAAAACAGGTACGGTTGAAAACTACTTTCGTGGGGTGAAACAACCCAACCACGGTTTCTTCTGCGGCTTTGCACCCAGGGACAATCCAAAAATTGCTATAATGTGCGTGGTGGAGAACAGTGGCAGGTTTGGAGGAACCTATGCGGCACCGATAGTAGGATTTATGATTGAAAAATACCTCAAGGATTCTATAACGGATAAGGCAAGGAAAGAAAGGCTGGAATACTATTCCAATTTGAATCTTATACCACCCCGTATCTATGCCCAGATCCGTACGCAGGACAGTATGCGCCATTCAAAAGACTCAGCATACCTTGTGGCAAAGGGTTATATTAAATTAATAAAAGACACACTTGAGATTGATGAAGAGGATGAACAGGATGCATTGGACAAATTAAAAAAAGATAAAGAGACAACTAAAAAAACACCCGGTAAAGACAGTACTGAGAGGAAGATGATCATTAAACCGGATGCCATATTACCAAACGAAAAAAAGAGGCAGGAAGCGAGGGATACTGCAGGCAGAGAGCAATAAGCAATGGGCAAGTAGCAGGAATATTCACCATTGACTATTCCCTATTCACCATTCACCATTCACCATTTACTAAAACAACAACTTGTACCAAAAAAAACCTGAACTGGCAAAAGGCGTGGATGCATTGATGATATGGTTGTATGTCATACTGGTGCTCTTTGGCCTGCTTTGTATTTTTTCTGTTGAATATAAAAATGGTGACCCCGTACTGCAAACATTTTTAGGGTTTAAAAGAGAATACAGCAAGCAGTTTTATTTTTTTATCGCCAGCCTTGTAGTAGCCACTTTTATTTTATTGACCGATAGTAAGTTTTTTACGGCCACATCCAATCTTATGTATGCAGCAGGTATCCTTTTGATATTGGCTACGTTTGTGGTGGGTAAGGAAGTGGGTGGTTCAAAAAGCTGGATACCGCTTGGTTTTATGAATATTCAGCCGGTGGAAGTATGTAAGATTTTTACCTCGCTGGCAATAGCGAAATACCTTTCCATGCCCGACCTTGATTTTTCGAAAACAAAGTCGCAGTTAATTGCAGCAGCCATTGCTTTTTCGCCTGCCATTTTATCTGTATTACAAAAAGAACCTGGTGCTGCCATTGTATATTTTTCCTTTTCCATTGCGTTTTACCGCGAGGGCCTTCCGGCAATATACCTGGTGCTTGTTTTTTCGCTGGCTATATTGGTGATCGCCAGCATTGTAGTGCCGCCTACTGCACTGCTCATTGCGCTGTCGGCTATTGCACTCATGGTTGCCATGATCTTTCGCCGAAAAATAAAAAGAGACAAAGGCATACTGGTGGTTATTGCAGGCATCTGGCTGCTGTGTGTGGGGGTTCAGTTTTTTCTGGTACCTGCTTTGTTCGAAAAAGTGTTAAAACCCCACCAGGTGGTACGCATCTTCACCACATTTGGCATTGATGATTACAAATTTAAAGCCCCCGAACGACAAGCGGAGATGCAAAAGGAATATGCCAAACTGGGTACGGTAAGAAAAGGTTCTAATGAAAAAATAGAAGGCTATAATGTAAAGCAATCCAAAATTGCGATTGGTTCGGGTGGTTTTATTGGTAAAGGCTTTTTACAGGGCACCCAAACCAGGGGCGAATTTGTACCGGCACAAAACACTGATTTTATTTTTTCGTCTGTTGGAGAAAGTTTTGGATGGGTCGGCTGTATCATATTAATGCTGCTGTATTTCGGCATGATGTTCCGCCTGGTATTTTTAGCAGAGCGGCAGCGAAGTACTTTCAGCAGGGTGTATATCTATTGTGTAGCCAGCATACTTTTCTTTCACGTGGCATTAAATGTTTGTATGACGCTTGGTATTGCGCCCTCTCCAGGTATAACTTTACCATTGCTGAGTTATGGTGGGTCGTCGTTGGTAACGTTTACCATACTGCTGTTTATTGCTATCAAGTTAGATGCAGACAGGCAAATGGTGCTTCGATAAAATGCTGGTATCCGGTTTATAAATTTTGAATGATCATATCCTGCACCGCTTTAAACTCTTCAACACTTAATTTCAGTTTTTCCCTGTTAAAATTCAAATCATCTGCACTGTTAACTGGAATTAAATGCATGTGTGCGTGCGGTACTTCAAGACCCATCACACTAATGCCGCAACGGTTGCAGTCAAATGCCTTTTCAATGGCATGGGCAATGGGTTTTGCAAACAACAGCATTGTTGAAAGATATTCATCGCTCAAATCAAAAAACCTGTCTGTTTCATTTTTCGGTACTACCAGCACATGGCCTTTTACCAATGGAAAAATATCTAAAAAAGCAAAAAAGCTGTCATCTTCCGCAATTTTATAAGAAGGGATCTGCCCTGCAATGATCTTTGAAAAAATGGTCATGAGAAATGTTTTTGTAAAAATACAAAACATGTTATCTTGAAAGCATAACAATCATGGCATGACAAAAGAAGAATTGCTGAACGAACTGGCGAATAACACGTGGGTAATGATAAAACCAAGTGGCATACACGGCATTGGTGTATTTGCCGTAAGGGACATTCCCGCTGGCTGCAGGGAAATGTTCAGCAAAGAAATGGGTGAATGGACCACGATCACAAGAACAGAAGCAGGTGAACTTCCTGCTTATGCAAAAAACATGGTGGAGAACTACTGCCTCTATGATGAAGCAAATTATTTTATACCAGCCAAAGGCTTTAAAACAATCGACATCTCCTTATTTTTAAATCATTCAGATACACCCAACATCATTTCTGTAAATGATGGCGAATATTTTGAAACAACAAGAGATATCAGGAATGGAGAAGAGCTTTTTGTTGATTATGGTGAAATAGTTGACAGCCAAGAATAAAAAACGCCGGAGGAAGTGCCCCGGCGCATTAAACTTAGCCAGCAATTTTACGCTGTAATATCTTCCACTTTAAATTTAAGTGTGCCTGCAGGCACTGTTACTACCGCCACATCTCCCACCACTTTGCCCAGGAGGCCTTTACCAATGGGCGATGTAACCGAAATTTTACCCAGCTTCAGGTCGGCTTCTTTTTCTGACACTATTTTATAGGTAACCTGTTTTTTGGTGCCCATATTAGTGACCGTTACTTTAGTCAGGATAGATACTTTGCTCGTATCAATATTGTTTTCATCGAGTATCCTTGCAGTAGCAATTACACCTTCCAGCTGTTTTATCTTTGCCTCCAGCAATCCCTGTGCTTCTTTGGCGGCATCATACTCCGCATTCTCTTTTAAGTCACCTTTTTCACGGGCTTCAGCAATCGCTTTACTGGCAGCAGGCCTTTCAATTCCCTTCAGTTGCTGCAGCTCTTCTTTCATTTTTTCGAAAGTATCCTTCGTTACATAATTTGTTACACTCATAGCAAGATCTTTTATCGTATTGAGAAAAAAAATACAACGCCCCGGGAATACCAAGGCGTTGTAACAGCACAAATATAGATAATTTTTTAAAAGCCGAGTTTTTCCAGCAAAACGGTGCTCATTTTGGTAAACGCCTCATGGCTGTAGCCGGCAATATGCGGTGTTACAATCACATTGGGCCGGCTGGTTAAAAAATCAAGTTGCGCCTTTTGTAGTTGGGTCAGGCTGTCCATATTTTCATTTTCCAGTACATCCAGTGCAGCCCCGGAAATTTGACCCAGCTCCAATGCCTTGATCAATGCGGCCGTATCTGTAACCCCACCCCTGCAGGCATTAATAAAAAAAGGCCGCCGCAAAAGTGAATTAAAAAAATGCTCTCCCGCCATATACTTTGTTTCTGCAGTAAGAGGTACATGAAAGCTGATCACATCTGCATAGCGGCAAATTTGTTCCAGGCTGGCTTCATGTACATGACCTTGGGCAAAACCAAACTTGTATTTGTCAAACGCCAGTACAGTTACATCAAAGGATGCAAGCAGTTTTGCAAAAGCACTCCCGGTGTTGCCATAACCAATTATACCAACAGTCTTTCCTGTTAGTTCGGTACCCCGGTTAGCGTCTCTTATCCATTTGCCTTCTTTTACCTCGTTGAAACTACTGCTGATCTTGTTCATCATGGTAAGTAACAATCCAAGTACATGTTCAGCCACTGCATTGCGGTTCCCTTCGGGGCTGCTGGTGCATTGAATGCCTTTGCTTTGAGCATAGTCAACATCAATATGCTCCATGCCACTGCCCAGCCGGCCAATCCATTTTAAATGAACTGCCTTATCAAGAAGTGACTTGTTGATCTTTATTTTTGTTGTCAGTATCAATCCTTCTGCCAGCGAAATTTTTTCCTCCATTTCACCAGTTGTGATATCCGGGAGGTATTGCACCTGGTAGTTTTTCTGCTCCAGTCTTTCAATTAAAAAACCGGGTACCCTGTCTGTTATGATCACCAATGGCGCTGCTGTACTCATTTTATTAAATCAATTTATTAACTTGACCGTTCAAAATTAAACTGCTTTTTATGTTTATTAAAACCTGTTTTACCAGCATCATTGTTTTTCTTTCCCTGCAAAGCATGGCCCAAACATTTGACCTGGAAGAAAAAGCCACTTTCACCGAAAATGGTTTTGAGTATGGCTACATCATCAAAAACGAGCAAACAAAAAAAGCCGGTGATGAGGAATTCAGCCGTTATGAAATTACTTTCTTCATCATCAATAAAAGCAGCTGTAATAAAATTTACCGGCAAGGTACTAGCAGCAACTCTTATAATGTACCCAACCTGCTGGCAACTTTTAACTGCCGTAATGCCAATGGCAAAAGACTGACCAGCAAAAGCGGCAATGTAAGAGCAAGGGATTTTTACATTACTATAAAAAAGAAAAAAGAAGGGGACGAAAAAAAGGAAGTAACGGAAAGTGTGAAAGCTGGTTTTATTTTCCGCAACGGGGAAACCTTACGTGACAATGTAATCGTTCTTGTTCCACTAGGAGAAAAACCGCAGATACAATGTACCGTTAATCATCTGCAGGAACTGGATTAACCAGCAGCAATAACACTGATTTCAACATTGGCATTTTTAGGCAACCCGCTTACTGCAACAGTCTCTCTTGCCGGAAAATCGCCTTCAAAATACTTAGCATAGATCTCATTCACATGGCCAAACAAAGCCATATCGCTTAAAAAAATGGTTGTTTTTACAATATTGCTGAAATCCATACCGGCCTCCTGCAAAATGGATTTGAGGTTTTGCAATACCTGGTGTGTTTCTTCAATAATATCCGCATTGGCCATTTCATTGGTGCCTGGTTTCAACGCTACCTGTCCTGATACAAAAAGCAAATTCCCTGTTCTGATAGCCTGGTTATAAGGTCCGATGGGTGCTGGTGCATTATTTGTTGTGATGATGGTCTTGCTCATTTTATTTTACTTGTGCTGCAAATATATCTTTTATCAACCACCTATTTTTGCAAAAAACAATTTATGCTGATTGCTGTGCTGGCTACTGATGAACAATGGAAGGAATTGCTGGATGATGGCAATAAAGACTTTTTTATTCGGCTGAATACGCTGCAGGATGAGGTTATTGCTGATGCTTACCTGGTACTGGATGAAAAATTGGTTTCGACGGTAACGATTGTAAACAAACCTGTGTTGCTGAATAGCGTGATAAAAACGCTGACTGAATTAAATGCTCCTAAAAATGTGCTGCGGATCAACGGGTGGAATGGTTTTATTCTACGAAAAATATGGGAGGCAGCAGGAAATGTTACGGATGAGGTAAAAGAAATTTTTGCTGCAGCTGGAAAGCAACTGATAGAAGTGGCAGATAAACCCGGGCTGGCAGCTGCGAGGAGCATTTCGATGATAATCAACGAAGCCTATTTTGCATTAGGGGAGGAAGTAAGTACCAAAGCAGCAATTGATACGGCAATGAAATTAGGAACAAACTATCCCTATGGTCCTTTTGAATGGGCTGAAAAGATCGGGTTAAAAAATATATACCAATTGCTTGCGGTTCTCCACAGAACCAGCAAAAGATATTCACCTGCACCGTTATTGCAAAAAGAAGCCACTGTATGAGCCTGATATTAAATATTGATACCACTTCTGAATCGGCATTGGTGAATATTGGAGAGAAAGGTGCTGTGCTGTTTGAAGAAAAAAATGATTTACAAAAAGACCATGCTTCTTTTTTACATCCTGCTATTGAAAGGGTTTTGAAAAAAGCTAATATTTCAATCAGGGAAGTGGATGCTGTATCTGTTTGCCATGGACCGGGATCTTATACTGGAATACGGGTGGGTGTTGCTGCTGCCAAAGGTTTGTGCTATGCTGCACGCAAACCTCTTATTACAGTAAATCAATTGGAGATTTTAGCAAAGGATGCCATTGAAAATAATACAGGTAATAACGGTTTATATTGCCCTTTGATAGATGCCAGGCGTATGGAGGTATTTACTGCTGTGTACGACAACACACTTAAAGAAATAGCATCACCCTCCGCCCTCATTCTGGACCACCATTCATTTCATGATTTTTTAAATGCAGGTAAAGTTTTTTTTATTGGCAGTGGTATTTTGAAATGGGAAATTGTATGCACGCATCCTAATGCACGCTACCAAAAAATTGTTAACAAAGGTTTAGCATTTTCAAAACTGTCTTACGAATTTTTCCAACGGGGAGGATTTGCCAGTCTTGCGTATGCAAGGCCGTTATATATCAAGGACTTTCACACAACAGCGGTTGCCCGATAAAGATATTAAAATGTCTTTTTTCATTGCCACTCATAAAATATTAATAAGGAAGTATATAATTTCGATCTTATCTTTGCACCCTCTTTAATCCGTATATAAATTTGATAACTATGATTAAGATAATGCAATGGCAGAGGACCATGCATCGTCTTTTAAAAACTAAAAACATGAGTACACTAGGAATTGACTACTACAATGTAAAAAAAGGGGCTCTTATTTTAAGGGCTGTAAATCACAAATTAAGGCAGCAGTTAATTAAACTGATTGATGATGAAAAGCGGATCACTGTTACGGAGATCTATGTTCGGTTAAGGCTTGAGCAGTCTGTTGCATCCCAGCACCTTGCCATTTTAAGAAAGGCAGGTATCGTTACTACAGAACGGGAAGGCAAATTCATCTATTATATCGTTAATTATAAACGTCTGGAGGAAGTTGGGAAAATTGTGAACGACCTTGTTGCGTAACGCATCATACTGATTACAATGCAACGGATGAAAACTCATCCGTTTTTTTGTTTCTATATTTGCCCGATTAATCGAATTTGTATGTTTATAAAGCAATTATACACAGGCTGTATCAGTGAAGCAGCCTATTATGTGGAAAGTAACGGGGAAGCTGCCATTATCGACCCATTAAGGGATACGGAAGTATATACCAACCTGGCCAAAGAACGCAATGCCGTAATAAAATATATTTTTGAAACACATTTTCATGCGGATTTTGTAAGTGGCCATTTTGATCTTAGTAAAAAGACCGGCGCACCTATTGTTTATGGTCCCCGTACCGAAACAAAGTTTGATGTGCACATTGCAAAAGATGGAGAACTGTTTACACTGGGGGATATTTCTTTTACTGTGTTACACACCCCCGGTCATACAATTGAAAGTTCCTGTTACCTGTTAAAAGATGAACAGGGAAAAGACCATGCACTTTTTAGCGGCGATACCATATTTGTGGGTGATGTTGGCCGCCCCGACCTGAGCAGTGGCGACATGACGGCGGAGGAACTGGCTGCCATTATGTATGATACGATCCAAACTAAAATATTACCACTTGCTGATACAGTGCTGCTTTACCCGGCACACGGCCCCGGCAGCAGTTGCGGTAAAAATTTAGGACCCAATACATTCAGTACAATTGGCGACGAAAAGAAAAGCAACTATGCCCTTCAGCCACAAACAAAAGAAAACTTTATCAAAGCTGTTACAGATGGTTTAGCAGAAGCTCCCCGCTATTTTCCCATTAATGCATTGATCAATAAAGAAGGATATGAAAGCCTTGATACCGTAAAAGAAAAAGCCCTGGTACCGCTTTCAGTGGCGGATTTTAAAAATAAAATGAACCGGGATATAACGGTGCTGGATACACGCCCTGGAAATGTGTTTATAGAAGGTTTTGTTCCTGGCAGTATTTTTATCGGCCTCGAAGGAAGGCTGGCAGAATGGGCCGGCAGTATTGTATCATTTGAAAAACCCATATTGCTTATTACAGAAACCGGTAAAGAAGAAGAAACTGTGATACGTCTTGCAAGAGTGGGCTTCTCCAGATTTGAAGGTTTCCTGCAAGGCGGCTTTGAAGCATGGCAGAACGCAGGAGAGCAAATTGACATGGTTATCACTATTGAAGCCGATGAATTTGCAATGGATCTTCCCCATGATACCAAATTGCAGGCTATTGATGTAAGAAAGGAAACAGAGTTTGCCGAAGGGCATGTGAAGGGTGCTATAAATATGCCCCTGACCGACCTCACCGATACTGCCATGATCGCCGGGCTGGATGATGACCAGAACCTCTATGTATATTGTGGCGGTGGTTACCGCAGTGTAATTGCATCCTCCCTCATCAAAAAACAAGGCATACATAATTTGAGAAATATCGCTGGCGGATGGGGCAGTATAAAAGAAGAAAAAAAGATACCGACAGCAAAAGATGCCCGTGTACTGAACTAAGGCTTCGGCCTGTTATCCATCCAGAGCTCTTCAAACTGGGGGGTAAATTCATGACGCCAGCGGCGGTGGGTCCATAAATAATTGGCAGGTTCACGACGGATGGTTTCTTCCAAAAAATCCCTGTATATCCTGGTGAGTTCTCCTGGTTTATATTGTTCTGTACTTTCTGCTATCACTTTTGTTTCATAGTGATAGTAGCCTCTTTTCTTTTTTACCACATTCACAAACACCACAGCGGTATTATTTTTCAAAGCGCCTTTGTCGGGTCCGCTGATAAATGGAACCGGCTTAGTAAAAAAATACATCCAGTAACCCTTATGAGGTGCAGTGTTCTGATCAGCTGCAAGGGCCAATGAGTATTGTGATTTAAAATATAAATGCCTCACATCTTTAAACTCCCTGGTTGACACCAGGAGTGTGCCCATCCTAACCCGCATATTGTAAAATATTTTATGTACCGCAGCGTTTGAAATATGCTGGTACACCCCCACCCATGGAATAGACACATTTCTTGCACCAACCCAGTTGGCATATTCCCAGTTCATCTGGTGCCCGCTATGGAACTGAATATTTTTTCCCGCTGCACCCAGTGCATTGGCAGCAGCACATTCCATGGTGCATCGTTTATCAAATGCTTTGCTGCTCATGCTGATCATCTTGATGCTTTCAATAAAAGTATCTACCAGGTTTTTGTAAAACTGTTTGGCAATCGCTTTTTTTTCTGCAGCAGATTTTTCAGGGAAAGCAATGCTGAGATTGTTCATCACAATATCTTTCCTGTACCCAAATACATAGTACATCAAAAAATAAACAAGATCGCTTAAGCGGTACAGGATAAAAAAAGGCAGCAGCGATAACGCATATAAAAAGCCAAATAAAATATAGTACATGCTGTGGTATTATTAAAGCTGCAAATCTACAATACAATATTCTGTATCATATCACTCTTTGATGGATAATCGGTATTGTAATGCAGCCCACGGCTTTCTTCCCTGAACTCGGCGCTTTTAACAATGAGGTAAGCAACAGTGATCATATTTCTCAATTCACATAGCTGTGGTGACACGATGGTTCTTTTATATAGTTCTTCTGTTTCTGTAAACAAGAGATCCAGTCTTTTCATTGCCCTGTGCAAACGTTCATTATTCCTTACAATACCTACGTAGTCACTCATCAGCAGTTTCATTTCCTTCACACTTTGTGTTATCAGGATCATTTCTTTGGGTGCATTGGTGCCATCTGCCTTCCAATTGGGTATGGCGTTTCCATTTAAACCGGGCATAAGTGCTGATGGATTATTGATATTGGCGACAGCATCTTTATAAGCCCGGTGTGCAAATACCATTGCTTCCAGCAGGCTGTTACTCGCCAGCCGGTTAGCGCCATGCAACCCTGTGCTGGCGCATTCACCCGCCGCATACAAATTTTTGATAGAGGTTCTGCCCCATTCATCTGTTTTGATGCCACCACAACTATAATGCGCTGCTGGTGCCACAGGTATCATATGTTTGCTGATATCAATACCAATGCTCATGCATTTATCATAGATATTGGGGAAATGCTCCACAAATTTTTCTTTGCTAAAATGCCTGCAATCCAGGTACACATGTTCTGTACCATTTACCTTCATTTCATTGTCAATAGCCCTGGCTACAATATCCCTGGGTGCAAGATCTTTTCGTTCATCATAGCGTTCCATAAAGGCTTCTCCATCATAATTACGGAGGATACCGCCATCACCCCGTACTGCTTCTGTTATTAAAAAGCTTTGCCCACGTACACCCGGTTCATACAAGGCCGTTGGGTGAAACTGTATAAACTCCATATTCTCAATCCTGCCTTTTGCCCTGTACACCATTGCCACGCCATCGCCTGTTGCAATGGCAGGATTGGTGGTGCTGCGGTACACCTGCCCGTTACCCCCGGTGGCAAGCAATGTAATGGAGGAAAGTACTTTTTCTATCTTGTTGGTTTGCAGGTTAAGCACATACACGCCAAAACATTCAATATCCGGTGTTGACTTGGTAACAAGATAACCCAGATGGTGTTGGGTGATAATGTCCAGCACAAAGCAATGGCTTACCAGTTCTATATTTCTTTGCTTTGCAATGGCGGCCAGCAAGGCCCTTTCCATTTCTTTACCGGTTACATCTTTGTGATGAAGAATTCGGTATTCACTGTGCCCGCCCTCTTTGCCCAATTTATAATCACCATCCGGCTCTTTGTCAAATTGTGCACCCCATTCAATAATTTCTTTTATCCTGTCAACCCCTTCTCTTACTACGATCTCCACGACTTTCTGGTTGCACAAACCATCACCAGCAATCAGTGTGTCTTCAATATGCTTTTCAAAACTGTCCTGGTCCGCATCCCATACCCCTGCAATGCCGCCCTGGGCATACTTGGTGTTGGTTTCGTCACTGTATGTCTTCGTAAAAATGGTTACTTTTTTATCGGGGCAATCCTGTGCTGTTTTTAAAGCATAGGTTAACCCTGCTATACCACTGCCGATTACAAGAAAATCTGTTTGCCCCCCGTTTCCTGAAGAATTATTCGTAAAGGCAGCTGTTGATTTTGTTTCGCTCATGTTTAACTCGAAAATTTTGTATTCATTCAATAACTCACTTTTAAGAGAATCATTATTGGGCATTACATATTGTTTAGCCTATAAGATCTTGCTGCTGCTTTACTGGAGCGGAGGGGTTACCCAAACCTCATTTTCCTTCAATAAATTGATCAATTCGTCCACCGCCACTGCACTGTCCACATTGCGCTTCACCACTTCTTTCCCTTTGTACAAAGTAATCTTCCCGGGGCCACTTCCTACATAACCAAAATCTGCATCGGCCATTTCACCCGGGCCATTAACGATACATCCCATGATGGCAATCTTCAATCCTTTTAAATGATTGGTTACGGCTCTTATCCTGGCCGTTGTTTCCTGCAGATCAAATAAGGTTCTGCCACAACTGGGACAGCTGATATATTCTGTTTTGGATATCCTGGTCCGGGTGGCTTGTAAAATAGAGAAGGCAGTATTATTAGTGAATTGATAAATGTCTTTTACTTCTAAATAAGTACGCCCGGTGGCTTTTACATTTTCCAGTTGTGTTTTACTGCTGTAGCCCAAACAAATACCATCACCAAAACCATCCAAAAACAATCCGCCCGTTTCGGTTGCCAAATGAATGAGGTGTTCATCAGGTGTATGCCATGGGCTGTCTGTCATCAGCACCACGGGGTTGTTAATATTCCTGTTCAGCAATTCTATAAACATGCGGCGTACACTTTGCAGGGCATTGGCGTTAGTACTGCTAAAACAGAGCACCACAGTTTTATCATTACCCAATTCATCTATAAAAGTAAAATCATTAACGGGTGTATCATCATTGAAACAATCCACCATCACAAAATTGAGCACAGCACTTTTTGTTTCCGCATCACTGTACCCGGTGTCAGAAAAAATGGGTAAATATTTTTGTTTGTCTTTTGCATCGGCCCAGGCACCGGGAAATACAACTACTTTTAAGGTACCGGGTAGTTCAAAATCCAGCAATTGATTGCCTGTAAATATGTAATCAGCCGCACTATCCCCGATAGTCCATTTGTCAGTTCCAGCATCATAGGTATAACCCACACTTTGTAAATGTGCCGGTGTAATTTTCTCCATCCTGCTGATATCTGCAATCACAACGGGAACCTGTTTGCCCCCGATATTTCCTATTTCAAAACTTTCCCTTCTTTTATATTCAAAAGGCAAGTAGGGCAGTTTATCTACTGGAGGAACTTTTACTGTTTCATTCTGCGGGGTGGTTTGGAGAGGGCTATACCGCCTGACTAAGTCTTTACAAACGGGTATTTCAAATTCCGGATCTTCGGTTAAACTTACCCTAATGGTGTCTCCAATGCCGTCTTCCAGGAGTGTACCAATACCAATCGCAGATTTGATCCTGCCGTCTTCACCATCACCGGCTTCTGTTACGCCCAGGTGTAAAGGATAGCATTCGCCAAATTCTTCCATCATATGGTTGATGAGCAACCGGTAAGCCTGAACCATCACCAATGGATTGCTGCTTTTCATGCTGAGCAGGATGTTATGATAATCTTCACTCCTGGCTATCCGCAAAAATTCCATCGCACTTTCCACCATGCCATTGGCGGTATCGCCATAGCGGCTCATGATACGGTCACTCAGGCTGCCATGGTTGGTGCCGATACGCATGGCGGTACCGTGTTCTTTACAAATTAAAACCAGGGGTGTAAACCGCTCCCTTATTCTTTCGATCTCTTCGGCGTACTCTTCATCCGTGTATTCTATCTGTTCAAATTTTTTCTTGTCCACATAATTGCCTGGGTTCACCCTTACTTTCTCCACTATCCTGGCAGCTATTTCGGCAGCATTGGGTGTAAAATGAATGTCAGCTACTAACGGCGTATCATAACCTCTTTTTCTCAATTCGTCTTTTATATGCTGTAAGTTCTCCGCTTCTTTTTTGGAGGGGGCAGTAATGCGTACCAACTCCGCCCCCGCTTCAATGCAGCGGATCGTCTGCTCCACGGTTGCCAGCGTATCCATGGTATCGGTGGTGGTCATCGTCTGCACCCGGATGGGATGGCCATTGCCGAGCAAAAGATTACCAATCCTTACTTCCCTGGTTGGTAACCGCCTATATGATGTTAGTGATTCACAGTACAACTGCATAGTTTATTAATATGTGTTGCAAAATAACAACAAAAAAGGCAGGGGGTTCAGAATCCCTGCCTTAAACATAGTAATAAGTAAATTTTAGTACTCAATCGTATATTCTCCCTCTGTTGGTTTTTCCATCAGGTCGGTAATAATTGATTTGATGGTCACTGTCCTTTTATCATCCGACAGGGTGGCCTTGGCATTGCTCACTGTTTTGGCAGGAGCCGGCAGTTTAATAATGGTGGTGGTGGTCATATCCCCCATCAGCATGGAGGCCTGTTGCATCATTTGCATGATAGAATCATTGGCGGCCATGTCTTTCAATTTGTTGTTATCATTCATGCTGAAAGAGATCTTTCCCGGTAGCGCTGTAAAAGTATATTGCTTTTCAGAAGGATTGATATGTGGCATTAGATCTATATCTGCTTTCTCCCCGCCAAAGTCTGATAAACTGCTCTCTGCCTCTCCTTTTCCACGGGCTTTTCCCATCAGTTCTAATTTTTTCATCATACCCGCCAGGTCCTTTTTAACTATTACCAAGTCATTCATGTTCTTAAAAGGGCAACCCATTTTTAAGCTCATTTTGCCATTGGCTTCATCCATGAATATTTTGCAATAGCCGTCTTTGAACACCCTTTTTTCTTCATCAGAAAGTTGGACAAAACTTTCGCCGGTATCTTTAAAATAGATGGTGGTATCTGCTTTTTCGGGTGCCTTTTTGGCCTCTTTATCCTGTTTCATGGTGTTGGCAAATTCCAGGAACTTGGTCATATCAATGCTCATCGAATATTTGCCGCTGTTGTCTGCAGCTAATTCTATCAGCTCTTCAATATCAATACAGCCAGCCAAAAAACTGAGTGAAAACAAGATGAGAAGGAGTTTAAGTTTTTTCATGTAATGTGCTTATTTTAAGAGATAAATGTAGGAATTATACCTGCATAAATATTTTTAATTGGCTGATAATTCCCTTCATTTTTTAAAGACTCCTCCATGCTGCCAGAGAGAATTGTAAACTTATTGTTTTCCCAAATGCCCCGGTTATGTCTTTTGTCTTGCAGCGAAGTACCGTGATGGATAATTGTGAGAGTTTAACTATGTATGAAATATAATGTTGTAAGCCTCAGTCGTTGGTGAAAACACACAACGACGGCGTATGCCGGGTAGCTTAGTGCTATTAACTTAAGACCAACAAAGGCAAAGTATTATTTGAGCAAATATGCTGTTTTTGACGGCAGGATGCTGCTATAAGTATAAATAAAGATATTACTCCAAGTTTCATCACCAATCCTTTTCCGGCTTTTCAATCGTCTGTGCATCCGTCTTTTTTAATTTATCCTGCAGGTTCTTTTCCTGCTGCAGCAAGGCTTTTAGTTTTTCTTCTGCTTCCTTTTTGGTCATTTTACTCGCCTGCGGTTTAGGTGGCTGCGGCTGTTGTGGTTGTTTTTGCTGCTGCTTTTTTTGTTCCTTTTTTTCCAGGTCCTGTTGCTTTTTTTGCTCTTGTTGTTGCTGCTGCAGGGCTTTTTGCAGGTTCAGCCGGGCATCTTCATCTGCAGGATCGAGTTTCAAGGCCTGCTTGTATGCATCTATGCATTCACGCAATTTCTTATCATTCTGCAGCAGTACACCCTTATTATACCAGGCTGCTGCTTTGTCCTGGTTTGTTTTGCTGAATGCGATGGCTTTGTCATAAGCCTTCAGCGCACTGTCGGTGTCATTGTTTTTATACAGCGCATTACCAAGATTATAATGAGCCGCAGCGTCGCCGGTTTTTTTATTGATGGCTTTTTGATAGTGCGATGCGGCCTCACCATATTTTCTCTCTTTGTACAGTTCATTCCCCTGTTTGATCTCTTCATTGCTGTTTTGCGAAAACAGTTGCAGCGATGAGAGCAGGCAAATCAGGAGCGGTATAACAGTTACGGGCAATCGCTTAGCTTTAAATATCTTTTTATTTTCCCCCATAAAGAATTCAATTAGTAACAGCAGCAAAGCCACACCCAATATCCAGGGAAAATAATAGCGGTAACTGGCATGTGACATTTCAGTAATGCCCCGTTTTTCCATGGTGCCTAATTGCTGCTGTATTGAACCGGCTGCTTCATCACTGTTTGTTAAAGAGAGATAGATACCCCCGGTTGCTGCAGCAATATTTTTTAAACTTGTCTCATTTAATCTGGTGATCACTGTTTTGCCTTCTGCATCTTTTTTTGACTCGCCGGTTACAGGATCGTCAATGGTGGCGCCTTCTGCAGAACCTATACCTACCGTATTTACCATCACACCTTCTTCTGCAAGTGAACGGGATAATTTTACTGCAGATTCATCATGGTCTTCGCCATCACTGATCAGTACAATCGCTTTATATTTTTTTTCCTTTGCATTAAATGCAGCAAAGCTCATTTGCAATGCATCGCTGATAACAGTACCCTGGGTGGGCACCACATCGGGTGCAGCAGTAGAAAGATAAAGTTTGGCGGCAGCCAGGTCGGAAGTAAGCGGCATTTGCAAATAAGACCTTCCGGCAAATACTACTATCCCCACCCTGTCCTCTGGTATCTTGTCTATCAATTTTGATACAAATTGTTTTGCTCTCTCTAACCGGTTGGGTTTTATATCCTGCGCCAGCATGCTCCTGCTTACATCTAAAGCTATCATTACATCAATCCCTTTATGCTTTACATTGCTGCTGCCATCCGGTTTGCGTGGATTGGCCAAAGCAATCACCAGTAAAATAAACGCCGCCGAAACAAGAATAAATTTGCTGCGGAATTTTTGTGGACTATAGTTGCCAATGAGTTGCTGAACCAATAAAGGGTCACCCATTTTTTGTAATTTTTGCCTCTTCCATTTGTTATATAGAAAAAACAAGACGGCCATGACTGGAACGCCGCACAACGCAATTAAATATAGTGGGAATTGAAATCTCATTGGATCCTTGCTGTTCAAAGATAGTAAAACAGCACCGGGCTTCTTCTCCTGGTGAATATATTGCAGTTGGGGTAATGTTAAAATATAAGCAAATGCCTTTGGTTTGTTGAGAATGTATCAGTGCTTATATTTCACAGAATAATCTGTCAGTATACTATCCACCAGTTTTTTAGTAAAGATGATGGCATAGACCGGGTTTAAATGACAATCATCATAGTAGAAGGTACTGTCGTGTGCAGGGGCTTCATTTTTATAGGTAAAAGACGACCACTCATAAAACCTGTTATAAGCCGGTATGTTGGGTATGTTGTTTTCTGTAACATCCAGCAGTTCATATATTTTTTTTGCCACCGGCATATACACACCGTAAACAACCGATCCTTTGCTTTGCAGTTTTTTAATCAGTTCATTTGCTTCTGCCTCGTATTTGTTAAGTTCGGCCTTTTTAAAATTCTTTGTAAACCCGCTGAACATTTTGTGCTGTTCCACAGCCCTGGCAGTATAAGCGCCGTTCTCTGTAACCGTTACACCGCCCAAAGAGTCATACACATGACTTTTAAAATACAAGGGGGTGCGTTTTATCCAATACCATACTGACTGATCACGGAAATAACAATTCTTATCGAGCCAGTGATTGAATGCTTCGTATTTCCTGTTGTAAAGAGAATACTCAATGGTATCCGTTCCATGATTTTTGTGGGTGCCATAGTTGGGCGCATAACCATGTATAATGATCCGGGGATGTATATCATTTTTTACTAAAAACCGCAATACATCCAGACCGTTTTTTCCAGGAGTGGCCATATTCACCACATTACCTTCTATGCCAGCCTCCTTTATTTTTTCTGCAATGGTCAATGGTTTAATGCCCCATTCGGGCCTGCTGTCACCAATAACAAGGATAGTGCTATTGTTTATTTTGGGCACAAGGTTTTGTGCTTTTGCGTAAATATCGTGATGGGCTATCTTGGGAACTTTCAATAAACGGTACAGTAATTCCAGCGCCACTATCAGCACAAAAAATAGCAGCGTCATTGTTAGCGTCCTTTTTAAAAAATGCTTCATAAAAGGCATTAAAACTGGAAATAAATAAATTGCTGTTCACCACCTGCAAACCAAAATACAGCGAGGGCGATGGAATAATACAGTGCATAGCGCCACGGCTTTTTCAATTTGACATCCAAATGTGCTATTGCATACTGTTCCCTCCTGCCAAACCATTCGATCACCATAAATACAACAATGCAAAATGCGGCTATCACCATCTCCGAAAGGTTCACCTGGGGTATTGACAACAGCGATTTTGAAAATATTTTTTTTACGATACCAAATGCCTGCTGAACGGTGGAGGCCCTGAAAAATATCCAGGCCAATACGGTGAGACCAAAAGTCAGCAGGATAGAAAATACTTCAGCTGCTGTTGGCCATCGCCTGTCTCTTGCCACGATATCAATATTGTTGCGGTGTGTTTTAAAGATGATGGAAGGCATAATGTAAAGGGCATTTAATAATCCCCATACGATAAATGTCCAGTTGGCCCCATGCCAGAATCCACTCACTAAAAATATGATGAAAGTGTTCCTGATCTTGATCCAGGTACTCCCTTTGCTTCCGCCAAGCGGGATGTATAAATAATCTCTGAACCAGGTAGAAAGCGAGATATGCCAGCGGCGCCAAAATTCCGCAATGTCTCTTGAGAAATAGGGAAAGGCAAAATTGCGCAGCAGGCTGATACCAAATAACCTTGCTGTACCCAGGGCAATATCTGAGTAGCCTGAAAAATCACCGTAAATCTGGAAGGTGAAAAACAAAGCGCCGATCAATAAAGTACTGCCTCCATATTGCCCCGGGTTATTAAAGATGGTATTGGCATATTCAGCACACTGATCTGCTATTACTATTTTTTTAAACAGGCCCCATAGTATTTGCCGCATGCCATCGGCTGCCTGTGAATAGTCAAAGGTCCTTTCTTTTTTTATTTGCGGCAGCAAATGTGTTGCTCTTTCAATAGGGCCTGCCACTAACAGGGGAAAGAAGCTAACAAACACAGCATACTCTACAAAATTCTTTTCAGCTGGTATGCGGCCTTTATAAATATCGATCACATAACTAAGCCCGTGAAATGTATAAAATGAAATACCCACGGGTAAAATTATATGCAGTACCCATGGATTGGAATGTATACCCATGCTGGCCAGCCCTTCTGTAAAAGAGGAAATAAAAAAATTGTAGTATTTAAAAAAACCCAGGAAACCAGCGTTGACAACGATACTTAGCCAGAACCAAAATGCCTTCCACCTCTTGTCTTTTGCATCAAACATCTTTAACCCGGTAAAATAATCAAGCCAGGTAGAGAACATCAAAAGAAAAAGAAAACGCCAGTCCCAGCAGGCATAAAAGAAGTAACTGGCTGTCAGGAGCAGGATATTCTGCGTTTTAAGATTTTTATTGGCAACAAACCAATAGAGGAAAAAAACTACCGGCAGAAAAACAGCAAATGAAACAGAATTAAAAAGCATTGCTTTGTTCTTAATTTATGATCTCCCCGGTAATTCTGGAGACAGGATGTTAGACTTAATAAACGGTGAATGTATAAAAATTTTGAAAGCGCTAGTTGTGATGGCGCTATTTCTTTCCTTCAAAAAAGCCATATTGCTTTAAAATGCCTTTTAAAATACTAAGTCTGGCAGTCCGCATGTCGAAATCTTTATTGGGATTTTTTACCAGCAGGGTAAAAAAGTAAGGATGTTTGTTTTCTTCTATCCAACCCACGATCCACCCGATATTGGCATTTTGCTCGTCAAAGCCCCAGCCTGTTTTATAGGCCAATGTGTATTGGGTGGTGTTTTCCTGTATCATCATATCCCTAACAATTTGCTGGTTGCGTTTTTGAAAAGGTAACTGGTCAAAATACAGCCGTTTTACCAAACCAAGTTGTTCATCAGGAGAAATTTTCATGGTATTGTTCAGCCAGAACGAGTCCACCGCCCCGTTAATTTTTTGAGTGCCGTAGTTTAACGTGTCTAGCCATTTTTGCATGCTGTCCTTAGTGATCCTTCTTGCCACTTCCTGGTAATAGTTGACAGCGCTGACCTTAAAAGCCTGTTCCATAGTAAGATCACGGTTCCAGTCATCGTTCCAGCGTTTAATACTGTCCCATTTGATCAGCATTTTTTCATCCTTTACCACATTTGTTTCGAGACCAACCAGGCTGTTGACGATCTTAAAAGTGGAGGCGGGCAAAAAACGGGCAGTATCCAATGCCATATTGTATACCGTTACTTTTCCAGTCCCATTATCAAAAAGTGTAAAGCAGCCTTCTGCCTTGTGTTCGTCAAAGTACTTTTTCAGACTGGTATCAATTTCAGCTTTGTTTACTGAACAGCCCGTAATAACAAATAACGAATAACAAATAACGAATAAGAGAGAGAGCCTTTTCATTGATAGTGGTGCTTTATTTTTTCTTGTTTTGGTTGAGGTGCAGCGCAGTTGCTTCTAATGTTTCGTAAAATGCCTCGCCGTATTTTCTTATCAATGATTCTTTTAAAAAAACATATACGGGCACTTTTAGTTTTTTACCAAGCTCACAGCCACCCTGGCAAAGATCTTCCCTTGGCTCGTAATTTACATATTCTGTTTTTTTGTCCCGGCTTTGTGATATCCGGATGGGATACAAATGGCAACTGATCGGCTTTTTCCATGTCACTTTACCGTCGTAATAAGCCTGCTCAATACCGCATTTCACGATGCCCTTTTCATCGGTAATGCCATATACACAAACCTTGCTGGCAATGGTGGGGGTTACCCATCCAAATTCTTTATCATACACATACCTGCCCTGCCGTTCAATTTCCTTTTTACTTTCCTCAGTAAGGTAAGGCAGTACCGCTTCGTACACCTGGTTGATATTATCCAGTTCATTAATATGCAGGGGTGCGCCAGCATCGCCATCCACGCAGCAGCCGCCCTTGCATTTGCTGAGGTCGCAAACGAATTGTTCGTCGATCACTTCATCGCTTACCAGCTTGTTATCTATTGCTATCATTGCCGCAAAAGTAGGCACAAAAATGAAAGCGTTGGATTGTTTTTAGTTCCGGCTTAGCTATCTTTATCATAATAATCATTCTTTTTCCAATACTAAAGTTTTCTCTGCTTATGCGTACTTTTATTATAATCCATTTATTGTTCATTTCCTCATTTTCTTATGGCCAGTCTCAAACTTTTTTGCCTGCGGTACAATGGGAAAGATTGTTAGGGGGAAATGAAAGCGATTGTGCCCTTGACCTGATTGCCGAGGCAGGTGGCAGCATTGTGGCAGTTGGCAGATCTTATTCTACTGATGGAGATGTTAGCGGCCATCATGGCGACAGTACAAGCAGTGATGGATGGATTGTAAAACTCAATGCTTCCGGTAATATCCTTTGGCAAAGATCGGTCGGTGGTACATTGAATGATGAATTTGCTGCAATACTTGCCACTGCCGATGGCGGATATTTGTGTGCAGGCAGCAGTTCTTCTGCAGATATGGATGTGCCGGCCAATAATGGCCTCGCTGATGCCTGGTTAGTAAAACTATCTGCCACTGGTGATATTGAGTGGAGCAGGAACTATGGTAATAATCTCATCAATAGTTTTGTTTCAGCCTGTGTAATGGATGATGGAAATATTGCAGCCATTATGGAATCAAAACCTGATTTGTATCCATGGACAATTCCACAAACTTCAGTAATAAAATTTGATCCGCAGGGTAATATTTTATGGCAAACCGTTGCTGGCACAGGCAAAACAATTGTAGAAACAGACGATCGTAGATTACTAACATCGGCAGGTATTTTATTTGATGGAACAACAGGCGCAACATCGGCAGTAATATGGAACATGCCAAGTGGTGGAGCATCTTTAAAAAAAATAAGTGGGATAATTTATGCGGTAGTTGGAAGCTATAATGGAAGTGTCAACTTAGCAGGACATCTTGAAAGAACGGGAGAGAACACCTATAATTTCGTAAGCCGCGTATGGGCCACAGATTTTTCATCCGGAGACGAGTTTGGATTTCAAACGTCCTACGTCCCATTACCAAAAGGAATGGCATATTTATCTTCATCTGATTCTTATGTGGTTAGTGGATGGGTATCTCATTCCAGCAGGGGTGGAACGTATGAATATGGAGTATTAAGTACAGGTGGCGAAGCTGCTTTCATTCCTACCATCAACAGGGATGAGGATAGATTGTATTCGGTATGTGCCTTAAATAATGGAGATGAATTTGTGTGTGCAGGCGGAAGGTATGATGGTGTAAGGAATAAGTTCTGGGTAGTCAAATATTCCATGCGCAATATCATCAGGGGTAATGTTTTCTTCGACCAAAACAATAACAATATACAGGATGCCGGGGAACCTCCTTTTAACAATGTACTGGTAAGGTCTGTCAAAAACGTACAAAGCACATTCAACAAAACGATAAATGGTGTTTACAGTAATTTTGTTGATACAGGCTTTTATACCACATCGCCTGTACTATCACAACTTCCCTACTATACTGTTTCACCGGCCAATGATACCGTTACTTTCAGCAGTTTTAAAAATATTGCCACCAGTAATTTTGCCGTACAAAAAATTGCGGATGCAAGGGATTATACCGTTTCATTGGCAGCTTATACACCTGCCAGGCCGGGTTTTCCTGTACAGTACAAAATAACCTGTACCAATAAAGGCACCGATACCATTGTAAACAAAACCATCCAGTTTATTAAAGACAGTCATTTGCAATTGGTGCAAACCAATCCATTGTTCGATGCATTGTCTGGTGATACTCTTTTGTGGAATGTGAATAATATCGCCCCGGGCGAAGAAGCTGTGCTGCACATTGACATGACGGTTGGTACATCCAGCCCAGTAAGCATCGGAGATACACTTATATCTTATGCTTTTATTGACAGTACCGGGGATATTAACCCGGCAGATAATTCAGATGTTTTACTTCAGCAGGTAACCGGTTCTTTTGACCCTAATGATAAAACGGAAATACGTGGCGGGCAAATCACTAAACTGGAAGTGGAAAACGGAGAGTATCTTGAATATACCATCCGTTTCCAGAACACTGGTAACGACACTGCTTTTAATGTCATCGTCCGGGATACCCTTGACAGCAGGCTGCAATGGTCCAGTGCAGAAGCCATCAGTGCCAGCCATCCCTATTCATTAAAAGTAATGGGAGGAAGAAATGTGGAATGCCTGTTCCAGGATATTCAACTGGTTGACAGCCTTCGCAATGAACCCGGCAGCCATGGTTTTATCACTTACCGCATCCGGCCCAAAACAAATCTTGCAGTGGGTGATGTGGTGCGAAACTCCGCTTCCATTTATTTTGATTTTAATGCGCCAGTAAAAACCAATACACAAATAACAACGGTGGTGCGGACCACGGCCACCTGGAACGGCGCCGTTGACAGTTTGTGGGATAACCCGGGTAACTGGAATATCAAAATAGTTCCGGATGCAGAAACCGTGGTGATCATTCCGGCAAATGTGCCGAATAATCCGTTGGTAAATATCAATGCGGCATGTTATGCATTGAGGGTGGATAAAAATGGAATTATTAATATACGTGAAGGGTACAACCTGGAAGTAACAGGGAAATAGAGAAAATATTTCTACAAATTGAAGAAGTGATGGCTGCTTTTTTAAAAGGATTAATAAATGTAGCCTGGCTCATTTTAATGCCTGGCTTATTTTAGTTACATCAATAGAACTTGTGCCATTTAAAATTATAATCTGTTTCTACGTTTACATTCTTTTTACAGCGAAAAATAAATTATGGAGCAGGATGTGCATTGTATATCTGTACATTTGTAGCTTCTGTTCTACCAGTCCAACCTCCCCCATTTCATTTTTATAAAACTGCTTTTATGCGCCTGGTATATTTTATTTGTATGATTCTTTGCTCTGGCTTAACCTATGCACAGCCACAAGGCCTTGCAATACAATGGCAAAAAACAATGGGCGGCGAATGGGTGGAAGAAGCGGCCAGTATTATTGTTCTGCCCGACAGCAGTTTTGTAGTAGCCGGCTATGCTTCCTCACAAACGGGAGATGTAACAGGTTTACATAGCAGCGAAAACACCCCTGATGGATGGGTGGTGAAGTTTGACTATGCAGGAAATATGTTATGGAAATTATGTATTGGTGGTACGGCCGAAGATAAATTTCAAAAAGTATTGGCTGCTGCTGACGGAGGGTACTATTGTTTTGGAAGGACTGAATCATTTGATGGTGACGTTAGCGGGAGTACCATCGTAAATGGCAGCTGGTTGGTTAAACTCTCGGCAGACGGAAACGTTGAGTGGAGCAAAACCCTGGGCAGCTTTTATTCGGGGTATTTTGGAAATGCCATCGTTTTATCTGATGGAAATATTGCTGTGCTCACAGCAGCCGGGCAGGAAGATGCGGTCTTATATAAGATCGATCCTTCGGGTAATATCATATGGGCAATTAACAACATAATAAATTCAGGGAGCCATATGATTGAAACTGGCGACAAAAATATTCTTACCAATACCGGCCTGCAATTTGAACCGGCCAATGGCGATACAACAAGAATGAACTGGAGCCAGGAAGTGATGGCAATGAAAAGAATGGATAACCGGGTGTATGTTATTACAAGGGAAGAAATGACGAACAAGGTTGGCTATATGGAGGATCTCAATGGCCAATTCACTTTTAGTAACTGGAGCCAGGAATCCGCTATGGGAGATATGGAAACCACTTACAATACCACTGTAAATAGTTTGGCCATATTGCCGGATGGTACAGCTTTGATAGCCGGCAACAAAACCGTTACATCCAGGGGTGGAGCATTTAATGCTGCCTTCCTGTACAGCGATCAACAACTTAAATTTTATGCTGATTTAAACAATGATGGCGCTAACACTTTTAATGCCATTGAAATTTTTCCTAACGGAAGGGAGGTATTGGTAGCTGGTAGTATTTATGGTCAATTCTGGATTGCGAGGGTATCGCTTCAATATATCACAGGCCAGGTATTTTTAGATCTGAATAATAACAATGTAAAAGATGCGGATGAGCCCGGGGTAGATAGTGTACGGGTGAGATCAATACAAGCCGGCAACGAAGTGGTATCCCGTTGCATCAATGGTCAATATTTTAATAACGTAACTGATACGGGTACTTATATCACCAGCCTGATGTTAGAAGGATATGCTGATTATACCGTATCGCCGGCATCACAGTCAAGTGTATTCGTGGATGGAAAAAGACTGGACACTATCAATTTCGCTGTTCATACAACCCCTGGCATCAGGGATTGCGATATTACAATGCTGGCATTTACCCCTGCAAAATATGCTGCCACAGTAAAGTATAAAATTACGCTGACTAACAGGGGCGCAGAAACGGTTTTCAACAAACAGGTGATGTTTATAAAAGACCATCACCTCGATACGCTTCAGATTGTTCCCGCTGCCAGCATTGCTGCAGGTGATACCATTTACTGGAGTATCGATAATTTATTGCCTGGCAAAAGCACCACAATGTTTGTAACGCTCCAGGTAGGCGAACCAGTTCCGGGAGACAGCTTTGCGTTAATTACATCTGCTGCCTATTTTTATGATGAAGAAGATATTGATCCCGCTGATAATGAAACCACACTCATTCAAAATATTCTTGCTGATTATTGTACTAATTGCAAAGAGGAGGTTCACAATGGTTTTATCAGTATGGCTGACGTAAGAAACCAAAACGATCTTGTGTATACCATCCGTTTTCAAAATCCCTGGTATGTAACAGAGAACGAAATAATTATAAAGGATACTTTGCCGGCCAACGTGGATTGGAAAAGCTTTGAGATAATTGATGCAAGTCATCCATTTATTTTGAAAATTAAAAACAATCAATATATTGATTGGGAGTTACCTAAAATGAATATGCCTGATACCTTTCACAACGGTTCTTATGCTGCCGGCTATATAACTTATAAAGTTAAACCAGCCGCAGGTTTGCAGCCAGGCGACAGTATCGTTAATACAGCCTTCCTTTCATTAGATCATCCTGCCGGGATTCCAGAGGAAGTTTCCACTTTTACGATCGTTAAAAGACCCATCGCTATCTGGACAGGGTTGCAGGATACAGCCTGGGAAAATCCAAATAACTGGAGTGATGGCCTTGTTCCGGATGAACTAACGGAAACCATTATACCCGCTGTAACAACTTTTTACCCGGTGATCAGCAGTGGGGCAGTTTGTTTTTCTCTGAGCATTTTACAGGGATCTGAAGTGATCATTAATACAGGTTTTAATTTAGAGATAAAAGGAAAATGAAAAGACAGTTACCACCTGGGTATATATTTAGTGCCGGCATTGCTGAAACAACTTTCTGGTACCCGATGCAGAAACAGGAGTGACCGTTCCGGCAACTGTGCCAGATAATCCTGTTGTAAATGTAACTGTGGCCTGCTATGCTTTACGGGCAGTTAAGAATGCAATGATGCAAGTGAGAGATGGTTTGGCCGTGAAAGAAAAGGGAATTAGTATCCGTTCGTCAGTAAATTAAAAAACTTTGTGCCACCATGCAGTTTATGAGCAGGGTTGTATACCTTAGTATTTCGTATCCATTGATAATCCATTCTGGTCTTCCTTTAACTTTTACCAAATTTAAAACTGCATTTTATGCACCTGCGATCTTTACTACTATCAGCATGTTTATCTATCGTGTGCTTTACAAAAGCGCAAACCAGCCTGCGCCCGGCCATTGTATGGCAAAAATGGTATGGAGGCTCTGGCGATGATAAAGCAACCGATGTATTACTTACCAGCGATGGAGGTATGATCGTGGCAGGTGTGGCTGCCTCCAATGATGGGGATGTAAGCGGTCATCACGGTGGCAACGATGGCTGGGTGATAAAGCTTGATGCATTAGGACAAAAGCAGTGGCAGCGGAGCGTGGGTGGTTCCGGCGATGAAGCTTTTAACACCATTAAAAAATGCGCCGGGGGGTATATCTGCGTGGGGTACAGCAATTCAAACGATGGAGATATCTCTGGTTTGCATAATACGCCCGGTGGTTTTAACAGGGACTGCTGGGTTGTAAAACTGTCTGATAGCGGGAGTGTTTTATGGAGTAAGGTTTTTGGCGGTTCAAAAGATGACCAGGCAAGGAGCTGTGTGGAAACTTTTGACGGGAATTTTATAATTATTGGAAGCACTTACTCAACCGATGGTGATGTGCAGCGGGAGCAGGAACCAGGCCAGGATGCCTGGATATTTAAATTAAACGCTGCCGGTGAACTGACTTGGGAAAATACGATCAGGACAACTCAATTTAACCAGCAATACCATATGGACCAGGGGTTTGGTATTGCAGAAACACCCGGTCACCAGGTACTAGCCTATGTTAGCGGGTATAAGGTAGCCGATACAAGTTTTTATCAACTCATAGGTATGGACGATACCGTACCCATATATGATACCGCCACTTATAATATTACCACCTTACCCGGGGTACTGTTTAATGTAAACCCTGGAAATGGTGAATATACTTATGTTCTTCAAACAGAAGGTTATGGCAATATGAATATGAAAGTACTGCCGGATGGTATTTATTTTCATTATTTCAATACCCGTTTTGTGCTGAATGATCCGGGCAATATTCATAGTGGGGTTTGTTCGCAGGAAGAAAGTTTTGTAACAAAACTTGATCATGCCTCCAACAATTTTACTACCATAATATCGTCTGCCGTTTTCTGTCAATATTACGCCAGCATTTATCATAGGTTCTTTCCGGGATTTAACGGTGCAGATGGTGTGGAAAACGGGCAGTGGATGCAGGTGGGTACAGGAATATCCCAGCGGGCAGATTGCGGCGGCAGTGGTGCTACGGTACTAACACCCGGTGGGGGCAGTTATGGTTATGGCGGAACATCGCATGATGGCTTTGCAGCTGTAAAAGCATTTTCCAATGGATACGAGTTTGTATGTGCAGGTAATACGCAATCGGTTGATGGAGACCTGCTGGGGCATGGACCGGTAGAACAAGAGTGTTTGGGTGTAATGTCAGATTTCTGGATCGTGAAATTATCTTTGAGCACTAACCAGGTAAGCGGTCATGTTTTTCTTGATGAAAACAATAACAACCTTAAGGACCCGGGTGAACCGGCTTTTACTAAAGGCATGTTACAGGTAACTGGTCCAGGTCAGAATGTAAGTTATGGCATCAACGAGGGACATTATGCAATAAAAGTTGATACTGGTTCATTTATCACAAGGCTTGTTGTAAACAATCCTTCCTATTATTCCGCAGAACCTGCTTTGGATACTTTTGTTTTCAATAACCGGTTTAACACAGACACTGTTGATTTCGCTGTTCATAAAAACGGTGATTTTATTGATAACTCGGTTTCATTTTTTGCGCCAGGCGCCCCGGTAAGACCCGGCAGGGTTACTGGCTACAGTATCAGGATTGCCAACAACGGCACCATACCTTTACTAAACAGGCCGCTTACACTAATAAAAGATCATCGTCTTTCATTCAGCAGCGCTTCCATTGCGCCTGTTTCCATGTTGGCCGATACGATTGTTTGGAATATTGACAGTTTACCGGTTGATGGTTACGCATATTTGTATGTTAACCTGCTGGCAGACATACCCCCGGTACTTAATGGTGGCGATACGGTGAGTTTGTTTGTGCGGCTTGATTCCATTGGCGATAACGTAGTGCTCGATAACGAGGCCTTATTAAGACAGGAAGTGGTTAATTCATTTGACCCTAACGATAAACAGGAAGTGCATGGTGGCACGGTAACAAAGCTTGAAGTACTAAGGGGCAACTATCTAACTTATACGATCCGTTTTCAAAACACAGGAAATGATACTGCATTTAATATTATCATTAAAGATGTGCTGGATGATAAATTGGCTACCGGCACATTTGAAATGCTTTCAGCCAGCCATCCCTACCAGTTAAAAATAAAAGATGGTAAATATATTAGCTGGGAATTTAATGATGTGATGCTGGTGGACAGTATCCGCAATGAGCCGGAAAGCCACGGCTTTATTACATACAGGATAAAAACAAACAACAATCTTGTAATTGGCGACAGCATCAATAACAGGGCCTCTATTTATTTTGATTTTAACCCACCGGTGATCACTAATACAACGGTAACGGCTGTTACTAAAACAACAGCAGTTTGGACAGGCAGCGTAAGTGCTGCCTGGGAAGATGCTGCTAACTGGAATATAAATGCCGTGCCGGATGCAGAAACAGAAGTGATAATACCGGGAGGCCTGGTGCAGTATCCTGTTGTGAACAGCAATGCAGTTTGCTATTCCGTAAAAGCAGATGGCACAGCAATAATTACTATCAGCAGCACAGCTAACTTAGCAGTAATGGGCAAGTAAATATATCAGCATTTTAGCACCGGTGTGGCAATATCATGATAAAATAAAAAGGTCCAGTGTTCATCCTGTGCCTGCTGCCACCATTGCTGACGAAGTTCCATGCATAGTTTGCCGTCATAGTCGTATTTGGCAATGAATTTATTTTTCATCTGATTTAGCTGCGGCGCCACATCAGCACCAAAAAATAATTTTTCACCGTCTTCTTCAATCATAAATGTTTGATGAAAAGG
>ERZ795056.441-NODE-441-length-53121-cov-14.095051_pt1 | contig 53121 bp, 75 predicted proteins | sample MGYA00375140_ERZ795056 | MGnify/ENA primary metagenome ERZ795056 (study PRJEB30185, sample SAMN05720227) | activated sludge metagenome | isolation source: Anaerobic digester | place: USA | collected 2015-03-09 ...
AAGATACGAAATTATTCATTTTGATTTTTCCTCATTATTAGTCGAGAAGTGCTATGAGAGCACTCATTTGTGCTGTTGTGAGTTCGTCATTTTCATCTACAAGCCCAAGATCGGCCGAAGTTTTGTTACCTGTTAAAGTCGTTCCGTTAATCTGCGGGAGGTTTTTGAGTGAATTGTAGTTGTCAGTTCCTCCGCCACCTCCACCGCCTTCTTCAATGACTTCTTTTAACTCGAGAAGAAGCTCTTCTATTGTAGACTGCGGGAGACCATCATAGGGTTCTCCGTTAATCGTTTTGAAGAGGATTTCTTCAGCTCTGGATTGAGGTGTCCAGTCTGCCATTTTGATGTACCTCCTTAAGGTTCTGGTTTATGCATTGGTAGTTTACCAACTTCATCGATCAGCCTATGTGCTGTTCCATTTCCCCCCATGTCTTCATAAGGTTTAAATAAGTATTCGTATAGATCTTCGTAATCTTCAGCGCTGATCCAGCCTGCATCTATATACTTCTTACATAGATGGATTATCCGATCGTGTCCCAATCCTAGAATCATTCTCGTCTTGGCTGTCTGCTTGTCTGTGGCTTTTTGAATCACCATCCAGAATCCGCTGGATGCAAATACTGAACAAAAAATTGTTATTAAGATCTCTATTATACTCATTTTAGTCTCTCCTTATTCGTAAGTTTATTGTTCCTCGGGTCGTGAGATCGTCTATGTACTCTGGTGTTATACTCTTATCGAGTGATAACCCTGCGATCACCGAAGAATTCTCGATGTGTGTGTTAAAAGTTAATTCTCCTTCGGTGTGAGCTTCTGGAACGCCTGTGACGATACCCATAAGAACAGACAATATCGCCGTAATAACAGAAATGGTAATAAGCTTTATCAAGTCTACCTCGTCGTCAGTAAATTGCTCCACTATCAAGATTGCGAAGGCACTTTCTAAAAAGGTTCTAAACGCTCGTACTAATATTGCGAACATGTGCACCTCCTTATAATGCGTCTCCGTGCTCAGCCTGTACATTCAAACGCCAAAGTAGCTCATCTCTCTTCTTCTGAAGAGTGTCAAGCACGAAGCTCGTTCTTGGAGAATCGAATCCTATCCTAACATCGTAATAAACAAAAGTTTTTATCATATTAAATCTAGGATCTGTTCCGACGAAATCAGACCAGGTCTGAGAATCGTCTGTTATCTCGAATCCGCCACTTGGACCGACTCCGAGCTGGGTTAATGTTGCCAGGCTGGCGTTAATGTGCATTATTATATCGGCATCGAACGCCGAATCATAAGATGGGTCCATGCCACCGAGCATTTGCTTTATCGACAGTAGAATGGACTCTGTAACTGTAGTAGGCATGTCAACCTCCTGTAGTCTCCGTGTACTTTCTTATATACTCAGACATTACGTATCCGGTTTTGTCAGGCGCAAACTTAACGGCAAGCCATTTGCCTTCGTCTGCAAGGATCTCAACGATGGTGTTGTGAGATATAACCGATATGACGTCTCCGTCTGGACACTTACGTACTCTGAGCTGAGATACTCCGGTGACAACGCCTTTTACTACTGAAACGACTTTGTCATCTTTCTGAATCTCTTCTCTACGCTCTACTGATTTTGACGTATTTTCAACTTTCTCCTCTACTGGCTCTTCTTTCTTTTCTTCAACGGGCTCGATCCGTTCTTCCGGTTTAACGAAGCTCTGCTTCTTCTTTCTCTTTGACACAGTATCTTCTCCAAATGTCTCTCTCATGGAGTGAGTCTTGCTGAGTTTCTCGTACTGCTCCATTCCCTCTTTTGTGTCGAGATCTATTGTTCTGAATCCCATTAGTTAGTTCCTCCTTACCATAATTTAGTATCTCCTGGTTTTCTTTCTACAAAATTTGTCTTTGGCAATAAAGACATGTCGCCAAAGTGGATCGCGTTGTGTGTCATGTCAGAGCAGCATATAAAATTGTCCATGTCGAACAGATCTTCTCCGCCTTCCTCTAACTGCTCTAATGTCATGGGGTTAATGTGATGCACTACGATCTTTCCCGAGATGATTCGATCATCTATACCAAGGTCACAAGCCATGTCTCGAAGTATTACGTCTCTTCGAAAGTCTTTCCATTGTTTGGATTGGTAAAAATCCTGGTTAAATATTCGAGATGATCCAAAAGTCTCTCGTCCAACCGATCCACCGAGCTTTAAATACTCGAAACGCTCCTCAAATGTAGGCAATAATATCAGATGCCTGTAAGATCTATCACCAGTTCTCATCGTAATCATCCTCCGGGTCCGTGAATGGAGCCTGATACTGCTTCATCATGTTCATGGCGTCAGACAAAAGTTCCTGCATGTTCTTTGATTCCTGAATAGCGACGTTCTTTGTCTGAAGGAGCTCTGTTTCTCTTGAAAGTTTCTCTCTTTCGAGTTTGGATCTCTCCGTTGCGAGCTTTAAAAAATGAGTAATGACTGACGGTGACGCATTACCTTCTTCTAACTGCTTCTCGGCTAGGTTGTAGGCGAGCATTGTGCATCTGCGCTCTGCTGCTGCTGGGGTTTCTGCTGGAGGACGGCGTCTTTTAGTTCTTGAATCAGCCATCAAACCATCTCCTTTCAAAATTTGTCATTACTTTTAATAAATTGTTGGTGGGTTTGTTCATGTTTTCCTCCTTTTCTATTTTACTGTTTAATCTTTAAAAGAGATTTACTCGACTTTAAAACACTTTGTGAGTGCGAAAGGAGGACGTTCCAGAGGCCACCTCCCCTGGATATGACCTGCCGAGTAAACCCCTTTTGAAATTCAAAATATAAAATATCCCTCCGGGGAATTTTTGAGGAGGGGGGCGATGTGAGACGGGGGTATGTTTGTGTGGATACCCTCCCCCCGATCAAAAACATCCATGAAATGGGGCAATTTTGTTTGTTTTGTTGCTGAAAACATCCATAAAACTATTCCTTTCACTAGTGTTGAATGCGATTTGGTACTTAAAAACATCAATGATTGGCACCTTAGCATAGCATTTGTGGTGATTGTAAAACATCAACGATTGGTAAAGTGTATGCTTTGTCTTGATGTGGGGGCACAAAACATCAATGATCGGGGCTTCTATAACAGTAGTGTTAACGATTTTAACTAGAAAGTGCTAATACTAGCTGTGTAGAGCCCCAAAACATCAATGATTGCGGTTGTGTTGTTACATGTAAGACTCTTATAAGTCTTTTTCCACAATTATCCTGTTGCCAGTAAGGTTCAAACGTTCTGCATCGTATATAGCTTTGTTCCATTCTAACCTGTTTTCACGGTCAAACTGGTCGTCATCTGTTTCAGCAACAGCTGCCAAATATCCTAAGGTGTTATAGCCATGTGAAACATCAAACGCGTACCACTCTTTGAACTGATCGAAAGGATTAAAAGGATTGTCAGAAGTTGACAACATCAATTCTTTCGCAGTTGTGCCGGTTTCAAACATCTTTTTTTCTCCTTTCCTCAATCGTTTACCATCTTGTTAAGTGTGGTAACAGATATACCAAGTTCTGCTGCAACGTCTGCTTGAGTATATCCAGAAGCTAGCATGGCTTTAGCGTGTGCAACTTTGGATTTAGACAATGTAGATATCGTAGCGTTCTTAGGAAGAGCAAGTTCTTTCACACGATCCTGATTAGCTTTTCCAATTATCTTAATAACCGTGCTTTTATGAAGAGCTCCAGCTTGTATTGCTTCCCATTCTTTATCGGTAATATCGAATGGCTTTGGTTTCCCAAGTAATTTACGCTGTCGATCAATTACTTGATTCTTCATCTTCCTGAGGTGTGCTTTGCCGTCGGTTGTGGCGCTATTATATCGGTCTGGATAAGCTGCTACACGCTGATTAATTATTACAGTAGCAGTTCTCAAAGCTTGCCTTTCTAACGCAGCAGCTATCTGTCTGTCATTTAGTTTACTTTCAAGAGATTCTACTTCTTTTTTGTAAATCTCTGCAGCAGACTTGCTGTATGGCGTTGATTCAACAGACATAGCGTCTTTTCTGGCCTGGTTTGCAAGGGCTTTCATCTTGTTTGCATAGTCGGCATATACCCTTTCTACCTCGAAGTTGTTTTTTGAAATGAGTTTTCTGGCATCTTTGGCTTCGTACATTCTGGTAGACTGCTGCGTTACCAGCTTTCCGTTTTCAGAATATCCCTCCTGACCAGGAAGCAATTCCAAGTACTTCTTTTTTACTTTTCCGTCTTTACCGATATACGTCTCGCCAGTATATATCTTTCTTCTTCCAGTGTAGTAATATAGCTTTTCTCCTGTCTTTTTATCTATGCCGGCTTCTTTTCTCTCTGGAACGTCATACCTGCCCTTGGCTCTAGATATAATAGTGCCAGATCCTCCATATCTGCCATCATCTTTCTTCTGATACTTACGTTTCAAGTCCTCTATTCGATACTCTTTATAAGCACCTTTCAAATTTAAATTATGCTTATGAGCATCTATAGCAATCATGGAATATTTTATAGCTCTAGCACACTCATCTTCCGTTGCTCCCTGCAAAGTCATGTCTGTTATGAGATTAGTTATCTTTCCCATTTCGTTATATCCATGCTGTTCTGAGCATCGCTGCATGCCATCATAAGCCGGCCAAGCTGCTTTATTATCAAAGCCGACGAGAGATTTAAACTGTGGTGCGTTCTTCAGCCATCCTTTATCGTTCGGTATTGCAAGAACAGTATCACCATCAAAATCGGCACCAGAAAGTCTTTGAGCAACAGCCGGCGAAATACCTATTGCCGTGGAAGAGGAACCAGACATCATTCGTTTTCCTTCGCGAATGTTGTTATTAACTGTTACTATTGGCATCTCAGATATGTTCTGGTGCGGATATCTTATTAGCGCCAGCTTGGTTCCGTTTGCGTATTGCGGACAATATACTTCGTTCGGCTTCGCAGAAGGCAGCGGTAATAACACTTTAACAGACTGACCAGGAAGAGCAGCAGCTTTCATGTGTATCGTTGCTGTGTCACACTGATCGGCAAAATCTATCAACATCTTTTGTTTCACAGCAGGATTTGAGATATCTTTTATTTCTTCGTATGTGTCGTAATCTTTGGTGTACTGTAAATTTAACTGTCGTTTTGCCAACGAAGGAGCCTGTTTTGAAAGCACCTGAGACGCTAACGTCTTGTTTGACGTCCAATCCATCCAGTCCTTCTCTTCGTTAACCTTGTTAATAAATCCGTTTTGTCCGCCAGCTTTTATCTGAGCTCCGAATGGATCTTCCTTATCGACCGATCCGTCTTCTCCTCGTTTCATAGGCTTTAAAACCTGTTTTGGATCCGGATTGTTAGGGTCGTAATCGACCTTTATCGGAGTTTTAGTGGATTTGGAAGTATTATAGATAATATCAATGCCTTTTGGCATATTATCTGCGTATACCGCAACACCTTTCAAATAATGTGTTCCGTCAACGCCAATACGAACCTGAGCATATAGATCTCCTCCTAACGAAAGATCTTCTACTCCTCTTCTAAGCTGAATGAGTCCGTCTCTTTCCTCGCTAAGAGAGCCATCGATTGGATTCTTTTCTCCAGCTCTAAGTACAAGAACTCTCTTTGAATCTATCGATGTTATTGGCTTTGTTCCAAATACAGTTTTTGTGTCTTGGTCCATGTGGACTTCAAACGGCAACTCTATTTTATCAAGATTTGTTTTAATTTCTTTAAACGCTGCTGACTTAATCTCGGATTCAGAATATCCAGACCATTCGTCCTTCGGCTTCACCATAACCTTCATCTGGGTTCCGTGCTTGCCGCTTGTCTGCTCCTGTCTGAAATTTGCGATGTAATATCCACGATCTTTTAATGCTTGTATTGCTGTTTCAAACTGAGTCTGATTAACACCTAATGCATTAGCGCAACCTTCGCCGACATCAATCATGTTCTTCTTGTCAAGTAGTTTTTCAAGTCTTTTGCAAAGATCTTCTGTCCCTCTAACTTTTTCGTCGGCTCCTGGTTTTAACCAATTACGAACTGTAGACGCTGACGTTCCCATCTTCTTGGCTATGGCTTCTACGGACATCTGTTTTGTGTTTCGAAGCTCTTGGGCATGCGCTATCTTTCCTGCTGTTTCTGCGTCTTTACCATAACTGTGTCGATATCTTACTTCTTTCAACGACATACCAAAAGCTTCTGCGATTTCTCGCTCGCTCATTGTTTTACGAAGTTCACCCCAGCCTTTGAACCATTCTTCATCCTGATAGGGGTGTTCTCCTGACCCCCAAGGATATCTTCCCGAATGCCTCTTGGTGCCATAATGCATTAAGTAATCGTGGTCCATGTTAATTACTCCTCTCGTTTGATTTGCTCTATGATCTTATCAAAGGATATAATCTTGTCCATTATCGGAGCTATGTCTTCGATGTAAGGGTGTTCTACAATAATATCATTATTCTGGTATACTCGTAGTTCTATGTCCGTATTTCTTAGGTCAAGATCATACTCTAGAAAAAATAAAGCGGCGTAGATTTCGAGTTGGGGAAGTCTACCACTTTTGTCTGTTACTGGAGTCGTGCCAGTTTTTAAATCATGTATTCTTAGAAAATTATCTTCATAAAGAATTGCATCCGCCGTTCCGAAACAATTCTCTGAAAAATATAAAACCTGCTCTGGCGTCATGCCAAAATCAATCGCGTCGTTAACATACATGTTAAACGTTTCACGATTGTCCTCTACACGCACTTTGTTGGATATCAATTTGGCAGCCAGCTCATGAAGCTCTGTGCCTCTCTTTGAAGCAAGGTAACTAAAATATGATTCCGTCAATTTGTCTTCATCGTAGTTTATCCAACTATGCTTGCTTGCGCCTAGAAACGTGTGTTGTCCTTCTAGTCGCGAATGCCTTATCCATCTCATCCAGAACGTCCTCCTCGTTTTCTGGACTAATAAAGCTAGCATAAGACATCTGGTTCATTCGCTTCACGTAATATCCCTGTAATGGTCTTCTTGAAGCGTTCTTTTCTCTCTTCGTTTCGAGAGCTGCCCATTTGTCATTATGCAATACTAATAGATCTGGTATTCCTCGAATATAACGAGGATCGTTCTTAAGAACGATACAACCGCCAAACCTATCTTTAATTCTGTCTATCAGTCCCGCTTGGTATTTGTTTTCGTTTCTCATGTCGAGACCTCCTTAAAAATATAAGAAAGGGATGACATTCTCATCCCTCTCACTATAAGGCGTGAAAAAAGTGTGGGTCTCAATTAAGCAGCTTTTACCGCAGCATAGTCTCTATCGCCGCAAGCGTCGACAAATTGTCTATCATTAAAATCCTTCTTTGCTCTTAGGCAATTCAGTATTGCACGATCAATCCAAGACCTCGAAACTAGCTTGTAATAATATAAATCTACAAACGGCGTGTTGAGTCTGTCTATTCTACCAGACGCTTGTTCTGTCATCTTGTAAGAATGATTGAGACTGAAGAATATCAATGTGTCAGTCTCTATGCAATTCCATCCTTCAGACCCAGCATTGTATTGAACGAGGTAGCACCAACGTTTAGTTCTGTCTTTTGGAAGATCTTGATGCTTGTGTCCGTTCCACTCTGTAAACACAATATCATTGTTAGTGCACATCTCTCTCAATAGTTCAAGCTCATAATCGAAGTTGTAAAAGATTATTGCGTTGTGATCTTTTAGAATATCAAGAACCTTGGCTACTCGATCTGGCGAACTGTTGACAATTCGTCTAAGAACCATGCTGTGCTCTGCTGCATTAACCACTGGTTCATCTTTGTAAATGTTCCAACAGTCTTTTGTTACTTGCTTTAGTAACTCTTTGTCATACTCCGGAGTCACTAAAACATCATGCCTAACCGTCTTTCTTATTAATGGCATCTCTACAAGAACATCATCTCGTATCATCTCTAACCATTCTTCGTTTACATAGTGGTCTATGATCGGGTAGTTCGTGAATGGCTTGTATACTACGTGTCTTCTCGTAAAGTCTTTCTTGTTTTTAAAATATCCGTTAGCAATAAAGACCGACATGTAGTCAAACCAGCAGTCTCCAGGAGTAGCACTGAGTAATATCCACTTGTTCTCTCTTGCGATCTTTATGAAGCTCTTAGCCCACTTTCCGTAGCCTACAACTCTCTGCTCGTCAAATATAAAGAACGCATTCTTAACACCGACATACTTGCCAACGTTGTTCCAACTGTCGACCGTTACTTTTATTCCACAGACACTTACTTTCTCGTCCGTCGATAATATAAAGTGTGAACACTCTTTTTCCCAATCAAGAGAATCTCTCTTCTTGGCTGTTGTTATTATGTACAGGTCTCTGGGTCGCGTCGGTTTTTTGTAAATATCCTCGTACTCTCCTCCACATACTCTCGAAAAGAAGTATGCTATTGCTGTGAGTGACTTGCCGGAACCGACTCCGCCGACTAAGACGGAGCCGTTCTTTAATTTGCTTACGGCAAGCTTTTGATGCTCATAAAGTTCGATCATAACTCTTCATCAATTGTCTGCGCCGAATCGGGAACATCTAAATATCTATCCTCGAAATCGTCAGCAGCTATTGTGACATACATGGTCTTCAGATAAGCTTTTACGCCTGAACGACCGCCAACGTTATTGTAGTGGTAAGGATTGATCGAAATATCTGCCTTCTCGATCTCTGCCCAGTCGAGGTTGTTAACAGAATCCTCAGTTACTACAGTCTGCTTTCCTCTTCTGATCATAACGATCTTAGGAGGTCTACCCTTTCCACCAAAACCAACCTTGATCTGAATATAAGGCTGGGGCTCATCTCCTTCTTCTCTAGGACGAAGCCAGCGAACGTTATAACCTTCCTGAATCATCTCATCGGCGTCTTCCGGTGTGAGGAGGAGACAGAAGTTTCTATCTCCAGCGGTGTTGTATGTTCCTTCCTTACCAGAAAAGTTTCTAAATCTGATTACTCCACTTCTAACATCATAAAACTTCTTTACTGTTGCTTCCATTTCTTTGTCCTCCTTTTTACTGTCTTGTTTTTACTAAATAATCGTACCAGTTGTTAGCGAAGAAGCTGTTACCCCTCTTCTTTCCGTGTTTGTTGACTCTGGAATATCCAGCCAGAGCCATACGGTGGTGTGCCACGGATCTTCTTAAGTTTCTCATTACTGTCATTTCTTGTTCTCCTTTCGTCTTTCGGGTTCATCCCATGGTGGTTTGTCGTCGATCTCCTCTTCAGGAAGATTCATAAAAATATCATCGGGCTTGGTGTTGAACGGCACGGAACTATCGTACGGCTTATCTGACACAAACCAATCAAAATCTCCGAGAGCCTCTATCTTAGCTCTGGCCTTGTCCGCCTTCTTTTCGAAGAACGAAATATCTATGTCGTCAGCCTTGTCCAGATTCTTAACCATCTCTGTCTCAAGCCATCGATAACCCTTTGTATCGGAGACTGCGTCGTACTTCTCATTATCCTGAGTACTTATCAATTCTCCTCCACCGCATCCGCTCTTTATCGGAACAAATGCTCCTGTCTTACCAATGAACACATAGTTGTGCTCGTCTTCTGGCAGATCTTCGTTCATATCAAGATACATCTTACCCTTAAGTACATTGCGAGTCTGACTATAGTCCTTGAACACCAACGGAGTATTAGAAAATAAAGTCTTGAACACATAAGGCTCCTGGAATCTAGCTCCTGTTGCTGTCCAAGCAGTCATTATCTTCTCGCCAGTAGGTAACTCAAATTCGTGTTCGCCATCTTCATACTTGGCAATGTAAACGGCGTCGTTGATCAGACAGATCTTGTCGTAGGTTGCTTCCCACTCGAACGAATATCCATAGCGAAGACCAAACTCTTTGACAAACTGCCAAATATCTTCTGTGACATCCGGAATCTTGATCGAGTCTGTCTTGATGTGGGCAACGGTGTAGCCCTTCTTTCTGACGGCTTCAGCAAGATCTACCATAAACAAAGCTCCACGTTTAGCGACTATGTTATCCTTGTTTCGAATATCCCTGAACGGATTGTCATACTTAGCTGACGTCTGACCATATACGGCATTAATAACGGTCTTAAGTGCACCCGACAGCTGCTTTGATGTTATCTCTCCACTGTCTATCATCGCTATGTACTTGGTGAGTTTTCCATCCAGAATGTTATTGAGTTCTTCCCAATCTTTGTGTTTGATCGTGAGACGTCCATCAACAAGCTCTGCGAATCTCTTTGTAAACCTTACGCCAAATATACATTCCGCCATAGCCGAGTGAGGATGCATGGAAGCTATATCGAACAAACCGACATTACCAAACATTCCAGGCAATGCTTCGACATATCCGCCTTCTCCAACCTCTATGCCCTTGTAGATGCTCTTTCCTCTCTCGAAAGTATATCCAGGGAAGTACGGAAGAAGTGAATCTGTGTTCTCGCTCCACCACTTCATCATCTCAGGAAATCTTCCCCACAAGAACTCGCTAACAGCAGGATCCAAATATGTTACAGGTTTGCTCAAATCTCTGTACAGGAACTCTGACTGAGGATGCTTATTGTCGCCAAATATAATCTTGGTAGAATGCTGGTTTGTAGTTCTGTTAACTGTGAGACCGTCGACATCTGCCAATATCACTCTGGCGATCCAGTCACTCTTAAGCTCGTCAAATACTTTCTCGGTACTGATTACATCGTTGCAACAATAATCTGCAACTTCGGCCCATCTTCCTTCCGGAACCTCCTGATCCCACTCTATACCACATTCCAGATGAGGAATATCCAGCTTGATCTCCCACTTCTTAAGGCCCATCTTGTTGCCGGCAGATGCGAAGTCAAGAACATCTGTGTAGCTAAGCTCATAAGCGTTTAAGAACGTAGAATTAGGTGATCCGTCTATCAACCTTTGTGACAGCTTATACAACTGAAGCTCGGAATATCCAAGCATTCTAGCGTACAGAATGTGGTTATCGTATCTACGGTTATTAAAACCTATTAGTCTAAACTTACAGATTGTACGAATATCTTCCGGCGACGGATTGATCATCTTTATGCACTGGTTGTCACCCTGGAACTTGTAACACACAATAAACAAGTTCTTAAACACTTCCACGTCAAAGAAAGCTATGGGAGCGTCGTCAGAATATCCAACCGGATCTCTCTGATCCACGTCCTCTCTATCCTGACAAAAGTGCATCTTGGCAACCAACTCTGTACAATACTCGGAATGGTTTGTTGAACCTACTGCAAAGTCTAATATCTTTGGACGAAGATCTGTAACATCGTACATGATGCCAGCTTTGTATGCGTCCTCCAATATCTTGTAAATGTGGTCTATGGACGGCTTCGTGCCCGGGTGATACTCTTTATTAAGATTCTTAAATATCATCGTGCGCAAGGCCTTTTCGTTCTTCACTACGAAATCATCTACCATTTTGTCCTCTCCTTTCTCTTTAAATGGTAAGCCCGAATTGATGGTGGCGATCGGGAGATTTACGCATGACGTAAACTTTCTTCTAAGGCTTGCTCCTCCAGTGAACACTTTGACTTCGATATCTTTGTCATACACGTTGGATAGCTGACTAACGTCGCCTTCATAAATATAATGAAGATGAATACCAGCACCAGACTTGCTAAGCTCGGCATAAGTCTTAGGCCACTTAGAAGCAGCGATCATATTCAACTCAAACGACTTCTCTCCTGTAGACGGATCCTTAATATCAAAGTCGATTACTATGTGGTTCTCAGGAACCTTGACATAATGTAACTTCTTTGGATTAATCTTTCCGAGCACAGTTTTGCAATTGTCCCACTTGTATGCTGGAACTCCATCCGGAGTGGCTTGCTGCGCCAAGCAGTTCTGACATTCGTAATCAAATATCCCAGGTTCGTCAACGCTGAACTTCAACCACGTGTCTACTTTTTGTCCGTCATTGTCATCGAGGATTCCTATTTTGTTGAACTTAAAATCTGAGAAGTAGTTAAAATATCGTTTGTCTCCTCTTACTGTGTCCGGTGAGAACTTCTTGAAGTAGTCCTTAAGTTCCGACTTAAACTTCAATCTGTCCAACTTGTACTTTAACTCTGACAATTCACAATATCTATTGTACTGCTCCCAAGCCACAGCCAAAGTTGTACCAAGGTACTCATCAAGAAAATCTTCATGACACTCTTCAACAAAGTTATACAATCTATTCGTAGCTCTGATCATCTTAACCGGATAGTAACGATTGTAATATCCAGGATCAGACTCGAATACCTGCAAACATTTATAAGCTATAGCCCCGTACTCAAACTCTATACGACCCATCAGATCGTCATACTCTCTTCTCGAGAACACTTGTCCTGTAGGTTCAATATCTATGATACGCCTGAGTAAACCCGATCTGGCATCTGTGATACAAACCTCTCTGTTCGTACCAGCAAATATCATCGTATGGAACTTAGCGTTGTATTGAGACTTGTGCTTTTCGTTGACCATAATGTTCTCATGAGACACGATACTGTTCAGTCTTGCATTATCTTCGATCTTGCTAAGATCCACATCGTCCTGTATCGCTATTAACGGATTCTCTCTGAGGGACTCCAAAGCAAATGTCTGGCCCATACCTATTGACTTAATATCAATCGTAGAGGTGTAGCCTTCAAACATTTTGTTAATAATGCTCAAAACTGTAGACTTACCAGTTCCTGCATCACCGACAAATATAAAGAACTTCTGTAACCTTTTTGACTCTCCGTTAATTACCGAACCTATTGCATACTCGATCTTACGTTTCTCTTCTGGAGAATATAATGTTCCAACGAGTTCGTCCCACGCCGATGTATCTCCTTCTTTGAGAGAATACGGAAGTTTGAAAGATGCATAATCCTCTCTCTTAACTTCGTCGTCCTTAAATATCACTTTTGAGTTTAGCCACGTAAAGCTGTCTACAGCCTGCTTTTGATACCAGTGTTTAAATTCGTCCATTCCTTTGGTGGTCGAATTCATAAGAGTTTTGATAGAGATCTCTACTCCTATAGACTTTTCCTGAATATCTTTAGAAAACTCAATCAGCTCTTTGTCTATGTATTTAGCCGCGTCATAAATATCCGTGGACCAAATCTTTCTTTCTTCGTCCCAAACAGCGTAGAACTCCTGTCCTTTTATCATTATGTCTTTTGAAGGCCTATTTAAATAGTCTGCGCAGACCAAGACCTTTTTTCCGGACATACTTTTCATTATTGGTTTGAAGAAATCCACATATATGCCCTCCTTTCTAGTTATTTCTAATATCAAGTGTTAATCATTTAATTTGTAAGGGTTTTGCCTGTAATCACGGTGTTTAAATTTTCTATTTATATAAGTAATTTTTTTTTTATAAATTAAATAGAAAAAAAAATACCAGGGAAGAACGTGATTTTTAATCCCAAAACAAAAACGTCCACAAAAAATCACACAAAACACGTATCGTGACCGACAAACTCCCATTCAAATAAATAAAAAACTATTTAACCATATGTAACAACACCGTGATTACCGTGATAAGCCTCAACGAGCTAAAATTTAACCCATTTTACCAAATCACGGTTTTCACGAACTTTTCAAAATTATTTTTCAGATTCTTTATCGTCCTCCACGATTATCTCAGTGCTTACGATGATCGGACCATACTCGTTGTGGTTAACACGATCCACAATTCTAGCCGTGGCAGCCTTAGTCTTTTTGTTCCCATAAGTGTTTACGACCGCAATCAGCTGTGTGAGCGCTTCCGCAGGCACAAAAGTCTGACCACTCTTTACCTTAATATCATTCTTCTTAGCCTTTTTAGCCTTTTCTGCAGCGGTCATCTTCTTTTATCCTCCTGTTCTCTAATGTTAATGAGCTCATTTAAGTACCACTGAGCCTTTTTAAGATCCTCCGTTCCATTCTTTATAGTAAATCTACATACGTATTTAAGTATGTTACCTACAAAATATCCTTCTTTACCATCCAGACCATCCGTAGCCGCTATAATAAAATCAATAACCTGCTGCCCATTAGCCATCTGATAGTGTTTAGGATGGTTTACTACGTCTTCTTTTACTTCTGCATCTCTAATCTCATTCAAATTCATATACTGTCCTCCTTATCGTTAAAAAAAAATTAAAAGAAATAAGGCGATTAAACACTTCAAATATCAACATTAGTCAATACCTCAAGTATTTAATCGCCTTAAATATGAAAGGTGTACCAACCTTTGTACGTCTAGATTTGTATCTCTAGTAGGGACTCGGACCCTATCTTCCTCTCATTATAAGACGTGAAAAGTTTACGTGTAGTTCTCGTTGTACCACCATGACGCTTGTGTCCACATCTCAACCCCTCTCAAATTCTCAGGTGCGTCCACCAGCGGGAATAATCCTCCTTCGCCGTTATACGAGTACTTACGATCCACCCAGTCGTTCAGAGCATCTGAAATATCCTCAAGCACGTCGCCGTCACTAAAGTCGTTGTCATCGTCGTAATCCAATAATCCGAGATTGCTTAGCATGGCCTCTACAAACTCTTGACAGCTAATGTTTTCGAACATATCCCTGCACAACCTATACGCAAATCCTACAAAGAATTCTAACATTGTACACTCGTCATCGCCCATGTCAAAATATCTCGTAGCGTCCTCGCCCTCTTCCCCCTCGAATTCGCGTCGCATATGTGACCCATCGTATACACGGTTCTCATCTCTCCTAAACGACCATCTAAACGGAAGACTGTGCAAATATCCGGCTAGTCCGTAATGGCGATCATCTCCGAATCCTAACTCGTACAGGAATTCGAAATATCTGTCTCTGGTCTTTGTCTGCCCTCTTCGCATGTCTTCTCCTTTCCAGCAATCTTATCCAACGAATCAGCTATGCTAGCCAAATAGAGCGATATAGCTCCAAAATATACAGAATTTAATTCGTCTCTGGACGGTTTATACCGTTTCATTTGCTTTACCATATCTTTATGCGCTTCAATATATTCACCCATTAATCGTTCCTCCTTTAAAAAATATAAGAGGACCTGAATTGTTCAAGCCCTCTTTTTGGATTTTACTTATTCTATTGTTACAACATATCTTTTAATTAGTGACGGGCCCATATCCGCATACCACTCCCAGTCAGACATTTCATTTCTTTTGTCGTGCCAGAGACTATGATATCCGTCTACCCAGCGATCATAAATACCACGAACTTCATGATATCTACGATAACGTTTGAAACATCTTTTTAAGATAATCTCTTTCGCTTCTTCAAGTGTCTTTATCTGAAACCAGACGTGGGTTACTGCGTTGTTCTCGTCTTCGATTTCTCTTATAGTGTACATATAGAAATCACTCCCAGTTCCGTTTACGCTGAACCTCCATGATCCAGTCGTAGTATTCCTTCTTCTCGAAGTAGTCCATATACGCGTCTCTTTGTCCGATGGAGTATCCCCAATACCAAACAAGACTGAGCACCATTACGGCCACTACAAATGCTAATATCACTATTCCAACCACTATTTCTTATCCTCCTCACGTTCTCCTGTTGGCTCTCCGATTAACTCATATAATTGCCGTCTCACAACACCTAACTGCTCGTCTATATATCCTTTTAGCCGATTACGCCGGGACCCCTTAAACCACTTCTTCTTGAATTCTGCAAGTGACTGTCGATATTGATATTCGCTATAATCGCCGCTCTGCCACCACTCCAAGTCGTGTAGGACATCTGCAAGGTCGTGGATCATATCATTCATTTACTCCTTTCTGCCCCTGTCGGACTTGCCTTGTATGGTTCGGGTAAAGGCATCCATGCTACAACATTTTCACTTGAACATTCATCATCTGGACACCAACCATAGCAACCTCCTGCAAAATAACAAGTCATAATATAACGCAATTTGTCATCGACTGGGCTAATAATATACGCTAAATATCTGCCATTCTTTTCAGGCAGCCTTTCGCTAACAGGAATCCACTTCGGCTGTTGTTTAAGTAATTTGATAGCCATATCAAGCGCTTCTCTCCTCGCATTGTCAAAGGCTTCATCACCTCCATGAATATAATTGTCGTTTATACTTCTTAACCACTCTCTAGCTTCTTCTCTTGTCATTTTTCATTCCTCCAATCAGTGAATCTGAGCTCCACAACATCTGAATTTTGTTTAACATCGTCGATGCCAAAGTAATAGCCGTTACAAATGCCGTGTGCATCTTCATGTGGCGTAGGATCAGATATAAACACTTCCGCGTCCATTGGCATTTCAAGAAGTTTTGATATAAGGTCTTTTACTCTCATCTTAATTCTCCTCACTTTCCGAAATATATCCAAAATTTATACTTTGGAATATTAAGAGCCTCGGATTTAAGTTCTTTTATTTTTTCATTATTTTTGACATATAGCTCGATTTCATTTGATACAAGGGCATCAGAGCTAAGCTCGGGATATAAAGATACCAAACTAAATGCATCATCGTCCGGGCTTACTTCAATGACTATGGACTTTTCATATTCCATATACTTTGTCACTGTGTTTGATACTTTTTCTTCGATTAAAGCATTCTCTTCTTCATACATAGCGATCTTTGCAGGAATAACATAGTTGCATTGGTGGATCATATAAGCGTTATATCCAAATATAATGACTGAACTTATTATTGTCAAAATCGCAAGCCATCCTGCATCATCTAAGCAATCTATAATCGCAAAAAATATAAGTAAACCAACGCCTATAACAAATAACAATATTGCCATGTTCATTCCTCACTTTCTTTCCTATACGGATCAGGCGAAGGCATCCAGGCTATTACGTCATTAATCTCATAAGATCCCCATTCAGAATCAATTCCGTAAAATCCGCATTTATGTTCTGGAAACGCATATTCATCGATCTTATGCAGATCCGTGGCGAAAGAGCATTTAAAAACTATTTCTCCACAAAAATGAAACGAAACCGTTACCAGGTATTCGCCATTCTTTTCAGGCAGCCTCTCTGATACGGGAATCCATCTTGTCTGCTCTAATGCTTTGATTGCCATATCATATGCATCACATAGACATTGGGCAACTTTTAGATTCGGATTCATACTCCAACTGGTTCGTTCTAATTTAAGGATTTTTGCTGCTTCTTTATTTGTCATTCCTCACTCCTCTCTGTTTTTGCCTTTCATTGAATTCCACATTCCAATAAACAAATTCATCACCTCAGAATAATACTTTCCAGTAGGTTTACAGAATTTAACAGGAACTTCTTTAGAAGATCCATCATAATATAATACTCTTGCGACCTTACTTCGCCTGCCGCTTTTTAGCAACTTTCTGCATACGATTACCCCGTATGAACCTCCTGCAATCACCTCGTCACCTGGTCCTATACCACCATCTACGAATTTAACTTGTTTAGCCATATTTGATTCTCCATATACTCGTTAATACTTTGATCATTATAGCCATAAACCGGTCCAACGATAGCAAGTCGTCCGCTAATCTTTACGCCACAGTTAAAAATATCTTTTTCAACAGAAAGATCTACAAAGGACTTGGCTTGTTCAGCTAGTTCATTCATAACATCGCCAAATATCTTTCTCTGCAGTTCAGGGTTATCGTAAGCCATATTGTAGATTTCATCGCTTATTATTCTGTCGCACCTGAGTGTCTCTGTTCCGGGTACTGCATAAAGTACATTAGTCTTAATTGGACTACCAATCAACTCTTTATATCTCTTTTTCCAATACTTAGCTTTCTGTCTTGCGTTCATATGTTCCCTCCTTCTTTATATAATCATTAATAAGCCCGCAGCCATCTTTTGTGTGCATTGCACAGATAGCACATTCTTCAGCACAAAAATCTTCAAATCTTTCACGCAGTTTTCGCATCTTATAGGTATATATGTCTATTGACAGACCATACTTCTCACCAAATATCTCTTTTCTCGTGTCGTTGAATCCAAGGTTATAAAGTTTTCTAGCAAGTTCCCAAGCAGCTTCTAAGCCTGCTTCATATGCAGCGGGTGTTGATTCGTTGATTTGCACGGATTCCTTACCATCTTTTAGACCATCTTCATATCCTTGGTTGTAGACATTATAGATTATATCCCCTACGGAGTGTGTCACGTCTAATATGAATTCACTGTTTTTAAAAGATTCGTTCATTTTCTATTCCTCCAAATATAATGTTATGCGGGTAAGGATTTGCACCTTACATGACCTTCGAAGTTATCTCAACTGCCGGAATCGAACCGACCTATCACACTACTACCCTTCGCATGACCGTATCCCAGACCATTTAGCGTCTACCTATTCCGCCACCGCATAAATATCACTGTAATGTACTTATATAGTCTTCAAAACTGTTAAAGTTCTCTGGTACCTTGAATTCCGGAGAATATACAATCATCCCCTCTCCATCAGAAAGCTCTTTGAATTCGATTTTCTTCCCCACAGATCGCTGCAAATGCTTTCTGAGCTTCTCAAGACTACCATCCTCATCTCTCCACATCTCTACAGCATCACGACTGATGTATGAGCATCCGCCAGGATATAACACTGAGTTTAATCCATTTATACAATTCTTAACGTGATGGACTCTTTTCTCCTTGCTAATGTTCCAAGCCGTTGCCAGTTCTTGTACAGTCCTACGTCTCATAGAGAAGCCACAACACGGACAGCTAGCCTGGTATGATCTGTAGCTTTCGTCAGACCACGAAAGTATCTCATCATCTGCCTCCAAGTTACCCGTTAATCGCCATTTGATCTGTCCTCCTTAAGACAATTAATGATCTTGTCAAGCTGCTTCTGTTCGTGTCTGCGCTGGTTATATATTCCGCCAGCTATAAAGCACGATACTGCAGTACAGCCAAGAAGCATCAATACAGATATAATTATTGCTAATGTTCTCATACGTCACCTCAAATCTCGAATCTATTCGGATGCTTATCTACCTGTGCCTGCAAACCCTTACAAACATCATCAATCGGGGGAAGATATGCAAGAGTTGATCCAATGCCTTCAGTCATATTGTATACAGCCAAATCCATCTCAGCCTCTCCTGCTTCTCTGGTCTGCTTGCAATTTGACTTCGACTTCAAATATGCGTATTCGTAGTCCTTAAACACCTTCTCAAGCACAGCTGCTGCCAAACACTCACACCCAGAGTCGTCCATCTCGTTAATATCAAGCTTACCAAGAGTCTTCTTAAGCTCAAGGTACACGTCCTCATATGGGTCAAATACTGTATCATCATAGTGTCGTATTTGCGTGTATCGTCTTTCGCCCTTATGCTCACCGAACCGTACTGTATGTGATTGTCTCTCTATGGTGTAGAACGTAATAATGTCATTCTCATCTTCTTCGTTTATCGAAAGTTTCTCATAACCTAACAGGGTGTTGAGTCGTCTCTTAAGTTCTGCCCTGCTCAGTGTCCTCGGATCACCTACCATATCAGACATACTTAAGTTGTCAAAATCGTACTTAGACTTTGCTGTTTGTATTCCTCTTCTTCCCATAAATATAATTCCTCCTATTCATCGTTTATGAGTTTTTGAAAAATTCACATAACGCCTCAATAAAACTTATAGTTAATATACCGTTCCATATAGCTCTAATCTTTTTTCTCATTGGCAATACCTCCTAACTGTATATCCGTGTCAAATACTGCTGTGGGTATACCACATTCGTCCAACTTCTTGCAAACGTCCTGAATGTTTCTGGCTTTTACTAATATCTCCACACCGGATCCGTTCGGATACACAAGCCGGTATTCAGAGATTGGTGGCATAACCTTTGTGAGACTGGATACCCCATCATTCAGATAAATATCAATCCTTTTGTTCATAGGCCAGCCGTTCTGCCTCTTGATCCTAGCTTTGATATTGTTAAGTGCCTGTGCTTCGGATTTAGCATGTGTATGCATGTCGAATGCTCCAGCATGCGGATATCCGTTCTCATCATTCCAGGATGCCCACCCATCGAAATGGTACAGCTCTTTGTCTTTAAGGAAAGTTATCTGCCCATCTTTCTGCTCAATGAATTGAACTGGCTCTTCCTCTTTCTGAATATCAACCGGTCTCACATATTCAGAAGCAAGCCACTTTCTAAAGTCATCTAAGTTGTTCAAATCCTGTAAAAAGTTTCCAAATACTTCTGTTAATTTTTCGGTGTTGGTCATCTTACGTCCTCCTTAGTTAATTGTTAATAGTTGAAGTAATGATCTCCCTCTTGTATATATCTGGTTCCTGATCTAGGCCACGATCTAGCAAAGAATTTTACGTTTGTATCTGTCCTGGCTTCCGCTTCCTGGTAAACCATAGACAAAATGTCATGTCTAAACGCTACTGCATTCATGCCTGCTGTGTAATACTGATTCGGCTGAAATATAACACTGTGAATGTCGTTAGGGAATCTCGGATCCTCTACTCTATTTAACACAGTGTCTATCACAAGCCTTATGCCATAATCGGATTGGTTTCCTGCTTCTGCGGTTGCTATACGTGTTAGCTCGATCGCTTCCGCTTCCGTAATCGCGATCACATCTGGTGTAAACACTGAAATATTCTCAGAAACCGTGGCCTCTGCTTCCTCGATTTCTAGAATATCAGCGTGATCGTAACAATCCGGCAGCATCACATTTACAGAGATAGTTATGGGTTGTGGGATAGGATCCGGGTGTGGCCTAACGTCAAATATAACAATCGCTAGCAGCACTATTCCGATTATTAGCGTTATTATTGAGATTATTAGCTCGATTTTATCCTGCTTTTCCATTATGCCTCCTTTATTATCTTTTCTTTCTCATCTTGGAGTTCTTTTATAGCTTCATAAAAAGCATCATCTTCGTACCTATCGGCGGCCTCCGTCAATAACTCGTCCTGAATCTGTATGATCTTACGCTGTTTTAAGATTATACTGTCCTGGTGCTTTACTTCATCTTCTAACGAACATATCACATCTTCTATTTTTTTAATCAGGTCTATTGCTGACATTTATACCTCCTTAATCAAGATGTTCTTCACAGATTCCATGCAAAACCTGTTTACCATTGTATAAAATATTTATGTCATTAGAATAGTAACCATTCTGGAACGAGTAACACGGTATAAATATCCAATGCGTAACACCGTAACTGTCTTCGGAGCCAAACCTAAAACCCATTTCATCAACGAATTCAAATGTAAGCTTTTCATTGAAATCAAAACCATAGTTAACGTTGTTTTCTGTCAATGTCATGAAGTCGGCAAAGTTCTCCTCACAACAATCTCTGTCGTGCTCAAAAGTTATGGCGTTGCCATTATCGAACAATATATGTTCACTGGTTACTTCTTTAATCTTCATGTTTATCCTCCTTAATCAACTTGTCCTTCCCAACATGAACCCGTTGTATCAAATGACAGACTTTCACTCTTCTTTTTCTGTCTACCAGCTAGATTTTTTTCGCAATAGGCAATATCGCATGCTTCTTTCTTGACATTTTCGTAGGCTGCCTTGACTTTATTAAAAGCTTCTCTTTTGTCGCAATAGGCAACGTCGCATGCTTTCATATTGTCAGCACCACACAGACAACCTTGACATATTGTTTCCTGTAGCAATTTAAGCTCTTTATCCATATCACAACTCCTCATATGCTTCCTTAACAGCCTGCTTGATCAGTTTTTTGAATTCAGGATCGTGCTTAAGATCGTTCATAGCTGCCTGCATCAACTTAAAGACACCTTTAGCAATATCATGACCAGCAGCGTAATAACTCGGATTTTTAGGTGCAGGCCCATATCCGTAATCGATGCCTTTAACACCTTTCTCTAATATGCCATACTTCTCGTTCAGAGCTTTCTTAATCTCCTGAGCAGTTTTAGCCGAATTATTATCATTAACAAGATTTAAGCGTTCTACAAAAAATACCCAATTCTCCGGGTGATTAACTTTAGTAGCGTAGACGAGCAAATCATTGCGCATATCTTCAACGTTATATTTAAGCCCATTGTCGCATGCTTTTTCTAAGATATCACGCACCACTACTAGATTAGAACCCCACAATGGAATCTTAGGATCTGTAGCTCGTTTAATGCAATCCCTAAGATCTTTCTCTGAACGTACAACCCCATATGGTGTGCCAAACTCAATCTCTTTATCAGGCTTAGGAATCCCATAAGTAGAATTACGGTTGATCATGTCCATTCTTTTCTTAAGACAATGACTCAGAGCATCGTTAGGAGCATTAATGTTATCATCCTTATCGATCTTAACTTCTTTTGGCTCGTCTACCTTAATCTCACCCTCCAGATCATACATCTGAGGAAATATCTTGTAGTCCATAAGATACTTAGCCGCAACATCGCTTATCTTGTTTGTCCTGCAGCAGGTTGTGAGATAGTCACTGCAATATCTGAGCATCTTGGACAGTTCATGACACTTATAGCCTTTTGCCTCAATAACCTTCTTAAGCATCTGCCCGTCGCACTTCATAAGTTTGCCAACCTTGTTTGTTAAGTTTCTTGTCTTCTTACTCATATTAAATATCCTCCTAATTCATTGATTATGGGTTAAAATATAACTTTTACTTACCGTCATCTGTGTCTTTACATTCACCGGTACGTTCAAAATCTTTGTTTGATGTCATCTGACATTGACCACCATGCAAATAGCACTCTGTCTTATTGCATTTCGTGTTCTTGTCAGGATCACATACATACAAATTCATCAACCTAACCAGTGCTTCCTCATGCGATATTAATGATTTAAATAAGTGATCTATACGTCTGTTTGTGACTGCTAATTTAAGTACTAAAAATGCTAGCGATATGAATATTATAACAAGTATTACCTCATCAGACATGTGTTCCTCCTTATTTATCGTTAATGGGTTAATAGAAATAGGGACCCAGAAGGTGGTCTGAGTCCCTTAAAATATCAGTCAGCCATGTCGCCAGGGTTGTAGTCATCTTCATCGTCTGACTCGCCCGTAGCCCCTGCAAAGCTTCCTGTATAGATGGTAACCTCGTAATCGCTCTCGAGAGCCTCATTACGAATATAAACCGTATCAGAAGACTTGAACTCCGTTCCCTCGAAGTCAAAGTCAGTTCCAAGATACTGCTTCCAGTTGTCTATCGGTTCGCCGGACTCGACGTCCACAAATACTTTGTCACCAGCATAATAAGCCAGATGTTCCTTCGAATAATCTGACTTACCAGCATCATACAATATCTTCTGGATCGGGTAAACAGCACAACCGTCGTCATCCGGAATGTCTTCGTCACTAGGGTTTACCTCTTCTACATCATCAGAAGACTCTTCCTCTACGTAAGAGAAATCGACTCCAAGTTCGCGAAGCTTGTCCATATAGTAGTCAAGAAGCTCGTCTTCGGATGTCTCTTCAACCTCTTCTCCAACCACAGCTCTCTCAAGACGCTTTCTCATTGCGTCAGCGTCTTCGTTGTCACGCTCCGTGATCGTCTGCTCGAGCTTCTTTGTCTTTCTCTTCATTACGAAGTATGTCGTGCCTGCACCAACCGCTGCTCCAAGTACGAAGAATATCAGCTTGTTCATCGTTTATACCTCCTCATCTTCTTTGTCAATTGGCTCCTCGTCATACCTGTTTGTGTGAATGTCGTAGCCAAAATATAACTTACCCGGCTTTGACTTATCCCACGAACGTCTCTTCCAGATAGACACTGCGTCTACACCAGAATATCTCATTACGTCCTGGATCTGCTCAATGGGTTTCTCAAGCTTACTTAATGCTGATTTAGCCATTTCAAATATCCTCCTTACTTAACCAAGCTTACGTTAACTGCTACTTCGCCACGCTCATTGGGCTGAAGATCAAACGTAACTTTATCGCCATCCTTGAGCTTCTTGAACTTTGCCTCAGATATAATACCGGAGTAGTGTACGAAGTACTCCTTTCCAGTGTCGTCTCCTGTAATAAAGCCATAACCCTTCTTATCGTCAAACCACTTTACAATTCCTGAATTCATTGTTTATCTGTCTCCCTTCTTAATCTTCTTTCTAGATACTTTGTTAATGTTTGCATAAGATATCAAACTACAGTTAGGATCTACCATACCGTATAATATCTTCTCAGTTCCGTCCGGTGAATCGTCCCAAACAGTCGTGAATCTGAAGTCTACGCAGCGATCACTTTCGGCCTCGGATTCCTTATCTCTCTTGCACCATCCATACAGCTGACCAAGATCATCAAGCTTTTCTGAGTCTACACCAAATATCTCACGATAGCAGTAGTCGTTTACATGTACCACCTCGCCCATCTCATATAATCGCTCCGCTGTGTGCTGGTATGCCATTACCTGAGCCTGGATGAGATTCATGTCTCCGCCAAACTTATCGTAAATATAATCGCCAGGTCCGATCAGACGTCTGAACGGCATAGAGTAGTCGATAGGATATGCAGGACCGTCTTCTTTTGCAAGATCCAGAACGTCTCTAGACTCCTCGACAGTCTCGACAATATCATTACCCTTCTTGTCCTGTCCAACTACCTTCTCTACAGTATATGTCTCTTTCCAGATTCCGGTTCTACCATATCTGTCAAGATCGAGACCGCCCTTCTCAATAATACGCTTACGATATCCCTCATAAGCCTTCTCAAGAACACCATACGCTGCAACAGTTGACAGGTACTTGCCATTGAGCACCTTGAATCCTACAAGTATAGCTGCTGCTGAAGCCACGCCAACTCCTACGGGCAGAGCATATGTCTTAACGATCTTAAGACGTGTCTGCATTGTGTGAAGCTTGAGATCCTTCTCTCTGTCTTCTTCTGTGTAGTCGTCTGCGTGCTCCTCGTCAGGCTCGTATGTCTTGATCTTCTCTTCAGTCTCCCTGGACTCGTCAAGAATATCATTCATCTTGAGAGTCGCCTTGGAAGCAAGAACAGCGCAAGCTACAAAGCCAACTACACCTGCGCCAACAAGAATGGCCGGAGAATGCTCTGCTAACACTCCTCCAGCTTTTACTAATGTTGCATGGAAACTCATTTACTTGTCCTCCTTCTTAACATCATTTACCATCACCGCGATCTGCTAAGTCTTCGTTTGTAGTCGCGTTGCTCTTTCTCATGTGCATCTTCATCTGGCTCTTTCCACCCATGATCACGTCTGTAATCTCTTTAGCGCACTCAGGACAGAGATCGTAAGCTGACGCAATGTTTCGCCAGCATCTGTGTCTCTGCTCCCAGAATCCAATTCTGACAGAGTTAACAGGAAAAGTTTCCTCACCCTGTACGTGCTGATGCACATTTTCTCGTGTGGATTCGTAGAACTTACCGCATCGGTCGCATTTCTTTGCCTGCATTTCGTTTCCTCCTTTGTTAATTGTTTATCGTCTGATAGATCTCGGTCTGGGCAGATCAAGCAAATATCCGCCACGAACCGCGTAGCAACTACAAGCATTTCCCTTGAGATCTTCGGCATACCAGCCCTTGTTCTCATCAGTATATTCTGCCAGATTGCTTGCTCTCATAATATCAAGCAACTCAGCAACTGTGACATATTCGTTATCGTACGCAAAGTCCTTCATCTCGGCTATGATCGCCATACAATCTCTCTGTGATCTTGGCTCAACCTGTTCCCAAATATAACCGTACGATCGTCTTTCTTCTCTTACGTCTCTCTCACGCTCTCTTTCGCGTCTGTACATGCCAGTATATCCAGAAGACTCCTTCGATCTGCCTCTTGAGCGTCTGCCGCTAGACTCGCCAAACAGAAGAACTTCCATACCATTTGAGATCATATCAGAGAGCGTAGCTTTCATCGCAGGAATGCCTACCTCAAATATAACAAATTCTCCAGCATTCTCTACGTTTTCGCCAAACCAAGCTTTCTTGAATTTATCCCAGAATGAATCTTTCTTTATCTCCGAAGGACTTGAGACTGCTGCCTTCGGTCTCGGTCTTGCTGTAGGTCTTTCTTCCTCGTCTCTAGGACGTACTGCTACGCTCTCTCTAGCCTTGTCTGAGTTCGAGATCGGAACGTTAGGTCCATGCCTCTCGATTATAACTTTCTTTGTGTCAGCCATGTTTATGCCTCCTTAAATATCTCCATTATCTTCGCAACCACTTCCATAGCGTCGGTCTTTGGAAGAGCTATCGTGTTTTCTGCCATGTTACCAGCGATTGTGGGACCGACCTGTGTCAGCGATGCCGTGAGCATGCTTGACCCGTCCGGATTGACCCATAACTTCGGATATACGTGTAAATTACACTCTGCGTCACTAGCGAACTTAGTAGCTGCAACGCCCTTGGCAAACCCTGATTTGTGTGCCTTAGTCGCAATTATCACGCCTCCAGCTATGATAACCCCACCAATTATCAGCTCTTTCTTATGATCCTTTACGAATTTTACGAGCTTGCTATTTGTGTTAATCGTTACCTTCATTACACTACCTCCTTTAATATAATTACTTATCAAATACAAACTTTCGTACAACCAGAATAATTATGCTCAACCAAAATATGATCGACGCTGCGATAAGTTTAATACTACGCTTCTTCTTTTTGCTAAATACCGTTACCATATGCGACTCCTTTCTAAAAAGCTATGAGCCATGTTTCCATGACTCATTCGCTTTGAGACTATTATTCTTCTTTGTCCTCCGTCTTTGGTTCTTCTTCAGTTGCAGCGCCTCCGTAAGCTTTAATTATTTTACCTATAGCATCTATAGCCTCATAGGTTTCGTTGCCAGCTCTTCGCATTGCGTCACCGGCCATGTAGCCTCCTGCCATGCTGAGTCCGGCGATACCAAATATCTTCGTCATCTGACTCACCTTACCCATGTTGCAAGAGCCTAGTATGGCTCCAGTTACGCCTGCCGCTCCGATGCTGGCAGCAACACCTATTCCGGTTATTGCTATATTTGCAATGAGCTTCGGATCTACTGCTATCGTTTTTGTTTCTTCCATTTTGACGTCCTCCTTTTATTAATTGTTAATTTACGTCTCATTATAGCAGGTGAAAATATAAAGAGACCTGAATTTCTTCAAGTCTCTTGTTTGTAGTTTTTACATCTTCTTAAGCAGCTTCTGTTGATTCTGTTGTTGCTTCTGCCATCGGCTCCGAGATTTCTTTGTCCGTGAATCCTTCTTCATCTCTATAATAGTCTCTATCGTATCTGTCCCAGTCGCGATCACTCTTTTTCGACTCTTCCTCTTCTTTCTTGGCAGCTCCCACAGCTATTGCTACACCTACTCCTACTACACCGAGTAGAGCGATGCCGCCAATAACGAGGGCAACTTTACCAACTTTCTTGGCTTTTGCCTTTACCGAGTGAATCTTTCTTGCTGTCTCCAGATCCGCAAGAAGTTCGTCGTAATCTTCGAAGAAATCATCATCTTCTTCAAGAAATTCTTCTTCAACCTTAGCTTCTTCAACCTTCTTTTCTTCCTTATTCATTTGTTTTTCCTCCTTAATTAAATGTTAATGGTTTACTACTTCATTATACAACGTGAAAAATATGAGGAGACCTGAATTTCTCAAGTCTCCTATTTGTTAACTAACTTAAGGCATACATAAGTATGCTAATAATTGTTACCCAAAATATTACCAAAGCTATGTTAATGATTCCGATAGCTGCGGCAAAGGGTATTAATAATTTTTTCATATATTATACCTCCATAATTAGTTTATCCTTCATTATAGGAGGTGAAAAATGTGAGACCGATTAGTCAAACCGATCCCACAGATTCATAAAAAATGTTTGTCGTCCACGTCGTAATTGAGATATACGATCGTGCAGATATGACCGTTATGCTCGCCTACAATTGGATCGCAAATATGATCTCGGTCGAGCCTCTTCTCAAACACTCTCGGAGCGAACCCCAAGTTGTACAATCCAAAGCCATTTGTCTGGTCTCCACACATGTGTAAGAATTCGTTCACGCCGATCCAGTCTTCTCCACCTCCTTGATCACAGGATAGACGTTCGTTCAACTTGTCTACGGCACTGTAGACCTTTTCGAATGTGCTTACGAATCTCCTGCCAGTTGTGCTATCGCAAAACAGAGCTGCTCCTGCTGCCACATCCAATTTTGCATACTCTGATTCAGTGATCGGATTCTTTTCGAGAATATCCATTGTCTTCTCTTCGTGAATCTTGTGATCTATTGCATCTGCTTTTGACTTTCCGATTTCTTCCCGAACGTGATCTCTATAGTCGTCGTATGCGACTCGCATGGCTTCGCAAGATGCTGCCATAGCGGCTTGACGAACAAAATTGATACGCTCAGAACCGATAATACAACCAACGGTGATACCGCCAACAACCACAGCAGGAATAAAATACTTAAAGCCAATTTTAAACTTATCTTTCTTGGTGATGGGCTCATAAACATTGTCATACACCTCCCTATAATCCTTGTCCAATACTTCTGCTTCTTTTGAAGCTCTTTCGTCTGCTGCCGCCTCTCTTGTAACCTCTTCGTCCTCAATAGCTTTAATAGCTTTTGGAACGGCCTTAGCAGCTAAGTAAGCTGTGATAGCCACGCCGCCAACAGCGACGCATGCTAAAATTATCGGCGAGTTCTTATCTGCCGACGCTAGTAACTTTGGGATTAGTCCTTTCATTTTAATTTGTCCTCCTTTGTTAATTGTTAAAATATAAAGGAGACCTGAATGATTCAAGTCTCCTTGTTTTTACTTTTCTGCTAATGTCTCCTCAATGGCTTCCTTCTGTTCCCTTACTTCTTCGGCCACGATGCTCTTATACATCTCGATTTTTGCATCCAGTTCTTTTCTCTGTCGCATCAATTTTACAAGCTTCAACGTGTCTTTTTCAAGTTTAGTCATATCAATTACCTCCATGTTAATTAGGTTATTAGTTTCATTATAGAAAGTGAAAAATTTAAGGAGCTATTAATCCATAGCTCCAAAAATCCATCTAGAAAGCAATGTATTAACATATTTCTAAATGTGGTTATCTTCTTAAAGTATTTGAAATAACCAACTGCCATTATTAATGTTATCATGTCTTTCTCCTCCTTTCATTATAGAAGGTGAAAAAAGTGTAGGAGATGAATCAGGTGTTGGCCCATAGCAAACCAACCGTTAATCGGATCCCCCAAGTATTCCTTGGTCCCCGACACCATGCGGGTAGGAGTCTCACCTACGCGTGCTTGTCTCGCATCTGAGTGAGCGCGGTCGTCACTTTAACCGTTGCCGCGTCTCGCCGGAATTCCACCGAACTACACTCTAGATATATCATCTCTCATTATACAACGTGAAAAAAGTATGGGCCGTGTTTCCACAGCCCATACCTTGGAGTTTTATACTTTCTTAAATCCAGTGAGAGTCAGAATGGTTTTTCCGACATCTCTGAAGAAGATATCCGGAGCCGTCTCTGTCTCCATCAATATACGATAGCCCAACAAAGCCAGAATCCCCATTGTGGGTACACCGAAGATCTGTATCAACTTTACAATGTCTTCCTGATTCAGTTTCTTTTTGTCAAATTTAAGCCGTTCTTCTGCCAGTTTGACTTTGTCTTTGTCAATTTCGACGCTGTAGAGTTTCTCAACCAGATCCAATATCTGTTTCCTCTCTTTGGGATCTGTAGTACTGTTGGCATCGGATATTAATTTCTCGATAGTCTCCGTCAACGCTTCTTTCTTTTTGTCTTTTTCGTTCATTCTTGTCTCCTTTCTTTTGTTGATTGTTAACTCCTATAATAAGATGTGAAAAAATATAAAGAGACCTGAATTTCTTCAAGTCTCTTCTTCCTTGTTTTTTAGTTCCCAATACTTATTAAAATATTCGTCAAAGTCGTCTTCTGTTAATTTTAGTAAAAGTTTTAAATTTTCCATTTCTTTTTTAAGTTTTAAATTTTTCTTAATTAATACAAATACTAAAACTAATATTAACATATATTTCCTCCTTATTTAATAAGTTATTGTTCCTACTATAGGAGGTGAAAATATGAAGAGACCTGAAATTTCTTTCAAGTCTCTTGTTTGTACCTACCTTACATTAGTTTCTATTAATTTGCAGAAATCATCGACTCCGCAAGGAAGCGCTGCGCTGTATATCGACAGACCCTCTTTTGCTATCTCCATGGCTTCTTTGTCGCCACGAACGAATGCATTTCGATAGTCCATTGATATGCTCTTTACGAGCGCCAACCCTAATGCTTCAAATCCTGAATTTCTCATATTTATACCTCCACGTTTATAAGGTTATTAGTTTCATTATAACACGTAAAAAAAAAAAAATAACACTTCGGTTCTGTCTTAACAGTACTATCACACCAGGGTACCAGTCTATCAGATTTCTCCTAGACGCTCTCCCTCACCAAATGGTGCCGTGAGTTTCCTATCAGAACACTCTTTCGGTTATCATCTTTTCATTATTCGCCGGCTGTCTCATGCCACCATCGGCTTCGATACGCTCGCACTAACGGTCATTCCTCCGCCACCGACTTAGATATAGATCCTTTACTAGTGTTTTAGCACGTCAAACACCAACCTGTATCTCATTATACAACGTGAAAAAAATATAAGGCCTGAAATTTCTTTCAAGCCTTATAAATTTACTGAACATTTTTCCATTCTTCTGGGTTACATTTTAATCTACACATTTCCTCCGGATATTTGTAGTCCGGGTTGTAGAGTGTGCAATGTTCGCATGTATCTTGATGAGCACAATGCTCTTTTAATACATTTATTGCGCGGTCTACAACCTGATCCCACGCGATTTTTCCGAATTGTTTATTAATTGTTTCGTAATTATCCATGTTCACCTCCTATTAATTGGCTAATTGTTCCTATAATAACACGTGAAAAAATATAAGGCCTGAAATTTCTTTCAAGCCTTATAAGTTTTACAAACAGAAACCGATAGGGATATCGCCGTACATCGAGTCCCAATTTCCATTGAGGGGCGTCGGATGCATACCGCCGTAAGATGCAATACCCATGTGAGATATACCATGGTATGTATGTCCCTTATAAGTGTATGTTGCTTCGTCAGAAAATCTACTTCCGCAGACATCTCGACATGTAATTACAGTACCCCAAAGATTTGGATATAATCCGTACGTATTTATCATAGTCTGCATGTCGCTGTATATAATACCGTCCCAAGCACCATTTACGTTTGTCGGATCATTACCCATCTCTCTAATAGAAGGCACCCATACTGTATCGAGAGTCTCTGTATAGTTGTCTGCATGCACAACTCCACCGGCGTCAACGTATAATGTTCCTGTCTTCTTAATTACTGGTACAAGCGCCTGACGAATATAATAGGGAATACTTGCGAGGAAATCGTTATTGAGATACTGTCTCATTGCGCATGTAGGCCAACCAAACCGCTTGCCGACCTCATCTGATATAAGATAGTCCTGATGATGTCTTATGCCATTATACCAGCTAAATGAGTCCCAGAAATATGGATCCATTTTCTCCTCTCTCTGGAATATAGATCCATGGAAATTCGGAACACAAGCGGCTACCGATATCCATGATGACGTTGACATATCTTCACCGTTTGCTACCTTCATCATAATCGGCCGAGTAATACTAGCAGCTATAGGAGCTACAATTGTACCATCTCCAGGCTCAAAATGCGATTCTGGATTAACTGATATAACCTCGTTACCCGTGATGATAAGCGGAAGAGTCTTATATGCACCAATAGGATACGGCTCGCCCTTGTTTGCCACGATCGTAGCCCAATCGTCCGTAATCTCTCCAACGGCCTGTTGAGGCTCATAATATGTAGGACGACAGATGATATTGTACCTGATATTATTTGGAGCTGGATTCCAACCCTGAAACGGAAGACCAGTAGCAGAAGCCGGACGTAAACCGTTGTCAGAGCACCAACCACCTGACGGAATGTTAGGGACAATTCTGAGAGGTGTGCCATTCTCATCTACGAACGCACAAGTGAATGTATCCGTATCAATTCCGCTCACATCCACAACCACCTTAGCATATCCATCATAACCGTCTAAGAGGGCCTCATACTCACCGTTCTTTGTGATCTTACGCTCCTCCATCAAATCGTTCGCAAACTGGGGGACTGCTACTGTTACCTTGTCATAATATGTGTTTTCTTCTTCTGCCTGGTACTCGCCATTCTCGGTTATCTTAATATCCTGGAATTTGTAGGAATCCGGTCCTCCAGTAGGAACCTGCACAGTGACCGGGTTAAATGCTATTCCGCCTTCTGCAGTATATGTACCGTTTGCGGTGATCGTTTTACCCTGCACAGTAACCGGATTATCTCTGTTTATTGCGTTGAGACAGTTAACTATAGCCGTACGTACACTCTCACCAGACGCAGCAGTTCGTATAGTGTTTAAGTAACTGGATATATTAGCCATTGTTATTCACCTCGTTGAACTTTCTGTTGTGAATCGCTTCTACAACCTCTAATGCTCTGAGAAGAGCTGCTCTTACTTCCTCACCTCGAGAGGCAACTTCCAAGTCTTGTATTTCTTTTTGTATGTTTACGAATCTGATCATTTGGTTGTCCTCCTTAATAATATCCGTTCTTGTTCGATATAGTCAATGTAGTTAATTCTTTTCTTGGTGGCGTTCCGATAGTAACCTTTTTAACGCCAGAGTCCATCTCGGTGCTCAGTTTTATTATTGGAAGTTCCTTGTTTATACCATGCGGCTCAGATATAACAGTTATCAGCTGTCCCATCTTGTACGAACCAACCGCATTGTCCAAGAAGTGCATCTCTGCAGCATTTACCTCGATCGTAAGTTTGTCATACTGTTCGTCGGTTAGCCAAACTTCGGCAGCGTCTTTTAGCACTTGAGGATCTGAAATATCATTCCATTCATGTATCTTTAGCACTCGTCCGTACAATTCTATACCAGCTTCCGATTCTAATGTGTCTTTTCCGTCGTTAACGGACTCAATCGTAACCTTGTTACCATGTTCATCTGTCCCCAAAGGAAGTACAACTGTACAAATATCATCAGAAGTAAGATTGCTACTGTAATCTAACAAGTTATATGCGAACTGAACTGGCTGATCCGATCCATATGGCATCTCGTTGAGCCAATCTATATATGTCGTTTCGTTTTCTTTTCGTACAAACAAATATCCTCCAGTACTATCTATGCAAGTTGACATGATAGTGGACAGAGTATTACCATAGTCTACGTCCGTAACCACGTTTCTGTCTGGAATATCTATTGTACCTATGTGAAATTTTCTATCTTCATCGACTTGTGCGTTGTGCTGAGCGATCATGTCCTTAAATACGTCAGATATAAGTACGTCATCATACGTATTCGGTCTGATTACTGTATCGTTTGCGTAAGCTAATGCTCCTTCGCACACCACTTTCTTCTGGTTGAACCAATCTATAGAGATCTCGGCGACTCGACCGAAGAATATAAGTTCGCTATCTTCGTAAGCTTCTATCGTCGTCTTCAATACAAAAATATCATTGTAAGCCGGGTGATCCGGAGGGAGCGTAAACTCTAAGCTCCCAGCCGTATTCAACTCCGTCTCTAAAGAAGGAGAAAGCAACGTTGTTTCAGCTTCTTCGCCGTAAATATCTACGCCGTCCGCAAGAATTCTGTAAATCATAACTTCCTCCCTAAAGAATAGTCAACGGTAACACGACCGCTACCATTGAACGTCATTATGTTATCTCCCGGTCTAAGCACTATCTGATTGTCGCCGGGATGTAAGTTAATTGTTTGTCCTCTAAATACAACGGACATAGCATTTGAAACGGTGAGCGTAGCTGTCTTATTTGAAGAATCGCTATTTATCAGGTTTCTCATCATGCTGCTTCTAACAGTAAATGAGCCATAATATATAGTATTTCCAAACAAGTCATTCCACTTCCATTCCATCGTACGAGTCGATCCAAGCGGATACTTATACGGGTTAAGATTGTATTTGATTATTACTTGATTGTAATCTTTTGCGTCAAATTTCGTCTCCAACGTCAATCTACCAGTATAGTAATATTCAGGATCGTCTTTAAGTATTATTGTGTGGTTCTTACCGTGCAGATAAGCTAGAATATCAGACTGAAACTCAAATGGCTTGACATATCCGTTGTCCAATATAAACACCCACTGACCAGTACGTTGACCGTACCTGACACCACCGGTAAGAACCTCTGTGTAATCGAGGCTACCGTCGGCACCAGGCACGTCTACATACTCCTCCTTAATCGGAGGGGCGGCCACATATGGTCTGGACTGAGGTGCCAAATGCCAATCAGTCCAAGTGTCTTTACCAGAAATATTAATGGAGTGTTCCCCATTATAATTAAAATCCGGCATGTCTTAACCCCTCCTTCTTAAGCTTCTCATCGCCTTTGTTCCAAGAGCTGCGTCTAACGGATTTGTGATCTGTCCGACAAGAGCTCCCGTATCTAATGTTACTTTCATGGACGATATAGCGTCTCTAAGCGACCCAATATCAGTGCGATATGCTTCGTTAGTGTTCTTTATGTTCTTAACATCTTCCCTCAAACCGCGTATAGCCTCAATGAGAATGTTCTGTTCATTGTTCTGGTTGTTTGTCTTGTTTGCAGCATTTGCTCGATTGACGCTGGCAGAAATATCAAACCTCTTGTTTCCAAAATAATCGTTCATAAGAGCTGACGTTCCGTCTAAAGCGTTCTGGTCTACCACCGGTATGATATTAACTCGAAGAGAATTGTCCGGATCTTCCAAATTGTCATTTATTCCAAACATACTTAATGTAAACATGTTCAGAATATCATGAGTCTTCGTCTGCAAACCCTCTATCAATCCTCTAGCGAATCCGTCTATGCATTCAAGTCCCATGATTCTGAATTTATCAGGACCAAGCAACTGAGAAAACATTCCCAACGTCGTTGTGGCTAGATTCGACATAGCTTCTGCAAGCCTACTAGGAGAAGTTATACCGAGAATATAACCTTCTGTAGTGTCCATACCTATCTTCTCTGTTTCTTTAGAAGGAGAATGTGAATCCAGTGCCGTCTTAAGCGCTGATAATGAGTTCTCACCTAAGAACTTCATTACTTCGTTTGCAGCCGTCGGATCAACACCGTTTACAAAACCTTCAGATGCATCTTCACCAACCTCCTGGTATGCAAACAACAGATCGTCTTTACCATCTTCAAGACCCTTCTTGAGTCCGAGAGTGGTTGCGAAACCGGCTTTAGAATATGCAGAAGTTATCTTATCCGAAGTATATTCGTCCAGTTTAAGCGAACTAGAATATATCGCATTTGCTTTCTTCAATTCCTTGTCGGACATCCTAACAAACGCGTCTATCTGCTCGGCTCCATCAGGACCAAGTTGACGTAACTGATCGACGAGACCCTCTGACAAACCTCGTTCGGAAAGTTTTTGAATGTTCGTTGCCCAGCGACCTATCTTCTTCGTATTTTCAGCCATGTTATATAACATCTGCTGAGTCGAATACTCTTCTGCTTTCTTTTGATCTTTTGTTTTATAAGCAACTTCATCAAACAACTTAAGAGAACTTCTAACCTGTTCTTTTATGCCGTTCTTAAACAATATAAGCTGATCTAATATAACTTCGAAGTTCATAGACTGCTTGAATGCGTCCATAGAAGCTAAGCCAAGATCCGTAAATGCCTGAGACAGTACGAGCTTCGAAGATTCCGAGCAAACGTTAGCCGACCACGCAGATATAAATGTGTCGTCAATCTTTTGACGTTTTGCTTCTTCTGCTGCACTCTGAGCAGCTGCTGTCTCTGTCTTTGTCATAGAACTCGACAGTGTGTCAGACCCAGACTCAACTCCATTAGCAGTAGCCTCGGTTATCTTCTTACCATACTCGGCAGCCTCTTTTGTTGTCATGGCTCCGTTTTTAACAAAACTATCTCTTATGGATTTAACCGTATCTTTCTGTAAGCTAAGTTTCTTAGCGTACATCTGATTAAATAGAGCAAGCTCCTTGTCTGTCATGGTATAAAGAGCATGAATATTATCATATGCTGCAGGTCCCTGATCGGCAAGGTCTACTAAGAAGTTAGCGTTGATTCCGCGAGATGATAAAGCTTCAAGTTCTTTTGACCATTTTGTAACACCGGTTATCTGGTTCATGAAATTCTGAAGCACGCTTCGTCCGGTCGTTCCAACTTGATCATTGAACTCTGAAAATACGTCTAACGCAGATTTTACCGAATCACTAAGCTTATCGGTCTTTTGTGAAGCTGTTCCGAGAGCCCCGGATAAATCACCGAGACCGTCCGTAAGATCTGAAACCGCGTCGTCAGCGTCTGGAAAATCGCCCAAGAATTTCTTAATCCAGTAATCCACGGTGGACTTTCTTTCCATGCTAGACATGGCTTCAACATACTTTTCCAGACTGTCGTAACCGGCTCTCTGATATGCATACTGACCGCCAAGGATCTGCATACCTTCGGCTTCCCAGTCCCTACCAGATCCAGAAAATACTTTAAATGCCGACGAATAATCAGAACCAAATATACTAGTACCGAGGTCACCAAACAAACTACTAAGAGATCCGAAGAGTCCTCCGACAGCATTCTGTGCGTCTCCACTTGACGACCCAGTTATCAATCCATTTACGAACTCGTCAATTATGCTTATGCCGCTGTTAAATGCAACTTCTTCAGTAACTTCACTTGCAGTCTCTATCGACTGAACATCTGACATTGCCTGCACTTCAATGGCTTCTTTTGTGAGCTTGGCTCCGTCCATAATAGCGTCGGCTTTTTCTACGGTAGCAAACCTGTATGAATCGGCGGATAATTTAACAGCTTCGTTTGTAGCGTTGGCTCCGAATAGCATGTCGTTTGCTGCGTCTATCTGTGCCTGTACATACGAGTCGAATCCGCTAGTATCTTTAAGAACTTCATTCGCTTCTGATACGGTTTCTGCCGTATCTTTGGACGATTTCGCAAACATAGATGAATATTCGGCATACTTCTCAGCTCGACTTTTATTATCTTCTGTGACTTTGTTAAATGAACTATTAAAATTATCTATGTGCCTTGCAAGCTTGTCCGTTTCACTTTCAAACTCTTTTTCGGCCTCGTCCGTTCCATCATTGGCAAGTAATCCCATGCGATCTGTAAAATCATCAGCATTATCGTCCACACCGTTAGTTAAACCTTCGATGATATAACCACCCATACGTTTCATGACACGAGAGGGTGAAAATATCTCCATCTCGGAAGCGAAAGCAGCTATACCGCCACTAGCAAGAGTTTTCATGGCAGTGCAGAACTCCCCATTCTTTATGGGCTGTACAAGACCTTCGTCTATATTAGCACCAACCTGAGATGCGACACTAAAAGCAGCCTTTTTACGTTCTTCGACGTCGCTACTTCTTAACTTGCGGAGATCTTCTGCATTTACCTTAAGTACTTGAGCTGCTACCATGGTCGACATGGCTTCCTGAACACCTCTAAGGAATCCATTACCGATCGCCATTCCAAGTTTATAACCAGCTTCTTCAAGATCTGACTGATGCTCATACATCCAGTCTACGATTTTGACGAGCACGGAATTAAATAAATCTAATATCTCTACCACATGCTCATCTAAGAACAAAGCGATGCCTAACATCAACTTAAGTATTCCTGCAATTATGGTGCATATAACAGTAGTGATCGCCAGTCCAATAAGTTTGCCAATTACCAACACAGCTTCTACAAATTTAGGAGCGGTCAACACAACTGTATCCGCGACATTACCGAGACCAATAACTAATAACTTAATGTTGTTAATTATCTTAGGAATAACATCGCTACTAATATCAGCAAATGTCTTTAATGCGTTTATCCAAGCAGTTAAACCTTCAGAAATATACTTTATTCCAGTACCTATTCCCAAAGCATACGCACCTATAGCAAGCAAAGCCGCAGCAACAGCCCAAATAACAGGAACCGCTTCGATACCGATGGCGGAAACAGATACTAACACTGCCACGAGAGCCGCAGTCGACCAAGTCGTCGCTAATATCTTTATTGTATCAACTTCTTTTAAAAGGGACAAACTAGATATAATTGCAGATATGCCACCAGCTATAGCAAGAAATGCAAGAGCGTCTATAGCATCTCTACCGTTCATTATGCTCATCATACCGGTGATAGCAAAACCGAGTAATGTGATAGCACCGGCAGCAACCAGAACAGATGTCCAGTTAACAGAACCAAGTACAGCCATACCAGCAGCTAACAGCACAAGCGACGATGCCATAACCGCAAACGAGGCAGCGTCAAGAATATCAACAGCTTTCATTATTTTAGTAGCCCCGCCAAGTGCTAATATAACAGCAGATATAGCAACTCCTGCAGCTTCGATAGACTTGGGTTTTCCAACCTTAGCAATTTGAGCTAGGACAACTGATATAGCAACAATGCCAGCAGCCATGATTGCAAAAGCTCCAGCCATCTGCATGGCCCGTTTGCCGTCGCCTTTATTTATCTTGTTTTGAACATACATCATTCCAACTATTGCCGCTCCAAGAGCAACCAATATGTTTTTGGCAATATGTATCGAGTCAGGCGATGCTGAGATGTTGTTAGACAAATTTGCTATGCTTGAAGCAATAACGCCTATAGCAAGTGCGACTGATGCCATGTATAAAGCAAAGCTTACTATTTCGTTAGCATTCAATGACACGCATTTCTTTATAACACCAGGAATTGACATCAGTGCTACGACATATCCGACCATGAGCGTGGTTGTTAAGGTTGCTTGTGCAAGAGCTTCTGGAGCAAGATAAGCAAGTCCGGTCATCAAACCAACCACCAAAGATATGCCAGTAAGGAGGATCATTATGCTAGACATCCAAGCGAATGCCTTTGCTGAATTTGCGAGATCTCCTTTTAAGCTTCCGTCTCCACCCTTTGCGAACTCTTTTGCTATATGGTCGAACATCAACAATATACCGCCTAGCAACACCACAATTGCAGTCAAGCCGGCTAAGCCTGTAAGCATTTCACCTATCGGGATATTGGATAATGCAACAAGAGAAACTGTCAATATAGCAATAGAAATAGCAAATCTTAAAATAAACTGAGAATATATCTCTAACGAAGTTAAACCAAGTACCTTTGTAAACTGGTTAAACGCATTCGAAATCGAGTTAAACGCACCTTTAACCGCTTGCGGTATTGTAGTGACGGTCTTTACTATGTTTATTATAGGTTTTGTGATGTATGTGAGCTTCGTATATAGCCACAAACCCAATGCTCCAATGCCCAACACAGCACCAACCACAGCGATATGCCAAAGTTTGACGTGATCTATGGCATCTTTAAGAAGACCATTAAACCAAGTAAGGAAGGAATTCAATTTTCCAAGAATCCAACCCAACGGTTTGATCTTTTTGCCTATTTCTTCGAGCTTGCCAGGAGCTTTCGATCCAGTATCCCAAGCCCAGTTGAGTCCTTCCACTATCATTTTGATGTAGCCGACGAACTCGGTTCCCATCCTTTTTGCAAATGCGACCAACGATCCGAGCACTTCGAAAAACGAAGAAAGAAAAGATAGAAATTGTTTATCTTTAAATAACTCGACTATTCTATCTTTTAGCCAAAGTATTTTTGACGCTAACGCGACTATCAATCCAATCACAAGTTTCAAAATACTTGTTATAACTGTTAAGGTGTTTGACCAATCTACGTTCTTGGCTATGAAGTCTACAATAGCTTCGGCCATTTTGCCAAAAGTCAAAGCGAATAATATATATACTTTTGATACTATTTTCATAAATCGTATCACTTTGTTTACTGTATTCATCAGGAACCAAACTAAAATCTTAGCTCGGTCTTTAATATTCTCGAACGCTTCCTGAGTAGGTATCAAATATACAGTCAAACGTCTAAATGCGTCTGTAATACCGTTAAACTGCGGAAATGCTTCTTTAAACGCCTGCGATACTGCCAGAGCTACTGTTAAAAAAGCATAAAATATGTTTGTAAGACCTTCAAAAATATTATGAAACGCACCGCTGTTCTTTACTGATTCTAAAAACGACTGTGCAAGCTTATTTCCAACTTTTGTGAGCTTTTGGAACAGTTCTACGACCGGGGTCATGTCCTTTTTGATCTGATTTATCAGGTTTCTGAGCTCGCCCATAGCCGGTATAAAATCTGTTGTTAATGGACCAGCAAACTCGGCACCTATTCTCGATAAAGCGGCTTTGATATTGGACAAGTTGCCCTGGAATGTCTTGTTCGCGTCTTTTGCGTGTTCACCGAATGCCTCATACATGGCGTCTGAGAACTGTTTGAATGATATCTTTCCTTGAGATACCATCTTTGTTATATTCGCAGCGCTCGTATTAAGATGCTTAGCCAATACCGCCGCTGCGTTTATACCAGCGTATGACATCTGGGTAAGCTGCATGCCCATGACTCTTTCCTGTGATGCCATTGTGGTAAAAATATGAGCGATGCTCGCATAATCTCTACCAGTCATCGCGGCGACACCAGAAACACCAAGCAACGCATGTTTCATCTCTTCTCCGGCTTTAACGCCAGCTACGCCAAACTGTGCCGCTGCGGAAGCTGCCTCGTCGAAACCATACGCGGTGTCCTCAACCGCAAACATGGCGTCGTCTTTAAGCTGTTTTACGTCAAGTTTGAGGCCTTCCATTAAGAACTCGGCCTGCTGGATATTGAGTGCTCTTCGCATACCGCCACTAGCGGCCTGTCCGATCGTGGAGCTCCAAAGATTTCTTCCGAAATTAAGGAAACTGTTTGTGAGATTGTTTATTACAGTTGCTCCAACCACACCCATAGCGGACATCTTTTTGTCAATAGAGTCTATTCCACTAACAACTTTGTCAAATCCCATGTCGGCAGCTGCGGCAGCTATCTGCTGGAACGCATTTCCACCTCTCATGTTGTCTAGTTTGCTTTGGAGATCATCTAAGGAATCTATGGACTGATGAATATTCTTCTCAAAAGCGGCATTGTCAAATTCCATTTCTACGATTTTTGTATCGTAGGCATCGCCGTAATGGTCCATTTGAGTGTATCTCCTTTCTTATTGTTTTATGTCTATGATAGCGTCCCAAGCTTCTTCGGCTATCTTTTTAAATATAGGTTTCATGGCAGGTGTGATAAAATCATTGGGTTCTACCCACCCGCCATTTCTCGTTCCATGACCGTAACGAAGTAAAACAACGATGTTGAAGTCGTACCCGGTCTTGTTTGTTACTGTGTTCGTATTATACCAAGAAATTTTACAAGTTTTATTGTCGCTTACAATATCATACGTCCACGAATTTGCTGTCAAGCCAGTGTTTACAGGTGTTGCATCTTTCAAAGCTTCTACGCCCATTCGACCGTATTTGTCAAGAACGTTTAGATAGTCCCTTCGCAGAGCATGATTCATAAATTTCATGGTTTTTGTGAATTTGCCCGTCTGTTTGAATTTTATTGCGCTTTTCATATCTCATCTCCGCGCTGTCATTTTGATGAATTGTTTAAGTTCTTGTTCAACCAAGTTGAGTACGAATCATAAAGGCGTAAATATTTGAAGACTGTCGGCTCTGCTTCGGGCCATGTGTCTGCTATGCTGTTTATCTCTGAAAGGTATTTATCGCCAATATCTCCGAAAACATCTTTTGTCAAATCTCTGGACATCTTCCATTTTCTATCCCAAAGTCTATCGTATTTGGCACATAATTTTCCAGGCCCGTCGTTCCATTTCTTCTCATACTTGTCCAGTATCATGTCCTCCGTTCCTTCAAATATTTTTCTGTAATCATGATACATATACGGATCGTAATGTTTTGGATCTTTCTTTTTGTCGGCGATCATTGTTTTATATAGATCTGGTGCGCTCTCCTTCAAGCAATCCATGGTCATCTTGTGTGCTTCTTTTACCATTTCGTCGCATTCTTTAGATTCCCAAAATTCCCTGTAACCACCATTTTTATTTATTTGGTCTTGTACTTTATCTAGTTCATCATTTATAGATTTGAACTTCTCTACTTTTTTCTTATCCAAAAGTTGTGCACTATCTTCAAATATTTCTTTGATGCCTTCTTTTGTTCTCGTGTTTCTCATTTGACTGAGGGCATCTCGTTCGTACCGTCTTCTTCCCTCTGGTGTAAGCGATCCGTCCTTGTTCTGATAACGTCTTACACCCCATTTCATACCTTTTATACCATGATGATATATCGAGTTGTAATCACATTCGACATATGCTCTATAATCGTTTGGTATCACGACCTCCTATCTTTCAAATATCCTCCTACCAAGAGACAGCAAGTCGGAAAATCTCTTATCGTTTAAACTAACTCGCTGCGCATCTTTATCAACCATGAGATTGCCCATGTCAAATATAATTACAGGGGCTTGTGTGTGCTTTCTAAACGAACCGTAAAGAGAGTCGTTCGTATCAAGTAATCCGCTATACCCCTGCTTTTTTAATTCTTTAAATAATTTTTTTCTTTGATTGGCAACGTCTTTTGCCATTCTTTCGCCTTTTACGGGACCACTGGTTCCGTCTGACGGAAGAATATAATTGAACATCCTGTACACTGTTCGTAAATCGGCATCTGTGGGCTTTCCAACTTTTGTTCTGTCTAAGGCTTTCTTAGCTTCCCTATATGCCCCAAATTTCATTTTGTTTGTTCCAAAATAAGCTTCGAGTCTTTTGGGATCATTTACAAAATTGTAAAAGTCTCTATTATTCTTGTATAAATCTCTAAATACTTTTACGGAACTGTCTTCGGAAGCTATTTTCATTCCGTTTTTTGCTTTACTTTTAATATCGTATTTTAAAACCTGAACGCCATTCTCTTTTATTGGAGCATTAAACAAAGACTTGTACCATGACTTATCCGCGTTCTTATATGTAGCATATGCAAACTCGGCGTCTTTTAATCGATCTTTGTTATACGATAAGGTGGATATAGAATCGTTTTTCGTTATGTATTTGTCAAAGTACTTTTTGTTTATTGCAGAATTTGCTTTCTTCGATTTCTGGTATTTGAACTTTTTTTCTGTGGCCGAATAATCTCCGCCTTTCAACGGATATGGCGGACCATTTTTAACTCCCCATTTTTGGCCTCTGATACCGTAATGGTAAATATAATCGTCCATTCTATCACCCCTTGCTGTGTAGTTTAGCTTTCCTAGCTTTGTTTATAGCAGCATTTTGTGCCAGGATGTCTTTCTTGCTCATCTTTTCCGGATTGTTTTTAGCGTTGCAAACTCTTATTAATGTCGTCAATCTATTTAAATGCCACTTCTGAAACTCAATAGGTATCTGAAGTGTTATCATTTGCCAATATATTACTTCCGAAGTTATTATTTCTTTCTTCGGTTTCTTTGCGCCTTTAAATTGTTTATCGTTTTTCCTCTTGTCTTCTCCGAACCATGTCGCGGTCATTGGATCGTTAATGTAGTCCATTATCTCTTGAACATTCGCGGCACTCAGACACAGATATACTGTCGGATCTACGTTAGCCGGAGAAATTGTCATGCATCTGAAATAGTCAATAATTTTTTCGTTTGTGTCTAGTGCGTTCTCCACCAAAAACGGTTTCTCCCACTTCGCTTCCCATTTAGAAACGGAGATGAGAGAATGCTCTAAAACTAACGTTGTGTCTTTTACTGAAATGAATTTTCCTGTCTCTTCATTAAATAATTCTTTACCGATCACATGTATACTTTTAGGCATTCTCTTTCTCCAATCTGTATTATTCCTTATTTCCAGGAATTACTTCAAACCCAACAAGCTTGTTAAGCTCTGCCGGATCAGCATTAGCCATACTTTCTGCAATGTCTTTTGATACTACTGCGTTTATAAAATCTGCCATAGCCTTGTCGCCACCCTCGATAAACTCCATCATGAGCTTGTCATAAGCCGGATGACACTGGAATCTCTGACGAATATCCGGGCTCTTAAGAAACTCTTCCCCGTCTGCCGATTTCTCACCATAGCAAGTTAAAACGAAATCCTCAAAATAGTTATAGATTTCACGACTGTCGTCGGACTCGATCATCTTCTTAATCTTCGCACGTATTCCGCCGTGCTCCATGAGCTCCATCTTAGCAAGCTCTGTCTTTGTTAAATGAAAGTAGAAATTTTTCGTCTTCTTGTTTCCGTTGTAATCTTCATAAGTGATAGTTTTTGTTAACATTATTTCGTCCTCCTAATTTATAAAAGGCGGCCAGCCGAACTGAATACCGCCTGATTAATTGTTACACTACCATTTTGATGTTATCAGCCTGCTGCTCTAGCGATCTCGATAACGATAGCACTCTTAGGCTTAACGAGTGCACCGGACACACGAGTCTCCATGAGGTACTTCTGCTGGTTTACATCAATATCGAACTGTTCGAAGTTGTTGATCTCTCCGCCACGATCTGTACCGATGTTGTAATCTGTAGGATTGAAGATAATAGCTGCAAGATCATAAGTTGTAGTTGTTGCGTCTTCAGTGATAGTTCTGTTGATACCTTCCATGATCTCAACTTCCTCGATCTCCTTAACGCGGCACTTTGTAGCAAGCTCGTTCTCTGTCTTGTAAAGGCTGTAACCGTTACCGTCCTCGAGAAGAAGCATGTTGGTCTTGTACTCTGCTGTTGTGTACATTGTAGGATTGCCAGAACCCTTGTACTGAGTACGAGCCCTGATAGCAGCTCTGATGACTCTCTTTGCTCTAGCATCATCTGACTCATTAGCTATATAAGGAAGTCTGATCTTGATAGCGTAGAGATCTGCGTCGTTGTATACGGGCTTGATGTGATCCTCGGAGATCTTATCTTCGTATGCTGTGCTACGTCCATCACCAACAAGAATAGCTCTTGCGATTTCCTCATTGAGCATTCCGCGCATTTCCTTCTTGATCCAGGAAACTACGTCGAAATCTGTGATATCAACGATATCATCTCTGTCCATCTTCTGCTTCTTGTATACGGTCTGAGGTGTGATGGATCTCTTAAGCAGAGTGAATACTTCCTCTACCTTCTGGTTGCCCTTGATGTAACCTTTTGCACGAGCTTCATCAGCTGTGATGTCAGCGAACATCATCTTAACTCTGCTGAAAGGTGTGTGATGAGCAGCGCTAAGAAGCTTTTCTGCCCAGCTCTGATCTCTCATGATGAAATCAGGTTCACCAGAAGTAAAGTTCTTTACATCAGGGAAGAGCCAGTCAACGTTAGCTACGCCGTAAGTCTGAGTTGATCCGTCTTCGTTTGTGGGGTAGTTTGCAGGAGTAACTGCGTGCATAAGAACGCCGTCTTCATCCTCCATGTGGTGCTTAAGAGACTCGCTAAGGCTACCAAATCTCTTCATGTCTGCAAGAACCTGCTTTCGGTCTTCCATAGAAATAACAGGTCCGGTTACATATTCTCCATTTTCAAATACGTTGTGCTTCATATCGTCCTCCTCGTCATCGTCTTCGTCATCGTCCTCGCCGGTTGCCTCTTCTACTGCCTGGCCAACGAGAGCGTAACATACTTTTTTCTGCTTATCATTCATTGTGTTCCATACATCTTCGATCGTTTCTTCATCATCTTCGTCATCTTCATCGTATGCGTGTTTCATATCGTCCTCCTCGTCATCGTCTTCATCTTCGTCCTCGTAATCATCATCTTCATAGTCTTCTTCATCCTCGTCGTCTTCGGTGTCGATAGACTCCATTCCATGATAGATGATAGCTTCGTCGAGGTCTTCGATCTCCTCGGGGTCCATATCAAATCCATGAGCTACTGCAACAGAATTTCTGTCGATAACTGCTCCGGGATTGCACCCTCCAAGAACAAGACTTACTTCTCTGATAACACCATGCATGACGTTCTTTCCGTTCTTCTGAAGCTTGTTTGCATAGATGGAAAGAGCATCGATATCATCGTTGCCGAGACATTCTTTGGCATGCTGAGCCTTTTTGGAGTTGTTGAACTTGCAGTGTGCGTACACACAGTCTCCCTTCTCCTCAAGTATAGCATGACCGATAACATTTTCGACATCTCCGTGCTGATGGTTCCAAACAAGTGGTACTTTCTTACCGTCACATCCGTTGAAAGCGCCAGGAGCAAGTGTCAAACCATCTTCACACTTGATGCCGTATTTGGTAGCTATGCCACCAAAGTCAAACTTTCCTGCCATTTTGATGTTTCTCCTTTCTTAGTATTGTGTTTCATCTGGGTTGATTTCTTCGTCCTCTGGAAGTTCTCCAACATCCGTCGGCATTTGCTCCATAGGGTTTATGTTCGGGTTACTAAGCTGATTTGCTACTGGTTCATCAGACGGTCTGTATCCAACGATAGATCTTGCTTCGTTCGGAGTGAGTACCTGAGACCTTATCAACGGCTCTATAACCTTAGAAATATTTCCTATAGGAACAAGCTTAAACGAATTCTGAACAAAGTATATAGACTGACCCTGTGTTATAGCAGTTGTGCTCAACCATTTGCGTGTCATCTCTGTCGTTATTGCAGAGAGCACCGGTTCGATCACGTTGTTTCGATAATTCAACTGCTTCTGTTCATCAGCGGTTCCGTTTAGAATCTCTTCACAAATACCAAGCTCAGAATAGAACATTTTGGTAAGGTATTCTATCTGAGACATTAGATTGTTTTCAAGAGGTCTATTAAGCTGAATGACTTTTTCGGTAGCGCCAAGGTAAGCTATACCATACTTCTGGTCGGTCAATTGGTTTTGTATGTCCTGTCTACGCTCTGTGGCGATCTTTTTCTTCATCGGAGACGATACGTCATAGGGCAACTGTACGATCATGTCAAGTTTGCCAGCCGACAGCTGATCATCTATAACGTCTAATAAATTTAACTTGGTTATTAGTCTTCTGCCGATAGAGTTTGGTTCGTTCATAACCGCGTAGAACGGGTTTTCTATTATAGCTACAGACTTCTTAGGGAGCGTCACTTCTCGTTTTCTTCCAGTTTCGTCATCGTACACCTCGACACGAATGTGCTTTGGATACCATTGCTTAATCTTTGCAGTTCGCAACTCGTAGATCTTGTAATTTTCTTCTGAGATGATGCTCTTTGACGTTAACGTCGGAACAACTGCGATTACACCCTCGTCAAACATAGAAAGCACGATATCTTGAATAAGGGATCTTCCAGTCTGATCGATGTTTGCGGATAGCGTTAAACACTTGTTTAAACTATCGTCTATCGTGTCTTCAAAAAATCCTTCATTATTCTTTCGTATGTGCTCTACGTCGACAGCTGCACAATCTATAGCTATTCTGTTATACACGGCATTAACTATCGACCTGTCTCCGCCGTATATCACACGTTTCTTGTCCGGTCTAGTAGAATATGACGGTCCAAGATTCCTATTGTAGATGGTCGGATCTCTACCTCGGAACACGTCCCAGGCTCTTTTTGCCCTTTCTGTTATTGAGGACATTTAGTTTCTCCTTTCGACTACCATTTTGATTTTATCTACGCTTCTGGTTCTGCTTCTGTTGCTGCTTCTTTTTCTTATGATGTCTGTATAAAGCGTATCCGCCAGCACCAAGAGCTGTCGCACCGGCTACAGCAAGACCAATCTTTCCCTTCTTTGTGAGTCTCGTTTTCATGATCGGATTAAGCACTCCGTCCGCATCGACTGCGTGGCCCTTTACATACTTCTCTGTAAAACCAAGACCTTTCTTAACTTTATTAGCCGCTTTTGAAGTCTTAGACGTACGATGTATATAGTCTCCAAAGCTTTCATGAGAATTCTTTCTGTATTTACTCCAATTGTCAAGATCCTCTTGAAACGTCCCTCTTTTGGCGCTTTTTAGCATCTGATTCATGTTACGCGCTCTATTGAACGTGTCGTAAGCTCCGTAAGCACTAGCACCTATAGCAGCGGCTGTTGCAGCTCTATCTTTTCTCTTGTAGTGTTCCACTGTTTTGCGCTTTGCTAATTCTGACGCTGCTTTTTTACTGTATCCTGCCTGCATGTACGCGTCTCTATATTTCTTGTATCTTGCCATTCCCTGAGGTGTCAATGAGCCGTCTTCGTTCTGATAGCGACGAATACCCCATTTCTGACCTTTTACGCCATGGTGATAAATAGAGTTATAGTCACATTCTACATAAGCTCTATAATCGTTTGACATCTTATGTCTCCTTTCTCTGTTTTTTCTTTTTGTTATGCTTATACAATGCATACCCGCCAGCACCGGCTAGCGCAGCTGCACCAATAGCGAGACCTATTTTTCCTTTCTTGGATAACTTAGATAAAGCGAGTCGTCCCCTTCCTGCTGATTTGAACATATCCGGGTCTGTTTTCTTCATGTATCGATAAAAGCTTTGGTTGTTTGTCAGATCTCTAGTCCATTGGCTTTTGAGTTTTGTGGACTTTATAAACTTTTTTGATTTTTGTAACGCGTTCAGACGATCGTTATATCTTGCCATGTCATGACTGTAAGTTCCTCTGGCTTTAGATAACTTTTCAGCCATCGCATTCAATCTATTTCTACGACGCTCTGCTAACGCAGCTCCTACACCAACGCCAATTATTCCCGCAGTGCCAGCAGCGAGTTGCTTATAATGCTCAACTCCTTCAGGAGTTAAAGATCCGTCCTCGTATTGATAACGCCTAACTCCCCATTTTGTACCTTTTACGCCGTAGTGATAAATGGAGTTATAGTCACATTCGACGTAGGCCCTATAATCATTCATGGACTACCTCCTAGAAAAATTGATCCTTATAGACTTTGTAAGCAACCCAAGCATCGAGCAATGCTGCCACATTATCTATCTTCTCCTCGTATCGTTTCTTTAAAAGCTTGCGATTTCCATTAGTGTCTTCGAGAACAACGCAGTTACCCATAGCGAATTTCATCAACTCCTGATCAAATATAAGTTTGCGATCTGTTGCCATGTCTTTTATCTCGCCGAGAGGAACGGATTCGGTCTTGACGCCCTGTGGAACTTTCTCGATAAAGTATTCACCATGCTGTTCTGCCCATTTTTGGACAAATTCCTTTGCGTTGTATGGATCATATCCAAGACAAGATACGTCATACTCGTTCTCATCTATGTACTGGTCGAGGTCGTCATAGACTTCCATCATGTCAAGTACGCTTCCCTCGAGTACGATCAAACTCCCCTCGTCAATAAATTTCTGATATAACTCTCTTGGAGCCGAAGGTAGTCTGGAAAACGTTCTTGTTGTAATATAACTCCTTGTTTTTACCCCGAACTCACCTCGTCCAAGAGGAAACAAAAACGTAAACGCACAGAAGTCATCACCCTGAGACAGGTCAGCTCCGAGAGCACAAGACATCTGCCAGAAATTGCGCTTGCGATGCGGTGTTATTTCGTCAAATGTAAAGAAATATGTATACCCTTCCATAGGTATACCAAATCTTTTTGCAAGAATATCATTTCTAGATGCGGGAGCGTTCTCAGCTCGTTCCTTATCCTCCTGATACACTTCATAGCTGACCGTGATGCCGAGATTCGGGTTAGCTTTTAACCACATCTCGGGATCTTCTACTTCTTTAACGTCGTCTAAGCAGTAATACCAGATAGACACATGCTCGGCCGAGTATTTACCTCGTAAAATATCGAGCAACTCCATCTTAATTGTGTCACCAGGACCATTTCTAACCGTTCCTTCGGAAGATGCCGCGACTATCAGGTAGTCTGGAAGTTTAGAAGCGCCCTGTTCAATGGCACCTATAGGATCTTCGCGAATATCACAAGAAAGCCATTCGTCAACCGTGGCTATTTTACATCTTAGACCTTGAAGTCTATCGATGGTCATAGGTAGTATTCGCAGTATAGAATTTGTTAGCGTATTCACTATTCCAGCTTTTGACGAATATAGCTTTCTTCTGGAATCCGGGTTGCCAGTGGTGTTCTGATTTGAACCCATCGTAAGAACCTTAAACACCGATCCTGGGGCTCTTGCTATTGCAGTACGTAACGGACCCAAAACCTCATCGGACTGTCTCATTGTAGGAGATGTGGTTATCTGATCAGTCGTCTCTGGATCTGACACAAGATGGAACCCTTGTATGCTCTCCAGATACATGGTTTTAGCAGCGCCTCTTGCGACTATTAGGAATTGTTTTCTAGTAAGACGTTTCTTAACTCGCTTTTTTACGTATTGACCTTTTGCACCATTAGATCCTCGTACATAAACGAGCTTATCTACGAATTCGTACCAGCCATATACGTCTTCTGCCCACAGCTTAAATGCATCCGTTAATACTAAAGGGGAACCGTCAGTGAGAGTTAGTTCTGTTTCGGCAAATAATATGTAAGCTTCTACTGCTTGTTCGTCGTAATAATACCTTGGAGCTTCTGTTCTCCGATCTATTCTCTGCATTTGCAAAGAGACGTATTCGTTTACAGGTATCTTACCACTTAATACTTTCTCTCTGAATTCCCCGTAATATTTCGGAGTCGCTGTGTTTGATAACATGTCTTACTCCTTGTGTGTTAAAGCCGTATTATATGAGGTACTATAGCCGTTCCAGTTTGAACCGCTTTTTTAAACGTTTTTGACTTAGCCGCTTTTTTCATAGGTTCGCTTGTAGCCCACTTCCAGGCTTTTTTGACGAATCCTTTTCCTGTGTCAATCACTGCTTTGCCTTCATCGCCTCCAAGCCACTTAATACCCTTATAACCAATTCCGGCAATTGCGGCTGCCGCAGCAGCAGTTTTTCCAGCTTCGATTATTCTGTTTCTTTTCGGTGGTTCGATCGGCTTTGTATCCGCGAATGTCTTGATGTCTCTACGCCTCTGAATAGCATAATTTCTTTCTTCTGGCGTGAGATCGTCGTAATGCATTGCGAACTTTTTTGGATCTCTTGTCCAGCTTTTTCTTTCTTCTTCGTGACGCCTTTTTCCTTCTTGGGTTAACGAACCGTCTTTGTTCTGATAACGTCTAACGCCCCATTTCATACCCTTTATTCCCCAGTGATACAGCTCGTCAGGCTCTGGTTTGTTGATCAGATCGTATCTAGAAATCTTTTCGGGTTCCGGTTTAGTTATCAAACCATATTTCTGCTCATCTGTGTACATATAACCTCCTTAAACAAAAGTGACGGCCAGCCGAACTGAATACCGCCACTATCATTTTGATGTTATCAGCCACCAATTCCGCCAAGGATTGTAAATACTTCGTCAGGAAGAGGAAGTCTAGCGTCTGTAGCTGTGGTCGTTGTCTTCACATAGTAGGTCTTCTGAGGGTCAACTGTTGTGTCTGCACTGAGTACATAAACATTACCAGTCTTCTCATACCAACCCTCTGTTACAGGATTCTCGGTTCCTACAGGAGTAACTTCGGTGTATACATCCTCTGCGTCTGTACCCCAAAGAATGTTCTCAAGAGCTGTAAGCTTTGCCTTGTCTTCTGTCGAAGTAAATGCTGTAGAATCAACTGTAAGCACGCAAGAATTCTTGTAACCTGTGATCGCTACAGGTACACCGGTCATTTCCCAGCTGAACTCGATAGCTTCAGGAGAGTCATTTACAGTGCTGTAACCTCTCTCAGAAGGAGATGCTGTAAGACCGTAGATAAGGTGAAGCTTGTATCCGTAGTCGTTGGCATCCGTGTCATTACCGATGATTGATCTGTAAGAGAAACCAAAGGTCTTACGAGCCTGCTGGTAGATTCTTACGCCCTTTACAGGGAATGCGGAACCATCGAGCTCTGCGAACTCGTCAGGGTAGGTGTATGCTGTAACAGTCATACCAAACTCCTCAGCAGCTCTGAGTGAGAGATACTTAATGTTATCAGCATAAAGAGCTGTCTCGTCTGCACCGGAAGGTGACTCTGTTACTCCAGTGACGCCGTTCCATGCATAACCCTTGTCATAAGCCTTAGATGTGCTGTTATAAGGGTATACGACGGCCCTGTCGTCACCAGTTTCATAAAAATGTTCTGCGGTCTGATCCCATAATAATTTAGCCATTTGTTTTTCCTCCTAATTAAAATGTTGTTGTTAGTATATCGTGATGTAATCCGTCTGCTACATAGTGCCTTTCGTGAGAGAAAGTGAGTCCTTCGTTGTTGAAAAGGAACTTGTCGACAAGATCACTATCTACGTCATAATAAATTAATGTTATATCGTATCGTTGCCTAGCAAGATACACGTTGTTGTTTGCAAAATTTGTGTTGATTCTTTCTCGAGTATATCTGACACAGGGATAGTGCATTACGACTGACGCCGGCGGCTCAAAATATAAATTGTTAGACCCGAGAATCCTTCTTAATCTGGCGTCTAGTTCAAGCCTGCGGTCCAGTCTCGCCATTATACACACCTCCTATCTCAAGAATCAATCGTGGAGGCTCGACGGAAACAGATCCAATCTTCCAATTGGCGCCGAGCCAGGTCACGTATTGAATGTTTTGAAAGTTTTGAAAGGCGTATGCGTCCGCAAGTATCTCGATTTCGTTCGATATGGTCATATCATCATTAACTTTATCACTCGACTGATTGCGTCTGGACACACGATTAACGTCGCCCCTATACATACGTTCGATGATGGTAGGTTGCCAAACACTTGGACGAACTTCGCTCAAAACTTTAAAACCAATGACACCTGCGAACTTCATACTTACCTCCGTACTTCCATTTTTGATGTTTTACATCATATTCATTGTCTCCATCAGCTTCTGACGAACTGCCTCGTTTGGAGCATCCTGCATGATCTCCTCAAGTTCCATTCTGTTTTTCCTCCTCATAGTAAGTTGTTGGCTTGTAAGTGCGTGTTACTATATTGAGAAGAGGTAGCATTTTGTCTTACCTCTTAACTACCATTTTGATGGTTTATCATCGCCTGTAGAGAGCCCACACGGATTGGGTTGGTAGTACTGCCACATTATTCACATCTCTTTTTAAATCCCGCTTCGACCCTCAGCCATTCCGAAAGTTAAGTAGTGTTCGTAGTATTTTGCCCAATCGTTGCCGAAAGCCGAAACGAGATCTGGATTGTTGAATCGATAGACAACAGGATCGAAATTAGCAGATGCTCTTCGTCCTTCTTTTCTACCGAAATTTACGAAATGTGACCACAGCATTTCAACGTTGCCATGAAATACGGCATTAAGATCCGGGTATCTCGTGTTATAGTACACCGGATCAAACACCGGTCTGTAGTCTACGCCGCCGATGGTGTATGCTGACATCTGAGACGGATTTGCAGCACCCAGCCTGAGATTTACCTGCTGAACTATCCAAGGCAATTTGTTCATGCAATAATTGCCGGGGCATGCTTTGTTTTTAAACCATCGGTGGACTGTTACGTTCTGCTTATCAACCTGTC